>Ga0316224_1000012_pt1 | contig 320438 bp, 308 predicted proteins | sample TBH18013metaG_FD_206254 | JGI IMG/M metagenome (GOLD analysis project Ga0316224, IMG submission 206254) | Freshwater microbial communities from Trout Bog Lake, Wisconsin, USA - TBH18013 | ecosystem: Environmental > Aquatic > Freshwater > Lake > Hypolimnion/Profundal zone | place: USA...
TTTGAGAAAGGGAAGGCCCGTGATAATATCGTCGGCAAGCATTGGGGGGAGGCTCCTGGGATCGTGGTTTGGCGACTAAATCTTAGCCGCTTTTCCCCAGTGCCCCCATCTTTGAGGTAGACCCTTTTAACCAGACCGGGTTCTTCAACTTGCCGATAAAAGCCTGATGCGCGGCTGTTTCCTCGGCAGTCGGCGCATGCGGTCTGGGTTCGCGGAACGGCCGCGCGACGACGGCCGCCGCCGCCGGACCCGCGCCGGTCTTGATCGCCAGTTCCAATCCCGGCTGACGTCCGCCGATCAATTGCAAATACACTTCGGCCAACAGCTCGGCATCCAGCAGCGCCCCATGCTGAGTGCGTTTGGACAAATCCACGCCGAAGCGGCGGCACAACGCATCCAGATTGACCTGCGCGCCGGGAAATTTCTTTTTGGCCATGGCGACGGTATCGGTGGCGCGGCTCATCGGCAGAACGGCAAACCCCAATCTGGTCAATTCGGCGTTGATGAACCTCATGTCGAATTCGGCATTGTGGATGATCAGCGGCGCATCGGCGATGAATTCCAGGAAATCCGCCACCACTTCGGCGAAAACCGGCTTATCGCTTAAAAACGGTTCGGACAGTCCATGCACGCGAAAGGCCTCGTCCGGCATGTCGCGTTCGGGATTAAGGTAACGGTGAAAGTTATTTCCGGTGGGCAAGTGGCCGTCCAGCTCGACGCAGCCGATTTCCACCAGACGATGACCGGTCAGCGGATCTAATCCGGTCGTTTCCGTATCCAGGACAATTTCACGCATCGTGCATTCCCCAATGATGTTTCGGTCAGTTTGACCGCCCGTTTGGCCATACGCAAGGTCAAGCCTTTGCCCGTTCCGGTTTGGATGACGAAATCGGCGAGGACTCGTTTTTTCCATGTGGGCATTTGCCGAGCGCGCACGGCCGCCAGTCTGGAGGGGTCCATGCCCGGCCGTTTCAGCACCCTGGCCGCCTGCACGAAAGCGGGAGCGGTCACCACCATGATCCGGTCGCAGGCTTTCCAGCCGTCCTTCTCCAACAGCAACGGCACGTCCAGAACCGCCACCTTTCGCCGCCGCCGCCGTTGCCGGGCCAGAAACCGGTCGCGATCGCGGTAAACCATGGGGTGCAGGATGGCCTCCAGTCGACACAGCAGATCCGGACGGCCGAACACCAGACGTCCCAGGACGGTTCGGTCGATGGCTCCGTCGTTTAGCGATTCCGGAAACAAGGCGGAAACGGGAGCGACGGCGGCGCCGCCCTTGGCCAAGGCACGGTGAACGGCGGCATCGGCGTCGAATACCGGAATTCTCATCCGCCCGATCATCGTCGCCACGGCGGATTTGCCCATGCCGATAGAGCCGGTCAGCCCCAAGACCTTCATGAATCGCCCAAAACGTAGGAACGCAAGTCCGCCGTCACTTCGGGTTTATGCTTGAACCAAGCTTCGAAACCGGGCACGGCCTGCCACAGCAACATGCCCAATCCGTCCACGGTCCTGTTTCCGCGCAGCTTGGCTTGGTGCAAAAGCCCGGTTTCCAAGGGCGCGTAAACGATGTCGGTCACCAATGCCTGTTTGGGAAGCTTCGCCAAATCGATATCCAGCGGCGGTTGCCCGGTTTGTCCCAAAATGGTGGTGTTGACCAGCAGATTGGCGTCGGCCAGCGCTTGCGACCGGTCGCGCCAAGCCACCGAAACGGGACCCGGAATGGCCGCGATCACCGTTTCGGCCCGGCTGACCGTGCGATTGGCCAGCAGGATCGCGGGAACCCCGGCGTCCAGCAAAGCCACGATCACCGCCCGCGCCGCGCCGCCCGCGCCCAACACCACGGCGGGACCGGCGGCGGGGTTCCAATCCGGCGCACTCCGGCGCAGATTTTCCATGAAACCGAAGGCATCGGTATTGTATCCGCTCGCCGAACCGTCCTTTTCAAACACCACCGTATTGACGGCGCCGATGCGCCGAGCCGCGTCGTCAAGCCGATCCATCAACGGCAGCGCCGTCTCTTTGTGAGGAACGGTCAAGTTCACTCCGGCGAACCCCATTTTAGGCAACGCCTTGATCACATCCCGCAAATCGTCGGGATGAACCGCCAGCGGCACGAACGACCCGGCGATCCCCAGACGGTTCAGCCAATATCCGTGCAGCCGCGGCGACCGCGAGTGGGAAACCGGCCACCCGATCACCCCCGCCAGCCTGACCTTGTCTTTGCGGGTCACGGCGTAACCTCGCCATGATTGCGCAGGAAATCAAGCAAGGGCAGCAGGGGAAGCCCTAAAATGGTGAAATAATCGCCTTCGATTTCGGAAAATAATTGGACTCCCAAGCCTTCCAATTTATAGCCCCCCACCGAACTCATCATGCCGTCTCCGACCTTGTTCATATACTCGGTCAAAAATTGCTCGCTGAACGGCCGCATGGTCATGGTGGCGAACGAGACGTTGTGCCATAGCCGCTCGCCGTCCCGAAACACCACCACCGCGCTGACCAGTTGATGGGTCTTATCGCGCAGTCGCGTCAAATGCTCTTTCGCCTCGGCGCGATCCTTGGGCTTGTCCAACCAGTCGCCGTCGACCACCAGGATCTGATCTGCGCCCACCACCAGACGACCGGGATGGTTATCCGATACCCGGCAAGCCTTGAGATCGGACAGCTCGAGAGCGGTTTCCGCCGCGCTGGCGCCGCTCAGCCGCATGGAATGCTTGACCTGTTCCTCGTCCACCGGCAAAGCGGCGGCGTCGAAGGCGATTCCGGCCATGCGCAACAAATCCCGTCTGGCGGTCGAGCCCGAGGCTAACACGATCACGATTGTTCCGTTTCCTTGTTATCTGCCGTTTGAGCGAACGGTATGCTGATCTTGTTCAGGTTCTGATGATAGATTTGCATGATGGCCGCCGCCGCCTCCTCGATGGATTTGCGGGTAACGTCCACCACCGGCCAGCCGTAGCGGACGAACAACCGTCTTGCCCAGCGCACCTCCTCCTCGATCTTATCCAACTGCACATAGTCGGTTTCCACTTCGCCTTGGATCATCTTAAGCCTAGACCGGCGAATTTCAACCAACCGTTTTGGATCGCCTGTCAGTCCAACCACCAACGGGCCTTTGACGACGACGATTTCCTCGGGAACCGGCAATCCGCCCACCAGCGGATAATTGGCGCATTTGAATCCGCGATTGGCCAAATACATGCTGGTCGGCGTTTTCGACGTTCGCGATACCCCCACCAATACGATGTCGGCTTTGTCGAGATCGCTCAACACTTGGCCGTCGTCGTGGGCCAAAGTGAATTGCATGGCTTCGATCCTGGCGAAATATTCGGCATCCAGCAGGAATTGCCGCCCCGGTCTGGCCTTGACCTCCATCTGCAAATGGTTGGCCATCATCGGCAGGAAAGGATCGAGAATGGACACGCACGGCACCGCCAAATGACGGCATGCTTCCTCGAGCGAGGCGCGGGCGAACTGATCGACCACCGTGTAAAAAACGATGCCGGGATTTTCACCGATGCCCTGAATGACCCGTTCGACCTGACCTTGGGTTCGAACCAGCCACCAATCATGGTGAACCGCCGTTACTCCTTCGAACTGCGCCAAACAGGCGCGCGCCACCGCCGAGACGGTTTCGCCCGAAGAATCCGAAATCAAGTGAATATGAACCTTCCGCATTCTCACCCTGTGGATAACGGCCCCGCAGCGGGGATAACAACCCGCATTTCAAGACCGGCCGATTTTTGTACCCGTTCACCCCATTCCTTATAGGCGGTTCGGTCCCGTTGTGGACCGTTTTTTCGATCATGATGACAATATCGTGAAAAGTCGACCGCCGGAACGGCGCTTCCCCGGTTTTCCCCATTTTTATAAAGCGGTCTTCCGTTTGCGCCGCCGTTCCCGAATTCCTACTGTTTTTGAACCGATACCGATAGGCATTTCTGAATTATCCACAAAGTTCCATGCTGTCGCCCAGCATCTTTGGATAACGCGACGGCAAGCTGTGGATGGAATCGAATCCCCGCAACTCACAGGCAACAACAACCTCAACCACCTTTCTTCTTTAACTTAAACACTGTAAAAGCTGGTCGTCCAACAAATCACGGGAACACGCACTTGACCACCAAACTCCTGCTCCGCGCCCTTGCCGGAGAAACTCTTTCTCCACCTCCCGTCTGGTTGATGCGGCAAGCGGGACGCTACCTTCCTGAATACCGTCAAACCCGCCAACAGGCCGGATCGTTCCTCGACCTGTGCTACAATCCCGACCTGGCCGTCGAAGTTACCCATCAGCCGATCCGCCGCTACGGTTTGGATGCCGCCATTCTTTTTTCCGATATCCTGGTCATACCCCATGCCCTGGGACGCACCGTTTCCTTTCTGGAAGGCGAAGGTCCGGTTTTAACGCCCATTTGCTCGGCAACGGATTTGGCTAGCTTGAACGGCGAGGGCCTTCTGGACCGTCTAGCCCCGGTCTTGGAAACCGTCAAACGTTTGGCTGCCACGTTGCCGTCCGCTTGCGCGTTGATCGGTTTCGCAGGGGCGCCTTGGACCGTTGCGACCTATATGATCGAAGGCGGCAGTTCCAAGGATTTCGCCAAAAGCAAGCGCTTGATGTGGCAACAACCGGATGTGTTCGCGTCCCTGATGGAAACCGTCACCGATGCGACGATTCGGTATTTGTCGGCGCAAGTAACCGCCGGAGCCGAAGTTTTGCAATTGTTCGACAGTTGGGCGGGCGTTCTGCCGGAGCTTGAATTCAGGCGCTGGTGCATCGAACCGATGGCCAAAATCGTCGCCGCTCTCAAGGAACTGCATCCTGCGATCAAGATCATAGGATTTCCCAAGGGCGCCGGCATTCTGTACCGGGATTACGTCGCGGCCACCAAAGTCGACGGCATTAGCATCGATTGGACCGTGCCGCTGGAATGGGCGGCCGAAGTTTTACAGCCGATGGCCACGGTTCAAGGCAACATCGATCCGATTGCCGTCGAAGTGGGCGGCGAAGTCATGGATATGGCGGTCGATCGATTGTTGAGAATTCTGGGTAAAGGGCCGTTCATCGCCAATCTTGGCCACGGTATCGTTCTGTCCACCCCGCCCGAAAACGTCAAACGCCTAGTCGACAGGATCAGGCGATGAAAACAGCGGTCGTCTTGTTCAATTACGGCGGACCGGATTGTTTGGAATCGGTCAAGCCTTTCTTGTTCAATTTGTTTTTCGATCGCGCCATCATCGATTTGCCGCTTATTCCGCGCTGGTTGTTGGCGCGGAAAATATCGTCTAAACGCGCCCCGATTGCTCGGGAAATTTATGACAAGATCGGCGGAAAATCGCCTTTGCTTGAACAAACGGAAGCGCAAGCCGCTGCTTTGAACCGTTTGCTGGGACCGGATTTTAAAACTTTTATCGCCATGCGGTATTGGCATCCGCTGACTGAAGCGGCGGTCGACCAAGTGAAACGTTGGGCGCCCGATCGAATCGTTCTTTTGCCGCTCTATCCGCATTATTCCTCGGCCAGTACCGGCACGTCCTTGAACCGTTGGAAAAAACTGGCCGCTAAGGCGGGGCTTTCCGTTTCGACCGCCATCGTCAATTCCTATCCCGACGATCCGGGATTGATCGGGGCCATGGTTGATTTGATCAGGACTCATCAACCGGAACTGAACAATCCGCGGCTGTTGTTTTCCGCCCACGGTTTGCCGCAAGTTCTGATCGACAAGGGCGATCCCTATCAACGGCATATCGAGCTGACGGTGAAGTTGGTCGTCGATCGATTGCAACTTGGCGCCGATGACTGGAGGATTTGTTATCAAAGCCGAGTAGGCAATCAAAAATGGCTTGAACCGTCTCTTGATCTGGAATTGCAGCGGGCGGCCGACGACCATCGCGGCGTATTGGTCGTTCCGGTTTCCTTCGTGTCGGAACATTCTGAAACCCTGGTCGAGTTGGATATGGAATACCGCCATATGGCTGAAATGCTGGGCGTTCCCGGTTATGGCAGAGTTGCCGCCGTGCAGTGTCATCCCCAGTTTCTGGACGGCCTGGTCCGTCTGATCAAGGCGGCTTGAACCATGTCCTTCTTGTGGATCAAGGCCTTGCATGTCATAGCGGTCATCTCCTGGATGGCCGGGTTGCTGTATTTGCCGCGTTTGTTCGTTTACCATGCGGGCGTGGAAGCGGGCTCGGAAAGTTCCGAACTGTTCAAGATCATGGAACGCCGATTGCTAAGGGCGATCATGAATCCGGCGGCGATCCTTGTTTGGGTTCTGGGATTGAGCATGGCCGTTCTCGGGGGCGTCTATGACGAGTTGTGGTTTCAGATAAAAGCGGTATTGGCGGTGGCGATGACCGCTTTCCATCTGTATTTACGGCATTGCGCGGCCCGTTTCGCCGTTGATGGAAATCACCGTTCTCCTAGGTTTTTTCGTATCTTGAACGAAATTCCAACCGTTTTGATGATCGGGATAGTGACATTGGTCATAATCAAACCCATTTGACATAACGACTAGGTTTCGTTAAATATCTGGGAATCCTCCGGGCCTTGACACGGCTTCAATCCCAAAACAAAACAAACGCCGATTCTAAATGCTCAGGTAGTGGGCCGCCGCTTCCCACAATTGACCCCCTATATGCGGCTATCCCCCCATCACGGAATTTTTTTATGCAGCTTCAAGAACTCAAGAAAAAGACGCCCGCCGAATTGCTCGCTTATGCCGAGGAATTACTGATCGAAAACGCCAGCACTTTGCGCAAGCAAGACATGATGTTCGCGATCTTGAAGCAACTGGCCGACAACGATACGCCCATATACGGCGATGGAGTTCTTGAGATTTTGCAAGATGGGTTCGGTTTTTTGCGCAGTCCCGAAGCCAATTATCTTCCCGGTCCCGACGATATTTACGTAAGCCCCAGTCAAGTGCGCCGTTTCGGTCTTAGGACCGGAGACACGGTCGAGGGTCAAATCCGCGCTCCCAAGGACGGCGAACGTTATTTCGCCCTGCTGAAAATCAACACCATCAATTTCGAGCCGCCGGAAAACGTCCGTCACCGCATCAATTTCGACAATCTGACGCCCCTTTATCCCGATGAAAAACTAAGGCTGGAAGTGGACAACCCCTTGTCCAAGGATCTGACCACGCGGGTCATCGATCTGGTTTCGCCGATCGGAAAGGGCCAACGATCGTTGGTGGTCGCGCCGCCCAGAACCGGCAAGACGGTGATGCTGCAAAACATCGCTCACGCCATATCGGCCAATCATCCCGAAGTGTATTTGATCGTTCTGCTGATCGACGAACGCCCCGAGGAAGTGACCGACATGGCCCGCTCGGTCAAAGGCGAGGTAATCAGTTCCACCTTCGACGAACCGGCCTCCCGCCACGTCCAGGTAACCGAGATGGTGCTGGAAAAGGCCAAGCGTTTGGTCGAACACAAACGCGACGTGGTGATCCTGCTGGACAGCATCACTAGGTTGGCGCGGGCCTACAACACCGTGGTGCCCAGTTCGGGCAAGGTGCTGACCGGCGGCGTCGACGCCAACGCCCTGCAACGCCCCAAGCGCTTCTTCGGCGCCGCCCGCAACATCGAGGAAGGGGGCAGCCTGACCATCATCGCCACCGCCCTGATCGATACCGGCAGCCGCATGGACGAAGTTATTTTCGAGGAGTTCAAAGGCACGGGCAATTCCGAGCTGATTCTGGATCGTAAATTGTCCGACAAGCGCACCTTCCCCGCCATCGACATCACCAAGTCGGGCACGCGCAAGGAAGAATTGCTGGTGGATAAGGGCGTGTTGTCCAAGATGTGGGTTCTGCGCCGCATCCTGATGCCCATGGGCGTTACCGACGCGATGGAGTTCCTGGTCGATAAGCTGAAGCAATCGAAGAACAACAACGATTTCTTCGACGCCATGAACAGCTGACGTTTCGCATCGCCCCCGACTTGATCGGGGGCGACGTTTTTAGTCGGGTGTGAAAAAGTACACCGAGGCAACGCCGAGGGACTTTTTCACGGGGGCTTTTTATAGCTTGTCTAACGAAAAAGGTTCGTCGTCGTCGCTCGGGCGTTTCAGTGTCGAGCCGGACACTTTGTTTTTGGCGGCGTCTTTCCACGACATGTCGTCATGGACGATGGGTGGCGGCGGCGGTTTTGGTTCGCGCCGCTTTTGGATGCCGTAATAGGTGGCCGCCGCAATCGGCCCCAGGACGAAAAGCGCGATGCGGATGCTGACCTGGAACAGGGCGTAATTGGCTACTTCGATGGCGATGTTGTTCTTGCAGTCGTAGCGCTGTTGATAGGAACCGGTGCATTCGACTTCCATGCGGTCCAGGACTTCGGGCGATTCCCTGTTCAACAAGGCCTCATGGGGGATCTGCACGATGGCGAACCATCCGACCACCGCCAACCAAACGATGGTTCCCAATATGACCTGTATTCTTATGCGGGCGAGACGCTTGGACATATTTACCTCATTTGCACGGAGGGTATGTTCCCACCTAAGTGCATGATATCATATTTTCTATTCCGGCAATAGGATAGAGGCTCCGGTGGTTTCCCTGGCTTCCAAATCGAGATGGGCCTGGGCGGCGTCCTTCAGCGCATAGGTCCGGCCGATTTCGATTTTAACCGCGCCCGACAGCACCACGTCGAACAGGTCCTTGGCGGTGGCCAGCAAATCGGCGCGCTGCGCCGTGTAGGCGAACAGCGATGGCCTGGTTAGAAAAAGCGAGCCTTTGGCCGCCAGCACCGCCGGATCAAACGGGGGAACCTTGCCCGAGCTTTGTCCGAACAAAGCCAGCATGCCCAAAGGTTTAAGGCAATCCAACGATCCGTTGAACGTGGTCTGCCCCACTGAATCGTAGACGGCCGCGCACCCTTTGCCGCCGGTTATCTGTTTTACGCGGGCGACGAAATCCTCGGTCTTGTACAAAATCGGATGATCGCAACCGTGCGCCCGGGCGATCTCGGCTTTTTGCTCGGACCCCACTGTTCCGATCACGGTCGCTCCCAAATGTTTGGCCCATTGACACGCGATCAGGCCGACGCCTCCCGCCGCGGCGTGGATCAGGACCGTATCGCCTTCCCGTACCCGGTAGGTGCGGCGCAGCAGATACTGGGCGGTCATGCCTTTCAGCATCATGGCGGCGGCCTGCGGAAAGGCGATGCCGTCGGGCAGAACCACCAACCTGTCGGCGGGAGCCAGCCGCCGCTCGGAATAGGCTCCGATCGCTCCGGCATAGGCAACCCGGTCGCCGGTCTTGATGTCCGTCACGTCCGGGCCGACCGCTTCGACGGTTCCGGCGGCTTCCAGTCCGGCTATGAACGGAAGTTCCTGGGGATAGAGGCCGGTACGCTGATAAACATCGATGAAGTTGACGCCGATGGCGGCGTGTTTGACCAGGACCTGTCCCGGTCCGGGTTCGCCGATGGCGGCGTCCTCGAAACGCAAAACCTCGGGGCCGCCGAATTCGTGTATGCGAATGACCTTGCTCATTTTTCCAACTCCAGCAAGAAGCGTTTGGTGTCCACGTCGTCCCAGCCGGAATATCCGCCCAGCCCGCCATCGGCGGCGATGATTCGATGACAGGGAATCAGAATGGGCAAGGGATTGCGCCCCAGTGCCGTCCCGACCGCCCGGGCGCCGGTTCCCAAGGTTTTGGCGAACGCGCCGTAGGACAGGGTCTGTCCGTAGGGAATGGCGGGTAAGGCCTGCCAAACCCTTAGCTGGAACGGGGTGCCGTGGGGGTTGAGCGGCAAGTCGAAACGCTTCAAGGTTCCCGAGAAATAGGCGTGCAATTGCTCGCAGGCTTGTTCCAGCACAGGCGAGGATTGCTCGCTGGCGGGCCATCCCCAATCCACGGCGACGATGGCCCCCTGATCCTCGAACAGGGATAACGGGCCGACCGGCGAATTGTATGAAAGCTGCATCATTCCCGAAGTGTGAAGCGATGTGTCCGTCAGGTCAATAAGCCCCGTAAGCGCGACGGCGTGGAAACCGGCTCGGAGCAGGCACCGTGGCGGCAGACATGAGCCGATTCCGGCGCGCCGTCATGTTGTACCAGAAACCGGGTCGGCAGAGGCGTATCCGCGACCACCCGCAGGAATTCCCGGTTTTTCGGCGCCTCGACCAGAACGGGATCGAGCAGACATTCCAAACCGATCAAGCTGGATGTCATATAAGGAAAATTGGTGGGCAGCAGCGGACCCAGGAATTCCAGCAAGTCGGTGGCGGCCTGCCGCCATTTGACCTGACCCGTCGCCGTCCATAATTTGGCGAACACCTCCAATAAGACACCGTTGGCGGCGGGTGTCGCGGAATCGTGCACCGGTTTCAGCCAAGCCACCACGTCCTTGGCATTGGCGTCGTTTTGAAAATAGCCTCCGTTTTTTTCGTCCTGGTGGTGCGTGCAAACGGCCATGGCCCACCGGATTGCGTCGTCCAGGTAGAAACTATCGCCTGTCGTTTCATACATAAAGAGTGCCGCTCTGGACATCTGCGCCAAATCGTCGAGGAGTCCTATCGACGAAACCTTGCCGCCGCACATGGAATGAGCCAGCCGCCCATCGGGCAGGGCCATCGCGCTTTTGACCGCGTCAAAGGCTTTTCCGGCGGCTTCGCTCCAATCCGGTCGATCGAATACGAACCCCGCCTGTGCCAATGCGGCGATCATCATGCCGTTCCAATCGGCTAAAATTTTGTCGTCTCGGCCAGGACGCGGCCGCGCTTCGCGGGCCTTGCGCAGCACCGTTTTGGCAGTGGCCAGACGGCGTTCCCGGTCATCCGGAAAGGGTCCGCCGATGCGGTGCAGGATCGTCCGTCCCTGCCAATTGCCGTGGGACGTGACATCGTAACAGGCCGCGAACAGCCGCGCGGTGTCGGGATCGAGCAGGGCGTCGATCTCGGTCTTGGTCCAAGTATAGAAGCGGCCTTCGCCCATGGGGTCGTCGGCATCCAGGGTGGCGGCGAAGGCGCCGCATTCGGTGGACATTTCGCCAAGCGTCCAGTCGACGATGCAACCGATCTTTTCCGCATAAAACGGCTCGCGCTCGGATTGCCAAACCAGCACCAGCAGGTCCAGCAACTGGGCGTTGTCGTACAGCATTTTCTCGAAATGGGGCACCAGCCACGCGTCATCGGTGGAATAGCGCATCAGCCCGCCGCCCAAATGATCGAAGATACCGCCGTTCAGCATTTTGCGCAGCGTCAGCAGTACCGCGTCCTTTAGCCGGATATCGTCGGTTTTAAGCGATTCTCGCCACAGGCGATCGAAAAATCCGCACTGGGGAAACTTGGGCGCGCCCTGCAAGCCGCCTTCGTAGGGATCGACGGAATTGACCATACGAGCGGCGTAGCCGCTAAGCTGGTCAAGCGTCGGCGTCGGCTGTTTGTCCCGCGCGGGTTCCCGGCGCAATAGCCGCAGCAGCGGTTTGGCTTCGGTCAAAACCTGTTCGCGGCGATTGGTCCAGGCATCGGCGACCGCTTTAAGGACGTCGGGAAATCCGGCGCGACCCCATCGCGATTGCGGGGGAAAATAGGTGCCGCCGAAAAAGGGCTGTCCCTCGGGCGACAGGAACATGGTCAGCGGCCAGCCGCCATGCTGGCCCATCAAGGCCAGGGCCTTTTGGTAAATGGCGTCCAAATCGGGTCGTTCCTCGCGATCCACCTTGACGGCGACGAACCACTCGTTGATCAGTCTGGCGATGTCGGGGTCTTCGAAACTTTCATGGGCCATGACGTGGCACCAATGACAAGCGGCATAGCCGACCGACAGCAAGATCGGCTTGCCCTGACGTTTGGCTTGGTTCAGCGCCGCTTTGTCCCAAGCTCGCCAATGCACGGGATTATCCTTGTGCTGAAGCAGGTAGGGGCTGGTTTCACGGTCGAGTTGGTTGGTCATTGGATGGATCATTGCGAAGTCGAGGCCAAAAGCTTACTTTGTGACGAAGGTGAGGATTCGCAAGACCCAAGCAAGGCAAGGCCGATCATGAAAATAACCGTCGATGTTGATTGTACGCCCGAGGAGGCCAGAACCTTTTTGGGTTTGCCGGACGTGAAACCCATACAGGACGCCATGATGGCCGAAATCGAGGGACGCATGAAGGCCACCTTGACCGCCATGGAACCCGAAGCCTTGTTGCGCACTTGGCTGCCCGCCCAGGTACAGGGCATGGAGCAAATGCAAAAGCTGTTCTGGTCCAATTTCACCAACGCCGCCCGCGGCACCAAACAATCGGTGTGAGCCATGCCAAGATTGCCCGAAGACCCGGAACCCTTTTTCCGTCTGCATCTGTTCGTTTGCGTCAACGAGCGTCCGGCCGATCACCCGTTGGGCTCTTGCGCCGGTCAGGGCTCGTCGGTGCTGCGCGAGTATTTGAAATCCAAGGCCAAGGCCCTGGGCGTCCGGGATGTTTGCGTCACCGCGTCAAAATGTCTGTCGCGTTGCGACAAGGGACCGGTGATGGTGATCTATCCCGAGGGCGTCTGGTATCAAATTGAAACCACTGCCGATGCGGATGAAATCTTCGACGTTCATCTGCAAAAGGGCGGCAGGGTCGAGCGTCTGATGCTGCGGTGACGGCTTCGACCATATTCGCTCTGTCCAGCGGAGCGGGCAGGGCCGGGATCGCGGTGTGGCGTTTGTCCGGTCCCCGAACCGGGGCGATCCTGACGGAGATGATCGGAGTTGTGCCTCCGCCTCGTAATGCCGCGTACCGCCATCTTAAAACCCCCGCCGGCGTTCTGATTGATCGCGGACTTGTGCTGTGGTTACCCGCTCCGGCCAGTTTTACCGGAGAAGACATGGCCGAGCTTCATGTACACGGCGGCCGCGCCGTCGCTCGCATGGTCAGCGATACCCTGATCGGTTTGGGCGCCGAACCGGCCTTGGCGGGTGATTTCACTCGCCGCGCCGTCCTTAACGGCAAACTGGATTTGACCGAGGCCGAGGCGGTCGCCGATTTGATCGACGCCGATACCGAACGCCAACGGGTAAGGGCGGTCGAGCAATCGCAAGGTTCGTTGTCCAGGCAGGTGGACGCGTGGCGCGCCGACTTGATCAAGGCGGCGGGCTATCTGGAAACCGCCATCGATTTCTCGGAAGAAGATTTACCCGAAACCATCATGGAACGATGTTCCGCTTTGGTCGCTCAAGTGGCCGGGCAGATGTCGCAAGCCGTGGATCAGTCCGAGCGGGGAGAACGGATGCGCGAAGGACTGTCCGTGGCGATCGTGGGCGCGCCCAATGTCGGCAAATCAAGCCTGCTTAATCAGATCGCGGGGCGTGACGCCGCTATCGTTTCCCATGTGGCGGGAACCACTCGCGACGTGATCGAAGTGGATTTGGATTTGAACGGGTGGCCGGTGATCCTGTTCGACACCGCCGGGCTGCGCGACGCCGAGGATGAAATCGAGCGCGAGGGCGTTCGCCGCGCCCGTTCGGCGGCCGCGCGCGCCGATCTTAAATTGGTGGTGTTCGATGCTTCCAGCGTGCAGGATTTCGATACGGCGTCGCTGTCTTTGATCGATGACGCCGCTTTGGTGGTGGTCAATAAAATCGACCGGACGCTGACAGTCCCGTCAACCATTGGCGGGAAGCCGGTCGTACCGGTGTCGGCGGCAACGGGGCAGGGAGTTGCCGATCTTTTGTCGGCTCTTGAATATTCGGCGGAATCCTCTATGTCTGGACGACATGCCGGATTTGGGAGAGCACGACATCGCGCGGCGCTAAGCCGTGCGGTTGAAGCTTTGAACCGATTCGATCCGGCCGTCGGCGTGGAATTGGCCGCCGAGGAAATCAGGTCGTCGCTGACCGCCCTGGCCGGGATTACCGGCTCGGTTTTGGCCGACGACGTGTTGGACGTGGTGTTTCGGGAGTTTTGTATCGGCAAATGACAATGTTTCACGTGAAACATTTCGAGGTCGGCTTCGACGTGGTGGTGATCGGCGGCGGACATGCCGGAACCGAAGCCGCCGCCGCCGCCGCGCGCATGGGCGCCAAGACGGCGCTTGTTACCCAGCGGCCCGAAACCATCGGCGAGATGTCGTGCAACCCGGCCATCGGCGGGTTGGGCAAGGGTCATCTGGTGCGCGAGATCGATGCTCTGGACGGACTGATGGCGCGGGCAATCGATCGGGGCGGAATCCAATTTCGCATTCTGAATGCCAGCAAGGGTCCGGCCGTGCAGGGACCGCGCGCTCAGGCCGACCGTAAATTGTACCGTCAGGCGATTCAAGAGCTGGTGGCCGAAACCGAAAATCTGACGGTACTTGCCGCAACGGCGCTAGGCTTGGACGCGCCGGAAGGGCGGGTCGCGGGTGTGCTGTTGGCCGATGGGACAAGGATGACGGCCGGGGCTGTGGTTCTGACCGCCGGTACTTTCTTGCGCGGCGTCCTGCATTGCGGCGAACGGATGTGGCCGGGCGGCCGCTTCGGCGACGACGCTGTTGATGGATTGTCGCAATCGCTGATCGCATTGGGATTTCCGCTGGGCCGATTGAAGACCGGAACACCCGCGCGACTGGATGGGCGAACCATCGATTGGCAGTCGTTGGAAATGCAGCAGGGCGACGACCCGCCGGTGCCGTTCTCGACTCTGACCGATCGCATCGTCACGCCGCAAATCCGCTGCGGCATCACCACCACGACGCCCGAGACCCATCGGGTGATCAAAGCCAACCTGGACCGGGCACCGCTTTATTCGGGGCAGATCGAAGGGATCGGCCCGCGTTATTGTCCGTCGATCGAAGACAAGGTGGTTCGGTTCGCCGACCGCGACCGTCACCAGATTTTTTTGGAACCCGAGGGGCTGGACGATCATACGGTTTATCCCAACGGCATTTCGACCTCGTTGCCCGAGGATGTACAGCGGGCGCTGATCGCCACCATCCCCGGTCTTGAAAAGACGGTCATCGTCAGACCGGGTTACGCCATCGAATACGATTTCGTCGATCCCCGCGCGTTGGATCGGTCGTTGGAGACCAAGCGGGTGCGGGGATTGTTTCTGGCCGGACAGATCATCGGCACCACCGGATACGAAGAAGCGGGCGCGTTGGGCGTACTGGCGGGAATCAATGCCGCCTTGCGCGCGGGCGGGGGCGACAAACCGTTTCTGTCCGATCGTGCCCAATCCTATCTGGGGGTTATGGTCGACGATCTGGTGACGCGGGGAACGCAGGAGCCTTACCGCATGTTTACCTCGCGGGCCGAGTACCGGCTTCTGCTGCGCGCCGACAACGCCGATCAACGGCTGACCGACGACGGTATCGCCGTCGGTGTTGTCGGTAAAGCGCGTCGGGACGCGTGGCAAAAAAAGGCGACGGATCTACAATGGGGCAGGGATCTCCTGCAAACCTCAAAGGCCAGTCCGACGGCGCTGAAGGCGTTGGGCTTCGAAGTCAATCAGGACGGTGTGGTACGGTCGGCTTGGGACTTGCTGGCCTCTGCCGATTTGGATCTGGGACGCCTGTCGCAAGTTTGGCCCGACCTTGGCGGTATCGATCCAGCTTGTGCGCGGCAGTTGGCCATCGAAGGTAAATATCAAGCCTATGCTAAGCGACAGGAGGCCGACATCCGCGCGTGGCGGCGCGAAGAGGGTTTGGTGCTGCCGGATACTCTGGATTACGGCGCTGTGGGATCGCTGTCCACCGAGGTGCGCATGAAACTGTCGCAAACACGACCCCAAACCCTGGGCGATGCCGCCCGCATTCCCGGCATGACCCCGGCGGCGGTGACGGCGGTGCTGGCTCACATTAAGAAGAAATGTTTCACGTGAAACATTTTCATTCCGTTTCCGATTTGGGCCAGCAATTCCAACTGTCCGAACCCGTAAAGGCCAAGCTACAGGCCTATGCCGAACTGCTGATCAAATGGCAGCATAAGATCAATCTGATCGGTCCCGATACGCTTCCCGATCTGTGGCACCGCCATATGGCCGATTCGGCGCAATTGTTCGAACTGATTCCGCCCGGCAGCGGGCGCGTGGCCGATTTGGGTTCGGGCGCGGGGTTTCCCGGTTTGGTGCTGGCGATCATGGGCGCGCCGGATGTGCATTTAATTGAAAGCGACAGCCGCAAGGCGGCCTTTCTGAACGAAGCGGTTCGAATCACCGAATGCGCCGCCACCGTTCATCCGGTACGCGCCGAACAGGTTTCACCGTTAGGCGCCGACGTGACGGTTTCGCGCGCCTTGGCACCCTTGGTAAGACTGATCCCACTGGCCCTACCACATCTTGTGGGAAGCGGAATTTGTGTGTTTCCCAAGGGAAAAGCGTGTGAAGACGAATTGACCGCGGCCGGGAAAGAATGGATTATGGCGGTGCGGCGGGTGCCGTCGCTGACCGACCCCAATGCTTCCATCCTTGTCCTAAGTGAGGTCAAACGTGCCTGAACCCAGGTCTAGCGCCCAACCGCGCATCATCGCCGTCGCCAATCAAAAAGGCGGGGTGGGCAAAACCACCACCGCCATTAATTTGGCCACGGCGATGGCGGCAACCAAGAAAACCGTTCTGATCGTCGATCTCGATCCGCAAGGCAACGCCAGCACCGGTTTGGGTATCGAACGCTCCGCCCGCAAGATCAATTCCTATCATGTTCTGATCGGTGAAAGCGCCGTGGCCGACGCGGTTCTGCCCACCGGCATACCGGGACTGTTTTTGGTGCCCAGCGGCGTCGATCTGTCCGGGGCCGAGGTGGAGCTGGTCGACATGGACCGTCGCGAATGGCGGTTGAAGCAGGCCCTGGCCAATATCGCCGGCTACGATTACGTCTTGATCGATTGCCCCCCCTCGCTGACCTTGCTGACCCTGAACGCCCTGGTGGCGTCCGATGCGGTGATGGTGCCGCTGCAATGCGAATTCTTCGCGCTTGAAGGCGTCAGTCATTTGATCGCGACCATCGACCGTGTCCGCCAGGCCTTCAATCCTCGGTTGGAACTACAAGGTATTGTGTTGACCATGTTTGACAAGCGCAACAACTTGTCGGACCAAGTGGCTGCCGACGTGCGCGGCTTTTTCGGAGACAAGGTTTACAAAACCATCATTCCCCGCAATGTTCGCATTTCCGAAGCGCCGTCGCATGGCAAGCCGGTCTTGCTGTACGACGTCAAAAGCAGCGGCGCCGAGGCTTATATTCACTTGGCCAGCGAAGTGCTGAAGCGTGAACGCGACATCCGGAAACAGGTATAGAAAGTGGCGGAAGAAAAACGAAAAGGGTTGGGCCGCGGATTGTCGGCCTTGCTGGGCGAATCCGGCATGACTCCCGCTCAGGTGGATGCCGCGCAGCATACCGCCGGGGTGGCGCCGGGATTGCGGAACTTGCCGGTGGCGGCGGTATCGGCGCTGACTCCGGGACGGTTTCAGCCCCGGCGTCAATTCGACGAGGAATCCTTGGCCGAACTGGCCGATTCCATTCGCGCCAAGGGCATGCTTCAACCGATTCTGGTCAGGCCGCACCCGGAAGAGGTCGGCCTGTACGAAATCATTGCCGGCGAACGGCGGTGGAGGGCCGCGCAGCGCGCCTTGCTGCACGAAGTGCCGATTCTGGTCAAGGATTTCACCGATCAGGAAGCCGCCGAAGTCGCCCTGGTCGAGAATCTTCAACGCAAGGATTTGACGCCGCTGGAAGAAGCCGAGGGCTACGAACGTCTGCTCAAGGAATTCGACCACACCCAAGAGGAGCTGGCCAGGGTTCTGGGCAAAAGCCGCTCGCACGTCACCAATACGCTAAGGTTGTTGGCGTTGCCCGATACGGTGCGGGCGCTGGTCGAACAGGGAAAACTGTCCGCCGGTCACGCCCGCGCGCTGGTGGCATCGTCCGATCCGGTCAAGATCGCGGCCCAAGTGGTGGAAAAGGGCCTGTCGGTGCGCCAGACCGAAGCCCTGGTCGCCGCCACCGGCAAGGCCAAGCCGCAAGCCAAGCGCCGCGACGACGGCAGGGACCCCGATCTGGCGGCGCTGGAACGGGATTTAACCCAATCGCTGGGACTTAAAGTGACGGTGAAAAGCACCGGACAAGGGGGAGAACTGATCTTGCAATACCGCACGTTGGAACAATTGGACGATTTGCTGACCCGTCTGTCGGGAGAACGGCGATGAGCGAAGTCTGTCCGTGCGGATCGACCCAGTCGTTCGACCAGTGCTGCGGGCCGCTGCTGGTCGGCGCGCCGCCCGCCAGTCCGCAAGCGCTGATGCGGTCGCGCTATACTGCTTTCGCCAAGGGCGATATCGATTACCTGATCACCACGTTGGCTCCGGAAGCGCTGGACGACTTCAACCGCGAAGATTCCGAAACTTGGGCCAAGCAAGCCCAATGGCTGGGCCTTGAAATCCGCAAGGCCGAAGGCTCCGAGGTGGAATTCGTCGCCCATTTCCGCATGAACGGCAAAACCCATTATCACCACGAACTGGCCAGTTTCCGCCAAGTTGACGGGATATGGAAATATGTGGACGGTCAGATCGATCCCAAACCTCCGCAACGAGTGGTAAAATCGGTGGGTCGCAACGATCCGTGCCCATGCGGGTCCGGTAAAAAGTACAAAAAATGCTGCGGAGCGTGATCGTTCTGAATGCGGAATGAGTTCTAACGGATTATTTTAAGAGCGTCGTCCGGTTGGGCGACTGCCAAAACCGCCAGCAAATCGGCGCGGGACAACGCTACGCAGCCTTCGGTCGGAGTATGGGCGGGGCGAACCAAATGCATAAAGATGGCGCTGCCCAAATACGGAATGACCGGGTCGTCGTTATGCCCCAGAACCGCCAAGATGTCGTAAACACCGTCATCGCGCCAAAGACTTTCGCATGACGCCGGGTGGGGAAGTTCGACCAAACGATTGTAATCCCGGTGGGTGGGGTCGTCGCACCAACCCATCGTCGGCGACAGGGCGTCCACCGGCAGGGCGGTGACGGGACGGGATTCGCGGTCGGGACGGTACAGGACGCGGCGCAGGACATACCGTCCCATTGGGGTGCCGCCGTCGCCTTCCCACTTATTTTCCAAGATGCCGCTGCGTCCCAAAACGCAACGAACGGTTCCATCGGTCCAGGTCAGGGTTCCATTTGAACGCACCGTGAAATCCATGACGGCCTCGAAAGTCTAATCAGTTTTGCAACACCGTCGCCGGTTGCGGGGGTTGGGAAAGCTTGTTCATCTGCTGATATTTGTCCAGGGCTTTGGACATGGCTTCGGCCACCCAGGAATTGGACGGCGTCGGTTGGACCGGAAGCGAAGCGGCGGGCTGGACCGGCGCCGGACCGGCATTGGTTTGGGTAACGGCGACGCCGCGCGTGTCGGTTTGATAGGGATTGGCGATGATCCGCCCGGCGGCGGGCACGTTGGAGCGCTGATTGGTGTTGGTGATGACGGCGTTGGCGGGCATGGGTTGATTTACCGCGATGGACCGGCGGGTCGGAACGGGCAAAAATCCGTTGGGCCCGGACGGATTTGAAGAGACGGATACGGTCTGAGCCAAGCCCGGCGGCGGCGTGGCGGATGCCGATGCCAGCAACTGGGGCGTCACGGGTTGCGTCGGCGTGTCGCTGGAAAGAGGTTGTTTGGCGACCTCGGCGGGGGCCGGAGCGGCGGCGATTTGATCCGTCGCGGGAGCGGGAGAGGGAGCGGGGGAAGAGGCGGGCTCGGGCGTCGCCGCGGCAACCTTGGTGGCGGACGGCGTATCCGGACCCTTGCCGTCGTCGAACAACGCCGCCCACATATGACCGCCGATATCGTTACCGGTCGAATCGTCGACGGCGGAATCAGCCATTTCCAGCGCCAAACCGATGGGACCGCCATACAGCATTCCCCCGGCAAGGCGGGATACGGCGCCGGGGACGTCGCCGGTCAGTTCGCGGTAAACCGTGGAGATGATGGGAATGTGTTGCAGCGGATTGATGGTGTCGAGCAAATCCTTGAACGACGGCTTATCGTTGCCGTCGGCGAAGGCGGGCAAATGATGAGCGCTGGGATCCGGTTGCGGATCGGTAATCCAAAAATCTCTGCCCGACGACGATTGCACATCCATGACGATCGCTTCCCAAAATAAGACAATGTCCTATCAGCAAACTCCATGCCAAGTACATTACATTGATATTGTTACGTATTTACAAAACAGGACCGGGAAAATTCTGCCCCATGGCGTAACGGACTAGAAAAGATGGCCGCCCTTGCTGGCTTTGGCGGCCAGATACGAGGCATTGTGATCGTTGGACGGAAACACATGGGGCACCCGCTCGACCACGACGATCCCGCTTTTGGACAAAGCCTCGATTTTCAAAGGATTGTTGGTCATCAGTCGGACTTGCCGGACGCCCAGCAGCGACAGCATCTTCGCGGCGGGCTGATAGATCCGCTCGTCGTCGTCGAAACCCAGTTGCAAATTGGCGTCCATGGTGTCGAGGCCGCCGTCTTGAAGCTGATAGGCGCGCAATTTGTTGACCAAACCGATACCGCGCCCCTCTTGGGCCAGATACAGCAGAATGCCGCTGCCGGCTTGACGTATCTCGGCAATGGCGCCGCGCAGCTGATCGCCGCAATCGCAGCGCAGGCTGCCCAGCAAATCGCCGGTAAAGCATTCGGAATGAAGCCGGATCAGCACCGGCTTGGCGATATCGGGTTCGCCGACGACGATGGCCAGATGTTCGGTGCCGCCGTCGGCCGGGCGAAAAGCGATGATCCTGGCGTTTTCGGCGTCTTTCAGGGGAACGCGAGCCTCGGCCACGCGGGCCAGGGTCCGGGCCTGCTCGGCTTGATAGCGGGCGATCGAATCCGCTTGAACGCGCGGCCCCCGGGTTTTGGCGGGCATCGGCGCGACCAGGGCGGCGGGCAGCAACCGCGCCAGCTTCAGCAAAGCGATGGCCGCATCCGCCGCCGATCCCGTGGGGACGGACGAAATCTGAATGCCCGACAGACTGGCCGGTTCGGGTTTGGCGGCCAGCGGGTCGACGATCCAGGCCAGCATCTCCAAGCTGACCGGGTTGGCGATGGACAGCAGCACGGTTCGCGTTCGGACCTGGGCGGCGTCAAGTCCCAAGGTTTCCGCCCGTCTTGCGGTAAGGGCCAGCATCAGCGGACGTTCGGCCTGGGCGGACAGGCCCGACAGGGCCTTGGGCGACAGAATCTCGGCGCTTAGAACCGCCAAGGGAACGTCGCCGTCGTCCTTGATCAGGACCGCTCCGCCTTGGCGGATCTCGGCAATGGCGCGGTCAACGGATGCGATAAGAAAGGAGGAAAGCGATTTCATCGCGGGCGAGCTTATGATCTTGCGGTCATAATCGCAAGCGGTCAAAATGCGCGCCGGAAGAGGTTGGTCCCATGTCGCTTACCATCGCCGTATTGGGGGAAGATGGAACGGTCCCCCTGGTTGCAACCGTTCTAAGACAACTGGGCTTTCAGGTCCGCACGGAATTGGGCGAGCCTTTCGACGTGGCGGTGATCGACCGGATCGATCCGGTCGCGGCAATCCGCGCGGTTCGGGAGCGCGACGACACGGCGCCGATCGTGCTTCTTGGCGCGCTGTCCGCCGAAGCGGATATGGTCGTGTCCAAGCCGGTGCGCGCCCATGCCTTGGCCCGGCATATTGCGACGGCCGCCGCAACCACCGGTCTGGCGTTCGGGCGGTGGCGTTTTTATCCTAAAATCCGGTTGCTCAAGGATTCCGGCGGCAACAGCGAAACGCTGACCCAAAAGGAAAGCGAGATGCTGGAATATCTATTACAGGCGGATCGTCTGGTGTCGCGGGACGAGCTGCTGACCGAGGTTTTCGGCTATGCCGTTTCGGTCAGCACCCATACGGTGGAAACTCACATCCACACATTGCGTAAAAAACTGGGCGCCGATCTTCTGGTCACCGAGGACGCCGGGTACTCGGTGCGCGGATAGGGCTTTTACGCGTGGCCGACCGGAGACCCGGCCTGGGCCGCCTGCTGTTCCAAACGCGAGCGGTAAACCTGTACGAAATCCACCGGCTGCATCACCAGCGGCGGCAGACCGCCGTCGCGGGTAAGATCGGCGACGATGCTGCGGGCGAACGGGAACAACAGCCGGGCCGCTTCGATGGTCAGCAACGGCTCCAGATGTTCGGGCGGGGCGTTGACGGTGAACACCCCGGCGTAATCCAGCTCCAGGATAAAGACCGGCTTGCCTTGGAAAGTGGCGTCGATCTTGATTTTCAAGATCACTTCGAAAGCGTTCTCGGCCAGCTTGTTGATGCGGATATCCACCTGAATGGGTATATCCGGCGCTTGGGTCAATTGGCTGAAGATCCCCGGCGCGCCCGGTATTTCGAACGACAGATCCTTGATGTACTGACCGTTGACCACCAATGGCGGCATCTGCTGCGGCTGTTGTTCAGTCGATTCGGCGGTGGGTTTGGCGGTATCGGCCATGGAATCTCCGGCTGCTTATGATAGACACTTGTGTTCCTGCTATCACGGAACAAGTTCGGGGGCAATAGGCGCTTGCCCTTTTTCACGCAACGTCCTATGAGTTTGACCATGAGCGACAACTTTCCCTTTGCCGATATCGTTCTTTTGGCGTTGATCGCCGGGTTTATCGCGCTTCGTCTGCGTTCGGTTCTGGGTCAGCGAACCGGCGAGGAAAAGTCGCGGCCGCAATGGTTGCGCTCGCCCGATCCCGACGGCGACGTCAAAGCCTTTCCCAAGGGCCGCAACGGCATCGGCGCGGTCATGGCCGCCGATCCGGGTTTCGAACCGAACGCCTTCATCGCCGGGGCGAAAACCGCCTTCTTCATGATCGTCAACGCTTTTCGCGTCGGCGACACCGCGACCCTGCGGCCTTTGGTTTCGGACGACGTGTTCGCCAATTTCGTCAAGGCCCTCGAGGATCAAAGCCTGGAGCAGGTTCAAGTGCAAAGCGTGAACGGAGCCGAAATCCTGGAAGCGTCCATCGACGGCTCGTTTGCGGAAATTTCCGTTCAATTCACATCGGATCAGGAACTGCGCGGTCATGTTTCGCGGGTGATCGACATTTGGACCTTTCGCCGTCGGCTGCGCTCACCCGATCCCACTTGGATTCTGGTGGGGACGCGCGCGGCCCCGCCCTCATGAGCTACAAAGTTTGGGTATTGGCCGCTTTGCTGGGATTGGGGTCGTGCCAATCGCAAGTGGCCGTGCAAGCGCCGCCCGTCCGTCCGCCGCCGTCGGTCGAGGAAACGCCCCGACTGATCCTTAAACCGGCGACGTTCGCCGATTTGCCCGGATGGCGGCAAGACCGTTGGGCGCAAGCGCTTCCCGCGCTGCTGAGATCTTGCGACCGCATCATGAATTTACCGCAGGATTCCGCGGTCGGAAGCGACGGCGCCGCCGGAACGGTTCGCGACTGGCTGGGGCCGTGCGGCGCCGCCCGCAAGGTTCGGGCGGACGACGACGAAAGCGCCCGCCAGTTTTTCGAAAGCTGGTTTGTGCCATGGCTTTCCACCGACAACAATAAGCCCGACGGGTTGTTCACCGGTTATTACGAACCGGAAGTCAAAGGATCGAAACGGCGTCACGACGCCTTTACGGTGCCGCTTTACGCGCGGCCCAGCGACTTGATTTCGGTCGATTTGGCTAAATTGCGCCCCGATTTGGCCAAGCAATTGGGCAACGAGGTGCTGGCGGGCCGGATCGTGGCGGGACGGCTGGAACCCTACGCCAACCGCATGGACATCGAAACCAACGGCCTGGGCGACAAGGCGCAGGCCCTGTTCTGGCTGGACGATCCCGTCGCCGCTCATATCCTGCATATCCAGGGCTCGGGTCGGGTGCGGCTGGAAGACGGCAGTCTGGTCAGGGTGGCGGTGGCGGCGACCAACGGGCACCGGTTCGTAGGTCTCGGTCGCATCCTGGCCGATCACGGCAAGGTCGAGGCGGGCGCGACCATGCCGCAAATCCGCGAATGGCTGACCGCCCATCCCGCCGAAGCCAAGACGTTGATGAACGAAAATCCACGCTATGTCTTTTACCGACCGATCGATGGCGAAGGACCGATCGGATCGCAAGGGGTGGCGCTGACGCCCGGACGCTCGCTGGCCGTGGATACCCGCTATATTCCGCTGGGGGTGCCGCTGTGGCTGGAAACCGCTGGAGGAAGCGGTGCAGCGGCGGCCTCGACCATCCGCAAGCTTGTGGTCGCCCAGGATACCGGAACCGCCATCAAAGGTCCGGTACGGGGGGATTTGTTCTGGGGCGGCGGCGAAACCGCGTTTCAGGAGGCCGGGCGCATGAAATCCCCCGGCCGGATGTGGCTGCTGCTGCCCAGGGACCGGACGCCCAAGATTGCGCTGGCCCAATGAGTTTCTTCATGCGTGGCCGCGTTGGGGCAAGAATCAGCGGCATTTAGGATTTCATAACGGTATGGGCGTTAACGTGGTTTCGGTTGATTGAGGATAGCATGAGCGCATTGATCGCCGAGTGGCAGGCCCGCAAGGCCGAGGAAACCGAGGAATTATACGATCGGTTGATGACCGCCTTGACGGCGGGTCGGGTCGATCTGGTCACCGATGCCCGCATGCTGGATCACAGCGGGTCGCCGGTCCATTCGCCCTGGGATCATTTGGCGCCGTTGCTGGGTTTGATGCTGCTGGCGATGGCGGTGCTGCTGTCGGCGGGCATGGCGTTCGGCATTGTCGCCATGTTTTTCTGCGCGGTGATCCATTTGCTGGGCAACCGTTATTTCGTGGCATGGCGCATTCAACAGCGAACCTTGATGTTCGTCCGTTACAGCATGGCCCATTGGCAAGCGGTTTGGGAAGCGGGCGGCCTTGCCATCGTGGTCAAGGGCAGCGGCGAATTGGCATGTTTCGCCCCTACCGGGGATTGGCGCAAATTCGTCCGTCGGCTGATCCCGCTGGAAAGTCCGCAGCCGGCCATGCAACCGGCGCCTCGCCCGGCCGTTCAGCCCGCCGTGCAAGCGGCGCCTGCGCCGCCCGCACCACCACCAGCACCTCTGCCCGAAGCGCTGCCCGAAGCGCTGTTCGAAGAACATGAATCGCCTCCGACCCTGCCGCCCGAGTTTGGCGCGACCGGTCGTTTGGAGCTTGAGGGATGAACGCGGGCAGCGGCAAGCGGTTGACGGCGGATGATCGGGCGGTTTGGCAAAAAGTAGCGCAATCGGTAAGACCTTCGGCGTTTTGTTTCGACAAAGAAACATTTTTGGAGGCTGTGAATCCCCCTCCAGCCGAGCGCCTTATGGGGCGCGTCATGACGGCAAGGGCGGCGGTTTCCGAACCGGATAAGATCAAACGTCCGTCGCCATTGCCCGATCTGGACGTGGGGCGCACGCCGGGCCTGGACCGGCGCACGCAAATTCGCATGATCAGAGGCGCGCTGCCCATCGAGGCAAGATTGGACTTGCACGGATTAAGCCGCGATCAGGCCCATCCGCGACTGTCGTCGTTCATCGCCCAAGCATATGAACGCGGCAAACGGGCGGTGCTGATCATCACCGGCAAGGGCCAAGCGGGCGGAGGGGTGCTGAAGGCCGAAGTGCCGCGCTGGCTTAATCTTCCCGGCACTCGCGATAAGATTTTGGGATTTTCCTACGCCCAGCCCAGGGACGGCGGCGACGGAGCCCTGTACGTATTGGTCAAAAGGCGGCGGGGATGACGCCGTTCGGAGCCCGGGTCCGGGCCGTTCGAGCCAAAAAAGGCATTCCCTTGAAGCGGATGGCGGACGATCTTCATGTATCCTCGGCCTATCTGTCGGCATTGGAGCACGGCAAGCGGGGCCGTCCCGCTTCCGCTTTAGTCATCCAGATCGCCGGATATTTGGGCTGCGTCCGGGACGAAGCCGAGGATTTGAAGCGACTGGCCGCGCTGTCCCATCCCAAAATAATTTTAAATACGGCGGGACTTGCTCCCACTCGCACGCTGCTGGCCAATTTGCTGTCCGAACGAATCGCCTCGCTAAGCGACGATCAGGTCGAACGGATGCTGAAAGTGATCGACGGTGATGAATAAGTCGGTGGTCTTCGATCTGGACGGAACCTTGATCGACAGTTTGGGCGATATTGCCGCCGCCTTGAATACGTTGCTGGCCGAGCAGGGCGCGGAACCGCTTTCCATCGGTCAAGTGCAGTCTTTGGTCGGCGGAGGCGTCGCCGCCCTTATTACCGGGGCGTGGACGATGATCGCCCGCCCGCCGCCCAAGGAGGGTTTTGATACGTTGGTCCGCCGGTTCGAGGCGCTGTATCTGGGGGAAGCCGCGTTGCGCACGGTGGTTTTCGCCGGGGTGCCCGAGCTGCTGCGGACTTTGCGCGCCAGTAATTGGCGGATTGGCATCTGCACCAACAAGCCCGACGCCATCACTCGCCGGGTGCTGGCCGACTTGAAGCTGGATCAATGGGTGGACGCGGTGGTTGGCGGGGATTTTCCCAATCGCAAACCCCATGGCGATCATGTGCTGGAAACCTTGCGGTTGATGAACGCCGATCCCAAGGCAAGCCTATTCGTGGGCGATTCCGGAGCCGACGTGGCGGCGGCCCGCAATGCCGGGCTGCCGGTCGCCGTGGTCGATTTCGGGTATGCCCATGCGCCGGTGGCGGAGCTTGGCGCGGACTGGATCATCGCGTCGTTCGAAGACCCGGCCCTGCCGGAAAAAATAGCGGCGGCTATTTCGCCCGCTTAGCCCGCTCGATGCCTTCGACGATGATGCGGCAGGCATCCTGCGTGCCGACCCAGCCGTGCACCTTGACCCACTTGCCTTCTTCCAAATCCTTGTAATGCGAAAAGAAATGCTCGATTTGCCGAAGCTGGATATCGGGCAGGTCGGTATGGGTTTCCCTGGCGTCGTAGTAGGGGTGCAATTTGGTGTGGGGGACCGCCAGCACCTTTTCGTCGTTGCCGCTTTCGTCTTCCATCATCAGCACGCCGATGGGACGAACGCGGATCACCGAACCGACCACCAACGCGAACGGCGTCAGCACCATCACGTCGACGGGGTCGCCGTCTTCGGACAATGTGTGCGGCACAAAGCCGTAATTGACCGGATAATACATGGGGGTATGAACGAAACGGTCCACGAAAATCGCACCAGAAGCCTTGTCGACTTCATATTTCACCGGATCGGCGTTTTGAGGAATTTCGATGATGACGTTGATATCGTCGGGAGGATTTTCGCCGATGGCGATTTTGCTGATATCCATGATGTCCCCAAGCGGTGAAAGTGAAGCGATGGCGCTTTATCCCCTACCTTCGGACAGGACGCAAGCTGAACTTAGGATTGTTCAAAAAGCAGGCGGGCATAAAAATGGCGGGAGGCCCAAGCAGGACTCCCGCCATGATTTAAGCATTTCCTTACGGCCCGGTTGCCGGGCCGACCCGATTAACCGGCGACCGAAGCCAAAACCGCCAGAAGCAGAATGGCCACGATGTTGATGATTTTGATCATCGGGTTGACGGCGGGACCGGCGGTGTCCTTGTAGGGATCGCCGACGGTGTCGCCGGTGACGGCGGCCTTATGGGCTTCGGAACCCTTGCCGCCGTAGTTGCCTTCCTCGATGTACTTCTTGGCGTTGTCCCAAGCGCCGCCGCCCGAGGTCATCGAGATGGCGACGAACAGGCCGGTAACGATGGTTCCCAGCAGCATGGCGCCCAGCGCGGTGAAGGCCTGAGCCTGACCCGCCACGGCGTTGACGACGAAATACACCACCACCGGAGCGGCGACGGGCAACAGCGACGGAATGATCATTTCCCGGATAGCCGCCTTGGTCAGCATGTCGACCGCGACGCCGTATTCGGGTTTGGCCGTGCCTTCCATGATGCCCTTGATTTCCCGGAACTGGCGGCGCACTTCCTGCACCACCGCGCCGGCCGCGCGACCGACGGCGGTCATCGCCATCGCACCGAACAGATAAGGCAGCATGCCGCCGATGAACAGACCGACGACCACATAGGGATTTTGCAGATCGTATTTCACATCGACGTTGGGGAAATAGTGATGCAAATCCTGGATGAACGCGGCGAACAGCACCAGCGCGGCCAGACCGGCCGAGGCGATGGCATAGCCCTTGGTCACGGCTTTGGTGGTGTTGCCGACGGCGTCCAGCGCGTCGGTGGTCACACGGACTTCCTTGGGCAGGTTGGACATTTCGGCGATACCGCCGGCATTGTCGGTCACCGGACCATAAGCGTCGAGCGCCACGATCATGCCCGCCAGCGCCAACATGGTGGTGGCGGCGATGGCGACGCCGAACAGACCGGCGTTGGTGAAGGCCACCAAGATGCCGATGCTGATGACGATAACGGGCAGCGCGGTCGATTCCATCGAAACGGCCAAGCCCTGGATGACGTTGGTGCCGTGGCCGTTGGCCGAAGCGGCGGCGATGCTCCTGACCGGACGATATTCGGTCGAGGTGTAGTACTCGGTGATCACCACCATCAACGCCGTCACGCCAAGACCGGTGAAGGCGCAATAAAGGACGTTCATGCTGGAAATCGTGCTGCCGTCGGCCTTGGCGATCGTGCCGTCCAGACCGAAGATGTTATTGACGACGGCGACGATCAAACCCGCGGAAATCACGCCGCTGACGATCAGACCCTTGTACAAGGCTCCCATGATGTTCTTGCTGCCGCCCAGACGCACGAAATAGGTGCCGATTACCGACGCCACGATGCAGACCGCGCCGATCAGCAACGGCAGGATCATCATCGAAGCCCGCACTTCGCCGGCGAAGAAGCTGGCGGCAAGCAACATGGTCGCGACGATGGTCACGGCGTAGGTTTCGAACAAGTCGGCGGCCATGCCGGCGCAATCGCCCACATTGTCGCCCACGTTGTCGGCAATCACGGCCGGGTTGCGCGGATCATCCTCGGGGATACCCGCTTCGACCTTACCGACCAAGTCGGCGCCCACGTCGGCGCCCTTGGTGAAGATGCCGCCGCCCAAACGAGCGAAGATGGAAATCAGCGACGCGCCGAAGCTGAGCGCCACCAGCGCCTCGATTACCGAGCGCAGGGCGGCGTCATCGGCGACACCCTTCCACTGCAACAGCACATAGTAGTAAACGCTGACGCCAAGCAGACCCAGTCCGACCACCAGCATGCCGGTGATGGCGCCCGACTTGAACGACACGCCCAAGGCTTCTTCCATGCCCACTTGGGCCGCCGCCGCGGTTCGCACGTTGGCGCGGACCGAAACGTTCATGCCGACGTAACCGGCCAGGCCGGAAAGCACCGCGCCGATGACGAACCCAAGCGCCACATGGGCGCCAAGGAACAATCCGAGAATGACGCAGATGACCGCGCCGACCAGGGCGACGGTCATATATTGACGATTAAGATAGGCTTGCGCGCCTTCCTGAATCGCCGCGGCGATTTCCTGCATTTTCTGCGAACCGACAGAAGACGCAAGAATTTGTCGAGTGGTAAATATTCCATAGAGAAGGGCAAGAATGCCGCCTCCGAAGATCAGCAAAAACTGGTTGCTCATTTTTCATTCCTCGTGAATTTCACTATTGGCGGATGCCGGTTGAATGAACCGGCCGTTGAAAGAAACCGGCAAAGTGCTTGACGTAACTGGCGCACAGCATGCCCAAAGGTATTACAGAAAGCAAGCCCTTGGAAATTCAGCACCTTCTTACTTCAAACAGCCTGATCGGCGTTTTCAAAGAACAGGATTGCCATCGTTGGGGAGGATTTTCCCGTCGACGAACGTAGTTATGACCCCTGATGTCCTGCGGGTGGTTGAAACGATGGGGGGGTTATCCTCCACTTTCGGGCAGGATGCAAGCACCGCTTAAGTCGTATGAATTGATGTTTCCGCCGCGGTCGGGTCTTTGAATAGTATGATCAGCAGGGCCGGGACGGTCAGAACGGTGGTCGTCAGAAAGAAACCGGCCCACCCCAGTTGCGCGCTTAACAAGCCGCTTAACGCGGCGAATTGCGTCCGGCCCAAACCGGCGACCGAGGACAACAGGGCGAATTGGGTAGCGGTAAAGGAAAGATTGCACAGCCGGGCCAAAAACGCGCCCATGGCGGCGGCGGCCAGACCGCCGGTGAAATTCTCCGAAAACACGCACAGGGCCAAAATCGAAACGTCGTGGCCGCTTTGGGCCTGAAGGACGTAGAATAAGTTGCCAAGCGATTGGGCCAAGCCAAAATAAAACAGCGCCCGGCGCTCGCCGATGCGATAGGTCATCATTCCGCCCAAAAGCGTTCCGGCCAGGGTGGCGGCGATGCCGAACAGTTTGCTGACGGCGGCGATTTCCTTCAGGCTGAACTGCATTTCCTGATAAAGCCGCATGGCCATCGCCCCGGCCATGGCTTCTCCCAGCTTGTAGGTGAAGATGAAGATCAGCACCCACAGCCATCCCTTGCGGGACATGAAATCGGTAAACGGCTGGATCACGTCTTGGTAAAGCTCGGTCTTGAGCGTGTGCGGTCTGGATTTTTTTTCCTGCCGCACGTCGGCCGAGATTTGCGGCTCGGGACGGGCGATCAGCACCGCCATGCCCACCGACACCAGGGCGGCCATGGCGGCGTAGGCGGCAAACCAGCCGAAATCCTGGGCGATGATCAAGGCCCCGGCTCCGGCCGCCAGCATTCCCAGCCGGTATCCGGTCTGAACCGCGCCCGAACCCGGCCCTTGCAGTTCGGGGGGAAGAATTTCGATGCGATAGGCGTCGATGACGATGTCCTGGCTGGCGGACAGAAACGCCACCGTCACGGCCAGCGCGGCCATGCGCCAAAGATCGACGCTGGGATCGCAGGTTCCCAGGGCCAGGATGGACAGGATCAGCAGCGCTTGGATTACGATTCCCCATCCCCGGCGCCGACCCAACCGGGCTCCCATCCATGCGGGAATCCAGTGATCCAGAACGGGAGCCCACAAGAATTTCAGGATGTAGGGCGTACCGACCTCGGCGAAAAACCCGACATTGGCCCGATCGATGCCGCCGCTGGTCAACCACGCGGACAGCGTGGCCCCGGTCAAGGCCAGCGGCAAGCCGCTGGCGAAGCCCAAGGCGGCGACGGTCAGAATGCGGGGATCGAGATAAATGCGAAAAGCGGAGGCGTTAGCGGGCAAGGACCGGTCCGGGACAGAGTTACGGTCTTATAGTATCCCGTCATCCGCCTCGACGGAATTACATTCGGGCGGATTGCGGCGCACTTTTTCCAGCGCCGCCGCGGCCTTTTTGTCGCCGTTCTTTACGGCCAGCTCGAACCATTTTTCGGCCGCGTCCATGTTCAAAGGCGCGCCGTCGCCGCGGCACAACAGGGTGCCGATCAGGTACTGCGCCTGAACGTTGCCGGAATCGGCGGCCCGGCGCAGCCATTCGGCGGCTTCGGCCGAGTCTTGTTCGACGCCGTCGCCCCGATACAGGACGACGCCAAGTTTAACTTGGGCATCGGCAACATTCATGTGCGCCGCCTTGCGCAACCATGCCACCGCTTGTTCGCCGTCTGCTGCCATTCCCTGACCCCGTTTGGCCATGGCGGCCAAGGCGTAATCGGCCAGGGCGTTGCCCTGGGCGGCCGATTGCCTGAAATAATCCAGGGCGACGGCGAAATCCTGGGGCATATCCGTTCCCGCGCGGTAAAGCTCGGCCAGCTTGTATTGCGCCGAGGGCAGTCCCGACCCGGCGGCTTGGCGGATCAAGGCGATGCCGCGGTCGCGGTCTTTGTCGACGCCCTCGCCATAGTAATAATCGTAGCCGAGCATGTAGATCGAACCGACAAACCCTTGGTCGGCCGCCTTGCGCAGCCATTCGACGGCGTGTTCCTTGTCCGGTCCGACCGATTGAGTGCCCTGTCCGAGAATGAAGGCCACCAGATGTTGGGCGTGGGCCTCGCCGGAACGGGCGGCCTTGATCAGCCAATCCATGCCTTGAATTCTGTCGACGTTGACGGCGAACCCATAGGAATAGCAAAAGCCCAGCACGGTTTGCGCGACCGGATCGTTGTCGATCGCGGCCTTGGTCAAGGCCCCGTCGATCGCTTCGATCAAAGCCGGTTTCAGGCCGACCGCGTAGAGTTGGTTAAAATGGAAAGACGCGCCGTGCGAATAGGTTTTGATCAGCCATTGTTCGGCTTTGGCGAAATCCTGGGGGATTCCGAGACCAAGCAGGGAGCAGGCGAACAGGAAAAATTGGGCGTTCAGATCGCCGTGCTCGGCGGCCTTTAGAAAATAACGGGCGGCTTGCGCGTCGTCTCGCGGCAATCCGCCCGCGCCGCGCAAGGAAAGTAGGCCAAGACCGAAAGCGCCGCGGGCGTCGCCCTGTTCGTCCGCCGATTGGTAAAAGGCGCGGGCCTGATCGAGTTTATTGGACTGGGCCGCCGCGACGGCGCGTGCGAAGGGCGAGTCGTCATGGGCGCGGGCGGCGGCGGCGGTCAGCGCGCAGGCGGCGATAATCAGCGTGGCGAGACGAATCGACATGACCGCACCAACCGGAACATTTCAAGAACATTCCGATTGATACCACGATCATTAGTTGGCTTCAAGCCTAATCCCGTTTCGCCCGCTCGGCCTTCTTGCGCTCGTTGGGGTCCAGGATGGCTTTGCGCAGACGGATCGATTTGGGGGTCACTTCCACCAACTCGTCGTCTTCGATATAGGCGATGGCTTGTTCCAGGCTCATTTTGCGCGGGGTGGTCAGGCGCACCGCCTCGTCCTTGCCCGAGGCGCGAACGTTGGTCAGTTGCTTGGCCTTCAACGGATTGACTTCCAGGTCGTTGCCGCGCGAATGCTCGCCGATGATCATGCCTTCGTAGATCTTGACGCCCGACGTGATGAACATCGGGCCGCGATCTTCCAGATTCCACAAGGCGTAGGCCACCGATTCGCCGGTGGCGCTGGAAATCAGCACCCCGTTGTGACGGCCGTCGATGGCGCCTTTATAGGGGGCGTAATTGTGGAACACCCGGTTCATCAGTCCGGTGCCGCGAGTGTCGGTCAGGAATTCGCCGTGATAGCCGATCAGTCCGCGCGACGGGGCCAGGAAGCTGATGCGGGTCTTGCCGCCGCCCGAAGGCCGCATTCCGGTCAATTCGGCCTTGCGCTGGGCCATCTTGTCGACCACCACGCCGGAGTATTCCTCGTCGACGTCGATGAACACTTCTTCGATGGGCTCCAGTCGCTGGCCGTCCTCGGTCTTGAACAGAACCCTGGGACGGGACACCGACAGTTCGAAGCCCTCGCGGCGCATGGTTTCGATCAGCACGCCCAATTGCAGTTCGCCGCGCCCGGCCACCTCGAAGGCGTCCTTGGTCTCGGTTTCGCGGATGTGGATGGCGACGTTGCTTTCGGCCTCGCGCATCAGCCGGGCGCCGATCACTCTGCTGGTGACCTTGTCGCCCTCGGTTCCGGCCAAGGGCGAATCGTTGACCGAGAAGATCATCGCCAGGGTCGGCGGGTCGATGGGCTGGGCCTTCAGCGCCTCGGTGACTTCCGGAGCGCACAGGGTATCGGCCACGGTGGGCTTGGTCATTCCGGCCAGGCAAACGATGTCGCCCGCCTCGGCCTGATCGACCGGCAGCCGTTCGATGCCGCGGAAGGCCAGGATCTTCGAAATGCGGAATTGTTCGATCAGGGTATTGTCGCGGGACAACCCCTTGACCGCCATGTTGACCTTGGCGATCCCGGTTTGAATGCGGCCGGTCAGCACGCGGCCCAGATAGGGATCGGCTTCCAGCGTGGTGGCCAGCATGGAAAACGGCGCGTCCACGTCACGGCTGGGCGGCGGCACATGGCGGATGATCAGATCGAACAGCGCCGACAAATCCGTGCGCGGGCCTTCCAGGGTCTCGTCGGCCCAGCCGTCGCGTCCCACCGCGAACAGGGTCGGGAAATCCAATTGGTCGTCGTCGGCGTCCAGGGCGGCGAACAGGTCGAACACTTCGTCGTGGACTTGATGGGGACGGGCGTCGCCGCGATCGACCTTGTTGATGATGACGATCGGACGCAGGTTCAGTCCCAGCGCCTTGCCGGTGACGAATTTGGTTTGCGGCATCGGCCCTTCGGCGGCGTCGACCAGCACCACCACGCCGTCGACCATGGACAGAATGCGTTCGACCTCGCCGCCGAAATCGGCGTGGCCGGGCGTATCGACGATGTTGATCCGGGTTCCCTTCCAATCGACCGACGTGCACTTGGCCAGGATGGTGATGCCGCGTTCTTTTTCCAAGTCGTTGGAATCCATGATCCGCTCCGCCACTTGCTGGTTCTCGCGGAAGGTTCCAGACTGCTTCAGCATGGCGTCGACAAGGGTGGTTTTGCCATGGTCGACATGGGCGATGATGGCGATGTTACGAAGGTCCATTGGATTAATCTTTGCTCTTTACAGTTTCGATCTGACCAATTGAGCCAGATCGGTTACGGGCCTAGCGCCCAAATGCGATATGATTTCGCCCGCGGCGATGCCGCCCATTTGGGCGCAGGTTTGGAAATCGCGTCCTTGCCCCAGACCGGCCAGGAATCCGGCTGCGTATAGATCACCTGCCCCGGTCGTGTCCACCACTTGTTCGACATGGTCGGCCAGCGCGGTGACGATTTTGTCCGACGAGACCACCACCGACCCCCGCGAGCCGCGCGTGATCGCGGCGATATCCACATGGCCTTGAACCTGGGTGACGGCGTCGTCGAAACCGGCGGTTTGGTACAGGGCGATCAATTCGTCTTCGTTGGCGAACAAGATGTCCACATGGCCCGCGATCAGGTCGAGGAATTCGGCGCGATGGCGCCCGACGCAAAACGGATCGGACAGCGACAGGGCCACTTTGCGCCCCGCCTGATGGGCCACCCGCGCGGCCTTGCGGAACGCTTCCTTGGCATGGGGAGGATCGAACAGATAGCCTTCCAGATAGGTGATCTGGGAGTCGGCGATCACCCGTTCGTCCACGTCGTCGGGACCGAAATTCACGCACGCCCCCAAAAAGGTCAGCATGGTTCGTTGAGCATCCGGCGTGACCAGCACGAAACATTGAGCCGTGGCGGCGCCGTCGATAGCCGACGGGGTGGGGAAATGCACGCCCGAACTTTGAATGTCGTGGCGAAACACTTGGCCCAGTTGATCGTCCTTGACCTTGCCCATGTAGGCCGTCTTCAAACCAAGCTGCGCGATGCCGACGATGGTATTGGCGGCCGAGCCGCCCGAGCATTCGATCGCCGACGGCAGCGCGCCGTAAACGGACTCGACCTGATCGCCGCCGATCAGGGTCATGACGCCCTTGGAGAAACCCAACCGCCCGGGCAAGGCGTCGTCGCAATGAATCAAAATATCGACAATCGCGTTGCCGATGGCCGCGACGTGATAGGATGCGTCTGCCATATTCGTTATCTTTCAAAATTGCCGTTGATATTCCGCCGGTAGACGGCGCAGTATAGCGAGACGTTCGCACCGCACAACGAAATAACGGCACCCCCTGCCCCTAGTGGTTTGCGGGTCGCGTAAGCCTATTGGTTGATGGCGGGGTGGCGTTGTCAGGATTTATGGCCATAAATCTGTTAAGAACACCGTGCAGAGGATTGAAATATTTTGATAAAATGCTGATTTTCCGCTTTCGCGTCCCCAAAAAATCCTTTATACCAAACTCATACATTCTTTATGCCTGCCTGGGAAAATGTCCAAGTCCGCCGCCTTTCGTCCCTGTCTGTTGACCGCCGCTTTGGTTTTGTTGGCCGCATGCGAACAAAATCCTGGTGTTCACGCGGGTGTAGCGGCGCCGCTCGCCAAGTCCGAGGGACAAAAACCCGCTTTCGAATCTCCCTCCGGTCCAGTCGTTTCCGCTTCGGTGGCGGCGGTGGCCCATGCCGCCGTTCCGCCGCAGGCATCCGCGGCTCCGCAGGCGACTGTCGGCGAGCCCAGCCGTCTTAAGGGGCTGACGCCGGTGCAGGTGCGAGAGGTGTTGGGTCAGCCGGGTTTCCAGCGCCGCGACGCGCCCGCCGAAATCTGGCAATACCGCGGTCGCGGCTGCACACTGGACCTGTATATTTACGATTTGGGCGGCGGCCAAGCCGTCGAGCATTGGGCGGTGCGCAGCCCATCCCGGGTCAACGATACCGAGTGCTTTCAGCAATTGGTCGACCAAGGGCACAATCAGCCGGGAAGCTAGTGTGGTGATTTTCGGACAATATCGACAAATTCGGTTCAAAGAGTTATAGTTGACCCATGATTGAGACGGCAACCGCCTTTGAACCAGCCGATGAAGACGTGCTTAGCCGCGCTATCGCGGAGGGGCGCGCGCAGGTTGCCGCGGGGCAAGGCGTTCCGCTGGCCGATATGGTCCGATGGCTCGATTCATGGGGGACGTCCGACGAGTTGCCGCCGCCGCCGTGGAAGTAGTTTTTTCACCAGCGGCCGTCGCCGATATTGTTCACATTCGTAGCTACATCGGTCATTTCAACCCTGCCGCCGCCCGCCATATGGCAGAACGGATAAAAGCGGCGGCACTGAGCCTTGCTGAATTTCCGGAACGCGGCAGAAGACGGGTTGATGGCACCAGAGAGCTGGTCGTCATCTATCCGTACATGGTCGTATATGACGTGACGCCGACGACCGTTAATATCGTTCGTGTTTGGCATGGCGCGCAGGATCGTCCTAATGAGTAAATCTGCAAACCGCTATGCACGTGAAAAATCAAGCGGGTCGAATGCAACTGTGCGTCGAACAAACCTTGACCGCGACGAACACTGCGAAACGGGGGAGAATTGCAATATTTTTTATCATCTGTGTTTTATAGCTATAACCACCCAATACCCATCATTTACACCCTTATAAAGGGTCTGCGCACGTCCTTCTCAACCGATTATTGCTATACATTCTTGTTGATAGCGCGCTTTGAGAGTTTCCAGACAAAATAGAAAAAAGCGATAAAAAATCAAAAATTCGCTTACACCGTCTTCTGGTCGAATTCGCACAGATCGCGGACCACGCATGTCGTACAATCGGGTTTTCTGGCTTTGCACACATGGCGTCCGTGCAGGATCAGCCAATGATGGGCATGCATGGCGAAGCGGGCGGGGGTGACCGCCAGCAGCTTTTGCTCGACCTGTTCGGGGGTCTTGCCCGGCGCGATGCCGGTGCGGTTGGCCACCCGGAAGCAATGGGTATCCACGGCGATGGTGGGATGGCCGAAGGCGATGTTCAGCACCACGTTGGCGGTTTTGCGTCCGACGCCCGGCAGGGATTCGAGCGCGGCGCGGTCGTCGGGCACTTGCCCGCCGTGCCGTTCCAGCAAAAGCCGGGACAATTCGATCACGTTTCGGGCCTTGGTCTTGTAAAGGCCGATGGTGCGAATCCGCTCGATCAGGGATTGCTCGCCCAGCTCAAGCATGGCACGGGGGTCCTTGACCTGCTCGAACAGGGATTTGGTGGCCTTGTTAACGCCCGCGTCGGTGGCTTGGGCGGACAGGACCACCGCCACCAAAAGCGTGAAGGCGTTGACGTAATCCAGCTCGCTTTTAGGATTGGGATCGGCTTGGGCCAGCCGGGAATAGAACCGTTCGATTCGATCTTGTGTCATAAGAGTCATTAGATCAGTTGCATCACCGATTATCCACCTTATATAACCGGCTTAGAGACGGCTTGGCCGTTTGAGACAACCATCAGAGGATCGGGGATCGTCCGGCCGCTTACTTCGGCTACGAGGGCCGGGCCGGTTCGCCAAAGACATGAGGATAATATGAGCAAAGTCATCGGAATCGATTTGGGCACCACCAATTCCTGCGTCGCCGTCATGGACGGTAAATCCGCGCGCGTGATCGAAAATTCCGAAGGAGTGCGGACCACGCCTTCCATGGTCGCGTTCGCCGATTCGGGCGAGCGGCTGGTGGGTCAGCCGGCCAAGCGCCAGGCCGTGACCAACCCGTCCAACACCCTGTTCGCCATCAAGCGTTTGATCGGCCGCCGCTACGACGATCCCGTCACCAAGAAGGACAAGGGACTGGTGCCTTACAGCATCGTGTCCGGCGACAATGGCGACGCGTGGGTCGAAGTCAACGGCAAGAAAATGAGCCCCAGCGAAATTTCCGCCTACATTCTGGTCAAGATGAAGGAAACCGCCGAAGCCTATTTGGGCGAAACCGTGACCCAAGCGGTGATCACCGTTCCCGCCTACTTCAACGACGCTCAGCGCCAAGCCACCAAGGACGCCGGCAAGATCGCCGGACTTGAAGTGCTGCGCATCATCAACGAACCCACCGCCGCCGCTTTGGCTTACGGCTTGGAGAAAAAGGGCTCGGGCACCATCGTCGTCTATGACTTGGGCGGCGGTACCTTCGACGTCTCGGTGTTGGAAATCGGTGACGGCGTGTTCGAGGTCAAATCCACCAACGGCGACACCTTCCTGGGCGGCGAGGATTTCGACGCCCGCATCATCGAATATCTGGCCGACGAATTCAAAAAGGAACAGGGCATCAACCTGAAGACCGACCGCTTGGCGTTGCAACGCCTGAAGGAAGCGGCGGAAAAGGCCAAGATCGAACTGTCGTCCTCGGTCCAGACCGAAGTCAACCTGCCGTTCATCACCGCCGATCAGACCGGCCCCAAGCACCTTAACGTCAAGCTTAGCCGCGCCAAGTTGGAAGCCCTGGTCGAGGATCTGGTGGCCAGGACCATCGAACCCTGCCGCGCCGCGCTCAAGGACGCCGGCATCAAGGCCAGCGAAATCGACGAAGTCATCCTGGTGGGCGGCCAAACCCGCATGCCCAAGATCCAGGACGTGGTGAAGGAATTCTTCGGCCGCGAGCCCCACAAGGGCGTCAACCCCGACGAAGTGGTCGCCGTGGGCGCCGCCATTCAGGGCGGCGTGCTCAAGGGCGAAGTCAAGGACGTGCTGCTGCTGGACGTGACGCCGCTGTCGCTGGGCATCGAAACCCTGGGGGGCGTGTTCACCCGTCTGATCGACCGCAACACCACCATCCCCACCCGCAAGAGCCAAGTGTTTTCCACCGCCGAGGACAACCAAAACGCCGTCACCATCCGGGTGTTCCAAGGCGAGCGGGAAATGGCCGCCGACAACAAGATGCTGGGTCAGTTCGATCTGGTCGGCATTCCGCCGGCGCCGCGCGGCTTTCCGCAGGTGGAAGTGACCTTCGACATCGACGCCAACGGTATCGTCAACGTCGCCGCCAAGGACAAGGGCACCGGCAAGGAACAGACCATCCGCATCCAGGCATCGGGCGGTTTGTCTGATGCCGACATCAAGCGCATGGTCGACGAAGCGGCTTCGCACGCCGCCGAGGACAAAAAACGCAAGGAAAGCGTCGAGGCCCGCAATCATGCCGACGGTTTGATCCACACCACCGAAAAAACCCTGAAGGACTACGCCGAAAAAATCCCCGGCGACGTCAAGACTCAGGTGGAAGCGGATATCAAGGCGTTGCAAGCGGTGCTGGATTCGGGCGACGCCGAAATCATCAAGGCCAAGACCGAGGTGCTGACCCAAAGCTCGATGAAACTGGGCGAGGCCGTGTACAAGGCCGAACAGGAATCCCAGGCCTCGTCCGGCGACGGCGCTCATGGTCATGGCGATCAGGCGCATGGCTCCGACGACAAGGTTGTCGATGCCGATTTCGAGGAAGTCGACAAACACAATAAATAAGTCAATCGAAGACGGCCGGGGCCGAAAGGCCCCGGTTGCGGGGATTATAGTCGGATGAGCAAACGCGATTACTATCAAGTGCTGGGTGTGGAGCGCGGCGCGTCCGCCGATGATCTGAAAAAGGCCTATCGCAAGCTGGCCATGCAATTTCACCCGGACCGCAATCCCGACGATCCGGCGGCGGCCGACAATTTCAAGGAATTGAACGAAGCCTACGACGTCTTGAAGGACGACCAGAAGCGGGCGGCCTACGACCGCTTCGGCCATGCCGCCTTCGAAGGAGGGGGCAACGCCCAGGGACCCGGCGGCTTCAATTTCAATTTCGGCGGCGGCGGCGGGTTCTCGGATCTGTTCGAGGAAATGTTCGGCGAGATGATGAACGGCAAACGCGGGCAGCCCTCGGGGCAAGGCGCCGATTTGCGGTTCAACATGGAAATTACCCTGGACGAGGCGTTCAAGGGCAAAACCTCGGAGATTCAAATCCCCACCTCGGCTCCGTGCGAGGAGTGCAAGGGAACCGGCGGCAGCAACGGCTCCGAACCGGTGATCTGCGTCACTTGCCGCGGCGCGGGGAAGGTTCGGACGCAACAGGGCTTTTTCACCATCGAGCGGACCTGCCCCACCTGCCAGGGCGCCGGCCGCACCATCAAGGACCCCTGCCGGTCGTGCAGCGGGTCGGGACGGGTGCGTAAAAACAAGACCCTTTCGGTAACCATCCCCTCCGGCGTCGAGGAAGGCACCCGCATCCGCTTAAGCGGCGAAGGCGAGGCGGGCATGCGCGGCGCTCCGGCCGGCGATCTGTACATCTTCCTGTCCATCAAACCCCATCGCCTGTTCCATCGCGACGGCGCCAACATTCAGTGCCGGGTGCCCTTGCCGATGACCAGGGCGGCCTTGGGCGGGGTCATCGACGTGCCCACAATCGACGGCACCATGGCCAAGGTCACCATTCCGCCGGGCACCCAAACGGGGCATCAGTTCCGCTTACGAAACAAAGGCATGACGGTTCTGCGCAGCAGCGCGCGCGGCGATATGTTCATTCAGACGGTGGTGGAAACCCCCATGAATTTGACCAAGCGTCAACAGGAACTGTTGCAGGAATTCGAGCAGGAAGGGGCGGCCCATGTGGACCGCCACAGCCCCGAATCGCACGGATTCTTCGCCAAGGTCAAGGAATTGTGGCAGGATCTGACCGATTGACCGAATAACCGGTCGGCGGGGGACGACGGAAAAGGACGGATCATGAAGATCGGAATAGTTGGCTGTCATGGCCGCATGGGCCAAATGCTGGTGTCGGCGGTTCTGGCCGACCCGCGGACAAGCTTGAGCGGCGGCACCGAACGGGGCGGCTCGCCCGCGCTGGGGCAGGATGTGGGCAAGGCGCTGGGCGTGGTCACGTCGCTGAAAGTGACGGAAGACGCCAGGGCTTTGTTTGAAGCCTCGGACGCGATCATCGATTTCACCGGTCCCGCGGCGACCGTGCTTCATGCCCGTTTGGCGGTCGAAACCGGGAAGGCGTTGGTGGTGGGCACCACCGGTCTGGCCGAAGACGATGAAACCGTGCTGTTGCAAACCGCGTTAAGCGTTCCCGTAGTGTACGCGCCCAATTTCTCGATGGGGGTGACGCTGCTATCCGCCCTGGTCGAAAAGACCGCCACGGTTCTGGACAATAATTACGATATCGAAATAGTCGAAATGCACCACCGCCACAAAGTGGACGCGCCGTCGGGCACGGCGCTGGGGCTGGGCAAGGCGGCGGCCAAGGGCCGCGCGATCGCGTTGGACCATGTTTGGCGCAAATCGCGCGACGGCGTGACGGGTCCCCGTTCCAAGGGTGAAATCGGGTTCGCCAGCTTGCGCGGCGGCGATGTGGTTGGCGATCACACGGTTATTTTCGCCGGGGACGGCGAACGGATCGAAATTACCCACAAAGCGTCGAACCGCGCGGTTTTCGCCACCGGGGCGGTGCGCGCCGCCCTGTGGACCCGGGATCGTTCGCCCGGTCTTTACAGCATGTTCGACGTGCTGGGGTTATAGGTCGGCTCGAATTTCAGCTTTCCACCGTGGTGGTGTCGCCCTTGGGGCGATCCGGCGCCGTCGGCGCGCCGGTGACCAGGAAAATGGTTTCCTCGGCGATGTTGGTGGCGTGATCGCCGATGCGTTCCAGGTTTTTGGCGACGAACAGCAAATGCGATCCGCTGGTGATGGTGCGCGGATCTTCCATCATATAGGTTAGAATCTCGCGGAACAGCGAGGAATAGAGCGCATCCACGTCCACATCCATGGCCCGAACGATCCGGGCCGATTCGGTGTCCATGGCGCGATAGGCGTCGAAACTGGCTTTCAACCGGCTTTGCACGGTCGTGCCCAATCCCACCAAACCCCGCAACGGCGCAAGATTCGGCGATGCGCCGATGGTCAGCGACCGCTTGGCGCAATTGGCGGCGACGTCGGCGATCCGTTCGATTTCTCCGGCAACCTTAAGAGCGGTTATCACGCGCCTTAGATCGTCGGCCACCGGCGCCCGCAACGCCAGCACGCGCAGAGCTTGGGCTTCGGCTTGCGCCTGCAACTCGTCGACCTTGTGATCGGATTCGAGCACCTCATGGGCAAGCCGGTCGTTTCGTTGCGACAAAGCCTTCAGGGCGTTGTCCAACTGCAATTCGGCCAAGCCCGCCATTTGGTCGATAAGGGAGTCCAGCGCGATCAGCTGTTGATCATATGAAGAAACGATGTGATCGCTGCGGTTGGTCATTAAGAGCAATCCTTGTTCGGGTGCGGATTTTAAAGATGAACCGTCTTTTGTATTTGGGGAAGGGGAGATTTGACGGTTTCGGGCGCGACCGGGAAATAGACGGTGAACACCGATCCTTCGCCGGGAACGGATTCCACCAGCATGGCGCCGCGATGACGGTTGACGATGTGTTTGACGATGGCCAGTCCCAGTCCGGTTCCGCCCAGCGCTCGCGATCGCGCCGGATCGACCCGGTAAAACCGCTCGGTCAGGCGGGGGAGATGCTCGCGGGCGATGCCTTCGCCCTTGTCGGCGATCGAGACGACCACGGTGGAATCGCCGGGCAAATGGGAAACGGCGGCGGGCAATTTAGCCGCCGGTTTCAGTTCGACCGTCACGGCGGTCTTTTCCCGTCCGTATTTCAAGGCGTTGTCCAACAGATTCTGGACCACCTGGGTCAGTTCGTCCTCTTGTCCCGGAACCATGCCCGCCGCGGGGTCGATGCGGACGTCCAGGGTCATTTTGCGGGCTCGGGCGATGGGTTGCATGGCTTCGGCCACCCTTTCCACCACCTTGGCCAGATCGACGGGATCTTGCGGCGCCGAATGCTCGTTAAGCTCGATGCGCGACAGGGACAACAAATCCTGGACCAAACGCGCCATGCGCGAGGCTTGGTCCTGCATGATCTCCAAGAACCGGTCGCGGGCCTCGGCATCGTCATGGGCGGGGCCGCGCAGGGTCTCGATGAAACCCAGCAAGGTCGATAGCGGCGTGCGCAATTCGTGACTGGCGTTGGCGATGAAGTCCGCCCGCATCTGTTCCACCCGGCGAAGCGAGGAAATGTCGCGCAAGGTCAACACCGCCATGGTTCCGTCGGCGGCGACCATCCCCAGGTTCAGAACCTGGGCCAGGAAAGTATGCTCGACCGGGACCGGCTGGGTGAATTCGATCTCGCGGATATGCGCGCCGCTCAAGACGGCGTCGGCCGCCGCCAGAATGTCGGGCGCTCTTAACACCACCGACAAATCCCGTCCGATGATGTCGCGGCCGAAGGCCTGCTTGGCCGCCGGATTCAAATTGGTGACCCGGCGGTCTCCGCTTAACAAAATCAGCGGGTCGGGCAATTTGGAAAACAACGCCAAATGCCAATCCACCGTTCCGGCCAAGGTCTCGCGTTCGCGCTGCCAAGCCCGCCATACCACTCCGACCGCCGCGACCGGGTCCGAGGTGATCAGGGTTTCCCTCGGTTTCAGGGCATTGGGGTCGGCGCCGTGCGCCAAGGTTCTGGCCCAGCGCACGACGTTCAGCCATTCGGACAGAATGCGCGCGATCATGAAGAACAGGGCCACGGTAACCAAACCGGCGGCGATCAACGCCGCCAGCGGCGGCAGATAGTCGAACGCCGCCAAAAGCGCGAACGCCGCCCATACCGGCGCCGCCATGTAGGCGACGCCGATCAGCAGCTTCGGCAAAGAAACGGAACTGCGATCCATGAAAGAGTCAGATACCACTGTAGGAAGTCGACACGATTTCGCTTATACCTTCGATCGAAGCGCGAAACCAGAAAGGAACGATTGCGGTTTAATGACATCCTTGCAAGAACGGCCGGTCATCGGGCTTAGACCGGCGACCATCGACGATTGCGACGACCTGTTGACCTGGCGCAACGATCCGGTGACCAGGGCGATGTCGCGCGACCACGGCGCGGTCGAGCGCGACGTCCATCGCCGCTGGCTGGAATCCGCTTTGGCCGATGCCGACCGGGTGATTTTGATCGGCGAGTGCGACGGCGGGAAAGTCGGCATGGTGCGGTTCGACCGGAACGACGAAGGGTGGGAGGTCTCCATCAACCTCGATCCCGCGCTTAGGGGCAAGGGATTGGGGGCGGCCTTGCTGGCGCAAGCGGTTGAGGTTTTCGTCCGGAACAATTCCGGCCCGGCGCTGACGGCGACCGTCCGCGCCGACAATCCGGCCAGCCGCAAAATCTTCGCCGCATGCGGATTCCGTCCGGCGGGCATTTCCGGCGGTCACGATCATTTCGTCCGCCCCGGGGGGGATCGTGGCTGAAGATAGCGGCATACCGGAAGAATCCACGCCGATGATGGCCCAATATCTCGCGGTCAAGCGGGCGCATCCCGATTGCCTGCTGTTCTACCGCATGGGCGATTTCTACGAGCTGTTCTTCGACGACGCGGTCAAGGCATCGGCGGCGCTGGACATCGCGCTGACCAAGCGGGGCAAGCATCTGGGCCTGGACATTCCGATGTGCGGCGTGCCGGTGCGCGCCTACGAATCCTATTTGGCCAAGCTGGTGCGGGCCGGGCACAAGGTCGCCATCGGCGAACAGACCGAAGATCCGGCGGCCGCCAAGAAACGCGGCTCGAAGGCGGTGGTGGCCCGCGACGTTGTGCGGGTGATCACAGCGGGAACCTTGACCGAAGACACCTTGCTGGAATCGCGGCGGCACAACTATCTGGCGGCGGTCGCCGACGCCCAGGGCGAATTGGGCGTGGCCTGGGTGGACGTGTCCACCGGCGATTTTTCCACGCAGGCGGTGGCGGTTAAACATCTGGGCGCGGCTCTGGCTCGTATCGATCCGGGCGAGATTTTGGTGTCCGATCGCTTGCTGGTCAATCCGGCATTGTTCGAAACCTGGGAAGAGTGGAAGCGGAAACTGTCGCCGCTGCCGCAGGCCCGGTTCGAATCCGAGAACGCCCGCCGCCGGTTGGAGGCGCTGTACGGCGTCGGCGCCCTGGACGGTTTCGGCGCCTTTACCCGCCCGGAACTGGCGGCGGCGGGTCTGCTGGTTGATTATGTCGAACTTACTCAAAAAGGCAAAATGCCCCGCCTGTCGGTTCCCCGTCGTCTGGGCGACGGCGCGGTGATGGAAATCGACGGCGCGACCAGACGCAACCTGGAGCTGACGATGACCATGTCCGGCGAGCGGCGGGGGTCGTTGCTGGCGACCATCGACCGCACCGTGACCGGACCGGGGGCGCGTTTGCTGGGCGAGTGGCTGGCGGCGCCGTTGACCTCGGTGGACCAGATCGCCCGGCGCCACGACATGGTGGCGTTTTTCGTCGACGATGCCGACCGGCGCGGACGGGTGCGGGCCATCTTGGCCGCGTGTCCGGACATGGAGCGGGCGCTGTCGCGGCTGTCGCTGGGCCGGGGCGGTCCGCGCGATCTGGGCCTGATCCTGGCCGGTCTGAAACGGGCGCCCGAAATCAGAACCGTGATGACCGAAGCCGACCCCCAGTCATGGCCCGCCGGATTGGCGCAGGCCATGGCCGATTTGGGCGACCAAACCATTCTGACCGACCGTCTGGCCAACGCCTTGCGGGACGAATTGCCTCTAAGCGCCCGCGACGGCGATTTCATCCGTCCCGGCTATCACCCGCCCTTGGACGACATCAAAAGCCTGGAACGAGACGGCAAGTCCGTGCTGATGCGTCTGGAAAAACGTTACTGTGACGAAACGGGCGTGACTTCGCTTAAGATTCGCCACAATGCCATCATCGGCTACCACATCGAGGTGCCGTCCAAACAGGCGGAACGCCTGGGGACGGCCTTCATCCACCGGCAAACCATGGCCGCCGCGTCGCGTTTCACCACCACCGAGCTGGTGGAATTGGCGGGCCGGATCACCGGCGCGGCGGAACAGGCGCTGGGATTGGAGCTGCGGCTGTTCGAGGATCTGACGGCCGAGGTGAGCGGCCGCGCCGCCGAAATCGCCTTGGTCCAGAACGGCTTGGCGACGGTGGACGCGGTGGCGGCGCTGGCCGAAATGGCCGAGGAGGCCCGCTGGGTTCGTCCCCATGTCAGCGAAGGCGCGACGTTCGCGATCGAGGGCGGACGGCATCCGGTGGTGGAGGCGGCCTTGGCCGCCGCCCATGCGCAAGGCTTCGTCGCCAACCATTGCGATTTGGGCGCAGCGCAGCGCCTATGGTTGGTCACCGGTCCCAACATGGCCGGTAAATCCACCTTCCTGCGGCAAAACGCGGTGATCGCCGTGCTGGCGCAAATGGGGTCGTTCGTTCCCGCCGACAGCGCTCATATCGGCGTGGTCGACCGGCTGTTCAGCCGGGTGGGCGCCGCCGACGATTTGGCCCGGGGACGATCCACTTTCATGGTCGAAATGGTCGAAACCGCCGCCATCTTGAATCAATCCGGCCCCAAGGCCCTGGTGATCCTGGACGAAATCGGGCGGGGCACCGCGACCTATGACGGGTTGTCGCTGGCTTGGGCGGTGGTCGAGCATTTGCACGAAGTCAACAAATGCCGGACCCTGTTCGCCACCCATTATCACGAACTGACCCGACTGACCGCCCGATTGCCCGCCTTGTCCTGCCGCCAGATGCGGGTCAAGGAATGGCGCGGCGACGTGGTGTTCTTGCACGAAGTGGCCGAAGGCGCCGCCGACCGCTCCTACGGCATCCATGTGGCGCGGCTGGCCGGGCTGCCCCCGGATGTAATTACGAGGGCGGAACAAATATTGACGGCGTTGGAATCCGGGGAACAAGCCGGCGCCGTGGCCAAGCTGGCCGACGACCTGCCGTTGTTCCAGGCGGCGAAAGCCCGGACCAAGGCCGAGGCGCCGCCCGCGGTCAGCCCCCTGGAAACCCGGCTGACCGCCGTCAACCCCGACGAATTGTCCGCCAAACAGGCTTTGGATTTGCTATATGAGCTGAAAGCCCTATTGAGATAGATCATGCCGAATATTCACGATCAACGCGCCATCATCGACCGCCGCGCCGTAACCGCCCGATTGGACGAACTGGCGGAACGCGATTCTTCGCGGACGGTACGACGCCAAGCGGTGCTGGCCTGTTTCAAGGAAGCCTTGGCCGCGGGCCGGGAAGAAATCAAGCGCCGCTTCGAGGCCAAGGGCAACGGCGCCATGACCCTGCACGAGACCAGCTTTCTGATCGACCAACTGGTTCGAACCGCCTACGATTTCGCCATCGCCCACGAACTGGCCCAAGGAGTCCGAACCTCGGGCGAAGCCATGACGCTGGTGGCGGTGGGCGGCTATGGGCGCGGCGAACTTAGCCCGCAATCGGACATCGATCTGCTGTTCCTTACGCCCTACAAGCGGGCGCCCTGGCACGAACAATTGGTGGAGTGGCTGCTGTATCTGCTGTGGGATTTGGGCCTGAAAGTGGGACAGGCCACCCGCTCGGCCGAAGAATGCATCCGCCACGCCAAGGAGGACATGACCATTCGCACCGCCTTGCTGGAAATGCGCTGGCTGTGGGGGGACAAGGTCCTTTACGACGATCTGGTCAAACGGTTTCAGCAAAACGTGGTCCAAGGCACCGGCCAGGAATATTTCGAAGCCAAGCTGGAGGAACGCAACCAGCGCCACGAACGCATGGGCGACGTCCGCTATGTGCTGGAGCCCAACGTCAAGGAAGGCAAGGGGGGCTTGCGCGACTTGCATTTGCTGTTTTGGCTGGCCCGCTATCAGTTCGGCGTGGTCGAGTTCGAAAATCTGGTCCAATTGCAGGTGATCAGCGCCGATGCCGCCTCGCGGTTCGTCAAGGCTCAGAACTTCCTGTGGACCGTGCGCTGCCATCTGCACTATCTGACCGGCCGGGAGGAAGACCGACTGACCTTCGACGTTCAGCCGGAAATCGCCCAGCGCATGGGATATTCCGATCGCGCCAGCTCGCGCGGGGTCGAACGCTTCATGAAACATTTCTATCTGGTGGCCAAGGACGTGGGCGACCTGACCCGTCTGTTCTGTTCCCTGGACGAGGAACGGCACAAAGCCAAGCTGAAGCCGTCCTTGCTGGCCAGGCTCAAACGCAAGAAGTCCGATCTGATCGAGGGTTTCCGGCTTGACGGCGAGCGCTTGAACACACCCGACGATCAAATGTTCGAAGCCGATCCCATCGCCATGATCCGGCTGTTTCGCGTCGCCTTGGAAAGCGGCCTGGACATTCATCCCCACGCCCTGGACATGGTGCATCGCAATTTGCGCCGCCTGGACGCCAAGGTCCGCAAACAACCGGAAGCCATGCATCTGTTCATGAGCATTCTGGCCAACCGCAGGAATCCGGAAATAGCGCTAAGGCGCATGAACGAATCCGGCGTTCTGGGGCGGCTGATCCCCGATTTCGGGCGGGTGGTCGCGCAGATGCAATACGACATGTATCACGTCTATACGGTCGACGAGCACACCATCCAGGCGGTCGGCGTCCTGCACTCCATCGAAAGCGGCGAGCTGGCTCTGCCGCTGCCTTTGGCCACATCGATCTTCTCCAAGATTCACAGCCGCGACATTCTGTATCTGGCGGTGTTCCTGCACGACGTGGCCAAGGGCCGAAGCGGCGACCATTCGGTGCTGGGCGCCGAAATCGCCACCAAACTGGGACCGTCGCTGGGGTTCAACCCGGGCGAGACCGAAACGGTGGCGTGGCTGGTCCGTCATCATCTGCTGATGAGCCACACAGCGTTCAAACGCGATATCGACGACCCCAAAACCATCAGCGATTTCGTCGCCATCGTGCAAAGCCCCGAACGGCTGCGGATGCTGCTGCTGCTGACCGTGGTCGACATCAAGGCGGTCGGCCCCACGGTTTGGAACGCCTGGAAGGCCGGGTTGCTGCGCGAGCTTTACCTTCGCGCCGAAGAAGCCATGACCGGCGATCTGACCCAAGAAGGTCAATCGCGCGGCCGGGCGGGAATGGAATCGCTGCGCGCGGGTCTTGAGAAACTGGGCTGGACCGACAAGGACATAAAGGACCACTTGGCCTTGGGTTATCCCGGCTACTGGATCACCTTCGACACCGACAGCCATCTGCATCACGCCAAGATGATCGCCGAAGCGGAAAAGACCCAAGCGAAACTGACCGTTTCCACCCGCGACGATCCAACCCGGGGAGCGACCGAAATTACCGTCTATACCGGCGATCACGCCGGTTTGTTTTCGCAAATCGCCGGGGCCATGGCGCTTAGCGGCGTCAATATCGTCGACGCCCGTATCGTGACTTTGTCCAACGGCATGGCGCTCGATACCTTTTGGGTTCAGAACGGCGAAGGCGACATGGTGCACGAGGAACGCCACCTGACCACCATCAAGCAAACCATCGAACAGGTCATGACCGGACGGGTGTGGCTGGACAAGGAATTGCCCGCCAAACGGTCCAGGCTGCCCAATCGCGCCGCCGTGTTCAAGGTGCCGCCCCGGGTGATCGGCGACGAAGCCGCGTCCAGGACCCATACGGTGATCGAGGTCAACGGCCGCGACCGCCCCGGCTTGCTGTACGATCTGACTTCGGCCATGACCGGACAAGGCCTGCAAATTTCCTCGGCCCACATCTCCACCTATGGCGAGCGGGTGGTCGACGTGTTCTACGTCAAGGACGTGTTCGGCCATAAAGTGCGCGGACAAAAGCTGGAAGCGGTGCGGCAAAAACTGCTGAACGCCTTGGAAGCGAAGTCGGCTTGAAGATCCTCCCAGGGGAACGCCGGCTAGGTGGTTCCTGCCCTCGCCGGGCGCGGGTTTCCACCCGCTTGGCCGCCGCCGCCAGTCAGTAAAGACAGGCGGCTGTTTAAAGATCCTCCCAGGGGAACACTAGCCAGACATCTTGTTCCACATCCGAAACATAGTGGTCGAGAAGGGTGTTTCCCTGGGGTTTGGCGTACAAGGCGGCAAAGCGGGCTTTGGGCGCCAGCGGCCGGACCAAAGACAGAGTGGCGCCGGTATCGGCAAGATCGTCGATCACCAGCCAGCCGTTTCCATCGCCGATCAGCAGCGAAGGCGGTTTGACCAAGCTGGGCTGGCCCAGCTTGCGATCCTGATAAGCGTTGACGGCGATGGTGTCGATCATGCGGATATCCAACAACTGAGCGACCAGCAATGCGGGCGCCATGCCGCCTCGGGTGACGGCGGCTATTCCCGCGAAGGGTCCATGCGGGCGCAGGACTTCCGCCAGACGCTTGCAATCGCGTTCGATGTCCTTCCAGCTTAAATGGTGCTGCTTGGTCGACGTGGTCATGGAAATCCGGCCATGGCTTTGACCTGTTCGGGGGTAAATCCCTGCTGCCGTAGGGACTCCAGGGTTTGGGAACGATCCCGTTTGGCCAATCTGCGCCCGTCCGGTCCCAAGATCAAGCCGTGATGGCGGTAGCGCGGCGTCGGCAGTCCCAGCAAAGCCTGCAACAGGCGGTGGACGTGGGTGGCGTCGCGCAGGTCCTGGCCGCGCGTGACCAGATCGATGGCTTGCAGGGCATCGTCGACCACCACCGCCAGATGATAGGATGCGGGCGTGTCCTTGCGGGCCAACACCACGTCGCCGAAAATTTCCGGCGTTGCGGTTTGAATGCCGACCGGATCGTCGCACCAGTCGAGCGCGCCCGCCTTGGCCTTGGCCTTGGCCATGTCCAAACGCAGACAAAACGGCTGTCCCTTGGCGATGCGGCGGTCACGTTCGTCCGGCGGCAACGATCGGCAGGTGCCGGGATAAAGCGGGCCGTCGGGTCCGGTGGGGGCGGGTCCGGTGGGGGCGGGTCCGTGAGGCGCATGAACCGACCCGGCGATCTCGGCTTGTATCTCGCCGCGACTGCAAAAGCATGGATAGATTAGATCCATCGAGCGCAAAGCATCGAGCGCCGACCGGTAATCCTCCATATGTCGGGATTGGTGGCGAACCGGTTGTTCCCACGTCAAGCCCAACCATTCCAGGTCCGTGAAAATGGATTGGATGAAGTGCGGACGGCAGCGCTTGGGATCGATATCCTCGATTCTCAGCACGAATCGGTCCCCGTGGCTCCAAGCGAACAGGGCCGCATGGGCATGGCCAAGATGAAGGGGGCCGGTGGGGCTGGGGGCGAAACGCGTGCGCAGGGCGGACTCCTTTATGATCCACAAGTCAGTAAGTATGCGGGCCTTCCCATCCCGCCGCTTGGCGATCAAACGCCGATCGTGTAAAACCATGACAGGATTGCTGTTTTGATTGTTTTTTTCAACAAATCGTCATGATGCGGGTATGGATTTGCCAAGTTAAACACTATATGTTGTAGCAGCCGAATTAGGGAGTTGGTGGTGCTTGCCTTAAACGCTCATCCGGTCCTGGTTTTGAATGCGGACTTTCGTCCGCTAAGCTACTTTCCTTTGTCGTTATGGTCTTGGCAAGACGCCATCAAAGCTGTGGTTTCGGAACGCGTCAACGTGGTCTCGGAATACGATCGCGAAATCCGTTCGCCGTCGTGGCGGATCAAATTGCCCAGCGTCATTTCCCTCAAGGATTATCTGCCGGTTTCCCGGCGGGCGGCGTTCACCCGGTTCAACGTGTTTCTGCGCGATCGCTTCTGCTGTCAATATTGCGGCGAATCGTTCGCCGCCCACGATTTGACCTTCGATCACGTTATTCCCAAATCGCGGGGCGGTTTGACCACTTGGGCCAACGTGGTGGCGGCCTGTTCGCCCTGCAACTTGCGCAAAGGCAATTCGATGCCCAGACAGGCGGGCATGATGCCGATCGTCCGCCCGGTCGAGCCAAGTTCGTTCGAATTGCAGGAAAGCGGCCGGGCCTTCCCGCCCAACTACCTGCACCATTCCTGGCGCGACTTCCTTTACTGGGATACCGAATTGTTGCCGGGCTAGGCTTTTCGGGAAACTTCACCAGTATTTAACCTGGTCCGTGCTTCCATGATGCAATCGCTTCGGATGCTTACAAGGTTGCTCCCATGGATATGTCGTATCACGGTTACGCCCTGGCGCTTAAACCCGAACCCTCTTTTCCCGAAACCGTCTTCGCCGACGAAATGGAACAATGGCTCGATATCGATAACGAGATGAGCGCCGTCCACGTGGCCGCCGCCGTCTATGGCGCCGGAACCGCCATGTCCACCCTGTCCCAGGCCGAAGCGGCCAAGCATTGGAGGCAGGCGCCCAACTGGTTGCATCAACTGGCGACTCAACCGTCGCCCCAAGCCTTGGCCACGGCCCTGGCCGCCATGGGGCTGCCGCAGGCGGCGGCGTTCGACGCCTATAAACGATTCCTGCCGCTGCATCCTGTGGCGGCGACCGCCTCGGCTTTGCTGCTGGCGGATGCGGACGCGCGCTCGGCGCTGTCGCCCGCGACCGGGTTGAACCGCTACGGTTGCGCGCCCTATCCGCAACCGGGAACGGTGATGCTGTCGTCCTGCACCGGCAACGAACCCGGCAAGGCGGGACTGTCCGCCGTTCAGAGATTGAAGCGGCGGATGATGCGGGCGGCCTGGAACAACCGTTTCGACCAGGAACTGGCGGCGGTAGAGGCCGAACTGGCCCGGCGCATCGCCGCGCTGATGGGAATAAATCCAGCGCCGGATACCGTGATCGCTTTGACCAAATCGGGTTCGGCCGCGGCGCATTTGACCGCCGGACATTTTTGCCCCGACGACCAGCCCTGCCTTTATCTATTGGTCGGGCAAAAGGAAACCGGACGCGAGGTTCCCGATGCCATCTCGATCGGCGCCCATGTGACGGTCGAGGATATGTTCATCCGCCACGACGAAACCGGCGAGGCGGTGGCGGCGGACGTCCTGGTATCGCGGTTGGAACAACGGATTTCAACGGCTTTGCACCAGGGCATGCAGGTGGTCTTGCAGGTGGTCGAGGGATCGAAGACCGGCTTGACGGCGCCCGGCATCGATGGGGTCGCGCGGCTGCGGCACAGATTTCCCAAAGGACTGCATATCGTCGCCGATTTTTGCCAGATGCGTCCCGGATCGGCGGTCAAGCCTTATGCCGACCTGGGCGCGGCGATTATCGCCACCGGGTCCAAATTCCTGGGCGGACCTGCCTTTTCCGGCGTTGCCGTCATTCCGGGCGGCAAGCCTGCGCCGATTCCGGGAATCGGCATTCTGGCCCGGTGGGAAGCCGCCTTGGCCGAATGCGAAGGTTACGCGGGTCTGTCAGCCCGGCAAATCGAAAACGGCCTGAAGCTTTTCGCCGAAACCGTCCGTAAGGCTTGCGCGCTAAAGCAGGGGATCATGGCTGTCGCCGATCAATCCCCGTCCCATATCGCCACCGTTCATGTGACCGGTCGGGGCGGGTGGATGGACATGGAATGGCTTAAAAGTTTGCAGGGATGGCTTCAGGCCGACGCTTCGGCGCTGTTGCCCTTGACCGCCGGGGCATCCGATCACGCAGTGATGTCCAGGCGTTGTCTGGTCGGTCAGCCGGTGATGGTGGGCAATCGGGCCGGGCTGCGTCTGGCCATCAATGCCGCCCGGCTGGTGTCCCTGGCCGAAGACGGCGATGCGGCGGCACGACTGACGGCCGATGTGACCGCCGTACTGGGCAAGATCGATCTGGTCCGGAACGCTTTATAGAAGCCCAGTATTACTTATTCAGGCAGCATACGCGGTTAGGCATATTAATGAACCGCTGCTACTCAGATCCCACTTACGCCGAACTTATCGACGCCGGTCCGGATTCGTGGCATTTCAAGCCCGTGAGCAACACCGCCAAAACACCTAAACCCGTTCCGCCAGTTTCACCAGTTCGTCCAGCAGGATGTCCATATCCCGCTCGGTGGTGCGGTGGTTGACGATGCAAACGCGGATGCACAGCTTATCGTCGATGCGGCAGGTCGACGGCGCGGCGACGCCCTTTTCCTGCAAAGCGGCGACAACGTCGGCATTGAATTGATCCCAGCGCTCGGGAGGCAAGGACGGCGGCACAAGGCGGCAGCACACGATGTTGAGCGAAACCGGCGCCATAACCTGCAAGATCGGGTGGCGAGCGGCCTTGGCGGCAAACAAGAGAGCCAAGCGGCAATTTTCGGCGATCGCCTCGCCCAAGGCGTCGAACCCGAATTCCTTGACGGCGAACCAGACCTTCAAAGCGCGAAAACCGCGCGACAATTCCAGCCCCAGATCGGCGGGCCACAAATCTCCGCCCGCCAGCGCCCTGCCGGTCAGCAAATAATCCGGCCTTCCGCCGAACGCGGCCCGTTGCAAGGCTAGATCGCGGACCAGGATGCACCCCGCGTCATACGGGACATGCAGCCACTTATGCATGTCGAAGGCGATCGAATCGGCTCGGTCGATACCATCGGTCAAAAAGCGTAGCGACGGGCTTAACGCCGACAGGCTGCCGAACGCGCCGTCGACGTGAAACCACAAATCATGGGCTTTGCACAGCGATGCGACCGCACGCAGATCGTCGAAGGCCCCGCTGTTGACGGTGCCTGCCGTGGCGGCGACGATGAACGGGACCAAGCCATTATTCAGGTCGGCGGAAATGGCGGCTTCCAGGGCGTCGTTTCTTATGCGGAATGAGTCGTCGACCGGAATGCGCCGCAACGAATCGCCACCCAATCCCAGCAGTTCGAAGGCTTTGTTCAGGCAGGAATGACCTTCTGTCGAGGTGTAACCGACCAAGGGGATTCCGGAATTGCCTTTGGCGCGGGCCGAAGCGCCGATCTTGCCGTTGCGGGCGATGGCTACGGCCAGCAGATTGGCGGTCGAGGTGCCCGACACCAGCAATCCTCCGGATGTGGGGCCAAGGCCGAAAATTCGGCAAAACCAGGAAACGACCGTCTTTTCGACCAGAATGGCGGCGTGGTCGCGACCGCCGCAGTTGCTGTTGAGCGCCGCCGCCGCCGCTTCGGCCAGGATGCCCGAGGGCGTTCCCGCGCCGTGAACCCAGCCGAAAAAGCGGGGATGCGGATTGCCGGTGCCATAGGGCAGGATCGAACGCGCGAATTCGTCGAGAACGGCGTCAAGCCCCTGCCCGGCCAAGGGCGGCGGCTCGTTCAAGCGAGTTGCGACTTCGGCGGGAACCGGTTGCCAAACCGGACCATCGGCGATCCCTTCCACATGGTCCAGCAGAGTGTCCAGATGGGCGTGGGCCTTGGCCTTGAACGCCTTCCAATCCTTGGGGTCCAGACTCATGGAGAGATCTTGGCGAGAATGGCGTCTTTCAGCGCCTCGTATATTCTCGGCACATAGGCGTGCTTGTAGGGGTACAGGGTGGGATTGTCCAAGGTGTGGATGATGGCCCCCGCGTCCACTTCGAACAAGACCAGCCTTCCGTCCTGGTGAATGCCGCAATCCACGGCGAAAAAGTCCAAATCCAGAATTTCGGCCATTTTGGCAAGATCGGCCAGCAGCGGGGCGGGAAAGACGCTGCCGATGTCGGCCAGGAAAGCTTCTTCCTCGCGGTCCATCTGCGCGGCGTCCTTGGGCTTGGCGTTGGCGTAGTGAACCATCCACTCCACCGAAAGGCCCATGTGGAAGGGCAGCGGCCGCCCGTCCACCACCACCACGCGGTATTTGCGGTATTGGCCGTCGGCTCCGACGTAATCGATGAACGGCAGGGCATAGTGATCGCCGTCCAGAACGGCGGGGGGCTCGGACTGGCCGTTAAGCAGCAGCATGCCGTTTCCGGCATGGGTTCCGGCCGGGCGCAGCAGATACGGCGTGGGAAATCCGGCCAGTTGTTCAGGCGATCGCACCCGGCGGACGGCGGGTATGATCGAGTTGGGCAGGTCGGCCAGCATGCGGGCGACGTTTTCGCGGTTGGCGGCAAGCATGGCTTCGGGGGGATTGATGCACGGCTTGTCAAGGATCGCGACGATGGTGGCGGCGGCCTTCAAGGCCTTGGCCGCGCGGTCAGGTTCGGCGATGGCGTTGAAGATCACGTCGCACTCGGGAAGATCGGGACTGATCGGGCGGTTTTCATCCAGGAAATAATGGTGAATTACGCTCCAATCCTGCGGCCTTAGAATGAAATCGGTGGGCGTGTTGATCTGCCAATCGCCCGGAGCTTTTAAAACCAGCAAGGCCGGAGCGCCGGGATTTTTGCCGGGTTCGCTGAACAGCCGCGTATGTCGCAGCGCCTTGACCTGATGATCCAGGGCCAACTGCGGACGTTCCAGGATTTGGGCGATCGAGAACAGCTTCATATGGGCGCGGGCGCGGTCGTCCTGAATTTGGACCGCCTGGGTAAAGGCTGCCAGCGCCTGATCGAACCACCCCAGCCGAAACCGCAGATCGCCCAGGGTTTCCCAGGCGTCGGCATCGTCGGGCCGGGCCTCGAGGTAGTTGGCCAAGGTCGAAGCGGCGGCGGTCAGGTTGTCCATGGCGGTGTGCACGTCGGCCAAATGGCGACCCATGGCCGCGATGCCGTGAACGGCGGCGCCCAGACTTAGGATTTTGACCGCCTCGGCTTCCATGCCGGTTCTGGTCAGCGCCACCGCCAGATTCAGATAGGGTTCCTTGGTCTCGGGATGGGCCGCCAGGGCGTTGCGGAAGGCCAGGGCCGCCAATTCGTTTTGGCCCTGCTCGGTCCGCACCATTCCCAGCATGTTGAAAACGTCGCCCATCAGCGGAGCCAACTCCGCCGCCTTGCTGAAATGGTGGGCGGATTTTTCCAGATGTCCGCCCAGTTTCAGGGCGACCCCGTAATTATATTGGACTTGCGCGTCGCTGGGGTCCACGGCCAAAGCCTTTTCGAAGGTTTCGTAGGCTTCGTTCATCATCCCCGCGCCTTTGTAGCAGAGGGCCAGATTGCCCAGGGCCTCGGCATGGTCGGTGGCGAAAGCGACGGCGTTCTTGAAATATTCCAACGCCGACCGGGAATCTCCCGCCCGATAGCACAGCATGCCGACAAGATTGAGCGTGTCGGCGTCGCCGGGCGATTGGGCCAGGATCGATTCGCATTCGGTCAGACTGTCGTACAGCAGCCCGGAAAGGTACAGATGCCGCGCCTTTTGAAAACCCTGCTGCATACGATCCTCGAACGTCCCGGTTGGCGTGAATTTTAAACTTACGCCACGGGAATGAATAAAGCGTTACGAGATTAAGTACCTATAGCTTCAGCGTTTTACGCCAGCCGGGATAAAGCAGATCGGCGTCTTTCGGGAACGAGGCGAAGGCTTGGGCCAGCTCGGCATGATCCTTGGCGAACTCGACCAGATCGACGTTTTGGCACCATGCCTGATAGGCTTGGCGAAGCGATCGGGCACCGGCGACGGGGCCGTCCTTGTGACCGAACACGCCGCCGCCCGCGGTCTGGATGACGTTGGCGTGCCCCAGATTGGTGAAAAAGCCGGGCATCCGCAGCGCGTTCATGCCGCCGGAAATGATCGGGGTGGTCGCCTTCATGCCATTCCAGTCCTGGTGGAAATAAGGACCGGCCACCCGGTCGCGTTCGATCATATAGGCAACGATGCGGTCGACGGCCTGCCCCTCCATTTTGCCGTAGCCCATGGTCCCGGTATGAATTCCCGAGGCGCCTTGCAGCCGGGCCAGCTTGCTCAGCACGAAGGTGGAGTAGCCGCGTTTGGATTGCGACGACGTGACCGCTCCGTGTCCGGCGCGGTGGTAGTGCAGAAACTGACCGGGAAAACGGCGGCGGGCGGTGGTGACAGCGGCGGGTCCGGCCACGAAGCCGTCGACTAGGAAGGCGACGTGGTTGGCGTTCTCGCCGAAGGTCTCCAGGACGAACTCGCCCCGAGCGATCATTTCGAACGGGTCGTCGGCGGTGATATTGGCGGAAAACAGTTTGGCTTGCCCGGTTTCGTCCTGAGCCCGGCACATGGCGTCGGCCACCAGCCGCATGGTTTCCTTGAACGGCGCGAAGATCTGGTTGCCCTGGGGTTCGTCGTTCTTGATGAAGTCGCCGTCCAGCCAAAACGAATGGCAAGCGTCGGCAAACGGACCCGGCCTTAAACCCAGCTTCGGCTTGATGATGGTTCCCACCACCAGACCGCCGTCCACGGCGGGACGTCCCAACACCCGCCACAGATCGGCGATGTTGGCCGCCGGGCCGTCGAATAGGCACATGAACCGAGGCGGGATGTAGAAGTCGTGCAGCTTGGCGTATTCTACGTCGCTCATGCCCTGGTTGTTGCCGACGGTCAGAGTCAGAAACGACGCCACCATGGCTCGACCGTCGGTGATGTTGCGATCGAACAAGGCCAGCGGAAAAGCGATTTTCATCAGCCCGGCGGCCTCGTCGATTTCGTAGACCAAGGCGTCGATCTTGCGGGTGAAGTCGTCGGTGGTGCACACCTCGACATTGGTTCCGGTCGAGGACTCGGCCGCGAAATGCGCGGCGGTGGAGGCAAAAGCGTTTCCGGCCCGGGGTCGCATGATATAGGCGCACAGGACATGACCGCCGTCGGCGATCAGGTCGGCCTCGTCAAGGGCAAGATTCAAATACCGGTCCGACTGATCCATAAAACCTTCCTTCCAACTGACGACTGGCTCTAAATCATAGCGAATAAATCAAATTGTTCTAACTAATTCAAAGCCTCTATAATCATAACGAAATGGCTGGACATAAAGCCATAAGGAGGGAACAGCGCCGATGCGCATCGTCGATCATACCACTTTGGCGCAATACCTGATTGAGGAATGCCGCCGCTTGCCCGGCGCGGGCGATCTGCCCGGCCTGATTCTGGATGTGGCCTTGGCCTGCAAAAGCATCGCCAAGGCCGTGGCCATGGGATCGCTGGCGGGCGTGCTGGGGTCCGAGGAAACCGTCAACGTTCAGGGGGAAACCCAAAAGAAGCTGGATGTGATCAGCGACGCCATCTTCCGCCGCGCCACCGAATGGAGCGGCCACGTAACGGCGGTGGCTTCCGAGGAGATGGACCATCCCCGCCCGGTTCCTGCGCATTATCCGCGCGGCCGCTATCTGCTGGTTTACGACCCCTTGGACGGTTCTTCCAATATCGACGTCAACGTCACCGTCGGCAGCATCTTTTCCGTTCTGCGCGTTCCGGACGGCAAGGAAGAAGCGGAAGAGGCGGATTTCCTGCAACCGGGAACCAGTCAAATTGCCGCCGGGTACGCCCTGTACGGCCCGTCGACGCTGCTGGTGCTGACCTTGGGAACCGGCGTGGTCGTGTTCACGCTCGATCCGCTTTTGGGCGAATTCATCCTGACCGGCAGCGATTTGAAAATACCCGAGCAAACGCAGGATTTCGCGATCAACGCTTCGAACAGCCGGTTCTGGGAACCGCCCGTGCAACGGTATGTGTCGGAATGTCTGGCGGGGAAGACCGGGCCGCGCGACAAGGATTTCAACATGCGCTGGACCGCGACGCTGGTCGCCGACGCCCATCGCGTGCTGATCAAGGGCGGTATTTACCTTTATCCGCGCGACACGAGAAAACCGGCCAAGGCGGGACGCCTGCGCCATTTGTACGAGGCCAGCCCCATCGCCTTTATCATCGAGCAGGCCGGCGGCATGGCCAGCACCGGCACCGAACGGGTGATGGACGTTCGTCCCCAATCGCTTCACGAAAGGATTCCGCTGATCATCGGCTCCGGCGCCGAAGTCGCGCGAATCGAAGGCTATCATAAGGAACCTTTGACCGAGCCACGGGAATCGCCGCTCTTTACAAGCCGCTGCCTGTTCCTGGAAGATGATCGGTAAGACGAAAAAAAGGGAAACGGACCATGTCGGCAAAACATCCAATCATCGCCATTACCGGATCTTCGGGCGCCGGAACATCTTCGGTTTCGCGCACCTTCGAACAAATTTTCCGTCGCGAATCGGTCAATGCCATTTTTACCGAGGGCGACAGCTTCCACCGCTACGACCGGCTGGAAATGAAGCGGCAGATGGCGGAACGGCAAAAAGATCACAGCCAGCATTTCACCCATTTCGGACCCGACGCCAATTTGCTGGAAGAACTGGAAACCCTGTTCAGCACCTATGCCATGAACGGCACGGGGATGCGGCGCAAATACCTGCACGATGCCGCCGAGGCCGATGCCTATAAACAGCAGCCGGGAACCTTCACGCCGTGGGAGCCGCTGCCGAAGGACAGCGATTTGCTGTTTTACGAAGGGTTGCACGGCGCCTATTCCACCCCCGAGGTCAACGTGGCCCGCTATCCAGACCTGCTGATCGGCGTCGTGCCCGTCATCAATCTGGAATGGATTCAAAAAATCCACCGCGACCGCCTGGATCGCGGCTATTCGACCGAAGCGGTGACCGACACCATTTTGCGGCGCATGCACGACTATGTGCATTACATCGTTCCCCAATTCACCCGCACCCATGTGAACTTTCAGCGGGTGCCCATCGTCGACACCTCGAACCCGTTCATCGCCCGCCACATTCCCACGGCGGATGAAAGCCTGCTGGTGATCCGCTTCGCCAAACCCCAGGGAATCGATTTTCCCTATCTGCTCGACATGCTGCGCGATTCGTTCATGTCGCGGCCCAACACCATCGTGGTGCCGGGCGGAAAAATGGAACTGGCCATGCAGCTGATTTTCACGCCGTTTATCTGGCGCCTGATGGAACGGCGCCAGAAGGCCTGATCCGCGCCCGGCGATTTTTCATATAAAATTTGCCGTTTCATCCGTGTATGGTCGTGTCAGTATAGAGCAATTTATAATTCTCTATACGGATCAGCATGAGCGACGAAAAGGCATTGAAACGCAATCTTCGCCGCCGCTCCAACGGATGGTGGTATGCGGTTTTCTATGTTCCGGCCGGGCTTCAAGACGCGGTGGGAAGGCGGGAAATCGTTCGCGCCTTGGGCACCAAGGATCTGCATGACGCCAACGCCAGGAAGCGGGAGGTGCTGGACGAAATCGAACGAAGTCTGGCCGTTGCTGGTACGTCCCGGACGACCGGGCCGGCGCAAGAACCGTCGGCCGGAGACGAGGAGCTGCGCGGCATCCTGTCGCTGAACCGGAATATCCTGATGTCGTCGATGCTGGGGATCGCCGCCTATCGGAACGACGGTCAATGCGTTTTGGTCAATCCGCAGTTCGCGGCGCTGGCTGGCGGGACCGAGGAGCAAATCCGCGCGCAGAATTTTTATCGTCTCGCCACCTGGAAACAGACCGGACTGCTGGTTTCCGCCGAACGCACCTTGAAAAGCGGCGAAAACGTCGAACGCGAATTGCACATGAACACCACCTTCGGCCAAAGCCTGTGGCTGCAATACCAGATGTCCAGGTTCGTCAGCCACGGCCGGTTTCACCTGCTGCTGATCGTTCGCGACGTCACCCGGACGAAACGGGACGAGGAACAGTTGCGTCTGGCCGCCAGCGTTTTCCACAATTCCGCCGAAGGCGTAATGGTGACCGACGCGTCGGGACTGATCATTTCCGTCAATCCGGCCTTTACCAAGATCACCGGATATTCGGAAGCCGAGGCTTTGGGACAAGGCCCGCGACTGCTTCGTTCGGAGCGCCACGACAGCGAATTTTACCGGAGCATGTGGGACAGCCTGTCGGCCAAGGGCCACTGGAAAGGCGAAATCTGGAATCGCCGCAAAGACGGCGACGCCTATCTGGAAATGCTGTCGATCAACCGCATCGAAGACGAGTTCGGGCGGGTGGTCCGCTATGTGGCGGTGTTCCACGACATTACCGACCTGCGCCGCAAGGACGAACATATCCATTATTTGGCGTTTCACGACGGACTGACCGGTCTTGCCAATCGCACCATGCTGCAAGACCGGCTGATGCATGCCTTGGAACGGGCGGAGCGCGAAGGGCTGCGCCTAGCGGTGGCCTTTATCGACCTGGACGGGTTCAAGGCGATCAACGACGAATTGGGTCATGACGCGGGCGACATCTTGTTGCAGACCATGGCTCAGCGGATCAAAAGTCGGTTGCGGACCATGGACACGCTGGCCCGCATGGGCGGCGACGAATTCGTGGTGCTGATGGAAGACGTGGAGCAGCCCAAAAATTGCGCCAAGCTTGCCGAGACCGTGCTGGCCGAAATTTCCGTTCCCACCAGATTGAAGGGGCGGCAGGTGGTGGTCACCGCGTCGATGGGCATGGCGTTTTATCCCGAAGACGGAACCGACGCGACGGAACTGATGCGACTTGCCGATTTCGCCATGTATGCGGCCAAGGAAGCGGGACGGAACGCCTATCGTTTTTTCCAACAGGGGATGATGGACAAGGCGAAGCGACGCTTGACCTTGGAAATGGAACTGCGCGCCGGCATCGCCAACGGCGAGCTGGTTCTGCACTATCAGCCCAAAATCGATCTGGTCACCCAAAAGCCCGGCGGCGCCGAAGCCTTGATCCGCTGGCAGCATCCCAGAAACGGCTTATTGTCACCCGGTTTGTTCATTCCCATGGCCGAGGAAAGCGGACTGGTGGTGGAAATCGGATCGTGGGTGCTGGAAGAGGCATGCCGTCAGATCCGCCTGTGGAACGCGCGCGGGCTGGGGGTGAAGGTCGCCGTCAATGTTTCGGCCAGACAATTGGAGGCGATGGATTTGGCCGATCATATCGCGGATTTGACCGCGCGCCACGGCATCTCGCCCAAAAGCTTGGAACTGGAATTGACCGAAAGCGCGGTGATGGCCAACGTGGAAAGCGTGATCGACGTGTTCACCCGGCTTCGGGAAATGGGCGTGTCGCTGGCGATCGACGATTTCGGTACGGGCTATTCCAGCCTGGCCTATTTGCGGCGGTTGCCCATCGACGTCATCAAGATCGACCGTTCTTTCGTCATCGATTCGGATATGGATGTGGAAAACGCCGAAATCGTCCGAACCATTTTGGCGCTTGGCAAGGCTCTCAAACTGACCGTGGTGGCGGAGGGGATCGAAACGCCCCGTCAGGCGGAGTTCATTCGTTCAGTGGGGGTGGACCTGGCCCAAGGCTATCTGTACGCGCGACCGCTTGCCGCCGCCGCGTTCGAGGAGTGGATGGCGCGGGAAATTTGATTCGGGCGCAAAAATTGAGCAGCCGAATGCACAACGAGATTTACGGCGCTTGAGCACCGTAAATCCCTTCGTGCACAGGGCAATGTCAGCCGACGGCCGACGACGCCGGTTAAAGCGCCTTGAGATTGACCGCCGAGGTCTTCCCTTTGCGGGGATCGGTTTCTTCGTCGAAGGAAACCTTTTGACCGTCGTTCAGCCGGTCAAGACCCGAGCGTTCGACCGCCGAGATATGTACAAACACGTCGGCGCCGCCGTTATCGGGAGCGATGAAACCGAAACCTTTGGTCGGGTTGAACCATTTTACCGTGCCGTTGGGCATATGATGTCTCCAATGCTAAAAACACGGGACCCCATTGGCTCCGTGTGTCAAGGTCCTAGCGGTCATTTAGGATGGTTTGGAGACTCAAAAGGGGTACTGTCTTTTGGTTTGAGTTGCCCAAAACATTACCCAAAAAGCAAAAAATGCTGACTGAGCGTCCTAATAACTTCCGCTTAAAATATCTGGCGCGCCCGGAACGACTCGAACGTCCAACCCTCAGATTCGTAGTCTGATGCTCTATCCAATTGAGCTACGGGCGCTTTGGCCAAATCCTTTAGCCTGTCGCGGCTAAATTAACGAAGCGGGGACCATAACCAAACCCGAAGCCGGGAGCAAGCAAGAAAATGCCAACCTTGCGAATCCGCGACGATTTCGGAAAAACGGCTTGTGGGAAATTGCCTGATTGCGTACTGTTGTACAGATGTTTAAAGGTACGTTAAGATTTTATCCGTAATAAGGGGTGCGGGCTCGAGTCGTGCGGGTCCGTTAGTCAGCAAGGGTAGAGGGTCCAATGGTCGTGAAGACGGTGAATGCCGCAGTGCTCTGCGTGGCGATTCTGGTGGGCGGGTGCGCTTTTACCGAAGAGGCTTTGTTTCCCTCCGACGATGATGCGGACAGTCAGGCCGCGTCCTCCGAAGGGGCAGCCCCGGCCAAGGTCGAGCCGTCCTCTCCGAGCGCGAGCATCGTCACGCCGTCGCCGGTGTTCCAGACAAGTTTGGAACAATCCGGACCTGCGACGGGCACTTTCGTCGGCCAGAAGGTAACCAATCTGCGTAACGATTTGCGTCAGTTGCAAAACAGCCTGGATCGGCAAAGCCAATCCTTGCAGACCATACGGACTCAGACCATACAGGATTCCCAGCAGTTTCACGGCACGGTCGCCGCGGTCAACGCGCGCCTGCAAGTGGGGACCACCCCCGGCAACCCCATCTTGTCGCAGCAATGGAACGAAGCCCAGGGCGAATTGGATCGGATCAACGACGACGTGCTGAAGCTGACCCGTTTGTCCAACGAAGTCACCACTTCGTCCGGCCTTGCCGCCTATATGCTGGATTCGGTTCGCGCCGCCCGGCAATTGTCTGGGGCCGTTGACGAGGATCATCAGCAGCTGTCCGTCTTGGAGGACGACACCAACCGCACGGCGGTAATGATCGAGCGGTTGCTGAGCGAATTGTCCACCGACGTCAATCGTCAACAACGGTACATCGCCGCCGAGAGGCAGAATCTGAATACTTTGGCCGTGGCCATCAAGAACGGTCAGTTGTACGGCTCGGCGCTGTCCAGTTCTCCCGCCGGATACGCGCCGGTAACCTTCACGACCGGTTCCGCGCAGGACTACGGGTCGGAGGCTCCGCTGGTCACCATTCGCTTCGACAAACCCAATATCAATTACGAAGGGGCTTTGTACGCCGCGGTGAAAAGCGCCATCGATCGCAGGCCCGATGCCGTGTTCGACGTGGTTGCGGCGGCGCCGGCGGGCAGCACGCCCGGGCAGGACGCGCTTAATACCTCGTCGGTTCGGCGCAGCGCCGAGCAGGTGGTCCGGTCGCTCAACAATTTCGGACTGCCACCCGATCGGGTTCGGTTGTCATCGGTTTCCAAAACCAGCGGCCGCGTTGCCGAGGTTATGATCTACGTCCATTAATTAAGCGCGTCCAACGCCGTATCGACGTCCGCGCCGTTCCACGGGTGGGCGCCGACGGTAGACCATGCCGTCTTGCCGTTTTTGTCGATGAGAACGGATGTGGGCAGCGCTTGGGGAATGGGGGCATCGTCCGCTGGCGCCAGGATCGGCAGCGTCTTAAGACGCCGTTCGTTGTAAAACGCGCGGGCGGCGGCGATGGCGTCGCCGTCCAAGGGAATGGGCAGAACGGTCAGACGCTGACCCTCGCGTTGCGCCAGCGCGTCCAGTTCGGGCAGCTCGGGAAGGCAGGGGGCGCACCATGTCGCCCAGAAATGCAGCAGGACCGGCCGCTGGCCCACGCTATCGTTCAAATGACGCAAATGCCCGTCTTCGTCTCTGAAGGCGAAATTGCGAAAGGCGACGCGGTCCTTTTGGTCCGTCAGATGAATGGGTTCGCGGGCGTTGGCGGCGGGATTGCCGAAAACCCGCGGAAGGGCGCCGGGTTCCGTGATCAGCATTTGCCGTAGCGCCAGCACGGTCAAAAGGCCCAGTCCGGCCAGGATAATGTTACGATATCGATTCAATTTCCGCGAACCTTACGAATTTTTCATGTTTGCTCGGGAAGCCCCGAAATGCGGGGAATCACCAAGACAAAAAGATAGCACGGAACGCTCAATCGAAACATCCGTGACAAGGCTGCTTGACCTTTTCGAAAAATTCTCGTTACTGTCCGCGCATGCATCGTTTCGCCAATCCCGCACGATTTATGCGACTTACCAAAATCCTGCTGCCGTGGGCTTCCGCCATAAGCGCTTTAAGCCTGGCGGCCGGGATATATTTCGCGCTGTTCAACTCGCCGCCCGACTATCAGCAAGGCGACACCGTGCGGATCATGTATGTGCATGTTCCCGCCGCCTGGATGGGCATGTTCTGCTATGTGGCGCTGGCGTCGTTCGGGGCTTCGTCGCTGATCTGGCGGCATCCGCTGGCCGATCTGATGGCGCGGGCGACGGCGCCGATCGGGGCGGTCTTTACCTTGATCTGTCTGGTCACCGGCTCGTTGTGGGGCAAGCCGATGTGGGGCGACTGGTGGGTATGGGACGCCCGGCTTACCAGCATGCTGATCCTGTTTTTTCTGTATTTGGGCTATATGGCCCTGGTGGACGCGTTCGACGATCCCATCCGCGGCAACCGGGCCGGGGCCATTTTGGCGGTGGTGGGGGTGGTCAACGTTCCCATCATCAAATGGTCGGTGGACTGGTGGAACACCCAGCATCAACCGGCCAGCGTGATGCGCATGGGCGGCCCCAGCATACATTCGTCCATGCTGACGCCGCTGTTGCTGATGGCTTTGGGATTTCAGCTTTACTACGTGGTGGCGGTGATTTATCGCGTTCGCGCCGCCATGGCGCTTCAGAAACTGCAATCCGCGCGCGTGCAAAAACTTGAAGGTATCGCAGATGCTTGATCGGTTTCTTGAAATGGGCGGCTATGGCCTTTACGTTTGGCCAGCTTATTGTTTTGCCGCTCTTTCCTTGATTTGGCTGCTGTTGTCCTCCATATGGACGGCAAGACGGAGCGAATCCTTGTTGAAACAAGTCCGCGATTCCCAATGACCAAAGCCAAACGACGCCTGTACATGCTTTTGCTGGGCGTTGCGGCCCTTGGGACCGCGACCGCCTTGGTCCTGGCCGCGCTCAAGGATCAGATCGTTTATTTTTACAGTCCCACCGACCTGCAAACCAAGAACGTGACCCTAGGACGGCACATCCGGGTCGGCGGATTGGTCGAGGACGGCAGCGTGATGAAGGAAGGCGCGATCGTCAATTTCCGCATCACCGATACCATCACCGCCGTGACCGCGACTTATACCGGGGTGTTGCCCGATTTGTTCCGCGAGGGGCAAGGCGTGGTCGCCGAAGGTTCGATGAACAAGGACGGGCTGTTTCACGCCGAAACGATCTTGGCCAAGCATGATGAAAAATACATGCCGCCCGAGGTTGCCGACGAGTTGAAGAAGTCGGGGCAATGGAAAGGTAACGCAGGTAAATGATCGTTGAATTCGGGCATTATGCTTTGGTCTTGGCCCTGGCCGTCGCCGTCTTGCAAGCCGTCATTCCGATGGTGGGAGCCGAGCGCGGCAACCAAACCTTGATGGCCTTCGCCGGTCGGGCGGCCTTGGTGCAGGCGCTGTGCGTGATTTCGGCTTTCGGCGCCCTGGAGCATGCCTTCGTCACGTCGGATTTTTCAGTTCTGGTGGTGGCCGAGAATTCCCACAGTCTGAAGCCGATGCTGTACAAAGTGGCGGGCGTATGGGGAAATCACGAAGGGTCGCTGCTGCTGTGGATTCTGATTCTGGCGATTTTCGGCGCCGCGGTGGCCCTGATCGGGACCAATCTGCCTCCCGCGCTGAAAGCCAGGGCTCTGGCGGTACAGGCCTTCATCAGCGTCGGTTTTCTGCTGTTCATTCTGCTGACCTCGAACCCTTTTCGCCGTCTGGACCCGCCGCCCCTGGACGGCAACGGTCTTAATCCGCTGTTGCAAGACCCCGGTCTGGCCTTCCACCCGCCCATGCTTTATTTGGGTTATGTGGGTTTTTCCATGGCGTTTTCGTTCGCCGTCGCCGGTTTGATCGAAGGCAAGGTCGATGCCGCTTGGGCGCGCTGGGTGCGGCCCTGGACGTTGGTTGCCTGGATCGCCCTGACCTTGGGCATCGCGGCGGGAAGCTGGTGGGCCTATTATACGCTGGGCTGGGGCGGCTGGTGGTATTGGGACCCGACCGAAAACGCCTCGTTCATGCCGTGGCTGGCGGGCACAGCCCTGCTGCATTCCGCCAGCGTGGTGGAAAAGCGGGCGGCGCTGAAAAGCTGGACGGTATTTCTGGCCATAGTCACCTTCGGATTTTCCCTGTTGGGGACCTTCCTGGTCCGCTCGGGCGTCCTGACCAGCGTTCACGCCTTCGCCACCGATCCGGCCAGGGGCGCTTTCATTCTGGTGCTGCTGCTGCTGATGGTCGGCGGGTCTTTCGTGTTGTTCGCCGTTCGCGCTCCGGCCATGCAGACCGGCGGTTTGTTCGCGCCTTTGTCCCGCGAGGGCAGCCTGCTGCTTAACAACGTGCTGATGGCGACCGGGGCGGGCACCGTGCTGCTGGGCACCCTGTATCCCCTGATCGCCGATGCGTTGAACATGGGCAAGGTGTCGGTGGGGCCGCCGTTCTTCAACGCGGTGTTCTTGCCGTTGATGACTCCGATGGTGGCCGCCATGGCGCTGGGTCCGATGCTGTCCTGGAAAAGAGCCGATTTAACCGGCATGGCGCAACGGCTGAAAGTCATGATTCTGATCAGCGTGCTGGTGGCGGCGGCCGTGTGGGTCTTGCAGGGCGGCAGCGCCGGACCGTGGTGGGCCGCGGGCGGCTTGGGGCTGGCCGCTTGGCTGCTGGTCGGAACGGCCTGGGACATGGCTTTGCGGTTGAAACTGTTCCAGCAGCCGTTGTCGCTTACGTGGCTGCGCGCCAAGGGTATGCCCCGGGCGACCTGGGGCATGGCCTTCGCCCACGCGGGGATCGCCCTGGTGATCGTCGGCATGACCGGCTCGTCGGCGTGGAAACAGGAAGCCATTCAGAACCAGCGTGTGGACGAAACGGTTAAGCTGGGCGGCTGGGACATGACCCTGAAGGGGGTCGAGGAACGGCAGGGACCGAACTATACCGCCACGCGCGCGACCTTCGATCTGTCCCGGAACGGCCAGACCGTCGCCGTGATGACCCCCGAAAAGCGCCTTTTCACCATGCCGCCCAGACCGGCCACCAACGCCGCCATCCGCAGCACGCCGCTGGGCGACGTTTATGTGGTGGTGGGAGATCAGGCCGGCGATGGGTCATGGGTGACCAGGCTTTACGTCAATCCCCTGGTGCCGTGGTTGTGGTTCGGCGCCGCGATGATGGCTTTTGGCGGAATGCTGTCCCTGACCGACCACCGCCATCGCATCGGCGTTCCCAAGGCGGCAGCCACGGAAGCGGAGGTCAAAAAATCATGAAGCGCTGGGCTCCCGTTTTGCCGTTGGCGGTCATCGCGGTACTCGCGGTGTTCTTCGTGATCGGACTGGGCCGCGATCCGAAGCTGATACCGTCGGTGCTGATCGACAAGCCGGTGCCTGAATTTTCCCTGGCGGCGTTGCCCGGACGGGGCGAGACGGGTTTGTCTTCCGCCGATCTCAAGGGGCAGGTCAGTCTGGTGGATATTTACGGGTCGTGGTGCATCTCGTGCGAAGAGGAACATCCCACGCTGCTGGCCATCAAGAAGAGCGGCGAGGTTCCCATTCACGGCATCGACTGGCGCGACGATCCCGCCCTGGGGGCGAAATGGCTGCTGGCGCACGGCGATCCCTATACCCGCGTCGGCGTCGACCCGGTTCCGGGGCATACCGCCGTGAATTTCGGCGTTACCGGCGCGCCCGAATCCTTTATCGTCGATCAGAACGGAGTGATCCGTTACAAATACATCGGGCCGATTACTCCCCAAGTGTGGAGCGAGGTATTGCTGCCCATCGTTCGGAGCCTGCGCAAATGAGGGCCTTTTTGATTGCGATGGCGGCGACTTTGCTGGTTACCGCGACGGCCTGGGCGGTCGATCCGTCGGAAATGCTGGCCGACCCAAAATTGGAAGCCCGCGCCGAATCGGTGGGCAAGGGCCTGCGTTGTCTGGTCTGCCAATCTGAATCGATCGAGGAATCCAGCGCCGATCTGGCCCACGACCTGCGCGTCATCGTCCGCGAGCGCATCAAATCCGGCGATACCGATCAGCAGGTGGTCGATTACGTCCATTCGCGTTACGGCGATTACGTGCTGCTGAACCCGCCTTTCAAACCCTATACCCTGGTGCTGTGGATTGGTCCGCTGGTTTTCCTGATCCTGGGCCTGCTGTGGGCGCGAACCGTGTTCGGAAAATCGTCCGCCGCGGAACCGGAATCGCTGAGCGAGGACGAAAGCAAACGCCTTAAATCCATGGTTGAAAAGGATAAGCCATGATCCTGGCTTCATATTGCTTGATTTTGACCGTGGCCGTGCTGGGCTTGCTGGTCTGGCCGCTGTGGCGCGGGACGGGCGTGGCGGCGGCGGAAGGCGGCGATTACGATCTTACGGTTTACAAGGATCAGCTGGCCGACCTTGCCCGCGACCTGGATCAGGGCGCGATCGACCGGGAAGAGGCCGAATTGCTTCGGGTGGAAATTCAACGCCGGATTTTGCGGGTCGATCTGAAACCCGCCGAGAAAACGGCGACGGCGGCCAAGCGGCCATGGTCGGCGATCGCGGCGACGATCGCGGCGACCACGATCGGTACGGCCGGGTTGTATTTGATTCTGGGCGCGCCCAAGGTGGCCGACCAGCCGTTCGCCGCACGCGCCGGGCAGATCCAGGAAATGCAGGCTCAGACCGCCAAGGTCGAGTTGATGGTCGATCAACTGGCGTCGAGGTTGCAGGACAATCCCGACGACGGAAAAGGGTGGGCCATGCTGGGCCGGTCACTGCGGGTGCTGCGTCAGCACGACCGGGCCAAGTCCGCTTACGAGCGGGCATTGCCGTTGCTGCCCAACGACATTCAGGTGCGCCTGGAATATGGATCGCTGCTGGTGGAAGACCTTCCGTCCGACGCGGCCTTGCCCGAAACGTTCGTTACCGTCATGCGCGACGTGTTGGCGATCGATCCGGATGTGCCCGACGCCCTGTATTACGTCGGTCTGGCCGAGTCCGAGGCTGGACACCGCGACAAGGCCAAGGCGCTGTGGACCATTTTGCTGAACAAGATTCCGGCGGAATCTCCAGACCGGGCCGAAATGCAGAAGCAAATAGACGCGCTGAAATAGTCAGTCCATCGCTTGGCGGATCGCCGCCGCCGCCGCCAGCGGCGCCAGCGGCACCGCCATGGCCAGGATCGCGCCCATCAGCATCAGCAGCGACGCATAGGGCAAGTCCTGACGGGCGGCGTCGATGATGCCCGCACCCAAGATCAGCACCGGAATGGTCAGCGGCAACACCAACACGGTCATCAGCACCCCGCCGCGCCGGGCGCCAAGAACCAGGGCCGCACCGATTGCTCCCATCAGCGACAGGATCGGAGTGCCCAAGGACAAACCGGCGATCAAGGCGTTGAAACCGTTCGCGTCCAAATGCAGCAGCACGGCAAGCAGCGGGGCCACGATCAGCATCGGCAGCCCGGTGGTCAGCCAATGGGCAAGAACCTTGGCGAAAACGGTGAACTCCAGCGGCGCCGGCGCCAGCACCATTTGCTCCAGCGATCCGTCTTCGTAGTCGGTTTGGAACAGTCGGTCGAGCGACAGCATGGCGGCCAGCAGCGCCGAAACCCAAAGAATGCCGGGGGCGATGCGGGTCAGAATTTGCGGCTCGGGTCCGATGCCCAGGGGAAACAGCACCACCGCCACCACGAAAAACCCAAGCACCATCAGCGAATCCGACCCTTGCCGCAGGGCTAGGCTGATGTCGCGCATGACGGTTTGGAAAAACGCTCTCACCATGGCGACATATCCTGCGGAAGGGGAGCGAAGCGCTCAAGATTTAGGGTTTCGGCGCCGGGCAACGCAAGGTCGGCGTGAGTGGACAGAACAACCATGCCGCCCGCCGCGCGATGGCGGGCGATGACCGCTTCGAGGACGGCGATGGAAGCCCGGTCAAGGGCGGTGGCGGGTTCGTCCAGCAGCCATAACGGAACCGGCGCGGCGATCAGCCGGGTCAAACCCAGCCTGCGTTTCTGTCCCGCCGACAGCATGCGTCCGGGGGTGTTGGCCAAAGCGCCAAGACCGAAGGTGTCCAACACCTGGATTTGCGGGCTGACGCCATGCAAGGCCGTCAGGAAGCGCAGGTTCTCCCATGCCGACAGCACCGGCTTGATCATGTCCTGGTGACCGACATAGGCCAAGCGGCCGGCATGGGCCATATCGGCGTCGATATCGCCGCCCGCCCATGACAGCGAACCGGCATAGGGACGCAACAGTCCCGCCAGCAAACGAAGAAGGCTGGATTTTCCCGATCCGTTGGCGCCGGTAAGCACCAAGCAGCCGCCGGGATCGATGCTGAAATCCAGGCGGACGAAAATCATACGGCCCCCGCGCGAGCAAGCAAGGCTTCGTCCGGCGAAGGATGGAGAAAGATTGACGGCGTGACTCATGCCCTATTCATGGCAGAACAGAGGCCTAAGATCAAAAAAACAATCAAGGAATTTTAAAACCCGCGAAACAAAAGGACGGTCGATGCCGGGGGGGAAGCATCGACCGTCTCTATCGTGGGCCTTACCGTCCATAAAAGGGGTCGTCTTAAGGACGGCATTACGTTGGGCCTGATGAAGATGTAATCTGCCTTGCGATTGTGGCAAGATTATGGGTGAAATTTATTTTTCGCGACAAGTGCGCCGCACCGCGAACGGATGACGGCGCAGGCAAGATCGGGCGGAAGCTTTGTCCCTCGGCGGATCACTGTCGAACGGTTACGCATGGTCGGTAGTCCCTTGTGGTCATGGCGGCGCAAGTCAGCTCTTGCGCGCCAAACCGCCCTCGATGTGGCGCGCCACCCCGAGGAAGTTGATAAAGAAAACGTCGGTTTGGTTGACAAAATCTTAGGTCGGCGGAGGGGGCGAATAACAGCCCTAGCTATGATGCAATGTCCCTGAAAATCACAGGAACATCACGGCGACCGTCAAGGACACGTGCAACCTCGATACCATCCGTAACGACGCGATAGAAAATCAGATAGTTACCGACAGGAAAGCTAAATAATCCTCGAATGAGATTATCCCTATCCTGCCCTATTTTTGGATATTCTGCGATCAGGCAGCACGTCTTATCAATCAAACGCAACAGACTATCCGCCGCCTTTTCATTGAGCGGCTGAATATATTTCCATATTTCAGATAAATCTTTCTCCGCAAGTGGCGAATATACAAAACTAGGCATTTGAAAGGGCTTTAAGTCTCTTAATTAGAGACTCAATATCGAGGGGTCGACCGTGGCCCGCGTCAAGCTGGTCTAGCCCCGCTTGCACGTCCGCCCTCAATGCCGCCAGCTTTGCCGCATCTTCTGGTGAGAGGCGGCGGGCTTCAACGATGTACACGTCATCAGCACTACCGTCCCCGAACTGCGCGGCTAGGCTTTTTGGCAACTCGTTCCCTCGCAGGGTTTCAAGCGCGATCCGCGGCATGGTGACTGCTTCCCTTGTGGTCGTGGTGGCACTATACACGGGACAGGCAGCTCTTGCACGCCAAACCGCCCTCGATGTGGCGTGCCACCCCGCCCGCCTGGCACCCTCTCCCGGAAGGAGAGGGCTACTAACTATAGCTGTTAAACGTTCACGCCGTCGGCCACTTTCCGAAAGGCCGGAATCCGGTCGAAGTTCATGTAACGGTATATGTCCGCCGCCTTGGCGTTAACCACGTTTACCTTTTCCATATATTCAGCGACGGTCGGGATGCGGCCCAGCAGTGCGCCGACGGCCGCCAGTTCGGCCGAGCTTAGGTAGACGCGGGTATCCAGTCCCAGGCGGTTCGGGAAGTTGCGGGTCGAGGTGGACAGCGCGGTCGAGCCCTTGCGGACCTGAGCCTGGTTGCCCATGCACAACGAGCAGCCGGGCATTTCCATCCGCGCCCCCGCCTTGCCCAGGACGCTGTAATAACCTTCCTCGGTCAGGATTTGGGCGTCCATCTTGGTGGGTGGGGCGATCCACAGGCGGGTGGGGATGTCGGACTGACCGTCCAGCACCTTGGCCGCCGCGCGGAAGTGACCGATATTGGTCATGCACGAGCCGATGAACACTTCGTCGATCTTGTCGCCCGCGACCTCGGAAAGAACCTTGACGTCGTCGGGATCGTTCGGGCAGGCCAGGATCGGCTCCTTGACGTCGGCCAGATCGATATCGATGATCGCGGCGTATTCCGCGTCGGCGTCGGGTTGCAGCAGGACCGGGTTGGCGATCCACGCCTCCATCGCCTTGATCCGGCGTTGCAGGGTCGTAGAATCCTGGTAGCCGTCGGCGATCATCCATTTCATCAGGGTGATATTGGAGTTCAGGTACTCGATGATCGGCTCTTTGTTCAAACGCACGGTGCATGCCGCCGCCGAGCGCTCGGCCGAGGCGTCGGTCAGTTCGAAAGCCTGCTCCACCTTCAGATTGGGCAGCCCCTCGATTTCGAGGATGCGGCCCGAGAAGACGTTCTTCTTACCCTTCTTTTCGACGGTCAAAAGTCCCTGACGGATCGCGTACAGCGGGATGGCGTTGACAAGATCGCGCAGGGTGATGCCCGGCTGCAATTCGCCCTTGAAGCGAACGAGCACGCTTTCGGGCATGTCAAGCGGCATGACGCCGGTCGCGGCTGCGAAGGCGACCAGACCCGAGCCCGCCGGGAATGAAATGCCGATGGGGAAGCGGGTATGCGAATCGCCGCCGGTTCCGACGGTGTCGGGCAGAAGCAGACGGTTCAACCAGGAATGGATCACGCCGTCGCCGGGACGTAAGCTGACCCCGGCGCGGGTCGAAATGAAACCCGGCAGATCCTGGTGAGTCTTGACGTCCACCAGCTTCGGATAAGCGGCGGTGTGACAGAAGGACTGCATGACCAGATCGGCCGAAAAGCTAAGACAGGCCAGGTCCTTCAACTCGTCGCGAGTCATCGGGCCGGTGGTGTCCTGCGAGCCGACGGTGGTCATCTTGGGTTCGCAATAGGTGCCCGGACGAACCCCCTTGCCCTCGGGCAGACCAACGGCGCGGCCGACCATCTTCTGGCCCAGGGAGAATCCCTTGCCGCTATCGGGCGGGGTGGCGGGCTGGCGGAACAGCGTGGACGGCGCCAAGCCCAAGGCTTCGCGGGCCTTGGCGGTCAGGCCGCGGCCGACAATCAAAGGAATGCGACCGCCTGCCCGGACTTCGTCGAAGATCACGTCGGACTTGACGGTGAACTCCGAGATGACCGCGCCGTCCTTCAAAGCCTTGCCCTCATAGGGACGCAGCTCGATGACGTCGCCGGTTTCCATCTTCGAGACGTCAAGCTCGATCGGCAGGGCGCCGGCATCTTCCATGGTGTTGTAGAAGATCGGGGCGATCTTGGTGCCCAAACAGACGCCGCCGAAACGCTTGTTGGGAACGAACGGAATGTCTTCGCCGGTCCACCACAGCACCGAATTGGTGGCGGATTTGCGTGAAGAGCCGGTGCCGACCACGTCGCCCACATAGGCGACCTGATGGCCTTTGGCGATCAGGGCGTCGATCTGCTTGACCGGGCCGCGCTGGCCGGGCTCGTCGGCATCGATGCCGGGGCGCGGGTTTTTCAACATGGCTAAGGCATGCAGGGGAATGTCGGGACGGCTCCAGGCGTCGGGGGCCGGCGACAGGTCGTCGGTGTTGGTCTCGCCGCTGACCTTGAAGACCGTAAGGGTCAAGCTTTTCGGGACCTCGGGGCGCGAGGTGAACCACTCGGCCTCGGCCCACGAGGCCAGAACGGCCTTGGCCTCGGCGTTGCCCTTGTCGGCCAGGGCCTTGACATCGGCGAAGGTGTCGAAAACCAGCAGGGTCTTTTTCAATCCTTCGGCGGCGACGGCGGCGGTGGCGGGGATCGACAGCAGATCGATCAGCGGTTTGACGTTGAACCCGCCCAGCATGGTGCCAAGCAGTTCGGCCGCCTTGGCTTGGGAGATCAGGGCGACCTTAAGCTCGCCCTTGGCGACGCTTTCCAGAAAAGCGGCCTTGACGCGGGCGGCGTCGTCAACCCCGGCGGGGACGCGATGGGTCAGAAGGTCGAGCAGGAAGGACTCCTCACCGGACGGAGGGTTCTTCAGCAGGGCCACCAGATCTTCGGTCTGCTTGGCAGATAGGGGCAGGGGCGGTATCCCGAGCGCATTGCGCTCCGCGGCATGCTGGCGATAGGCTACAAGCACGGTTCTATCCTTTCTGACTTTGTGTTGCAAAAGGGGGACTTATGATAAAGTCTCCTTATCCTTGCGGCGAACATAGCACGCTTCGGATGTGGTTCAAGAAATATGAAACCTGCTGGGTTGGATACCGTGAGCCGCCTTCTTGAAGGATGTGGGCGGGCGGACCATCTCTACTCCTATGTAATCTCGGGAGAATGCTCATGTCCGTCGTCGGCCAAGATAGCTTAAAAACCCGCCGCTCGTTGACTATTGCCGGAAAGTCCTATGACTACTTTAGTCTTAAGGCCGCCGAATCGGTCATCGGCGATTTGTCGAAGCTGCCTTTTTCCATGAAGGTTCTGGTTGAAAATCTGCTGCGCTTCGAGGACGGCCGTTCGGTGACCGTCGACGATGTCAAGGCCGCCGCCGCCTGGGCTCGGGATCGGGGCAAGGCCGAGCGGGAAATCGCCTATCGTCCGGCCCGGGTGCTGATGCAGGATTTCACCGGCGTTCCCGCCGTGGTCGATCTGGCCGCCATGCGCGACGCGGTGGTGGCCATGGGCGGCGATCCCAAGCGGGTCAATCCGCTGTCGCCGGTCGATCTGGTCATCGACCATTCGGTGATGATCGACTTTTACGGCACGCCCGATTCCCTACAAAAAAACATGGCGCTGGAATTCGAGCGTAACGGCGAACGCTACGCCTTCCTGCGCTGGGGCCAAACCGCCTTCGACAATTTCCGCGTGGTGCCGCCCGGCACCGGCATCTGCCATCAGGTCAACTGCGAATATCTGGCGCAAGTGGTATGGCTGGGCGATGACAACGGCAAGCAGGTCGCCTATCCAGACACGCTGGTCGGCACCGACAGCCACACCACCATGGTCAACGGCTTGGCCGTTCTGGGTTGGGGCGTCGGCGGCATCGAAGCCGAAGCGGCCATGCTGGGTCAGCCCATCTCGATGCTGATCCCCGAAGTGGTCGGTTTCAAACTGTGCGGATCGGCCAAAGAGGGCATCACCGCCACCGACGTGGTGCTGACCGTCACCCAGATGTTGCGCAAGAAGGGCGTGGTCGGCAAGTTCGTCGAATTCTTCGGCCCCGGCCTGGACGCCCTGACCCTGGCCGACCGGTTGACCATCGCCAACATGGCTCCCGAATACGGAGCCACCTGCGGGTTCTTCCCGGTCGATGCCGAAACCATCCGCTATCTGGAATTCACCGGCCGCGACCAGGACCGCATCAAACTGGTCGAGGAATACGCCAAGGCACAGGGATTGTGGCGCGACGCCAATTCGCCCGAGCCGGTGTTCACCGATACCCTGGAATTGGATTTGGCGACGGTCGAGCCGTCGTTGGCCGGACCCAAGCGTCCCCAGGATCGGGTCGCCCTGGCCAAGGCCAAGACCGGTTTCGCCGAAGCGCTGCCGACCATTTCCACCGTCGACCCGGCCAAGAAGGTCAAGGTCGCCAAAGCCGATTACGAACTGGGCAACGGCGATGTGGTGATCGCCGCCATCACCTCGTGCACCAACACCTCCAATCCGGGCGTGCTGATCGCCGCCGGTCTGGTCGCCAAGAAGGCGGTGGAAAAGGGCCTGACCCGCAAGCCGTGGGTCAAGACCTCGCTGGCGCCCGGCTCGCAGGTGGTCCAAGACTATCTGATCGCCGCCGGTCTGCAGGACAGCCTGAATGCGCTGGGCTTCAACGTCGTCGGTTTCGGCTGCACCACCTGTATCGGCAATTCCGGTCCGCTGGACGAACCCATCGCCAAGGCCATCGACGATAACGGCTTGGTGGTATCGGCGGTTCTGTCCGGCAATCGCAATTTCGAAGGCCGCATCAGCCCTCATGTGAAGGCCAACTATCTGGCCTCGCCGCCGCTGGTGGTGGCCTACGCCATCGCCGGGTCGATGACCGTCGACATCACCACCGAACCGTTGGGCATCGGCAAGGACGGCAAACCGGTCTATTTGACGGACGTGTGGCCGACCAGCGCCGAAATCAAGGACGCCATCGCCAAGTCCCTGAACCGTCAGATGTATGTCAGCCGCTATGCCAACGTGTTCGCCGGACCCGCGGAATGGCAGGCGGTTAAGTTCCCCTCGGGCCAGACCTACAAATGGGACAGTGTTTCCACCTACATCAAGAACCCGCCCTATTTCCACGGCATGGCCATGGAACCGCCCGCTGGCTTCGCCGACATCGTCGGTGCCCGTCCGCTGGCCTTGCTGGGCGATTCGATCACCACCGACCACATCAGTCCGGCCGGAAACATCAAGAAAAGCTCGCCCGCGGGCCAGTTCCTGCTCGACCACAAGGTCGAGCAGGCCGACTTCAATTCCTACGGCGCGCGTCGCGGCCATGACGACGTCATGACCCGGGGCACCTTCGCCAACGTTCGCATCAAGAACGAAATGGTGCCGGGCGTCGAAGGCGGCGTCACCAAGTACAAGGGCGAGGGCGAGCAAATTTTCATTTACGACGCCGCCGTCAAGTACAAGCAGGACGGCATTCCGCTGGTGGTGGTCGCGGGCAAGGAATACGGCACCGGATCGTCGCGCGACTGGGCGGCCAAGGGCACCAAGCTTCTGGGCGTCAAGGCGGTGATCGCCGAAAGCTTCGAACGCATCCACCGTTCCAATCTGGTCGGCATGGGCATCCTGCCGTTGCAGTTCAAGCCCGGCTCCGACCGTAAGACTTTGAAACTGGACGGAACCGAGACCTTCGACATCGTCGGCCTGTCCGCCGGGATCAAACCGCGCCAGGACATGCCGGTTAAGATCACCCGCAAGGACGGAAGCAGCGAAACCGTGTCGGTGCTGTGCCGCATCGACACCGTGGACGAGGTCGATTATTTCCGCCATGGCGGCATCTTGCAGTACGTGCTGCGCAGTCTGGTGAAGTAGGGGGGGGAATGGAGGGTCTCGAGGCCCTCCTTCGGCCCACCTGTTTTACTGGTTCAAACCAACCAAACTCCGCCAATCCTGGGCGGCATGAAGAACGCGAACGACCGACACGCCATCGGGGCGCGGCAATGCGAATTACCGAATGAGACGCTGGCCCCCTCTTGCGGTCGCACACCGTCCCCTCTATCCTTCCGGCTTATGTTTCCGGGAGTATTGCCGTAATGGTGTCTTCACCGATCCTGTGGGGCGCGGGTCAGCGTTCGGTCGTCGCCGCTTTGCTGGCGGGGGCGCTATGGCTGGCCGTGAGCTGGGCGCTTTCTCCATGATCGCGCTCGACAATCTGACCCTGGGGTACGATCGCCATCCGGCGGTGCATCACCTGGACGGGCGGTTCGCCGAGGGCAGCATGACGGCGGTGGTCGGTCCCAACGGGGCCGGGAAAAGTACCTTGCTGAAAGGAATTGTCGGTTTGGTCCAGCCGTTGGACGGACGAGTGATTTTTTCCGGCATCGACCGGCGCGACATCGCCTATGCGCCGCAAGCAGCCGAGATGGACTTGTCGTTTCCGCTGTCGGTGCTGGACATGGTCTGCCTGGGTCATTGGCGGCGGATGGGGCCGTTCGGCCGTCTGCGGCCCAAGCTGCGCGATCAGGCTTTGCAAGCCTTGGACCGGGTCGGCCTGGAAGGGTTCGGCGGGCGGGCCTTGGATACGTTGTCGGTCGGTCAGCGCCAACGGGCGCTGTTCGCGCGGGTGATGACGGCCGATGCCGCCGCGATTGTGCTGGACGAGCCGTTCGCCGCCGTGGATGCGGGCACCACCCTGGATTTGCTGGACCTGATGGCAATTTGGCGAAAGCAGGGGCGCACCGTGATCGCGGTGGTTCACGATCTGGAAATCGTGCGCCGCCATTTTCCCGATTGTCTGCTGTTGGCCCGCGAGATCGTCGCCTGGGGGCCGACCTCCGAAGTGCTGGTTTCCGGCAATCTGGACGCGCTGAAAGCCATGGCCGAAGCCTGGGAAGACCATGCGCCGATCTGCGAGCGGGGTCAGGCGGCATGAGCATGGTTTCAATGCTGGTCGATCCGTTCTTGGATTTCGCCTTCATGCGCCGGGCGCTGGTGGCCTGCGCCGCCCTGGCGCTGGGGGCGGGACCGGTGGGGGTGTTCCTGGCGCTGCGGCGCATGAGCCTGATGGGCGACGCCATGTCGCACGCCATCCTGCCCGGCGTGGCCCTGGGATTCTTGCTGGCTGGGCTGTCCGTTCCGGCGATGAGCGCGGGCGGATTGGCCGCCGGAATTTTGGTGGCGTTGCTGTCGGGGCTGGCCACCCGCTTCACCAAGGTGGCGGAAGACGCCAATTTCGCCGCGTTTTTTTCCATCGCCCTGGCTTTGGGCGTGCTGCTGATCTCGGTTAAGGGTAACGCCGTCGATCTGACCCATGTGCTGTTCGGCAGCATTCTGGCGGTGGACGATGCGTCGCTGAAGCTGGTGGCCACGATTGCCACCTTCAGCCTATTCGCCTTCGCCCTGATCCTGCGGCCGCTGGCCGTGGAATGCTTCGATCCGGTTTTCCTGAAAGTGGTGGATGGAACCGGCGGACGCTGGCACATGATCTTTCTGGTCCTGGTGGTGCTTAATCTGGTGGCTGGTTTTCAGGCGCTGGGGACCTTGATGGCGGTGGGGCTGATGATGCTGCCGGCCATATCCGCCCGGCTGTGGACCAGGGGGCTGGGCCGGATGATGCTGATCGCCGCCGCCATCGCGCTGGTATCGGGGTATGCCGGGTTGCTGATTTCCTATTACGCCAATCTTCCGTCGGGTCCGTCCATTGTTTTGGTCGCCGGGTTGGTTCATGTGGCGTCTTTGGGCCTGGGAACGGAAGGCGGCGTCGTCGGCCGGTTCGTCCATGCCCGTCATTTGCGGGGGTAATATGCGGTTTTTCGCCAGCATCGTTTTATTGTGCCTTTGGTCGGTTTCGGTGTGGGCCCAGCCGGTCAAGGTGGTCGCCAGCACCACCATCCTGGCCGACATGGTCCGTCAAGTGGGCGGCGACGACGTCGAGGTTGCCGCGCTGGTCGGTCCGAACGGCGACGCTCATGTGTTCGAGCCCGGACCGGGCGAGGTGGCCAAATTGGCCGTGGCCGATCTCTTGGTCATGAACGGCCTCGATCTGGAAGGATGGATGACCCGTCTGGTCCAGTCCTCGGGGTTCAAGGGGTCGGTTCTGGTGGCGACGCGCGACATCACGCCGCTGGTGGTCGAACACGACGGCGTCCGCATGAAGGACCCCCACGCATGGCAGGATTTAATGATGGGCCGGGCCTACGTGCTGACCATCGAGTTGGGGTTGATCGAGGCCGATCCCGCCCATGCCGACCATTACCGGGCGCGGGCGGCGGCTTACGACCGGGTGTTGTCCAACCTGAACAAATGGGTCAAGGAGCAAATCGCCCAAGTGCCAAAGGCCAAGCGCACCGTGATCACCAGTCACGACGCCTTCGGTTATTTCGGCGAGGCTTACGGGGTCAAGTTCCTGGCGCCGCGCGGACTGGACACCGAAGCCGAACCCAAGGCGGGGGAACTGGGCGACCTGATCAAGCAAATCCGCTCGACCGGCATCAAGGCCCTGTTCCTGGAAAACATGACCGAAACCAAAACCGCCGACATGCTGGTGCGCGAGGCCGGAGCGGTGATCGGCGGCACTCTGTACGTGGACGCCCTTTCCGACGCCTCGGGTCCGGCCGCCAGCTACGAGGCGATGTTCCTTCACAACGTCCCGCTGCTGGTCGAGGCGATGCGGAAAAATCAGTAGGCCGATTCGACCCGCACGATTTCGGGAATATAGTATTTCAGCATGTTTTCGACGCCGTGCTTCAGGGTGGCGGTCGAACTGGGGCAACCCGCGCACGATCCCTTCATGTGCAAATAGACCACCCCGTCCTCGAACCGGTCGAAGGTGATGTCGCCGCCGTCCTGAGCAACCGAGGGGCGGACCCGAGTGTCAAGCAATTCCTTGATCTTGACGATGATCGGGTCGTGGTCCGAATCGTCCGTTTCGGTAGCGGATTGAATGCGCGCGGGCTTGCCGCTGGCGTAGTGATCCATGATCGCCGCCAAGGCCAGGGTCTTGACCGTCGCCCAATCGGCGGAATCCGTCTTGCCGACGGTGATGAAATCGCCGCCCAGGAACACGGCGGCGACGCCGTCGATGGCGAACAACGCCTGGGCCAAGGGGGAATCGGTCGCCGAGGCGGGGCCGGTATATTCGACGGCGCCGGAACCCAGCACGTCTTGGCCGGGCAGAAACTTCAGGGTGTTGGGATTGGGCGTGGTTTCGGTTTGAATGAACATGGCGGAACTCTGAGCAGGGAAAGACGATAGAGGGTAGATGGCTTTCAATGCGCTTCGAGTCAAGAGTTACGCGACAGCCAACCTGATTTGTATTACATCGTACTCTTATGAGTTTCGTCCGGTCCATCGCCACCGTCGGCGGTTTTACCCTGCTGTCCCGCATCACGGGTTTGATGCGCGAGATGATGATCGCCCATTTCCTGGGGGCCGGTTTGGCGGCGGATGCGTTCTTCGTGGCATTCCGCTTTCCCAATCTGTTCCGCTCGCTGTTCGCCGAGGGGGCGTTGAACGCGGCGTTCGTGCCGTTGTTCAGCGGCAAGGTGGCCTCGGAAGGCCGCGAGCACGCGGTTTTGTTCGCGCAAAGCGCCATGTCGGTGCTGGGGCTGGGGCTGATCGTGTTCGTGGCGCTGATGGAAGTGGCGATGCCGTGGGCGATGCTGGGTTTGGCTCCGGGCTTTGCCGAAATTCCCGGCAAGCTGGCGCTGGCGACCGATCTGTCGCGCATCTGTTTTCCCTATCTGCTGTTCATATCGCTGACCGCTTTGCAAGCGGGCGTGCTGAATTCGGTGGGCCGGTTCGCCGCCGCCGCCGGAACCCCGATCCTGCTTAATCTGGTGGCGATGCTGGGCTTGCTGGCGCTTGCCCCTTATACCGAAACGCCTGCCCACGCCCTGGCGTGGGGAACCTTCGCATCGGGGATAGCGCAATTTTCCTGGCTGGCGTTCAGTTGCCGCAAAGCCGGAGTCGGCCTTCGGCCGGGGCGGCCTCGCCTGACCCCGGAAATTCGCCAATTGCTGAAAAGAATCGTGCCGGGCGCGGTCGGCGCCGGGGTCTATCAGGTCAATCTGGTGGTCAACACCATGATCGCCTCGACCGTGGCCGACGGCGCGGTCAGCTATTTGAACTATGCCGATCGGGTCAATCAGTTGCCCCTGGGGGTGGTGGGCATCGCCATCGGCACCGCCTTGCTGCCGCTGTTGTCGCGGCAGATCAAGCAGGGCGACCGGCAGGCGGCGTCCGACAGCCAGAACCGGGCGCTTGAATTCGGCCTGTTGCTGACCGTGCCCGCCGCTTGCGCCTTGATGGTGATCGCGCTTCCGGTGGTCAGCGTGCTGTTCCGGCGCGGGTCGTTCGGCGCCGATGCCAGCGTCGAAACCGCCTATGCCCTGCAAGCCTTCGCGGTCGGTCTGCCCGCCTATGTGCTGGTCAAGGTTCTGACTCCGTCGTTTTTCGCCCGCGAGGATACCGCCACTCCGGTCAAGGTGGCGGTGGCGGTGATGGCGATCAACGTGGTCCTCAATCTGTCCTTGGTCGGAACGATGCGCCATGTGGGCATGGCCCTGTCCACGGCCGTCGCCGCTTGGTGCAACGTGGCTTTGCTGGCTATCATTCTGTTCAGGCGCGGCTTTTTCAGTATCGACGCTCGGCTGAAGGCTCGCGCGCCGCGTATCGTTATCGCCGGGGCGGCCATGGCGGGCGCGCTTTACCCGCTGCAAGGCTGGCTATGGACTCCCGAACTGGGATCGTGGCGGGGATTGGGCGCGGTGGCGGTTCTGGTAGGGTCCGGACTGGTGGTATTTTCCGGCGCCGCCCATATAATCGGAGCGGCGCGATTTGGCGAAATGCGAGCGATGATGCGGAAGCGGGCGTGATGGATTTCAGCAATATACGGTATCGGCTTCATTATTTGCGCCTTGCCTTGCAGGGTTTGCGCCCGCCTCCGTGGTTCGACCACTGGTCGTGGGGAACCAGACTGGCCGCCGTGGCGGGCGTGGTGTCGCTGTATTATGGCGCTGGATCGCTGGCGGTGAACCAAGTGGACGTCAATCCGGCGATCATGGACGCAACCGCTTCGGCCGGAGCGCATTATTCCAGGGCCATCGCCGCCGCCTCGCAATTGACCCTGCGCGAGGTGGATCAGCATCATTGGACCCCCGCCGATCCGTTCTTCCTGCCGGGTTCGCTGCTGACCACCATGCCCCGGTTCCAGCAAGGCATGATCGCCGCCATCGGCCGGTTCGCCGAGACGCTGACCCAACTGGACAACGGCGCCGACGGCAATTTGGCGCTGGCCGCGGGATTGTACAAATATCCGGGCACGGTTTGGCGGTTGGCCTCGGGAATTTCCTGGCTGCCGACGGCGCCGTCGTCGCGGCAATACCGGCGCGCCGCCCACGCCTTGGAAGCCTACAACGACAACTTGCCCAAAACCGACCAGCCCAACCTGCTTCAGCAGGCGACCGGCATGGCCGCGGCGCTCGACGCCTTCGCCGCCGATCTGGACGGCTTGACCGACCGGCTGACCCGGCATCTGGACGACGATCCTTCGGCTCTGTTCGACGGCCAGGGCCGCATGCTGTTTCAATCGGGACGCGGCCACCTGTACGCCTGGGCCGTGCTGCTCAAGGAATTGGGCAAGGACAATGCCGATTTTATCGCGCAACGCGGCGCCGCCGGACAATGGCGCCACTTGACCGAAGTGTTGTTCAAAGCCGCGTCCACGGATCCGGCGATGGTCACCGCGGGACAGGGGGTGATCGCCAATCACCTGGAACAGCAGGGCTTCGCGCTGTTGCGGGCCAGAAAGGCGGCGGGCGAAATCCGGGCGGCGTTAAACCCCTAGGGTCCCGATTCGGAAGGTCGTGATACCAAAACCCAGCGTCTTTCGAATTTCCGAATCGATCAGGATACTCTAGATATCGCTGTCGCTGCCGCGCAGCACCGCCCGCATTTCGCCTTCCTCGATTTGATGAACGTCGTCCAGGTGACGCTCCCAGGTTTCGACGAATTCGGCCAGGGCGACCAAAACGCTATCCTCCAGGGACCGATCGGTTTCCAAAGCCAGCGTTTCCAAGCGCCGCTTCAAATCGTCGGGTATCGTCACCGTCACCGTTGCCATCTGAACTTTCCTTAACCATGAAATCGACACGATTCTATACCCATCATTAAGCCGTTACCAGTTCCGTTAAAGACATGATAAAAGCCCGGCCATGACCAAAGACCATAGACCAATGCCCGAATTGTCGGTTAGCGCCGAGGATCGAATCCGCACCAGCAATCCCGGCGCCGCCACTGTCGAGCCCGCCGCGGCGCCTCGTCAGCCCAAGCCGCCCAAGCCCGGCAAGCCGAAAAAACCCGGGAAACCCGGAGGCCGCAAACTGTGGGGACGGCTGCTGATCTGGTCGATTACCCTGGGCATTTGGGGTGGGGTCGCGCTGTTGGGCGTGATCGCCTATTACGCCGTCGATTTGCCCGATCTGGATCAGGCGGGCATGACCACCACTCGCCGCGCCGCCGTGGTGATCCAGGCCGAGGACGGCGAGACCTTCGCCGCGTTCGGCGACATTTACGGCGAGCCCCTGACCCTGGCGCAAATGTCGCCGTTCATCGCCCAAGCGGTGATGGCCACCGAAGACCGGCGTTTCTATTCTCATTTCGGCATCGATCCAATCGGCTTGGCGCGGGCTTTTTGGGTAAATATGCGAGCGGGCCGCACGGTTCAGGGCGGATCGACCATTACTCAGCAATTGGCCAAAAACTTGTTCTTGAAGCCCGACCGCACCTTGAAGCGCAAGGTGCAGGAAGCGTTGATGGCGCTGTGGATCGAGCACCGTTTTACCAAGGATCAAATCCTGACCATCTATTTAAACCGGGTGTATTTGGGCTCGGGCACCTATGGGGTGGACGCCGCCGCCCGGCGTTATTTCGAGGCTTCGGCCCGCTCGGTGTCGCTGTATCAGGCGGCGATGATCGCCGGACTTTTGAAGGCGCCCAGCAAATATTCGCCTCTTAACGACGCCGAAGCCGGTCACGCCCGCACCGTCGACGTGCTGAACAACATGGTGGCCGCCGGGATGATCGACGCCAAGACCGCCGAGGCGGCCGCGTTGACGGGCGCGGCGCAATTGGTCAGGCGCGCGCCGCCCGCCGGGCACTACTTCGCCGATTGGGTCAAGGCCACCGTGGACGGCATGGCCGAATTGCAAGGCAAGGACATCGTGGTCAAAACCACGTTGAATCTGGGCCTGGAACGCGAAGCGGAATCCGCGCTAAGAGCCGTTCTGGATGCCCAGGGCGAGAAATCCAATGTCGGCGAAGGGGCCGTGGTGGTGCTGGGGCTGGATGGCGCGGTGCGCGCCATGGTCGGCGGCAAGGACTACGACGACAGCCAATTCAACCGCGCCACCCAGGCGCTGCGCCAACCGGGCTCGTCGTTCAAGCCGTTCGTCTATCTGGCGGGAATGGAATACGGCCTTAGTCCCGACGACACCATGGAGGACGCGCCGATCAGTCTGGGCGGCTGGTCGCCCGGCAATTACAGCGGCAAATACGAAGGCATGGTCAGCCTGCGCCACGCCTTCGCCCAGTCCACCAACACCGTGGCCGTCCGGGTGATCGAAAAGGTCGGCCCGAACCGAGTGATCGAGGCGGCGCACCGGCTGGGCATCACTTCGGACCTGCGTCCCGACGCCTCGCTGGCCTTGGGAACCAGCGAGGCCACACCCTTGGAAATGACCACCGCCTATGCCGCCTTCGCCAATGGCGGTCAAGGCGTGACCGGTTACGGCATCGCCGAGATCGACGACAATCGCGGCAATGTCCTGTATAAGCGCCAGGGCGGCGGCCTGGGCCGCGTGATCGCTCCCGAGGCGCTGGCCAAGATGCACACGCTGATGAGCGCGGTGATCACCGAAGGCACCGGCAAGGGCGCCAAGCTGGATCGTCCGGCGGCGGGCAAGACCGGCACCACCCAGGATTACCGCGACGCGTGGTTCCTGGGCTTTACCTCGGATTATGTGGCCGGGGTCTGGCTGGGCAACGACGATCAGCGCAACGCCATGAAAAAGGTGACCGGCGGCGGCTTGCCCGCGCAAATCTGGAAACAGGTGATGACGGCAGCCCATCGCGGCCTGCCGGTTAGGCCGCTGGTTACGCCGATCGAAGTGCAGGCCGAATCCAACGGGTTCGACAAAACCCTGGACAGCGCCGCCGAAGCCGCCAAAAGCGTCGGCGATTCCATCGGCGGCCTGATCAATTCGCTATTCGGAAGGTAAAAGGGGTTACCCCCCGTACCGGAACAGCTCGGTCCCGTTGGTTTTCAGCCAGCGCCGATGGGCGCGGAAGTCCGGGTGCAGGCGGCCGACCACCTGCCAGAAGGCGGGCGAGTGGTTGAGTTCGGCCATATGAGCGACTTCATGGGCGACCACATAGGCCAGGACCGGTTCCGGGGCCAGGATCAGCCGCCACGAAAACGACAAATCGTGGGCGCTTGAACAACTGCCCCACCGGCTTTTCAGGCTGCGCACGGTAATCCGGGTGGGGGTTTTTCCGATCCGGGACGAAAGGTCGAAGGCCAGCGGACGCACCCGCTTTTCGGCTTCGGCCTTCAGGAAGTCCCGGACCCGGCGCGGCAAGTGATCGACGGCGCCCGACACCAGCAAGGCCCCGTCTTCCAGCCACGCGCCGCGCCGGGCGGCTGGCACATGGCGAATGGCGTGGGGAACCCCCAAAATCGGAATCAGGGCATCGGCGGCGAAAGGGACTTTTTTCGGCGCTTTGTCCAGCCGATCGAATAGCCAAGCTTTGTTTCGATCAAGAAACAAACGCGCTTCGCCCAAACTGGCTTTGGCTGGCAGGGTCAGAACCGGACCCGTCAGCGGGTCGAGCTTCAGGATCAGACGGCGGGCGCGGTCCGAGCGGCGCAAGCCGATTTCAATTCCTTCAATGGTAAGACTTGCCGGAATCATCGAACAAAGCGGTCAGTTGGCGCATGACGACCCCGCCCAGTTCCTCGGCGTCGACGATGGTCACCGCCCGGCGGTAATAGCGGGTGACGTCGTGGCCGATGCCGATGGCGATCAGTTCCACCGCCGAACGCGTTTCGATCCACTCGATCACGTCGCGCAAATGCTTTTCCAGGTAATTGCCGGGATTGGCCGACAAGGTCGAATCATCGACCGGCGCGCCGTCGGAAATGACCATCAGAATGCGCCGCTGCTCGGGGCGCGCCAACAGGCGTTGATGCGCCCACAGCAAGGCCTCGCCGTCGATGTTTTCTTTCAAGATGCCTTCGCGCAGCATCAGCCCCAGGGCGGTTCGGGCACGCCGCCACGGCGCGTCGGCGGATTTATAGACGATATGGCGCAGGTCGTTAAGGCGTCCCGGCTGCGGCGGTTTGCCCTGGGCCTGCCATTTTTCGCGGGTCTGGCCGCCCTTCCAGGCCCGGGTGGTGAAGCCCAGCACCTCGACCTTGACCCCGCAGCGTTCCAAGGTGCGGGCCAGGATGTCGGCGGACAAAGCGGCCACCGAAATGGGGCGCCCGCGCATCGAGCCGGAATTGTCGATCAGCAGTGTCACCACGGTATCGCGGAAATCGGTTTCGTGCTCCATCTTGAACGACAGCGATTGAGCGGGATTGGCGACGATTCGGGCCAGCCGTCCGGCGTCCAGGATGCCTTCCTCCAGGTCGAATTCCCAGGCGCGCAACTGCTGGGCCATCAATTTACGCTGCAACCGGTTGGCCAGTTTGGCCACCACCCCTTGCAGATTGGTCAATTGCTGATCCATCAGTGCGCGCAGACGGACCAATTCCTCGGGCTCGCACAGGTCCTGGGCCAGCACCACCTGATCGTACTCGGTGGTATAGGCGTGATAGGGCTTTTCGCCGTCGCCGCCCTTGGGCGCGAACTGATTGCGTTGCCGACTGCTGGGGCCGCCCGGCTCCTCGGCGCCCTGGCCGCCCAACGCCATGCCGTCGCCCGTCTCGGGGGCCTCGTCCATGTCGCCGCTGCCTTCGGCTCCGCCGGTGATTTGTTCCTGTTGATCGGGGCCGTCCTGTTCGGACAGGCTGCCTTCCTCGCCGCCGCTTTGATCTTCGCCGCCTTCGGTGTCGTTGGCGTTCGACTCGCCTTCCGGCTCGCCGTCCAACGACGACGAGGGGGCCATGTCCTCGGGCGAGGCCAATTCCATCGCCACCATCAATTGGGTCAAGGCCTGGACGAAAGCTTCCTCGTCGGCCACCAGTTCCTTAAGCCCGGACAGGGCCGGTCCGGCCGTTTCCGCGATGTCCGCGCGCCAGAAGGCCAAGGCGCGGCCGACGGATTTGGGCGAAGCCAAACCCGTAAACGCCTCGCGGGCCAGCATCCGCATGGCCTCGGACAACGGCAGATCGGCCTTGGATGAAGCCCGCTCCAAACCCTCGGCTTGGAATTTCTGATCGAGGGCGGCGGCGATGTTGTTTTGGACGCCGGCCAAGTGGCGGATGCCCAGCGCCTCGACCCTGGCCTGTTCCACCGCGTCCCAGACCCGGCGGGCGGTTTGGTCCGAGGGCATGCGTCCGGCGTGCAGCCGTTCGGTGTGATAGCGCAATTTCAAGGCGATGCCGTCGGCCAGCCCGCGGATACGGATGATCTCCTGCTCGGACAAATGAGCGGTGGGGGCGGGCAGCCGGATTTCGTCGCCGATGATCGAGGCCGGCCCCTGGGCGAACAGGACCTCGATATCCTCGCGTCCGGCGATGGCTTTCAGCGTGGCGGCGGTCGACCGCTTGAATTGGTCGCGCGCTTCTTCGGGGCTTAAGGCGGCGCCCTCGGTCATTCTACAACCCCGCGCGAACCTTGGGGATGACCAATTCCTGTCCGAAACAGCGCTGATAGTATTCGGCGATGATCGGGCGTTCGGCTTCGTCGCATTTGTTGAGGAAGGTCAGGCGGAACGCGGTGGGAATGTCGCCGAAAATGGTGGCGTTCTCGGCCCAGGTGATGACGGTGCGCGGGCTCATCACCGTGGAAATGTCGCCGTTGATGAAACCTTGCCGGGTCAGGTCGGCCATGGACACCATGCGGTCGATGGAGACGCGGCCGTCCGCGGTGTCGAAATCGGGCAGCTTGGCCAGAACGATGGCGCATTCGGTGTCGTGTTCCAGATAGTTCAGGGTGGTGACGATGCTCCACCTGTCCATCTGGCCCTGATTGATCTGCTGGGTGCCGTGGTACAGTCCCGACGTGTCCCCCAATCCCACCGTGTTGGCGGTGGAAAACAGACGGAACCACGGGTTGGGACGGATCACCCGGTTCTGATCCAGCAGGGTCAGTTTGCCTTCCACTTCCAATACCCGCTGAATCACGAACATCACGTCGGGCCTGCCCGCGTCGTATTCGTCGAACACCAGGGCGCACGGATGTTGCAAGGCCCAGGGCAGAATGCCCTCGCGGAACTCGGTGACCTGCTGACCGTCCTTCAGGACGATGGCGTCCTTGCCGACCAGATCGATGCGGCTGACGTGGGAATCCAGATTGATGCGGATGCACGGCCATTTAAGCCGGGCCGCCACTTGCTCGATGTGGGTCGATTTGCCGGTGCCGTGATAGCCCTGGACCATCACCCGGCGATTGTGGGCGAAGCCCGCCAGAATGGCCAGCGTGGTGTCGCGGTCGAAGCGATAGGAAGGATCGAGATCGGGAACGTGAGCCTCGGGCCGCGAGAAAGCGGGTACTTTCATGGTCGATGGAAAGCCGAAAGCGGCGGCAACGTCCAATTCGATGTCAGGCGCGGTCAGGACTTGATCCGAAAGCGTCTGGGTCACTGTTGTCATGAAAAAATCCTTAAACAGACTGATCAAAGGTGGCGAGCAAGGTTCTATAGGCATTGTTTATGGTTTTGAAGCGCTCTTCCGACAAGGGGTCGCCGCCGTTGGCGTCGGGATGGTATTGCTTGACCAGTTCCTTATAACGGGTTTTCAAATCGGCCAAGGTCAGCGGATCTTCGACGCCCAGAGCCCGCATGGCCTGGGTTTCCTCGGGCGGACGGCGGGGATGACGGGATACGCGATCGTCGAAATCGTCCTGGTCGAAAACGGCGAAGGCGCCTTGCAGCCGGTGGGCGGCATGGGCCGATCCGCCGTTGGCGCCCAGCCGCCAGGTGGGACGCTGCCACGTGGTGTCGCGGCGGACCTCCTGCTCGATCTGCTGCGTGGACATGCCCGCGTAATAATCCCATTTGGCGTTGTAGTCGCGCACGTGATCCAGGCAAAACCAGTAATAGCTGTTCAATTTGTCGCGGGCTTGCGGCGCGCGGTACTCGCCTTCGTGGGTGCAGCCCGGATGATCGCATCGACGCGCGGAACTTTGCTCTTGGGAATGGTCGAAGCCCCTGGTCCCAAAGCGAAGACGCCAATCGAGAAAGTCGTTCAAGCTTTTCATAAGGCCATAATGGATGTTGTAATCGGCCCTTGCAAGGCGCGCATGGCTTCCGTCATGATGATTTTAGGGATGAACCTGATGGGAACGACCATGACGGTACGCGACGGCATCGAACGCAAATTGACCCAGGCGCTGGAACCCAGCCGCTTGACGGTGTCGGACCGGTCGGCCGAGCACGCCGGCCACATGGGGCATTCCGGTCACGCTTCCGGAGAGACTCATTTCCATGTCGAGGTGGTGTCGCGGGCGTTCGCGGGCAAATCCAGGGTCGAACGCAACCGGATGATCTACGCGCTGCTGGCCGACGAATTCGCGGGCGGCATGCACGCCCTGTCGATGATTACGCTCGCTCCGGATGAGGTTGCTGAGAAGTAAGCGGCGTCATCTTGACCAAGGTGATCTGATTGCGGTGGCGTCTTAGGATTTCGAACTGGAAGCCGTGAAAGCGGAACACTTGACCGACCTGGGGGATCAGCCGGGATTCGTGCAGGATCAGTCCGGCGATGGTGGTGGCGTCGTCGTCGGGCAGTCGCCATTCGTGATCGCGGTTCAAATCGCGCAAGGTCACCGTTCCGCCCATGATGTACGAACCGTCCGCCTGCGGCCGGACTTCGGGCAAGGCCACATCGTGTTCGTCGACGATGTCGCCGACGATTTCCTCGATGATGTCCTCCAAGGTGACGATGCCTTTCAGCGTCCCGTATTCGTCGACCACCAGCGCGAAATGTTCGTGGCGTTTGCGGAAGGCTTCGAGCTGTTCCAGCAAGGTGGTGGATTCGGGGATGAACCACGGATCGGATGCCAAGTCGGACACCGACAGCTTTCGCGCGTCGCCGTCGGCTCCGTGCAAGGCCCGCAGCATGTCCTTGGCATGGATGACTCCGATGATGTTGTCGGGCGTGCCGCGCCACAGCGGGATCCGGGTGTAGGGGCTGGCCAGGATCGCCGCGATCAGTTGGGCCGGGGGAAGATCGCAATCCATGGTGACGGCATTGCCGCGATGGGTCATCACCTCGCCCACCTCCACGTCGTTCAATTCCAGGATAGACCGCAGCATATGGCGTTCCTGCCGCACTTCGACCGGGGCGGCATGGACTTCGATGGCGCCGCGCAATTCGGCCATCGAGGCTTCGAGGTTGTGGGCCTGCGGGGCCTGGGCGCCCATCAGCCGCAGCAGAGTATTGACGAACAGGTGGATGGCATGGATGGCGGGACCTAAAACCGTCACCACCAGCTTCATCACCGGGGCGATGGCCAGGGCCACCGGGTTGGCGTGGCGAATGGCGAAGGTCTTGGGCATGATCTCGGCGAATACCAGCACCACCACGGTCATCACCGCCGTGGCGTAGGCCACTCCGGCTTCCCCGGCCAGGGCGATGGCGATGCTGGTGGCCAGCGAGGTGGCCAGGATATGGACCAGGGTATTGCCCATCAAAATCGAGCCCAGCAGCCGCTCGCGCCGGGACAGCAGCAGATTGACCAGGGCCGCCCTGCGGTTTCCCTCGCTTTCAAGGGTGTACATCATCGGTTTGGAAGCCGAGGTCAGCGCGGTTTCGGCCGCGCCGAAAAAGGCCAGACAGCACAGCAAGAACACGATGATGCCGATCAAAAGCGGCAGCAGGTCGGCGATGGGATCGGTCATGACCGGCTCGCGAAGCGGGAAAGAAGGGCGGTTACGGATTGAGCCGGAACGTCGCGGGTCAGAAAGCTTTCGCCGATGCCCCTGGCCAGGACGAAGGTGACGCGCCCGTCTTTCATTTTCTTGTCCTGGGCCATGTGGCCGACCAAGCGGTCCGCGTTCCATTGGCGATTGCCGGGCAATTCGGCGGGCAGACCCACAAGCCGGTAATGAGCGGTCAGACGGTCCAGATCGGCTTGCGGCGCAAGGCCCAATTCGACCGACAAGGCGAAAGCCATCACCATCCCCAGGGCGACCGCCTCGCCATGCAGCATCTCGTCGGAAAATCCGGTTTCCGCCTCGAGGGCGTGGCCGAAGGTGTGGCCCAGATTGAGCAGGGCGCGGACCCCGCCCTCGCGCTCGTCGGCGGCTACGGTGCGGGCCTTGGCTTGGCACGAATGGAAAACGGCCGCGGAGCGCAGGTTCAGATCGCCGTTCAGCAAGGCCTGTCCGTTCCGCTCCAACCAACCGAAAAACGGTTCGTCGTCGATGCAGCCGTACTTCAGCACCTCGGCGTAGCCCGCCAGAATGTGGCGGCGGGGCAGCGTGTTCAGCGTGGTCAGATCGGCGGCCACCAGACGGGGCTGATAAAAAGTCCCCACCAGATTTTTGCCGTGGCGGGTGTTGATGCCGGTCTTGCCGCCCACCGAGCTGTCCACTTGCGCCAGCAAGGTGGTGGGAATCTGAATGAAATCCAGGCCGCGCAAGCAGATCGAGGCGGCGAATCCGGTCAGATCGCCGATCACTCCGCCGCCCAGCGCCACCACCAGGGTCGAGCGCTCGGCCTTGGACGCCAACAGGGCGTCGATGACCGTTTCCAAGGTGGCGTAGCATTTGCTGCCTTCGCCGTGCGGGACGACGCAGCGGCCGGTTTCAATTCCCGCCGCGGCGAACGACGCTTGAACGCGCTCCAGGTAAAGCGGGGCGACCATGTCGTCGGTGACGATGAAAGCGCGTTTTCCGGTCATCAAGGGCAAGGACAGTTCCCCGACGCGGTCGAGCAGATCCGATCCGATGTGTATGGCGTAGGAGCGTTCGCCCAGGTCTACATGCAACGCATCGGGTTGTGCCGTTCGGTCAGACATCGTTGGACTCGCAATAGGCCCGAAGGTCGTTGACGACACCTTCCAGCGTAACGTCGGGAGGCACGTCGGCACTGTCAACATGGATGTCCGCCAGGGCATAGACGGGATGACGGGCCTCGATCAGCGCGGACAGGATTTGGCGGGGGTCGCCCTTCCTCAACAGCGGACGATGGTCGCGGTTGGCGGTGCGGCGCACCAGCAAATCCAAATCGGCCTTCAGCCATATGGAAATACCCTTGTCCTTGATTCTGGCGCGGGTATCCGCATCCAGAAAGGCCCCGCCGCCGGTCGCCAGCACGCAAGGCGGGCCTTCCAGCAGGCGGCCGATCACCTTGCGCTCGCCGTCGCGGAAGGCCGCCTCGCCGTGACTGGTGAAATAATCCGCGACCGAACAGCCCGCGGCGTTTTCGAATTCGGCGTCGCTGTCGAAAAATGGCAGCCCGAGAACCGCCGCCAACCGGCGGCCGATTTTGGTTTTGCCCGATCCCATCAGTCCCACCAGCACGACCGAACGGCCAGCGGGCAGAGCGGGGATCGGCTGGGGGGGCGCCGATAAGGATGGGGCGTCAGGTTCCGTTTGCGTGTTCGTCATGATGGTCTATTATCAAAGATCGCTACAAATCACCATCGTGAAGGATATCATGACGCGCCTGGCAATAATTTTTGCGGTTGTAATCGTCGGCATCGTGGTTGTCGGCGGCGTGGTGCTGGCCACGGTGGACATTCCGGCGCCCTCGGCCAAGGTGGAACGCCCGGTGCCGGACGATCGTCTGGCGAAATAGGGTGCCGGTCGAGCGCTTTCTGGAAATGATGGCGGTCGAGCGCGGGGCCGCCCGCAATACCTTGGCCGCTTACGCCCGCGATTTAAACGAGTGCCGGGATTTCCTGGCGTTGCGCGGAGTCCCGCTGGCCGAAGCGACCCGCGAGGATTTGGCCGGGTGGTTGACTCATCAAGCCGATCAGGGCATGGCGGCCAGGACGCAAAGTCGGCGGCTGTCATGTCTGCGCCAATATTTCGGGTTCGTGACCGCCGAAGGGGGACGAAGCGACGATCCCACCACTCGCCTGGACGCGCCCCGCATCGGTCGTTCGCTGCCCCGGGTGCTGACCGAGGCCGAGGTCGTAAGGCTGATCGAAGCCGCCGACAAACTGAAACCGCCCCGCGACGTCATGGTCCGCGCTTTGCTGGAGCTGGCTTATTCCACCGGTTTGAGGGTATCGGAACTGGCGGGTTTGCCGTTGTCCGCCGTGGCGCGCGATCCCAGGGCGCTTGTGGTCAGGGGCAAGGGAGGCAAGGAACGCATGGTGCCGTTGTCCGAACCGGCCCGCGAGGCCATCGCCCAATGGAAACTCATCCGGCGAGAGTCCAAGAATCCGTGGCTGTTCCCGTCGCGTCGGGCGCCGGGCGGGCCGCTGACCCGATCCAACGTTTTTTCCATTCTGGGTCAAGTGGCCGATCTGGCCGGGATCGAGCGGTCGCGGGTGTCGCCCCACGTCCTGCGCCATTCGTTCGCCAGCCACCTGCTGGCCCACGGCGCGGATTTGCGCAGCGTGCAGCAGATGCTGGGGCACGCCGACATCGCCACCACCGAGATTTATACGCATGTGCTGGACGAAAAACGGGTGGCTCTGGTCACCCAGCACCACCCGTTGAGTCTCGTGAAAACGACGCGGTAACCGCATCGCTTCCCGGATTCATCATCCGTGTCCGTCATTTCCGGATCAAGTCCGGCAATGACGTTTATTAAATCAGATCGACGGAATCGGCCTGTGGACCCTTTTGACCTTGGGTGGTGACCACCCGGACCCGTTGTCCAGTTTCCAGCGACTTGATGCCCGACCGTTCCAGCGCCTTGATGTGCACGAACACATCCTTGCCGCCCTCATCCACGGCGACAAAGCCGAAACCCTTCTCGGGGGAGAAGAATTTGACGACGCCTTCGTAGGTTTGAGCCGGACCGCGATCGACCGGGGGACGACGGGAGCCGCCGCCGCCAGGGCCGCCGGGGCCGCCTGGACCGCTGGACGGATTTTCAACGGCGGTCGAAGTGTCGACTTCGTGCACCCACACAACCTGCGGGCCGCGATTGCCTTGACCAAGATCGCAAACGATGGTGGTCCCTTCGGCTACCTGGGTCAGTCCGGCGCGTTCCAGCGCCGAGATGTGCAAAAAGGCGTCGGGCGTTCCGTCGGACGGGGCGACGAAGCCGAAGCCCTTCGACCCATTGAACCATTTTACCGTCGCGGTAACGTTCGCCTGAGTGACCTGTTGCTGCCGGTTGAAGTCGCCCCCTCCGCCCATTGAAGGTGCGCTTCTCGGTGCGCGGGGCTCATATCCCCCCCCGCCCATATCGCCAAATTCGTCGCGCCGCCCACGATCGCGGCCTCGACCACTATGATTATCTCGGTTCCATGCCATAGTTCTACGTCTCGTCAAAAAGAAAAAAAACCACGTCGCAAATGGACGTGACACAGCGCCCCAGCTTCACACAGCAAGGACAATGCGAACTCATACAATTACACGATAAAGCTCAATTCACCTAGCAAATTGCAGGGCTATGCGTCTGATATTTCTGTGACTCTATCAGTTGAGGGCGGTATTAATATTCGATACAATATGTATGTAATCGCCGCCGTGATCAATCCGGCATACAACACGTCGGACAAAAAGTGTCCGCCCTCGGCGATGCGTACCAATCCGACCCCCAATCCGACCGCGATGCCGACCGCCACCGACAGCTTCCGCCGCCGAGCCGGAGCCAGCAGGGCGGGAGCGATCAGCCAGAAGGCCAATGCGGCATGGCCCGAGGGGAAGGCGCAGTTTTTCCGGCACGGCCCACCCGGCGACAAAGGCGGGCGATAGGTGTCGGGGCCGCCGAATTGGACGATTCCGGTGGGCCTGGGGCGGCCCCAATGGTCTTTCAGGATCGTGTTGACCGCCAACCCCGGCCCAAGGCTCAGGGACAGGATCAGAAACAGGGCGGGCAGCTTGGTCAGGCCCAGCACCGGACGCTTGACCACGGCGCCCCAGGCCCACAACACCGGAACCGCGGCGGCCAATCCCAGCATGTAAAAGGGCCAGTCCTTGCGAACCCATTCCGCCCACGGGGCCAGACGCACCGGGAACATCTTGGCGCCGGCGTCGAAGAACCAGGACGAAACGGTAAGGTCGATCGCTGGGAACAAGGTGGGAGGCACGATCGCCGCCACCGCCCACACCCACGGATTTTTTATGATGCTGAACCGCATCCGCCCATGATGAGCGAGGCCGGATGCGCTGACAACGTCTTTGTTGCGGGCCCCTGGGATCGGGTCACAACGACATAAGAAAGACATATCCCCTTGAACGGGGCCGGGAAATGGCTATAGTGCGGTCAACACATTCTTGCGAACCGTCCGTTAGACGGCTCTTAAGGGTGGGCCGTTGGCCCACTTTTTTTGTTTTTGGGACACCGGTTTCGATGGACTACAGGCTAAGGCTTGAAGCGTTGGTAACGCCGACTTTGGCGCAGATGGGCTATGATCTGGTGCGCGTTCAGATGCAAGGCCAGGCCCGTCCGACCTTGCAGATCATGGCTGAACGCAAGGACGGCAAAGGCATGGCCGTCGAGGATTGCGCCCAAATCAGCCGCGCCTTGTCGGCGGTGCTGGATGTGGAGGACCCCATCGGCGGGGCCTATGTTTTGGAGGTCAGTTCTCCCGGGATCGACCGGCCCTTGACCAGATCGAAGGATTTCGGCGATTGGGCCGGGTTCGAGGCGAAGCTTGAAACGGATTTGCCCGTTGACGGTCAGAAGCGGTTCAGGGGCAAGCTTTTGGGCGTGGACGACCTGGGCCGGGTGGGAATGGCGACGGATAAGGGCGAAAGCTGGATTCCGCTGCCCCAGGTCAAGGCCGCCAAGCTGGTGTTGACCGATGAACTGATTGCCGCTGTTACAAAGGATATTTCTGAAGGATGACGACGATGGAACGGATTGCTGCGCTTCCCCGCCCCGAACTGCTACAGGTGGCCGACGCGGTCGCTCGCGACAAGGGTATCGACCGGGATGAAGTGTTGGAAGCCATGGAGCAGGCCATTCAAAAGGCCGGACGGTCCAAATACGGCCACGAGCACGACATTCGCGCCCATGTGGACCGCAAAACCGGCGAGATACTTTTGGCCCGCTATCTGGAAGTGGTCGAGACGGTGGAGAACGAAACCACCCAGGTGACCGTGGACAAGGCCCGCAAAAAGAAACCCGACGCGCAGGTGGGCGAGTTTCTGGTCGATCCGCTGCCGCCCATCGATTTCGGCCGCATCGCCGCCCAGACCGCCAAGCAGGTGATCGTGCAAAAGGTGCGCGACGCCGAGCGGCAGCGCCAATTCAACGAATACAAGGACCGGATCGGCGAGATTTGCAACGGTTTGGTCAAACGCGTCGAGTTCGGCAACGTGGTCATCGACCTGGGCCGGGCCGAGGCCATGATTCGCCGCGACGAGTTGATCCCTCGCGAAATCTTCCGCACCGGCGACCGCATCCGCGCCTTTATCTTCGACGTGCGGTCCGAGCCCCGGGGCCCGCAGATTTTCGCGTCGCGCACGCATCCTCAATTCATGGCCAAGCTGTTCGCCCAGGAAGTGCCGGAAATTTACGACGGCATCATCGAAATCAAGTCGGTGGCTCGCGATCCCGGATCGCGCGCCAAGATCGCCGTGATTTCCCGCGATTCCGCCATCGATCCGGTGGGCGCCTGCGTGGGCATGCGCGGGTCGCGCGTTCAGGCGGTGGTGGCCGAACTGCAAGGCGAGAAGATCGACATCATCCCGTGGTCCGGCGAACCGGCCACCTTCGTGGTCAACGCCCTGGCTCCGGCCGAGGTCAGCAAGGTGGTGATGGACGACGAAAACCATACCATGGAAGTGGTGGTTCCCGACGACCAACTGTCGCTGGCCATCGGCCGACGCGGCCAGAACGTGCGTCTGGCCAGCCAGTTGACCGGGTGGGCTATCGACATCATGGCCGAGGCCGAGGAATCGGAGCGCCGCAACGAAGAGTTCCGGTCGCGGTCGCAAATGTTCATCGACGCTCTGGATGTGGACGACGTCATCGCCCATCTACTGGTGACCGAGGGCTTCTCGTCGGTCGAAGAGGTGGCTTTCGTGCCGGTCGAGGATTTGACCGGGATCGAGGGATTCGACGAAAATGTGGCCGAGGAACTGCAAAACCGCGCCCGCACCTTCCTGTCCGAACAGGACGAGCGGCTGGACGTCAAGCGCCGCGAGTTGGGCGTAGCCGACGAAATCGCCGCCATCGCGGGCCTTACCGTCCAGCATCTGGTCAAACTGGGCGAAAAGGGCGTCAAGACTTTGGACGATCTGGCCGATCTGGCCGGAGACGAATTGATGGAAATTTTGGGCAAGGGCGAATTGAACACGGACGAAGCCAACGCCGTGATCATGGCCGCGCGCGCCCATTGGTTTGATGGAGACAAGGCCTAGGAACCAACGGGATGACCGAGGAACAGGACGGCTGCGACGATCAGGCGCAAACCGGACCGGAACGCCGGTGCGTGGTCACCGGACAGATTCTTCCCAAATCCCGGTTGCTGCGGTTTGTGGTTTCCCCCGACGGCGAGGTGGTGGCCGATGTGGCCGGACGGCTTCCGGGTCGGGGAATCTGGTTGTGCCCCTCGCGGGATGTGGTAAATACGGCCCTTGGCAAAAAGCTGTTTGCCAGGGCGGCCAGACGGCAGGTGCGGGTGCCCGACGACTTGGCCGACAGGATCGAGGTCATGCTGGTCAGCCGGTGTCTTAGCACGCTGGGCATGGCCAGACGCTCCGGTCAGGCCGTGGCCGGGTACGAGAAGGTCAGAGCCGAAATCCTTGCCGGGCGGGCTCGGGTTTTGGTGGAAGCCAGCGATGGCGCGAAAGATGGCTCGGCCCGGATCAGGGCGCTGGGTAAGGAACTGCCGGTGGTGGATTTGCTGGACAGTTCGGAATTGGGCGGAGTCTTCGGCCGTGATGCCACCGTGCATGGGGCGTTGGCTCCGGGGGCCTTGGCCGCGAGTTTGTTGGAACAGGCCGGACTGCTGGCCGGGTTCCGAAAAAGTGCAATTGGGTTTTGAAGGGCATAAGCGTTAGATGAACGATCAGGATCAAGAACGTAAGACACCGCTAAAACTGTCTCAGCCCGGCAAGCTCGAACTGAAGAAGACGGTGGAGTCGGGGCAAGTCCGGCAAAGTTTCTCGCACGGCCGGTCGAAAGTCGTGACCGTCGAAGTGCGCAAGAAGCGGACCTTCGCGCCCGGCGCCGGCGGGGCCATGCACGAGGTGCGCGAAGCCCATGACGAGGCCGCCGCTCCAACTCAGACGGTCCATGAAACCCATGGCGTTCCCCATGATCTGACCTCTCAGGAAAAGCAGGCGCGGGTGCGGGCGCTGCACGACGCCATGGTCAGGGCCGAGGAAGATCAGCGCATTCGCGCCGAAGAAGAGATCGCGCAGCGCGAGGCCGAACTGAATCAACCCGAGCCTCCGCCGGTCGTCGAGCCGCCGGTCGAACCGGCGCAACCGGCCCCCACTCCCGAACCCGAACCGGCACAGGAAGCTTCCGTCGACGAAGCCAAGGCCAAAAAACCCGAGGACAAGGACGAGGAAACCAAGGTCATCACCAAGCAGACCTTGAAATCTTTGAAAATGGAGGAAGAGGAAGAAGAGCGGGCCAAAAAGAAGGCGCTGGCTCACAAGCCCGCCCCGGTCAAGCGCAACGAACCCCGCCGTCGCGAAGGCAAGCTGACCATTTCGGCTGCCTTGGACGAGAACGAACGCAGCGAGCGCGGCCGCTCGCTTGCGGCGGTCAAGAGAGCCCGCGAACGCGACCGGCTGAAAATGCAGCAAAAGGGCGCGGAAAAGATCATCCGCGAAGTGATCATCCCCGAATCCATCACCGTGCAGGAATTGGCCAACCGTATGGCCGAGCGCGGCGGGGACGTGGTCAAGACCTTAATGCGCATGGGAGTGATGGCCACCATCAACCAGACCATCGACAGCGATACCGCCGAACTGGTGGTGACCGAATTCGGGCATACGCCCAAACGCGTGGCCGAGGCCGACGTGCTGGTGGGCTTGGAAGGCGTCCAGGATTCGGACGAGCAAAGATCGTCGCGTCCGCCGGTGGTCACCATCATGGGCCACGTCGACCACGGCAAGACCTCCCTGCTGGACGCGCTGCGCGAAACCGACGTGGTGTCGGGCGAGGCGGGCGGCATAACCCAGCATATCGGCGCCTATCAGGTCACCTTGGGCAGCGGCTCCAAGATTACCTTCATCGACACGCCCGGTCACGAGGCGTTCACCGCCATGCGCGCCCGCGGCGCCAAGGTCACCGACATCGTGGTTCTGGTGGTCGCCGCCGACGATGGCATCATGCCGCAGACCATCGAAGCCATTCGCCACGCCAAGGCCGCCAAGGTTCCGATCATCGTCGCCATCAACAAGATCGACAAGCCCGCGGCGGACGCCACCAAGGTGCGGCAGGAATTGCTTCAGCACGAATTGGTGACCGAGGACATGGGCGGCGACGTGCTGGCCGTGGAAGTGTCGGCCAAGAAGCGCATGAATCTGGAAAAGCTGGAAGAGGCCATTCTGTTGCAGGCGGAAATCCTGGATTTGAAGGCCAACGCCAACCGCACCGCCAACGGCACCGTGGTTGAATCCAAGATGGAGAAGGGCCGGGGGCCGGTGGCCACCGTGCTGGTGCAAAACGGCACCTTGAAGGTGGGCGACATCTTCGTCGCCGGCGCCGAATGGGGCCGGGTGCGGGCGCTGGTCGATCATCACGGCGAGCGTTTGGACGAAGCCGGGCCGGCCATGCCGGTCGAAGTTTTGGGCTTGAACGGCGTTCCCGCCGCCGGCGACGATTTCATCGTGGTCGAGGACGAGGCGCGCGCCCGCGAAATCTCCAGCTACCGTCAACGGATGGACCGCGAGGTCAAGGCCAAGCTGTCGCAACGCGGCACGCTCGAACAGATGTTCACCGCCATCAAGACCGGCGAGGCTCAGGAATTGCCGGTTCTGATCAAGGGCGACGTGCAAGGCTCGGTGGAAGCCATCGTCTCCAGCATCGAGAAGTTGGGCAACGAGAACGTCCGCGTCCGCGTGCTGCATGCCGCGGTCGGACCGGTCAACGAATCCGACATCACCCTGGCCAAGGCCAGCAGCGGCGTGATCATCGGCTTCAACGTCCGCGCCAACCCGCAGGCCCGCGAGATGGCCAAGCGCGACGGCGTCGATATTCGCTATTATTCGATCATCTACGACGTCACCGACGACTTGAAGCAAATGCTGTCGGGCATGTTGGCTCCCACCTTGCGCGAGCAATTCCTGGGTTATGCCGATATCCGTCAAGTGTTCAACATCACCAAGGTCGGCAAGGTCGCCGGCTGCATGGTCACCGAAGGCGTGGTCAAGCGCGGTGCCAAGGTCAGGCTGTTGCGCGACAACGTGGTGATCCATACCGGCGATCTGTCGCAATTGAAACGCTTCAAGGACGACGCCAAGGAAGTCCGCGAGGGGTTCGAATGCGGCATGTCGTTCGCCCGCTACGACGACATCCGCGAAGGCGACGTCATCGAGTGTTTCGAGATCGAGGAAGTGGCGGCTACTTTATAAGAACCCTCGCCTGTGAAACAGGCAACTTACCCTCGCCTGTCTCACTGGCAACTTAACGGTGTCAGCGGAGCTGACGCGGGCGCGGACATCCGTCCGCTTGGCCGCGGCCTCAATGGCCGCTGGCGAGTTCCGGGTAGCGCGGAACTCGCTTCCATTAATTGGGGAGACGATTCATGTCCAGGGGTCAGAAACCGCCGTCTCAGCGGCAATTGCGGGTGGGCGAGGAACTGCGCCACATCATCGCCCGTCTGATCGAACGGGGTGAATTCCGCGATCCCGATTTGGCCGGGCGGGCCATCACCGTCACCGAAGTGCGGGTCAGTCCCGATCTGCAAAACGCCACCGTGTTCGTGGTTCCGCTGGGCGGCGGCGATTGTGCGCCGATCTTGGTGGGTTTGCGCCGCGCCAAGGCGTTCCTGCGTCACGAAGTCGGCCGTCAAATGCAATTGCGGGTGGTGCCGAACCTGTCTTTCGAGGCCGATCTTAGTTTCGACGAGGCTGGACGCATCGAGGCGCTGCTGCGTTCGCCCGACGTCGCCCGGGATCTTTCCAACAAAGACGAGTCCGATGGCGCGTAAGCGGCGGGGCGAGCCCATCGACGGTTGGCTGAATATCGACAAACCGGTTGGGATCAGTTCGGCCCAGGCGGTGGCGCGGGTGCTGCGCGCGACCGGCGCGGCCAAGGCCGGGCACGGCGGCACACTGGACCCGCTGGCCAGCGGTATTTTGCCGATCGCCTTGGGCGAGGCCACCAAAACCGTGTCCTACGTCATGGACGGGGCCAAGACCTACCGGTGGACGGTACGGTGGGGCCAAGCCCGTAGTACCGACGACGGCGAGGGCGAGATCGTCGCCACCTCGGACGTTCGGCCGACAACGGAGTCGATCTTGGCGGCGCTTCCGGCCTTTATCGGTGAAATCAAACAGCGTCCGCCGCTCTATTCGGCTCTCAAGGTGGACGGCGAACGCGCCTACGATCTGGCGCGCGACGGGGTTCAGGTGGAACTGGTTCCCCGCGTGGTCCAAATCAAATCCTATCGGCTGGTGGCGCAACCCGATCCCGACCACGCTGAGTTCGAAGCGGAAGTCGGCAAGGGCACCTATATCCGGTCGCTGGCCCGGGACTTGGCGGCGGCGGTGGGGACGGTCGGACATGTGGCGGCGTTAAGGCGATCGGCATGCGGCCCATTTCAGGAGTGTAACGCGATTTCCCTTGAATCTCTCGCGGGTCTGGGGCATGGTCCCGGGCTTCGAGGCTTTCTGCTTCCGATCAGGACCGCGCTGGACGACATCCCGGCTCTGGCCTTGGACGAAAGCGAAGCACGCCGTTTCCGCAATGGTCAAACGCTGGCGTTAGCCAGTCTATACGACCGAGCCCCCCGTGGCCGGGATGAAATAGTCCTGGCGGTGGAAGGCGAGCGGTTGGTGGCGCTGGCGCGGATCGAGGGCGGAATTCTCCGTCCGTTACGCGTCTTCAATGACGTCAACTTTCAGTCACAGGAGTAACGCGATGTCGATTACGCAGGAGCGCAAGCAGCAGCTCATCGTCGAGTATGCCCAGGCGCAGGGCGACACCGGTTCGCCCGAGGTCCAGGTCGCGATTTTGTCGGAACGCATTCGCAATCTGACCGAACACCTTAAGGATCATAACAAGGATTTCCACTCTCGTCGGGGTTTGCTGATCATGGTCGGGCAGCGCCGTCGGATGTTGGACTACCTTAAGGCCAAGGACAACGGCCGCTATGAATCGCTGATCGGACGGCTGGGTCTGCGCAAGTAATCGGGGCGGGCCGCCGCAAGCGAACCTTGCGCGGCCCCTCCGTGTTTTATTGATAAGTTAAGCATGCATCGGCCGTCGCAATCCGGCGTCGGTTCGTCTGAGAAGATAGGATTTTTCAAATGTCGATGTTCACCGTGTATCGTAAGGAAATCAATTGGGGCGGCCGCAAGCTGGTTCTGGAAACCGGCAAAATCGCCAGACAGGCCGACGGAGCGGTGTTGGCCACCTTGGGCGACACCACCGTATTGTGCACCGTCGTCTACTCCAAGTCGCCTAAACCGGGCGTGGATTTCTTTCCGCTAACGGTGAATTATCAGGAAAAGGCATTTGCGGCCGGCAAGATTCCCGGCGGCTTCTTCAAGCGCGAAGGCCGCCCCAGCGAAAAGGAAACCCTGGTTTCCCGCTTGATCGACCGCCCCATCCGCCCCTTGTTCGTCGACGGGTTCCGCAATGAAACCCAAGTGATCTGCACGGTGCTGTCGCACGATCTGGAAAACGATCCGGACATCGTCGCGATGGTCGGTGCATCCGCCGCCTTGACCATTTCCGGCGTGCCGTTCATGGGTCCGATCGGCGCCGCCCGCGTCGGTTACGTGGATGGTCAGTACGTGCTGAACCCGATTCCGTCCGAACTGGAAAAGTCGCAACTCGATCTGGTGGTCGCCGGCACCGTCGAAGGCGTGCTGATGGTGGAATCGGAAGCCAAGGAACTGTCGGAAGAAATCATGCTGGGCGCGGTGACGTTCGGGCACAAGGCGTTCCAGGCCGTGATCGACGCCATTGTCGGTCTGGCTGAAAAAGCCGCCAAGGAGCCCTTCGATCTGCAACCGCCTCCGGCCGCGATCGAGCGGGTCAAGACCGCGTTCGCCGCCGCCGGGGTTCCGGCCGAACTGGCCGAAGCCTATCGCATTGTCGCCAAGCAGGACCGTTACGCCAAGGTGGGCGAGGTCAAGGCCAAGGCCATCGCCGGCCTGACCGAAGCCGACGACATCAATGCGGCCCCCGCCGTGCTGAAGGATTTGGAATCCGACGTGGTGCGCGGCAACATTCTTAAGACCGGCTTGCGCATCGACGGCCGCGACACCAAGACGGTTCGTCCGATCGAAGTGGAGGTGGGCGTGCTGCCTCGCGCCCACGGGTCGGCCCTGTTCACGCGTGGCGAGACCCAAGCCTTGGTGGTCGCCACCTTGGGCACCGGCCAGGACGAGCAGATCATCGACGCTCTGCAAGGCGAATACCGCGAAAACTTCATGCTGCACTACAATTTCCCGCCCTACTCGGTGGGCGAAGCCGGACGCATGGGCAGCCCGGGCCGCCGCGAAATCGGTCACGGCAAGCTGGCATGGCGCGCGATCCATCCGGTTCTGCCCGGCAAGGACAATTTCCCCTACACCATCCGGCTGGTCAGCGAGATCACCGAATCCAACGGCTCGTCTTCGATGGCCACGGTGTGCGGTTCGTCGCTGGCGATGATGGATGCCGGGGTGGCCCTGCCTCGCCCGGTGGCGGGCATCGCCATGGGTCTGATCAAGGAAGAGAGCGGTTTCGCCGTTTTGTCCGATATTCTTGGCGACGAGGATCATCTGGGCGACATGGACTTCAAGGTGGCCGGCACCGAACAGGGCGTCACCGCGTTGCAGATGGACATCAAAATCACCTCGATCACCGAGGAAATCATGAAGATCGCGCTGGGTCAGGCCAAGGACGGCCGCCTGCACATCCTGGCCGAAATGGCCAAGGGGCTGAGCACGCCGCGCGACAGCGTGTCGTCCAACGCGCCGCGCATCGTCACGTTCAACATTCCCAAGGACAAGATCCGCGAAGTCATCGGCACCGGCGGCAAGGTCATTCGTGAAATCACCGAAACCACCGGAGCCAAGATCGACATCGAAGACGACGGCACCATCAAGGTCGCGTCGGTGGACTCCCTGGCCGGTCAACGGGCGGTGGATTGGATCAAGGGCATCGTCGCCGAGCCGGAAGTGGGCGTGATCTACGACGGCAAGGTCGTCAAGATCATGGATTTCGGCGCCTTCGTCAATTTCATGGGCAGCCGCGACGGGCTGGTTCATATTTCCGAATTGGCCCGTGACCGGGTGGCCAAGACCGCCGACGTGGTCGCGGTCGGCCAAACGGTCAAGGTCAAGGTGGTTGGGTTCGACGATCGCGGCAAGATCAAGCTGTCGATGAAGGTTGTCGATCAGGCCACCGGCGAGGATATTTCGGCCCAGATCGATGCGGAACGCAAGGAACGCCGCGACCGCAAATCGGCCGATACGGCGGAAGAGTAAACGCGAGGGCGACGGCTTTGAAGGCATTGACACCCATGATGATGTCGGGAAGAGAAATCTTTCCGTTGATCGAAGGCGGCAAGGGCATCGCCGTGTCCACCGGCCTTAGCTCGGGCGCCTGGGCGGCGGCCGGGGGGGTCGGCACCGTATCGGGAGTCAATGCCGATTATATGGATGAAACCGGACGGGTGGTGCCCGTGGTCTATCACGGCAAAACCCGCACCGAACGCCATCGCGAGCTGATCGAGCACGGCATCAGGGGCGGAATCGCCCAGGCGCGCATCGCCCATGAAACGTCCAACGGCCAAGGCCGCATCCATTTGAACATTTTGTGGGAAATGGGCGGGGCCGAGGAAATCCTGCATGGCGTCATGGAAGGCGCGAAGGGCCTGCTGCACGGGGTCACCTGCGGCGCGGGCATGCCCTATCGGGTGGCCGAAATCGCCGCGAAATTCGGCGTGTTCTATTACCCCATCGTTTCTTCGGCCCGGGCCTTCAACGCCCTGTGGAAGCGGGCCTATTCCAAATACGCCGAATTGCTGGGCGGCGTGGTCTACGAAGACCCGTGGCTGGCCGGCGGCCATAACGGCCTTAGCAATTCGGAAGACCCCAAGGTTCCCCAAGACCCGATCGGCCGCGTGCGCGAATTGCGCAAGGCGATGACCGCGTGCGGATTGGCCCAAACCCCCATCGTCATGGCGGGCGGGGTGTGGTGGCTGGACGAATGGCAGGATTGGATGGGCAATCCCGAGTTGGGGCCGGTGGCGTTTCAATTCGGCACCCGTCCGCTGCTGACCAAGGAAAGCCCGATCTCCGAAAGTTGGAAGCAACGGCTGCTGGGCTTGGTCAAGGGCGACGTGCTGTTGCATAAGTTCAGCCCCACCGGCTTTTATTCGTCGGCGGTGAAGAACGAATTCCTGGACGATCTGGTGCACCGCTCGGAACGCCAGATCGCCTATTCGACCGAAGCGGTTGGCGAACATACCGTCGAATTGCAGGTGGGCGCCCGCGGCCGTTCGGTGTGGGTTACACCCGAAGACAAAGCCAGGGCCCAGTCCTGGATTGACGACGGCTTCGCCGAGGCGCTGCGCACCCCCGATTCGACCTTGGTGTTCGTCACTCGCGCCAGCGCCGAATCCGTCCGCAAGGATCAGGCCGACTGCATGGGGTGCTTGTCCCAATGCAGTTTTTCCAATTGGGCGCAAAACGAGGCGGGCACTACCGGCAAGCGCGCCGACCCCAGAAGCTTCTGCATCCAAAAAACCTTGCAGAACATTGCCCATGGCGGCGACGTGGAACACGAATTAATGTTCGCCGGGCACAACGCCTATCGTTTTGCTACCGATACATTCTATTCGAACGGCTTCATCCCCACCGTCAGGCAACTGGTCGAACGGATTCTGACCGGGAAGTAAGTCTAGGCGTGCGAAGATAACGGGTAACCGTTAGGCGTCTTCCAAGATTGATGTCACATCTCTCTTGCCGTGCAGGACTCTGATGACGATCAAGCTTTCCGAATCACGCAAGTAATAGATCCGTATTTCATCGAACCCTTTCACGGGCCAGGTTCGCAGCCCTTTGAGAACGGGATTGCCGAGAATTTTTGGTGCGCCCATATCCGGCATCGCGACGACGGATTCGATGGCTTCCGTGACACTTTGTAAAAATCTTTCAGCTACGTCAACGGCTCCCAATTCCAGATAGTATCGATATTGGCCGAGGATATCTGTCCGCGCCGCTTCTTGGACAAACCGTTTCAAAGGATCACTTTCCGGCGGTTTTTTGTTTAAGCAACCGTGTGGCGTCGGCTCTTAAATCGCTCCAGAACCCATCGTCCAAAGGAATGCCGTTTCCTGCCAATCCTTCGAGCAACAAGGCTTCCAGGCGAGAGTCCTCTTCTTTGGTCCGCGCATCCCGCACCAACGACCGAAAATATTCGCTCACATTGCCGAAACCTTTCTCGGCAATTTGGGTGTCGACGAAGGTCTTCAAAGATTCGGGCAAGGAAATCGTCACCGTAGCCATAACCAAGCTCCTTTCTATCCTCGGTCAATTTATAAATAATCTTATCTAATAACAACAAATAAGAAAATGATGGGATTAAAAAGGAGGCCAGCCACCCGTTACCCCTCGGCATCTTCGCCGTCGTCCTCGTCCAACAGGGCGGGCGGCAGGGATTTGCTGGCCTTGGCGCCCATGGCCTTGATGGTTTCGGCCTGACGGACCAGATTGCCCCGCCCCGCCGACAGTTTATCCATGGCCTTGTCGAAGGTGCCGCGCGCGGTGCCCAATTGCTGGTCCAGTTTGGTCATGTCGTCGACGAAACCGACGAACTTGTCGTACAGCCTGCCCGCCCGGTCGGCGATTCTTTCGGCGTTGCGGTTGCGGTGTTCGACGTTCCAAACATTGGCCACGGTGCGCAAAGCGATCATCAAGGTGGTGGGGGTGACGATGGCGACGTTGCGTTCCACCGCGAAGCCGGTCAGGTCCGGTTCCTCGCTTAGAGCCGCCGCCAAGGCGCCTTCGATCGGCACGAACATGATCACGAAATCCAGCCCGTCGCCGGTCAGCTTCTGATAGGCCTTGTCCGACAGCAGCTTGACGTGGTTTCGGAGTGCCTGGGTGTGAGCCTTGATGCAGGCGGCGCGGGCCAGATCGGAGTCGGCGTTGACGAACGCCTCGAAATCCTTGAGCGACACTTTGGAATCGACGACGATGCGCTTGCCGTCGGGCAGATTGATCAGCACGTCCAGGCGCTGCCTGCGGCCGTCTTCGGTGACGTGGCTGTCCTGGGTGACGTATTCGAATCCCTCGCGCAGACCCGACCGTTCCAGAATGGTGTCCAGGATCATTTCGCCCCACGCCCCTTGGGTGCGGGTTTCGCCTTTCAGGGCGCGGGTAAGGTTAAGGGTTTCCACGGTCATGCGGCCGCTGGTCTCGCTTAGAGTCTTGATCTGCTCGGTCAGCCCGGCCCGCTCCTTGGCGGTTTCAACATTGGCCTTTTGCAACTCCTGTTGAAAGTCGGTCAGTTTGTGGCGCAGCGGCGTCAGCAATCCGTCGATCTGTTCCTTGTTCAATTGGGTAAAGGTTTCGCCATGACGCTTCATCACGTCCTCGGCCAGCACCCGGAACTGGCCGGTCATCTCGGCTTTGACCTGAAGCATCTGGGCCAGCTTTTCGTCGGCCTGCTCGCGGGTTTGTTCAAGCTTCGCCTCCAGTCCCGCCGCTCGCCGTTCCGAGTCCAGCAATTGACCGTTGACCTCGTTGAAACTTATCCGCAAGTCCCGGTAGGACTGCGCCAATTGCTCCAATTGGGCGGATGCGGCGGCCAAATCGGCCCGAGCCGACGAGCCGCGGGTGATTTGCCAAAGCAGGACGGGGGCGGCCAATGCCAACCCCGCGAACACTCCCACCAGTACGCCGATCCATTCCATGGCGGCACCGTAGTGGATGTTCGAAGGTTTTGGCAAGAAGTCCCGTCCGTTGGGCGCGGATCACGTACAGGGGGCGCATCGGGCGACCCGGCTTCCCAACGGACGGAAGGCAAAGGGAGGAATGAACTGAACGGTTCAGTTTATAGCGGATATGAATGTTCCGGTCAAGCCTTTCCATGCGCTATAACGGTGCGGACAAAGGCAGGTGAACAATGATTTCCATCGGTATCGTGACCGTATCGGACCGCGCCAGCGCGGGAGTTTACAAGGACGAAGGCGGCCCGGCCATCGCTTCGTGGCTGGCGGTGGCGTTGACCGTCGAGTGGCGGTCGGTGGCCCGGGTGATCGCCGACGAGCAAGGCCTGATCGAACGGACCTTGATCGAGCTGGCCGACGTCGAGAAGTGCCCGCTGATCGTCACCACCGGCGGAACCGGTCCGGCGGTTCGCGACGTCACCCCCGAGGCCACCCAGGCGGTGTGCGAAAAGATGATGCCGGGTTTCGGCGAATTGATGCGGCTGGAAAGCCTGAAGGTGGTGCCCACCGCCATCTTATCGCGGCAAACGGCGGGCATTCGCGGGAACAGCCTGATCGTCAATCTGCCCGGCAAACCCAGCGCCATCGCCGACTGTCTGAAGGCGGTGATGCCCGCCGTTCCCTATTGTGTCGACCTGATCGGCGGACCCCGTTTGGAAACCGACCCCGAGATCTGCAAGGCGTTCAGGCCCAAGGGGAAATAACATAGCGCTGGACATTGCCCGCATCGGGACCATATAGCACACCATCATGACCGACTCCGCTCGCATACCGTTTGTAAAAATGCACGGGCTTGGAAACGACTTCGTCGTTTTCGACGCGCGGACCCGCGCCCTTGCCCTGACCCCCGAACAGATCGCCGCCATCGCCCACCGCCGCACCGGTATCGGCTGCGATCAGTTGATCGTGATCGGACCGGCGCGCGGCGGCTTGTCCGACGCCTGGATGAGCATCTTCAACGCCGACGGTTCCGAGGTGGCGGCGTGCGGCAACGCCACCCGTTGCGTGGCCTCGCTGTTGATGGCCGAAAGCGGCAAGACGTCGGTGGTGATCGAAACCAAGGCGGGCTTGCTGGACGCCGAGGCCCGCGACGGCGGGCTGGTGGCGGTGGATATGGGGCCGGCGCGGCTGGATTGGCGGGAAATTCCCCTGGCCCACGGCGTCGACACGCTGCATTTGGGGATCGGCGCCGGGCCGCTGTCCGATCCGGCGGCGGTCAACATGGGCAATCCCCACGCGGTGTTTTTCGTCGACGACGTTCTGTCCGTCGATTTGGAGTCGGTGGGACCGGGCTTGGAGCATCACCCGCTGTTTCCCGAACGAGCCAATATCGAAGTGGCTCAAGTGGTCGGACCCGGCCGCATCCGCATGCGCGTGTGGGAACGGGGCACGGGCGTCACCATGTCGTGCGGCACGGGGGCTTGCGCCACCTTGGTGGCGGCGGCGCGGCGCGGTCTGACCGGACGTAAGGCCGAGGTGATCCTGGACGGCGGCGCGTTGACCGTCGAATGGCTGCCCGACGGTCATGTGCTGATGGTCGGCCCGGTGGCGGCGTCGTTCGCCGGGACCGTGAACCCGGCGGAGCTGCGATGATCGAAGACAAGGCCCCGGCGGACGAACCGATGCTGGTGACGTTCGGCTGTCGTCTGAACGCGTTCGAATCCGAGGTCATGCGCCGGAACGCCCAAGGAGGCGCGCCCCAAACCATTATCGTCAACACCTGCGCGGTGACGGCGGAGGCCGAGCGCCAAGGCCGCCAAGCCATCCGCAAACTGCGCCGCCAGTACCCGCAGGCCCGCATCGTCGTCACCGGATGCGCCGCCCAGATTCATCCCGAACGTTTCGAGGCGATGCCCGAGGTAACGCAAATCCTGGGCAATGCCGAAAAGCTGGACCCGGCCAATTTGCAAACGCCGCCCGATGAACGGGTGGTCATAAGCGACATCATGCAGGTCAGGGAAACGGCGGGACATTTGATCTCGGGGTTCGAGGGCCGCACCCGCGCCTTCATCGAGGTGCAGCAAGGCTGCGACCATCGCTGTACCTTTTGCATCATTCCGTTCGGCCGCGGTCCCAGCCGTTCGGTCGCCCCCGAGCGGGTGGTCGAGCAGGTGCGGCTGCTGGTCGAACGGGGCTATGCCGAGTTGGTCCTGACCGGCGTCGACATCGCCTCGTATGGCCGGGATTTGCCTGAAAAACCCGGCTTGGGCGCGCTGGCCCGCCGCATCTTGACCGAAGTCCCCCAATTGCAACGCCTGCGCCTGTCGTCGCTCGATCCGGTCGAGGTGGATGACGGGCTGCTGGACGCCTTCGCTCACGAGCAACGGTTGATGCCTCATCTACATTTGTCGGTCCAAGCCGGCGACGACACCATTTTGAAACGGATGAAACGGCGCCATTCCCGCGCCGACGTGCTTAAGGTCGTCGCCGCGATTCGCGACCTGCGTCCCGATATGGCGGTGGGCGCCGATTTTATCGCCGGTTTTCCCACCGAAACCGACGATATGTTCCGGCGCAGCCTGGATTTGGTCGAGGAAGCGGGCATCACCCATCTGCACGTTTTTCCATTTTCGGCCCGGCCCGGAACTCCGGCGGCGCGGATGAAACGGCTGGACGGCGCGGTGGTGGACGAGCGGGCGGCGCGGCTGCGGGCCAGTGGGAAACGGGCCATGGATCGGCTGATGGACTCGTGGGTCGGGCGGCGGGCGACGGTTCTGGTCGAGCGGGACAATCAAGGGTTTACCGACCAATATCTGCCGATGCGGGTGGACGCGTCCGAGGCGGGACAGGTGGTCGCCGCCGTGATCGCCGCCGTCGAAGACGGCGTCTTGGTAAGCGGGAGTATGGGCGCGTGAACGATAAACCGGGCTGGATCGGAAGGCTGAAGGCGGGGCTGGGCAAATCGCGCCAGAAGGTGACGCAGGGTCTGACCGATCTGTTCACCAAGCGCCGCCTGGACGACCAAGCCCTGGAGGAACTCGAGGAATTGCTGATCGCCGCCGACATGGGCTTGCCCGTGGCCGCCAAGGTGGTCGGCGCGTTGAAACGCCAGCGCTTCGGCCAGGACGTCAGCCCGGAAGAGGTCAAGGCGGTGCTGGCCGAGGAAATCGCCGCGATCCTGGCGCCGGTGGCCAAGCCGCTGGAGATCAGGCCCGAGCGCAAGCCCCATGTGGTGCTGGTGGTCGGCGTCAACGGCGCGGGGAAAACCACCACCATCGGCAAGATGGCGCAATTCTACAAGGAATCCGGTCTGTCGGTGACGCTGGTGGCCGGCGACACCTTTCGCGCCGCCGCCGTCGAGCAGCTTAAGGTGTGGGGCGACCGCGCCAAGTGTCCGGTGATCGCCGGTCCCGCCAACGGCGATGCCGCCGGATTGGCGTTCGACGCCTTGACCAAAACCAAAGCCGACGGCGCCGATGTGCTGTTCATCGATACCGCCGGGCGTTTGCACAACAAAACCGATTTGATGGCCGAGCTGCAAAAAGTGGTGCGGGTGATCAAGAAGATCGATGCCTCCGTTCCCCATGACGTGTTGCTGGTTCTGGACGCCACCGTGGGACAGAACGCCCATTCCCAGGTGGCGACGTTCCTGGAGATGGTCAATGTCACCGGCCTGATTCTGACCAAGCTGGACGGCACCGCTCGGGGCGGCGTGCTGGCGGCCTTGGCCGAAAAATTCGGGCTGCCCGTTCATGCCATCGGGGTGGGCGAGGCGGCCGGCGATTTGCGTCCGTTCGACGCCCGGGATTTCGCCAGGTCGCTGGTCGGGCTGGAATGATCAATAGAGCGGGATGAAATTAAGGAGAGTCATCCCGCGATTGCCGCCATTGAGGCGGCGGCCAAGGGCGCGGAAGCGCCCGCCCGGCGAGGGCGAAAATGAATCGAGAGCATTATGATATCAACCATATCTCGTAATGCTTGTCTTATGATTTTCCGAGATCAGGAAGCAGAATACCCCATCACCGGCGGGCTGCAACCCGCCGGTGATGGATGGGGATGGATCGTGCACGCGCTGACCGTAGCAGGGTCGTTCTAGAGTTTGATCACCCCTTCCTTTTCCTGGTGGCCTTCATCAAGAGCCATGGCGCGGATCGGGTCTGCTTCGAGGCCACGGGGGCTTACCACCGTGATCTGGAATATGCCCTGAGCCGTAGCGGGATGAGCTTCGTCAAGGCCAATCCCCGGCGCTCCGAAGCATCTGTCCGTGCTGTCGCGGTCTTGTCCTAATTGAGTAAGGACCATAATCTGACGGGCGATACCTATTTGGAGCGAAACTTGAATGATAACCCTGTGTAATTTGACGGATTTGGACGACCCGGGCGCCAAGGGGTTCGATCTGGATTTCCGTCGCGACGATTACGGACGCCCCTTAAGGATCATCGTGACCCGGTTGGGCGACAAGGTGTTCGGCTGGGTCAATTCCTGTCCGCACGCCTGGGTGCCGCTCGACGTCGACAAAGGCGACTTTTTGGACATGACCGGGCAGTTTTTATTGTGCGCAAATCACGGCGCGCTGTTTACGCTGGGATCGGGCTTTTGTCTTAGAGGGCCGTGTAAGGGGAAAAAATTGATGGCATTTCCGTTAAAACTTGACGGGGACGCGATCAAAATCAATGCGAATCCCCCGGAAGGCGAAAATTTGTGATTTTTACCTCCCCAAGCGGGTTGTTTGACTCTGTCGATTGAGCCATAGTACCCAACTATAAAAAGTTCGAATTTGGGAGAGTTGATCATGTCCACCCTATTTCCTGTTTCGCCAGAGCTAGCGAAATCCTCGCAGATTGACGCCAAAAAATATGCCGATTGGTACGCTCGCTCCATCAACGACCCTGAAGGATTTTGGGGTGAGCACGGCAAGCGTCTCGATTGGATCAAGCCCTACACTAAGGTGCGGGATGTATCCTTTACGGGGGATGTTCATATTCGTTGGTTCGAGGACGGTACGCTGAACGTGTCGGCCAATTGTTTGGACCGGCATCTGGCGACCAAGGGCGACAAAACCGCGATCTTGTGGGAAGGCGACGATCCCAACGAAAGCCGCCACATCACCTATCGGCAATTGCACGAGGAAGTTTGTCGGTTCGCCAACGCCCTGACCGCGCTGGGCGCGCAAAAGGGCGACCGGATCACCATTTACATGCCGATGATTCCCGAGGCGGCGGTGGCCATGCTGGCGTGCTCGCGCATCGGTGCCATCCATTCCATCGTGTTCGGCGGATTTTCTCCCGACGCCCTGGCCGGGCGCATCCAGGACTGCGGATCGACCCTGGTGATCACCTCGGACGAGGGACTGCGCGGCGGACGCAAGGTTCCGCTCAAGGCCAACGTGGACGTCGCCCTGGAAACCTGCTGGTCGGTCAAGAACGTGGTGGTGGTCAAGCGCACCGGCGGCGCCATTCACATGGTGGCCGGCCGCGACCACTGGTATCACGAGCTGCTCGAAAAGGCCTCTCCCGTTCATCAGCCCGCGGAAATGTCGGCGGAAGACCCGCTGTTCATTCTTTACACCTCGGGCTCGACCGGCAAGCCCAAGGGCGTGCTGCACACTACCGGCGGCTATCTGGTTTATGCGTCGATGACCCATCAATACGTCTTCGACGTCCGGGACGACGATATCTATTGGTGCACCGCCGACGTGGGCTGGGTGACCGGCCACAGCTACATCGTTTACGGTCCGCTGGCCAACGGCGCCACCACCGTGATGTTCGAAGGCATTCCCACCTATCCGGATTCCACCCGGTTCTGGCAAGTGGTCGACAAGCACAAGGTCACCATTTTCTACACGGCTCCCACCGCCATCCGGTCGCTGATGCGCGACGGCGAGGAGATCGTCAAGGCGTCGACCTCGCGTAAATCCCTGCGCATCCTGGGGTCGGTGGGCGAACCCATCAATCCGGAAGCGTGGCTGTGGTATCACCGCGTCGTCGGCAACGAAAACTGCCCCATCGTCGATACGTGGTGGCAGACCGAGACCGGCGGCATCCTGATCTCGCCGCTGCCTGGGGCCACCGATTTGAAGCCCGGTTCGGCCACCTTGCCGTTCTTTGGGGTTCGTCCGTTGCTGGTGGATTCCGAAGGCAAGGTTCTGGAGGGCAGCACCGAAGGAAACCTGTGTATCGCCGATTCCTGGCCCGGCCAAATGCGGACGGTGTACGGCGATCACGAACGTTTCGTGCAAACCTACTTCTCGACCTACAAGGGCTATTACTTCACCGGCGACGGCTGCCGCCGCGACGAGGACGGCTATTACTGGATCACCGGCCGCGTCGACGACGTGATCAACGTGTCCGGGCACCGCATGGGAACGGCCGAAGTCGAATCGGCTTTGGTCGCCCACGCCAAGGTGGCCGAGGCGGCGGTGGTGGGCTATCCCCACGACCTTAAGGGGCAGGGCATTTACGCCTATGTCACCTTGGTGGCCGGAGAGGAACCCACCGAGGAGCTGCGCAAGGAATTGGTCGCGTGGGTGCGCCGCGAGATCGGTCCCATCGCCAGCCCCGATTTGATTCAGTGGGCGCCCGGTTTGCCGAAGACCCGTTCGGGCAAGATCATGCGCCGCATCTTGCGCAAGATCGCCGAGAACGAATTCGGCGCGTTGGGCGACACCTCGACGCTGGCCGACCCGACGGTGGTCGATCAACTGATCGAGAACCGGATGAATCGGGGGTAATCGAAGCCGGATAAATTCCCCTTGCCTTAAAAAGTTTGGGGACCCATAAAGTGCCTGGGAGACCGGCGGCGGGCGAGCCCGTCGCCAACCCGGTCAGGTCTGGAAAGAAGCAGCCGTAACGATTTCTCGGTTCGGGTCGCCGTCCGGTCTCCCACCTCTGGTTTTATTTATCGAAGGTTCATGGGTCATGGACGCTATGGGAACGGAAATGACCAACGGAACGAAGCATTCCTATACGGTTCCGTGCTCCAGCGTATTCCGTGATTTGGTCGAGGCGTTGGCCAAGCGCCGCGGCGTCAATGTCGGCGACATGGCGCGGTCGGTTTTGCTGGTCCTGCCCTTGCCGGTGATTTCGGACTTCCCCGATCCGGGCGAGCCGCCCGCCGAGGACCGCGAACTGGTGGTGCTGAAATCGGGGCCGGCGCAGGGACGGCCGTGGCGGCGCAAGCCGCGTCTTCAAGTGCGCATGGCGCCCGGTTACTCTATTCAGAACGTGCGCAAGGCATTGGGATTGGCGCTGGCCTTGGAGAAAGGCGAGCTTGCGGTCCACATCCGGAATCCGAACGAAGCGGCGGCCGTGGCCGCGGAGCGAAAGGCGTCTTCGCCGGTGACGGACGAGCATCCGTCGAAAAGAGAGCGCCGGGCCTCCGACAAGCATGCCGCCGAGACGATCAAGGCGTTGGAGGTGGCCAAGGAGGAAATCGAAAGAATGCGGGCGGCCATTTCGGTTTTGGCCTTCGATCCCGTTGACGGCGGCGTCAACAGTCGGGCCGAGGCCTTGTACGTGCTGGGATACACCCCGGATGCATGGCCGGACGCCAGAAGCATTCGCGCCCGATTCCGCATGCTGGCCACCATCCATCATCCGGATTCGAATTTCGGCGATCATCTGCGGATGAGCCAGCTGAATCAGGCTATGGAAATTTTGCGGGACGAGTTATAGCTGTCTATAACCGTGGCGAAACCTACGTTTTTGGAGCACCGATGGAATCCGTGGAAGACTTACGATTGGCGGAACTTCTGTGCTCGCGCTTGTGCCACGACCTGTCCGGGCCGGTGGGCGCGGCGGCGGCGGGGGCCGAGTTGCTGGCCGAATCCGGCGGCGACGCCGAAACGCTGGAACTGGTTTCGACCAGCGCCTCGGCCGCTTCGGCCAGACTGTCGTTCTTGCGGGCGGCGTTCGGATTCGGCGTTCAGCCGCAACGGACGCAGAGTCTGCGGACCGTGGTCGAAAAATATTTCGGCAGTCTAACCCCAAGTTCGCAATCGCCGCTGGAATTGGAATGGGACGTTACGGAAGCCGAACTGCCCGCCGAGGCCGCCCGGCTGTTGCTGAATCTGGTCATGACCGCTCGCGACGCCCTGCCGCGCGGCGGTTCAATTTCCGTTAGCGGCAACAAGACGGGAAGTTCTTTCGGAATCAAAGTGATGGCTAAAGGCGAAGGGGTGCGGCTGAGCGACGATGCGCACGAGGTTCTTGTCGACGGCGCATCCGCTACCGGTCCAAGAGGGGCTCAGGCCGGATTGCTGAAAATTCTGTCGGTGCGGTTGGGTGCGGATTTGCAGACCGAAATTCGCGATGGAATGATTGTTTTGTCGATCGGCTAATTTTAGAACTTTCTTTTCGGTTTTGTGATCCGGGACTTTCTTACACCCTTCGACCCGTGTTAAGAATGACTCGGATGAGTCTGTTTTTATTCCATGATGTGCTAGAAACAATAGCAGCGTGGGTTGCGCGAACCACGCCGGTCGATTTGGGGAAGAGACGATGGATGACCTGCTGAGTGAATTTCTGACGGAGACTTCCGAGATTCTGTCGGTGCTGGACGTGGAATTGGTGAAGCTGGAGCAAAATCCGGAGCCGTCAATTCTTCAGAATATTTTTCGTCTGGTCCATACCATCAAGGGGACGTGCGGGTTCTTGGGCCTGCCGCGCCTTGAGCATGTGGCCCATGCCGGCGAAAATGTTCTGGGCAAGTTCCGGGATAAGGAATTGGAGGTTACGCCGCAGGCGGTGACCCTGATTTTGGCGGCCATCGATCGCATCAAACTGATCCTGAACCATTTGGAACAAAACGAAGTCGAGCCCGAAGGCAGCGACGAGGAACTGATCGGACAGTTGAACGCCATGGCCGAGGGCCGTGCCGCCGCTCCCGCCGCGCCTCCTCCTCCCGCTGCCGAAGCTCCGCCGCCGCCGCCGCCTCCTCCTCCGCCAGCGCCCACGGCCGAAGCTCCGCCGCCCCCCCCTCCTCCTCCGCCAGCGCCCGAACCGGCCGCGGCGGCTCACGAGCATGACGACGAGCACGGCAAGAACGTCGCGGTCGCCGCTGCGGTTATCGCGGGCGGCGGCGAGACCAAGGAATCGGCGGTCGCGTCCCAGACCATCCGCGTCAATGTGGAATTGCTTGAAAATCTGATGACCCTGGTGTCCGAGCTGGTGCTGACCCGCAACCAGTTGCTGCAAATGGTTCGGGGACGCGACGACAGCGAATTCACCGGCCCGCTGCAACGTCTGTCCCATATCACCACCGACCTGCAAGAAGGGGTGATGAAGACCAGGATGCAGCCCATCGGCAACGCCTGGGCCAAGCTGCCGCGCATCGTGCGCGATCTTTCGGTGGAAATGCACAAGAAGATCGACTTGCAGATGTTGGGAGCGGAAACCGAGTTGGACCGGCAGGTGCTGGAACTGATCAAGGACCCGCTGACCCACATGGTCCGCAACTCGGGCGATCACGGTTTGGAAGGCCCCGAGGAGCGCAAGAAGGCGGGCAAGCCCGAAACCGGCAAGATCGTCCTGAACGCTTTCCATGAAGGCGGTCACATCATCATCGAGATCACCGACGACGGTCGGGGACTCAATTTGGACCGGATCAAGGCCAAGGTGCTGCAAAACGGCTTGGCCACCGAGTCCGAATTGGAGGCCATGACCTCGCAGCAGATTTACCAATACATTTTCCGCGCCGGTTTCTCGACCGCCGAAAAGGTGACCAGCGTTTCGGGGCGCGGCGTCGGCATGGACGTGGTCCGCACCAATATCGAGAAGATCGGCGGCACCATCGAGTTGAAGTCCCAGCCCGGCAAGGGGTCTAGTTTCATCATCAAGATTCCGCTGACCTTGGCGATCGTGTCCGCCTTGATCGTCGAATGCGCCGGGGAACGGTTCGCCATTCCGCAAATCAGCGTTCTGGAATTGGTGCGGGTGACGGATAAATCCGAACACCGCATCGAAATGATCAACAATGCTCCGGTTTTAAGACTGCGCGACCGCCTGCTGCCGTTGGTCGGTTTGAAGTCGCTGTTGCGGCTTAACCATGTGCCCGATCCCGATCACGGCGAAACCTTTATCGTGGTTACCCAGGTGGGGGCTTATACGTTCGGCATCATTGTCGACCGGGTGTTCGATACCGAGGAAATCGTGGTCAAGCCGGTGGCGCCCATCTTGCGCAACATCTCGATGTTCTCGGGAAACACCATCCTGGGCGACGGTTCGGTGATCATGATTTTGGACCCCAACGGCATCGCCGGTTCCACCGGCGAGCAGGCGCTGATGGGGGGCGGTCAGCAAGCCGAGGCCGCCGTCGTGCGCGAAAGCCACGGCCAATCCAAGACGTCGCTGCTGGTGTTCCGCGCCGGCGGCAACGACCTCAAGGCCGTACCCCTGGCCTTGGTGGCGCGCTTGGAGGAAATCGAAGTCACGGAGGTGGAATTCAGCCACGGCAGCCCCATGGTTCAATACCGCGGCCAACTGATGCCGCTGGTCGGCGTCGATGGTTCCATCACATTCAAGGAAGAAGGCCGCCAGCCGGTGCTGGTATTCTCGGACCACGAGCGCAGCATGGGACTGGTGGTCGACGAGATCGTCGACATCGTCGAGGATTTCCTGAAGGTGGAATTGTCGGGCAATCATCAGCCGGGCGTCATCGGCACGGCGGTCATCGCCGGGCGGGCGACCACGGTCGTGGATGCGGGAAACTACCTGACGCAGGCCTTCGGCGACTGGTTCGGCAGCACCAAGGAATACGGGGTCGACGATCATCGCATGCCCCGCGTGCTGCTGGTGGACGATTCGCCGTTCTTCCGCAATCTGTTGACGCCGCTGCTGGGCGCCGCCGGATATGACGTATTGGCCGTCGAAGGGCCCGACCGGGCCTTGGCGCTACGGGAGCAGGGCGAGGACTTCGACGTCATCATCAGCGATATTGAAATGCCGGGAATGAACGGTTTCGAATTCGCCACCGCCGTCCGGACCGAAGGCCGCTGGCAGGGGGTGCCCATGGTGGCGCTGTCTTCCCATGCCACGGAAAAGGACTTCGAACGGGGGCGTGAAGTCGGCTTTACCGATTACGTCGCTAAATTCGATCGCGATTCCTTGATCGAAGCGTTGGCCCAGACCGTTGCCAGTCAAAAAGGTGCAGCATGAACCAGCTTGTAGCCACCACGAAGCGTCAAGGGACGGATTTAGCCACTCCCGAAACCCAGGATTTCGTCACCATGATCATCGAGGGACACCTGTTCGGTATCCCGGTATTGACGGTCCAGGACGTGCTGGGCGTGCAAAAAATTACCCGCATTCCGCTGGCGCCCAGGGAAATCGCCGGCAGTCTCAATCTGCGCGGCCGCATCGTCACGGCCATCGACGTCCGTTTGCGCTTGGATCTGAAGCCGCGCCCCCCGGAAGACAAGGCCATGAGCGTGGTGGTCGATCAAGGCGGCGAGCTTTATTCGCTGATGGTCGATTCCGTCGGCGAGGTGCTGTCGCTGCCCTCGGCCAAGTTCGAACGCAATCCGCCCACGCTGGATTCCAAATGGCGCGAGTTTTCGCTGGGAATTTACCGGCTTGAAGAGAATCTTCTGGTTGTCCTTGATGTGGGCCGACTTCTGGATTTTAATAGAAGTGAATAAAAGCCCATCCTTTAGGTGGGTGGATTTCCTTCTTAAGGGAGTCGGATCGGGAGTGTTCGGGACATGAAATCCTGTTTGATAGTCGATGACTCCAAAGTCATACGGGTGGTTGCCAAAAAAATCCTGCAAGAGTTGGGGTTCTCGACCGCCGAGGCCGAAGACGGTCAGAAGGCGCTGGATTATTGCATGTCGCAGTTGCCCGAAGCCGTGCTGCTGGATTGGAACATGCCCGTCATGAACGGGCTGGACTTTTTGAAAGCCCTGCGGCGGCTTCCCGGTGGCGATCGGCCGATCGTCGTGTTCTGTTCGACCGAAAACGACATCGACCATATTCAAGAAGCCATCACCGAGGGGGCCAACGAGTACATCATGAAGCCGTTCGACAGTGAGATTCTGCAAACCAAATTTTCACAAGTCGGTTTGCTTTAAGTGTGCCGATTCAATTTCCATCCGAAAGGCGCATGATGATCTCGCCCTCCAGCTCAACTAGGAATACGCCGAACGATGATGCCATCCGCGTCATGCTGGTTGACGATTCCGCGGTTGTTCGGGGTCTGGTCACCAGAATTTTCGAAGATGCGCCGGACATCGCCGTGGTGGCTTCGGTAAGCAACGGACAGATGGCTTTGAACTCGTTGGAGCGCAACGACATCGACGTCGTGCTTTTGGACATCGAGATGCCGATCATGGACGGCATGACCGCGCTGCCCAAGCTGTTGGAAATCGATCCCGGCATCCGCGTGATCATGCAGTCGACTCTGACCCTGAAAGGGGCCGATATTTCCTTTCGGGCCATGGAGATGGGCGCCGCGGATTATATTCCCAAGCCGACCAGCACCCGCGACATTGCCGGGGGAATGGATTTCAAGACCGAACTGATGTCCAAGGTTCGCGCTTTGGGACAAGCCAAGCGGCGGGCGATTTCGCGCCGCTCCAAGCCGGTAACCGCCCCGACGGTGAATAAGCCGCCGCCGGTCGTGTTTCAGCCGCGCACGGCGGCACCCCTTCAATTACGCGGCCACAATCCCGAACCGCCCGACATCATCGCCATCGGCAGTTCCACCGGCGGCCCGCAAGCCCTGTTTACGTTGCTGGGGACCATGCGAGCCGGGACGGTCAAGCAGCCGATTTTGATCACCCAGCACATGCCCGCCACCTTCACCACCATTTTGGGCGAACACATATTCCGGGTTTCCGGATGGAACGCCAAGGAAGGCGTCGACGGCGAACCGTTGGAAGGCGGGCGTGTCTACATCGCTCCCGGCGATTACCATATGGTGGTCGAGGCTCGGGGCGCCGGGAAAGTGGTGCGGCTGAATAAAAATCCGCCGGAAAATTTTTGCCGTCCGTCGGTGGACCCGATGCTGCGTTCGATCGCCGCCCTGTACGGCCGCAAGGTCTTGGTGTGCATCCTGACCGGCATGGGGTCGGACGGGTTGAAGGGGGGCATGGAAATCGTCAACGGCGGCGGAACCCTGATCGCGCAGGACGAGGCAAGCAGCGTGGTATGGGGCATGCCGGGGGCGGTGGCCAACGCGGGCATATGCAGCGCGGTGCTGCCGCTGCCCGAAGTGGCCCCGTGGATGATCAAACTGGCGGCAAGGCGGTAACATGCGTCCGGAAGACTTCACCTACGTCGCCAAGATGCTGAAGGAACGGTCGGGTCTGATCGTGACTCCCGACAAGGCTTATCTGTTGGAAAGCAGGCTGACCCCCATCGCGCGCAAACGCGGCTTGAAGGGGCTGGACGAATTGCTTCAGCAATTGCCCAGCGGCGGCGAGGACTTGCAGCGGGAAGTCACCAAGGCGATGACCACCAACGAGTCGTTCTTCTTTCGCGACATCAAACCCTTCGATCAATTCAAGGCGCTGGTTCTGCCGCACATGCTGAAAAACCGGTCGTCCAAAAGGTCGTTCCGGATTTGGTCGGCGGCTTGTTCTTCCGGACAGGAAGCCTATTCGCTGTCGATGATCCTTAAGGAAGAGGCGGCCAAACTGGCGGGCTGGAAAATCGACATCGTCGGGACCGATATTTCCCAGGAAATGCTGGAAAAATCACGCGCCGGGATTTATTCGCAATTCGAGGTGCAACGCGGACTTCCCGTCCAGTTGATGGTCAAATATTTTAAAAAGAACAACGAGTCGTGGCAAATCGACCCCGCCATACGTCAGATGGTCCAGTTCCGGGAATTCAATCTTTTGCACGATCTGAAATCGCTGGGGCAATTCGACGTAGTCTTTTGTCGCAATGTCCTAATCTATTTTGATCAGCCGACTAAATCCAAAGTATTGGAGAATATTAGCAAAATCATTCCGGACGACGGATTCTTGTATTTGGGCGGCGCTGAAACAGTTCTTGGTATTTCGGATAAGTTCAAGCCGGTTCCCGAACAACGCGGGATTTATTCAGTTGTTCGTTGATCGGGCGGGGGTGTTAACCCGGTTGCATAACCCTGCCAGGACATAGTAGATAGTATCCGAAGTCTTGAGTGGTTTGCGGGAAACCTAATTCCAAGCAAAAGAGTGAGTGGGGACTAACATGACGGTTCCGGAGCTGCCGCCCGCGATCGAGATCGACGGCGACACTAAAAAAGCGATTATCGACGGACTGAAGCAGGTCATGGTCGCGCTTAAGGCTGCCGGAAAACTTGCCGACGACGTTAGCTATCAAAGCCTGATATCCAGGCCCGACGATTTATACAATTTCATCAAGGTGTTTTCCGAGAACCGCGAAATCGCCGATTCCGTCGTCAAGGCCAAGGACGGCGGCAAAGCCGTTCGAGACGACGATCAGGCGCTGGTGTGCGGAGTAAGCCTTAACCAAATCCAGCAATTGCTGGTGCGCACTTGCGCCCGCAAGGCGTTCGAACAAGACAAAACCATGGCGACGGTGACCGAAAAGGTCACCAAGAAGTCGTTCCTGTTTTTCACCACCACCGAGGAGGTCGAGGTCGACCGTCCCACCGTCGATCCCCTGGAAGAGCGCAAATGCCGAGAGATCGCCAAATACATGGCGTTCGCTTGGCAATTGCCGCTGATCAACCATTTGCGCAAGAAGCTCAATTCCCAGCAGATCATGGAAATCGGCGATTGTCTGATCGCCTTGCATAGCGTCAAGGACATCGAAACCGTGTCCCAATTCGACGGCGCCGTCATCAAAAAGGCGCGCGCGGCGGCGGGTCTGGAATTCAAGGAAGTTTTGGCCAATCAGCCCAAGGCCATAGGCGGCATCGCCATCTGGAATCACGAGATGTACGAATTTTACCGCAAGCTGCTGGGCGATCACGCGTGGACGTTCTTCGCGCGCGAGCCGGAATTTTTCAACGTGGTGGTGGCGCTCGATAAAACCACGGCCAAGCAGTTCAGTTATATCCTGTGCTACATTTCACTAGAGAATCTTATGGAACTCCAGCGCTTGAACCTGGATAAAATCGAGGTGATGGTCGCCAGCCTGACCCAGGCGTTCGGCAACGAACTGCCGGCCTTGTTGAAGAATTCGAATTTCGGCAAGGAATACCTGCGCAAAATGGTCGACAATCTGCTGCATATGAGCCAGGAAAAAGACAAGCTGCTGGTCAGTTTCGGCATCACCTGCAAATCCATGGTCAGTTCGGTGCAGGAATGGATGATCACCCAGCAATCTGGGTAGATCCCTATCGCGCTGTTCTCGGTATCGCCTGTTTACTGGCGCTGGCCTGGGCTCTGTCCGAAAACCGAAAGGCGGCCCCGCTTTCAGCCCTGGCGGCCGGGCTGGCCGGACAAGTCGTCATCGCCCTGATTTTGTTGAAGGCCGCCTTTATTCGCGGCCTGTTTCTGTTGCTGGGGCGCGGCGTGGACGCGCTGGCCCAGGCCACCCTGGCGGGAACCGCCTTCGTGTTCGGATATGTGGGCGGCGGGCCGCCGCCGTTTGAAACGGTTCATCCCGAATTCGGCTTCGGTTTCGCGTTCCAAGCCTTGCCGGTGGTGATCCTGATCACCGCCTTGTCGGCGTTGCTCTACCACTGGCGCATCCTTCCCCTTATCGTCCAAGCGCTGTCCAAACCGTTGCGCCGCGTTTTCGGTTTAAGCGGGGCGGTCGGGATGTGCGCCGCCGCCATGCCGTTTTTGGGCATGGTGGAATCGCCGCTGCTGATCCGGCCCTATTTGACCCGCCTAAGCCGTGGCGAACTATTCGTTCTGATGACCGGCGGCATGTCCACCATCGCCGGATCGGTGATGGTTTTATACGCAACCTTTTTGAAAGGGCTGGTCGACGATCCGATCGGTCATCTGCTGACTTCGGCCTTGATGGGCATTCCCATGGCGATCGGCATCGCCAAAACCGTGTGTCCGCAACAACGGCAGGATTGCGGTCAGGATGCGGCGGTTGAATCCCGCTATGGCGGGGCCATGGACGCGATCATGCAGGGAACCATGGACGGGGTTAGAATCGCCGTGGGCATCGTGGCGGTGCTGATCGTGGCCGTGGCGCTGGTGCATCTGATCAACGAAGCGCTGGGCGGTCTTGCGGAGGGAATGAGTTTGCAGCGCGCGGCGGGACTGATCATGACGCCCGTCGCCTGGGGCTTGGGAGTGGCTGACGCCGATTTGTTCGCCGCCGGGACGCTGCTGGGCGAAAAAATCGTTTTGAACGAATTGATCGCGTTCACCGATCTGGCTCATCTGCCGCCGGATACCTTGACCGGGCATTCGCGGCTGATTCTGGTCTACGCCCTGTGCAGTTTCAGCAATTTCGGGTCATTGGCCATTCTAATCGGCGGGTTGTCGGCGATGGCGCCCGAACGCCGGGGCGAAATCATCGCCCTGGGTCCCAAGGCGATGCTGGCCGGAACCATGGTCAGTTGTCTGAACGGCGCGGTGGCCGGGCTGATCCTAGGGTAGAATCCCCAGAGGTTTTAGGTGATAAGCGTATGATCGGCGAAGACCCGCGGAACGCTTTAAAGCGAATATTTCCTTTCCATTTCGCGGATCAATTCGATGCCCTGAATCATTTCCGAAGTCATGAAATCCGCCCGCTTGACCGGACCTCCCGAGTTCTTATGCGGAAAGTTTCTGGCGAAGGAATTCATCTTCACGGTCAGTCCGCACAGCACGGCGCCGATCGAAACGTGATATTTTTCGATCATGGTCTTGACCGAGCGGAATTCGTCCTGGGTAAGATTGTCCCACATTTCCCGCGAACGGCGCTCGAACACTTCCAGGCGGCCGGTGATCGAGGCGCTCATGGAATTGATCACTTCCTCGATGATGTCGCAGTTCTTCATCAAATTGAAGTTTTGCTTCAGCTGGAAATGGGTGCGAATGGGCGCCAGACTGTCCACGCAAGCGGTGAAATAGGGCGTCAGCCGATCCAAGCAGTGGCGATAGAAACTAAGCGACAGGAACGTGTCGCCGTAATCCTCGAGGAACCGGGGCACGTCCATGATATCGATGTTCAGGCTGTTGGCCATTTGCTCCAACCGGGCCCGCGCCTTTTTCACGTCCGGGTCGCGGAACAGCTTCAGCAGATCGTCGTAGCTTTCGATGTTGACCGATTCTTCGCCATAGACCATGCGCATCAACGGCTTGGTGAACATGACCATGTATTTGGTCAATTCCTTGGCCTTGTCGGGGCTGAGTTTCAGGGACGAAAAATCATTGACCGGAATCCCGTGTTCACGCAGCGAAATGCGCAAGCTGTAGACATCGTAGCTGGGCAGCAAAGCCAACCGGCGCAAAACGCCGAGATCGGGATGCATCTGATCTTCGGGCCAGCCGAATACCGCCCCCAATTTCTCAACGTCCACCTGTCCCGAACCGGCCTGCGCGTCGCTGAAAATCTCGACGACGCTTTTCAGCCGATAATTCTTGATAAGCTTGGCGTTTTGCAAGGCGGGGGTTTCGAGCGGGACGACCGACAAAGGCAAGATGAACAAAGAGTCCATGTCGCTATCGACAATCGGTTTAAGTTCTTCGGTGCTCATGGATTTCCAGCCTTGGTTTCAGCCATTGTGCCCGTTTTTTACGAGCGTTTAAATACCCAACAGTCAACGCCAAAATTATTAAGAAAGCGCCTGCACTTTCCATTCATGCATCCACGGCAAGGCCGCGATGGCGCCGCAATAGTCCCGCACCGCCTGATTACAGGGCAAATGGTAGGTTTGGAACCGGGTGACCACCGGAGCGAACATAGCGTCGGCGATGGTAAAATTACCGAACAGATATGGTCCGTGCAGGCCGTAAAGGGTGCGGCATTCGGTCCAAATGGTTTCGATGCGGCGGATGTCGGCGGACAGTTCCTCGGACATGTCGGCAAGCGGCTGGTCCAGGCCCACATCCATGGGGCAGACCGACCGCAAGGTTTGAAAGCCCGCGTGCATTTCCGCCGAAATCGAGCGGGCCAGAACGCGCGCGCTTATGTCGGCGGGCCATAATCGCGCATCGGGAAACGATTCGTTCAAGAATTCGGCGATCGACAGCGAGTCCCAAATTTTCAAAGTCCCGCACAGCAGCAACGGAACCTTGCCCGAAGGCGACCATTGCAGAATTTCAGCCTTGGTACCGGGCTGCCGCAGCGGGATTTCCACTTCCGTGAAGGGGGCGCCCGCGGCCTTCAACATCAGCCAAGGGCGAAGCGACCAAGACGAAAAACGCTTGGTGCCGATTACCAAAGTCAAGGGCTGGTCCATTCGTCAGAGTCCTATTGCAGTAGCGCATCGCGGCGTTTACGATGACGAGCGATGTCCATTAAATACGCTCGAAATCTACGGTCTTTGTGGTCCGTTCTTGCTCTTCTGTCCATCGTTTTTCACATTGGGCTGGCGGCGTTCCATTGTCACGAGTTGGAGCCGTATCAAGGCAAGATCGGCGCCGGAATCGAACGGGCCCAAAACGGGCAAGGCGAACCTGCCGAAGACGACGACGATGGCGCTTGCGTAATTTGCCAATTGCTGTCGGTGTTCAAGGGGACCGCGCCGCAAACCATGACGGTGCCGATGTCGGCCTTCGCCGGACTGATCGTGCTGTCTTTCGCCGTTCTGACGTCCTTTGCCGCGCGTCCGTTCCGCACTCCCGTCCATCCCCGCGCGCCGCCCGTTTTCTCCGTCTAAAGCAATTCGCATCGGTCTTCTTTTCCGCGTGAAGAGAAGATTAATACGTGTTTCTGTCGGAGAAAATTCAGATGAAACCCAAAACGCTGTTTTTGGGCGGAGCCGTCGCGCTCGCCCAAATTACCGGCGCGTCGGCCCAGCAAGGGGACCTGACCGCGCCCGATGTGACCGTTATATCCAAACGCCTGGACGACGCCAGGAACGCTCTTAATCCCGATATCGGGGCCAGCACCTATGTTCTGGACGCGGATTCGATCGAGGCCCTGCCACAAGGCTCGGCCTCTTCGTTCGATCAGGTGTTGTTCCAAACCCCGGGGGCCGTCCAGAATTCGCTGGGGCAGGTGCACATTCGCGGCGAACACGCCGATCTGCAATACCGCATCAACGGCATCTTGCTGCCCGAGGGGATCAGCGGGTTCGGTCCGGTCCTCGACAGCCGGATCGTCGACAAGCTGTCGGTGATAACGGGCACGCTGCCCGCTCAATACGGCTACCGCACCGCCGGAATTATCGACATCGTCACCAAGAACGGCGCCTACTATGAGGGCGGCACCATGGACCTTCAAATGGGAACCGACAGCCGGATGAACCCCGCCCTTACCTATGGGGGCAGCCAAGGCAATCTGAATTATTTCCTTACCGGCAGTTTCCTGTCATCGAACCATGGGATCGAACCGCCCACATCGGGACTCAATCCATTTCACGACGATACCGATCAAGGCAAGGGGTTCGGATATTTGTCGTACATCCTTAATCCGTTCACTCGGTTGAACGTGATCGTCGGGTCGTCGATTTCCAATTACTCCATTCCCAACAACGTCAACCAATCGGCTGGTTTCCAGGTCAACGGCGCGGCTACGGTCAATTCGGCCGATTTACGGGAATCACAGGTCGAGCAAAGCCATTACATCACGGTGGCGTTGCAGAGCGATCAAGGCGAATATTCCTATCAACTGGCGCCTTATGCGCGGTGGACCCAAACACATTTTCATCCCGACGCCATTGGCGATCTGGAATATAACGGGCTGTCCGCCGACATCAACCGCTCGGACGCGGCGGTCGGATTGCAGGCGGATGGCGGTTGGAAGCTCGACGACAGTCATACCGTCCGATCGGGACTTCAATTTCAGCACGATACGTTGAACGTTCAAAACACCTCGTCGGTGTTCTACGGCAGCTACGATTCAAACGGCACGATGAACCAGACATCGACGATTCCGTTTGCCGTTATCGACAATTCCGTCAAGCAAGGCATTCTTGCCGGTCTCTACTTGCAAGACGAATGGCGGATGACGCGCAAGTTGACGGTCAATTACGGGCTGCGTTTCGACCAGGTCAACGCCTTCGTTTCGGAAAATCAGGTCAGCCCAAGATTCGGCGTGGTCTATAAGGCCACCGCCGACACCACCATTCACGCCGGTTACGCGCGGACGTTCACGCCGCCGCCGTTCGAGCTGGTTTCCCCCAACACCTTGGCGAAGTTCACGGGCACAACCGGCGCGGCGCTGAACACACAAGACGGACCGGTCCATTCCGAACGCGCGCACAGCTTCGACGCCGGAATCATCGAACGGGTCGACGATCATTTGCAATTGGGTCTGGACAGCTATCTGAAACTTTCGAAAAATCTGTTGGACGAAGGCCAGTTCGGTTCGGCGCTGCTGTTTACGCCGTTCAATTACAGAATCGGTCGAGTGATGGGCCTTGAGGGAACGGCGTCTTATACGGCGGCGAAAACCACGATCTACGGCAATCTTGCCTTATCGCGGGCCATGGGTAAGGATATCGTCTCCAGTCAGTTCACCTTTTCGGACCCGACCGAACTGGATTACATCTCGGGACACTGGATTCACTTGGATCACGATCAATTGCTGACCATGTCCTCGGGCATCGTGCAGACGCTGGACGAACTCACCAAGATCAGCCTGGATGGAATTCTGGGCAGCGGGCTGCATGTGGGATTTGCAAACGGCGGGCATATGCCTATGTATACCCAACTCAATCTTGGCATCGTCCGGCACTTTCCTATCGACGCCGACGGAATCGATGTTCGGCTGGCGGCGGAGAATTTGTTGGATTCTCTTTACGAAATCAACGACGGCTCGGGAATCGGCATTACCGCGCCCCATTGGGGGCCCCGGCGGACGTTTTATCTGGCAATAAGCAGAAAGATTTAATCATGGACGAAATAAACATATCCGTTGGCGGATTGGTGCTGGAACGCGGGGGCAAACGCTTCGCCAAGGCGCCGGATTTCGCTTTGGCTCCCGGTCGGGCGTTGGCGCTGACAGGAGCTTCGGGGTCGGGCAAAAGCACGGCGCTGCTGGCCATGGCCGGAATCAGGCCGCCTGCCGCCGGAAAAATCCTGATCGGCGGCACCGATCCGTGGTCGTTGAGCAACGCCAAGCGCGACAGGTTTCGCGGCCGAACCATCGGTCTGGTGTTTCAGACTTTCCATTTGGTCGACGCGGTGACGGTCGAAGCCAATCTGGCCTTGGCCGCCACCTGCGCGGGCCTGAAGCCCGATCCGGCGCGAATCGGGGCGATCTTGGAGCGGTTGGGTCTTTGCGATCTTCGCCGCCGTCTGCCGGGCAGCCTTAGCCAGGGACAGGCGCAGCGGGTGGCGGTCGCCCGGGCGCTGGTCAACGGCCCGGCGGCGATCGTCGCCGACGAGCCGACCTCGGCCTTGGACGACGGCAACGCCCGGGCCATGCTGGACCTGCTGACGGAAATCGCGCGGGAGCAGGGCGCGGCGCTGGTAATAGCCACTCACGATCACCGGGTGACGCAAGCGATGGATACGGTTCTGACCATGGAGGCGATGCGATGACGTCGATAAGATTGGCGGCGGCGTTCCTGCGCCGCGGATGGGGACAGGCCCTGGCGGCGGTGTTCGCCGGTTCATTGAGCATCGCCTTGGTGCAGGCGGTGATGATCGCCGAACGGGAATTGCCCAAGGCGGCGGAAAAGGCCTTCGGCGGCGTCGATCTGGTGATCGGTCCCAAGGGTTCGGCCTTGGATCTGGTGCTGTGCTGCGTGTTGCACATCGCCGAACCGCGCGGCGTCGTGCCGTTGGATCAGGCCGACAAAATCCTGATGTCGCCGATGATCAAGGCCAAGGCGCCGATCGCCCTGGGCGACAATTTTCACGGCACCCGCATTGTCGGCACCACCCCGGACCTGCTGACGGTTTATGGCGCCAAGCTGGCGCAAGGCGAGATGTGGACCAAGGATTCGCAGGCGTTAATTGGCGCCAAGGCGGCCGCCGATTTGGGATTGAAGCTGGGCGACAGCTTCGTCGGATCGCACGGGCTGGCGGAAGGCGGCGAGGAGCATTCCGAGTTTCCCTATACGGTGATTGGAATTTTGGCTCCTACCGGATCGGGATTGGACCGGTTGATTCTGTCCAGCATCCAGACGGTATGGACCATCCACCATCATCACGAGGCCGAAGACGCCGAGGAACAGGGCCTGCCGCCGCCGCCGACCGTTCCGCCCGCCGCCACCGCCGTGGTGGCCTCGGTCAAAAGTCCGGTGGCGCTGGCGGCCTTGCCTCGCCAAATCGACGCCAGCGAACGGTTCCAGGCGGCGGCTCCGGCCTTTGAAAGCGCAAGGCTGGCGCGGGCGGCCCGACCGGTGGTTCAGGCGTTGCTTGGCATCGGCGCGCTGTTCGCCCTGGTGGCGGCGTTGACCGCCGCCGCCGTGCTGGCTTCGGCGCTGGCGGCCCGGACGCGCGATCTGGCTTTGTTGCGCGTGTTGGGCGCCCATCCTTGGGAATTGGCGCTGATCGCCAACATCGAGGCGCTGATCCTGGCGGTGTCGGCTCTGGCGGCGGGCGAGGCCCTGGTCTGGCTGCTGGCGCCGCCCATGGTCACGCTGTTGGCCGAGCGGGACGGTTTATTGATTTCCGTTTTGCCTACCGGCCAGGATATAGTGCTGTTGGCCGCCGGGACCGTGGCCGCCGGATTGGCGGCTGCGTTGTTTCCGGCGCTGCGGGCCGGCAATGCGGACATTGAAACGGTGCTGTCGCCATGATCTAGTCATGAGAAGAAGTCCCTCGCATTCGCTCGGTGTACTTCTTCTCAATGATTTTTAAGGAAGAAAACTTGCTTAAGACGGCTTTACGCTACGTTTTCGGTTTATGCCTTTTGCAAGGTTTGCGTTCAAACCTTGCAAAACACAGTCGGGAACGAACCGAACTCCGAGCGAAGAACCTCTTCAAGCGAGGAGTTTCACCGTCCAAACCGTGTAAAAGTACACCGAGGCAATGCCGAGGGACTTTTTCACGAGTGACGATCCAACGTGCTTTCGTGACTGTGTGCTTGGTGCTGGCCCTGTCCGGGTTCGAAGTGGTCAAGGGCGAGAAACCCAAGCCCGATCAACCCGGCGGCGAACGGCAGGAACAAAACGCCCTGCCCCAATCCAAAAGCCCGCTTTGGGCCAAGCTTGCCAAATGCCGGGTCGATTACGACTCTCGCAAGGGGCTGTATTCCATCGACCTGACCGGCGACGTCAAGGCCCTGGCCGGTCAGACCATCGACGCCAACGGCTTCATCCTGCCCTTGGACGGGTCCGACAAGACCAAGCATTTCCTGCTGGCCAAACGCACGCCGGTGTGCCTGTTCTGCCCGCCCGGCGAGCCCAACGAGGTGATCGAGGTCCAATCCAAGACAGCTCTGGATTGGGTTGACGACGCGGTTACCGTCAAGGGCAAGTTCAAGCTGGTCAACGACGGCGAGAAGGGGGTGTTCTTCCTTATGGAGGACGCCGAACTGGTCAAGGGCAAGAGCTAGAGTTTATACGCCCTCGGCCGCCGCCGCTTTCGCGGCTGTTTTATCTTTCACACGCCGCGATCATCGTTTGGATTCTGGTTTCGGTTAGGATGCCCCGCCACGACTGGCACAGTTTGCCGCTCAACGTAACCAGTCGGGCATAGGGCAGGATGCCGTCGGCATCGCCCGCTTGTCTCAAGAATTCCCGCTCGTCGCCGCCCGGCGGCGAATAGCGCGCCCGTTCCGCCAAGGCGGGCGAAGCCTTGCGAAGCTGCTCGCGGGCCTTGTCGGCATCGCCCAAAACGTAAATCACCAACTCGATGCCGGGCAAAACCTCGGCCAAGGCCGGCAGTTCCCGGCGGCACGGCGCGCAGGTCGCGGCATAATAGACTTCCAAAATCGGCGCATCGGCGATGGGCATGGCGATCATTCCCGTGACACAGACTGCAACATTGGTCATTTTAAGGAGATGCGCAAGGAGACAGTAACGTGCTGGAAGTCATGATCGAGGACGGGGAACCGGCGACGCTGCTGGTTCCGGTGGGAAAAAAGGGGCTGACCGCATGGGCGCACGCCCAGCCCGCCTTGTGGGCGGAATGGATCAAGGCCGCCAAATTCAAGGGCGACGCGGGCAGCTTGTGCCCGGTGCCCGACCAATTCGGCAAACCGACGGTGATGCTGGTCGGAATTGGCAACGACGACGAGCCGTGGCTGTGGGCGTCGCTGCCCGGTCGCCTGCCCGCCGGAACCTACAAGCTGAACCTGCCCATGGACCGCAAACGTTCGGACTGGGCGGCGCTGGGCTGGATGCTGGGCACCTATGTTTTCGACCGGTATAAAAAACGGGAGGTCAAGGAGTGGCCGCGCTTGGTGTGGCCGGACCAGTGCGATCGCGCCTACGTTCTGGCCGCCGCCGCCGCCGTCGGCATGGTGCGCGATCTGATCAATACTCCCGCCGCCGACATGGGACCGGCGGAATTGGCCGAAGCGGCGCGGGATGTGGGCAACCGCTTCAACGCCACGACCACGGTGATCGCCGGTACGGATTTACTGGCGCAAAACTATCCGATGATTTACGCGGTGGGACAGGCCGCCGCTCCGGGCCGCGAACCCCGCCTGATCGATCTGACGTGGGGCGACGACAGCCATCCCAAGGTGACCTTGGTGGGCAAGGGCGTGTGTTTCGATACCGGCGGCCTGGATCTGAAAAACTCCTCGGGCATGAAGCTGATGAAAAAGGACATGGGAGGCGCCGCCCATGTGCTGGGACTGGCGGCCATGATCATGGCGCTGAACGCGCCGGTGCGGCTGCGGGTGCTGATTCCGGCGGTGGAAAACGCCGTCGGTGGCAACGCCATGCGGCCCCTGGACGTGCTGCGATCCCGGAAAGGGACGACCGTCGAGGTGGGCAACACCGATGCCGAGGGCCGACTGATTCTGGCCGATGCCTTGTGGGAGGCGGGGACCGAGAAGCCCGATCTGCTGATCGACTTCGCCACCTTGACCGGCGCCGCCCGCAGCGCCTTGGGCACCGATCTGCCCGCTCTGTTTTGCAACAATACGCCCTTGGCCAACCGGCTGGTCGCCGCCGGTGAAAGCGAACACGATCCCATGTGGCGGATGCCGCTTTACGCGCCCTATCGCCGCATGCTGGACAGCAAGGTCGCCGATCTGGCCAGCGCCAACGATTCCCCCTATGCCGGAGCCATCACCGCCGCTTTGTTTTTGCAGGAATTCGTTCCGCCCGGCATCGCCTGGGCGCATCTGGACATCATGGCGTGGAACGCCTCGACGCGGCCGGGTCGTCCGGAAGGCGGAGACGTCCTGGGCCTTCGGGCTGTATATTTTGTTCTTTCTCAACATTATATCAAGAATTGAAAGTTAGATTGCCTTGCCATAAGGGTTGGGATAAAAGGTTACGCATGCGCAATGATCGGAGTTTGCGGTGTCTTATGAAATGAGAATGGGCGCTACCCATGGCATTTGATTTAAGCGCCGTACAATCCCTGCATCTATGGCAGCACGCCGTCTTGGAGTCGGTCCGCAACGACGGTCCCGATCTGTCCGCTCGGCAAATGGCCCTGCTGCTGACGGTTTACCTGATTCCGCAGCCCCATACCGTGCGCGGATTGGCGGCGGCCATGAATGTCTCGAAGCCCGCCATCACCCGGGCCTTGGACCGCCTGACCGAACTGGGCATGATCAAGCGCAAGGTCGACGAATCCGACCGCCGCAGCGTGCTGGTGCAACGCACCGTCAAGGGTTCGGTGTTCCTACGCGAGTTCGGCGAACTGATCGTCGCCGCCGGCAAGGCCGCCGATCAGGGTTAAAATCAATATCCGCGCCGCGCCGTAACGGCGTTCGTCCTCAAGATCGAATCCGGCGGGAACGTCGATCGATTCGGACGCTGCAAGTTCTACCGCCACGGTGGCATGTCGGGCCAGCCAGCCGCTTTGGGTCAGCGCGATCAGACAGGGCACGGCTAGGCCCTTGCCGTAGGGCGGGTCCAAAAACGCCAAGTGGCAGGGGGCGTCGGGTTTGGGCGGCCGGACGGCGTCGCCCTTGACGACGAGGGCGTTCGCTTCCACGCCCAGGGCTCGGATATTGGCTTTGATCACGGCGACGGCGTCGGGGTGGTGTTCGATGAACGTGGCGTGGGCGGCGCCCCGCGACAGGGCTTCCAATCCCAACGCTCCCGTTCCGGCGAAGCAATCAAGGACGCGAATGCCGTCGGCGATCGCTCCCCGCGACGATAGAATGCTGAACAGGGCCTCCCGCGCCCGGTCGGCGGTGGGCCGCGAGATTTCGTCCTTGGGCGGGGTCAGCCTGCGCCCCTTATACTTTCCGGCGATGATGCGCATCTTTTCCAGACCCTCGCCGGGCGGGCGCTTCCGCGCCCTTGGCCGCCGCCTCAATGGCGGCTGGTTTACCAGACCCTCGCCGGGCGGGCGCTGAGTTTTTTGAACCCTCGCCGCATGTTCCACGTGCTTTTGTAAAAGTGTCAGCGCCGCTGACAGGCGCGTCCTTTCGTTTCCCGGGCGCTTTCACGCCCAATTGATCCCTGACCACCCGCGACTGGATTTCTTCGACCTTGCCCACATCCAGATTGCCCAACTGAAACGGTCCGTAGGCGACCCGGATCAAGCGGTTGACAGGCCAGTCCAGATACTCCATGACCCGCCGTACCTCGCGGTTCTTGCCCTCGGTCAGGGCCAGGGTCAGCCAGGCGTTCGAGCCTTGCTTGCGGTCGAGGATGGCGGTAATCGGGCCATAACGCACGCCGTCGATGGTCACGCCGTTTTCCAGCGCTTGTAGCCGCGCTTCGTTGACCTCGCCGTGGACCCGCACCCGATAGCGCCTTACCCAGCCGGTGGAGGGCAGCTCCAGGCGGCGGGCCAGTCCACCGTCGTTGGTCAGCAGCAGCAAGCCTTCCGAATTCATGTCCAGCCGCCCCACCGAGACCACCCGGGGCAGGTCGTCGGGCAGATAGTCGAACACGGCGGGACGGCCCTGCGGGTCCTTGTGGGTCGTCACCAGTCCCGACGGTTTGTGATAGCGCCACAGCCGCGCCTTGTCCGGCTCCGGCAACGGCTTGCCGTCGACGACGATACTGTCGTCCTCGTCCACGGTGAAGGCCGGACTGTCCAACTTCTTGCCGTTGACTGATACGCGGCCCTCGGCGATCCAGCGTTCGGCGTCGCGGCGCGAACACAATCCGGCGCGGGCCAGACGCTTGGCTATTCGTTCCTTGACGGCTTCGCCGTCGGGTCGTTCCTTGACGGCTTCGCCGTCGGGTCGTTCCTTGACGGCTTCGCCGTCGGGTCGTTCCTTGACGGCTTCGCCGTCGGGCCCCTCCGTCTCGTCGGTCATGGTGTCACTTGGCATGGCGGCACGCCTCTATGAACGCGTCGAACATGGCGGTGTCCGCCGGGGTGATGTGATATTCCGGGTGCCATTGCACGCCGATGCAAAACGGGTGGCCGGTCAGTTCGATCCCTTCGACCACTCCGTCCTCGGCCGTGGCGTTGACCGCGCAGCCGGGCGCGGCGTCCTTGACCGCTTGATGATGGGCGCTGTTGACGGCGATTGTGTTCGCGCCGACGATCCTGGACAGCAGGCTGTCGGGGGCGACGGTCACCGTATGGCCGGGTTCGGTGCGGGGATTGGGCTGCTCGTGCGCCAGCGCGGCTTGGATCTCGTCGGGAATGTGCTGGATCAACGTCCCGCCCAAGGCGACGTTGAGAAGCTGCTCGCCGCCGCAAATCCCCAGGATCGGCAGCTTGCGCAGCACCGCGCCGTTGACGATCGCCAGTTCGAAACGGGTGCGCTCGGCCTTCAGGGTCACGGTGGGGTGGCGCTCGGCGGCGCCGAACAGGGCCGGATCGACGTCGAACGCGCCGCCGGTCAAAACCAATCCATCGATCATGTCCAGATAAGATTGCGCCAGATCGGCATGATGCGGCAGCAGCACCGGAACCCCGCCCGCGTCGGCGATCGATTGAGCGTAGTTCTTGCGCAGCGCGTACCACGGCAGCTTGGAATAGCCGCCGGGCTCCTCGCTGTCCAAGGTAATGCCGATGATGGGGGAACGAGTCATATGTGCTCCAAATCGAATTCCCTTTCGTATAGGGCCAAGTTGCGGGATAAGTCCAGCCTATGCGAGATTTTATGGAGATGGCGTTGAACCAAGCGCGGCTGGCAGCCCAAAGGGGCGAGGTGCCGGTGGGCGCGGTTTTGGTCAGGGACGGCCAAGTGTTGGCCCAGTCCGGCAACCGGGTCGAGCAAGCCAGCGACCCCACCGCGCACGCGGAAATCCTGGCGATCCGGGCGGCGGCGGCGGAGCTGAAAACGCCCCGGCTGGACGGAGCCGATCTGTACGTGACCATGGAACCGTGCGCCATGTGCGCCCAGGCCATCGCCTTCGCCCGTCTGCGCCGGGTTTATTTCGCCGCCTACGATCCCAAGGGCGGCGGCGTCGAGCACGGCGCCAAGGTATTCGACCATCCCACCTGCAATCATCGGCCGGAAGTCTATGGGGGTTTAAGGGAGAGCGAGGCCGCCCATATCTTGAAAGAGTTTTTTCAAGCCAGACGTTGAGTGTAGGATGTTATCCTTGTCATCACCGGGGGTGACGGAAAAAAGAAAAACGAAGGAACCATAGCCATGTCAGCCTTGACCCAAGCCCAGGATTTGTTTTTCGTCCGCGCCGATTTGGACCCCGACCGGGTCCAGAACATCGTCGCCGAAAGCTTGGGCGGAGCCGACGACGGCGAGCTTTATCTGGAATACCGCCAATCGGAAAGCGTGGTGTTCGACGACGGTCAGATCAAAAGCGCCAGTTTCGATTCCGGCCAGGGGTTCGGGTTGCGCTCGGTTTCGGGCGAGGCGCAAGGCTACGCCCATGCCTCGGAATTGAGCGAGGCGGCCATCAAGCGGGCGGGCGAAACGGTCAAGGCGGTGCGCTCCGGTCATTCCGGAACCATGGCGGCGGGCCCCGCCCCCACCAACCGCAGCCTATACACCGATCTCAATCCGCTGGGGCTGGTGCCGTTCGAACAAAAGGTCAAGCTGCTGGCGGAAATCGACGCCTATGCCAGGGCCAAGGATGCCCGCGTCAAGCAGGTCACCGTGTCGATTCTGGGGTCGTGGCAGGCGGTCTGCATCCTGCGCGCCGACGGTCTGCGCGCCGCCGACATCCGGCCGCTGGTGCGACTGAACGTGGCGGTGGTGTTGGGCCAGGGGGACCGCATGGAATCCGGTTCGTATGGATTCGGCGGACGGGTGACCTACGACGGCATGATCCATCCCGACGATTGGCGTCACGGCGCGGATCAAGCCATTCGCGAAGCGGTGGTCAATCTGGACTCGATCCCCGCCCCGGCGGGAGAAATGCCGGTGGTGTTGGGTCCCGGCTGGCCGGGGGTGATGCTGCACGAGGCGGTCGGTCACGGGCTGGAAGGCGATTTCAACCGCAAGGGCACCTCGACCTTTTCCGGGCAGGTCGGCCAGCGGGTGGCGGCCAAGGGCGTCACCTTGGTCGATGACGGATCGATCCCCGATTTGCGCGGCTCGATTTCCATCGACGACGAGGGCACCCCCTCGGGCCGCACGATGCTGATCGAGGACGGCATCTTGACCGGTTACATGCAGGACCGTCTGAACGCCCGGCTGATGGGGGCCGACGTCACCGGCAACGGCCGCCGCCAATCCTATGCCCATCCGCCGATCCCGCGCATGACCAATACGTTCATGCTGGCGGGCGACAAGGACCCGGGCGAGATCATCGCCTCGGTCAAGAAGGGCATCTATGCCGTCAATTTCGGCGGCGGCCAAGTGGACATCACTTCGGGCAAGTTCGTGTTCGCCGCTCAAGAGGCCTATTTGATCGAGGACGGCAAGGTCGGACCGGCGGTCAAGGGCGCCACCCTGATCGGAACCGGTCCCGACGCCATGAAGAACGTCGGCATGATCGGCAACGATCTGAAACTGGACAGCGGCGTCGGCACCTGCGGCAAGGACGGCCAGGGCGTCCCGGTGGGGGTGGGGCAGCCCACCTTGCGCATCGATGGGTTGACCGTGGGCGGCACGGCGGTTTGATGATCAAAAACGCTCCGGGCGACCGTTTCGCCGAGGCCATGCAGGCATACGAATCCGGGCGGCCGGAGGCGGCTAGGCGTTTGGCGAAAAAGCTTGTCGGGTCCCATCCCGACTTCGGCGGCGCCTATTATCTGCTGGGCTTGCTGGCCCTGGATTGCGGGCAGCCGCAACAGGCCTGCCATCATCTTGGCAAGGCCGTCGATTTGTCGCCGTTCGAACCCGCGCCCCGGCTGATGCTGGCCACCGCCCTGCACCGCGCGGGCAAGCCCGATCAAGCGGCGGAGCAGATGCGAACGGTGTTGAAGCTGTATCCCGACCACGCCGAGGCGCAGGCCCGACTGGGCGCCTATCTGATGGATATGGGCGAGGACGAGGCCGCAATCGTTCACTTCCGTCAAGCCTTGGCGACCCATCCCGATTGGTCGGCGGTGCTCAACAATCTGGGGTTGGCGTCGGGGCGGTTGGGGCAAAAGGACCAAGCCGTGCAGGCCTTGGCTCGGGCGGTGGAGATTTCACCCGACCACGCGGGCTTCCGGGTCAATCTGGCCATGGCGTTGTCGAAGGCCGGTCAATTGGACGCCGCGCGGGCCCAGGCGCAACAAGCGGCCCATGACGATCCGGGCAACGACGAAGCGTGGCTGGCCCTGGGAACGATCCTGCAAAAGAGCGGCGAATTCGAACCGGCGGTAGAGGCGTTCCTGCATGTTCCCGAATTGGCCTCGGCGCGGTGGTCCTGCGGGGAAGCCTTGCGGGCGCTGGGTCGCTTCGACGAAGCCGTCGGCCATTACCAAGCGTGTTTGGATTTGGACCCCGACGATCATCACGGCGCGCGGCTAGGTCTGGCGCTGGCCTTGGGGCAAACCGGTCCCGATCGCGCTCCGCAAGCCTATGTGCGGCGGCTGTTCGACGAATTTGCCCAGGATTTCGACCGCTGCCTGGTCGAGGGGCTGGAGTACCGCGCCCCCGCCTTGATCGGGCAGGCGCTGGAACGCATCTTGGGCGAACGGCGCGATTTGGACATCCTGGATCTAGGCTGCGGCACCGGCTTGGCCGCTCCGGTCCTGCGGCCGTTCGCCAAAACCCTGGACGGTATCGATCTGTCGCCCGCCATGATCGCCAAGGCCGCCGAGCGGGGGCTGTACGATCGGTTGAAAGTGGGCGACATTGTGGGAGCGACCGGACGCTATGACGTGGCGGTGGCCGCCGACGTATTGGTTTATTTGGGAGATTTGACCCCTTTGATGGACATGCTGGCCAAAGTGGTGCGAACGGACGGATGGTTCGTGTTCACCGTCGAACGGGCCGACGGCGATTGCGATTGGCGGCTGGGTCTGAAGTCCCGCTACGCCCATTCGCAACCCTATATCGCCCGAGTGCTGGCGGCGGCGGGATTCACGGTCGAAATCGCCGATCGAGTCTCGACCCGGTCGGAATCGGGACAGCCGGTTCCGGGCCTGCTGGTGGCGGCGCGTCATGGCTAATCGTTATACACGCCGTCCCACCGCGTCGAAAGCCCGCCTGAAGGCGGACATTTCCTCGCGTTTGGCCGAGGTGACCATCGACCGGCTGGGCGCCCGGGGCGATGCCATCGCCCAGGACCACGGCGACCGTCTTTACATTCCGTTTGCCGTGCCCGGCGACCGGGTCAAGGTGCGCACCCTGGGCAAGCAGGGCGACGGCCTGTCGGCCAGTCTGGTCGAAATCCTGACGGCGTCGCCCCATCGGATCGATCCGGTCTGCGCCCATTTCGGTCAATGCGGCGGTTGCGCCTTGCAGCAGGTGGATGCCGAAACCTATGGCGCGTGGAAGCTCGAAGTGCTGACCGAGCCGTTGCGACGGGTCGGCATCGACCTTCAACCGCTGCCGCTGCGGCAGGCGCCCACCGGAAGCAGGCGGCGGGTGCAACTGGCTTTTCACAACCGGCGCGGCGTTTGCGAATTGGGCTTTCACCAACGCGCCACCCACAAGGTGGTGGACATCGCCGCCTGCGCGGTGCTGCTGCCGGAAATCGTCGCGCTGTTCGAACCGCTGCGCGGGATGTTGGCGCAACTGATCGTTGACGGCAGCGGCGAAGCGACCGTCACCGCCGCCGAAACCGGGCTGGACGTGCTGATCGAAGGCCCGTTGACTCTGGACCTGTTCACTCGCCAGCAACTGGCGGCTTTCGCCGAAGCCCGCGATCTGGCGCGGCTATCGTGGCGGCGCCCCGGCGACGAGACCGAGCCGGTGGCGCGGCGCCGTCCGGCCTTGATCCGGTTCGGCAAAAACGGGGTCGAGCCGCCGCCGGGTTCGTTCATCCAACCCACCCGGTTCGGCGAACAGGCCATCGCCGGATTGATCCTGGAGGCCATCCCGGCCAAGGGCAAGGTGGCCGATCTGTACGCGGGATGTGGCAGTTTCTCGGTGCCGCTGGCCGAGCGGGGCAATCAGGTCCATGCGGTGGAAGGCGAGGCCTTGCCGTTGCGGGCGTTGGCGGCGGCGGCCAATCAGGCGGGGTTGGCGATCACCACCGAAACCCGCGATCTGGCTCGGCGTCCGCTGCTGCCGCACGAACTGAAACCCTATGACGCCGTTCTGTTCGATCCGCCCCGGGCGGGCGCCATCGAGCAGGCCCAGAATCTGGCCGATGCCGGGCCGCCCACCGTCGTGGCTGTTTCCTGCAATCCCAATACCTTGGCGCGCGATCTTAAGGTGCTGATCGCGGGCGGCTACCGGCTGCGCTCCATCACGCCGATCGACCAGTTTCCCTTTACCGCCCATCTGGAATGCGTGGCGGTCCTGGAACGCTAGATTCCGAAATGCATTCCGGCTATGTTGGTGCCATCGGGGCGAATCGGCCGCCTTTACCTGAAATGTCAGCCTGCTATTCCACCATGCGACGAGGCTAAATGCTCCTTGCTTCATCACGCCCTGAACTTGATGCCGATGAAGAAGCCGTCGCCCGGTCGTTGATCGTTAAGGCCTTGTTCGAGCGGGCCAGACACACCGCTTTGATCGCACCTTCGGGCACCCTGTTTTTTGCTTGGCTCGAATACGGCACCATTGAATTATCCCGGATTCTGTTGTGGTTGGCGCTTGTTACCGTACCGGACTTGTTGACCTTTGTCTCTACGAGCTATCATTTGCGTCACCCGCCGAAACCCGACCGGCTCCAGCTTGCCCATCTGTGTCAGAACGGCCTCCATTTGTTGGCCGGCTTCAGCTGGGGAATTGCGGCATTCATGTTCCAAACCGAAGGGCCGAACGCCACCACCAACGATCTGATCATCATGCTGGTTCTGGGATGCGTGGCGTCAACCTGCATTATCAACATGTCGCCGTCCTATCGCAGCTTCATCGCTTTCAGTCTTGCCACCTTGTGTCCTGTCATGCTGCATAATTATCTGGTTGGCGACACGCTGCACGTCAAATTCATCTTCGGACTTTTGGTGTTGCTTCTGGCCACTTGGCAATTCGGTTGGCTCGCCTATCGTCAGTTCGGCAATAGCGTCCGGCAGCTTGTTTTGAATCAGACCTTTCGGGCCAAACTGGAACGGGCAATGAAAATCGCCGACGATTCGCAGGCCGTCCTGGAAGAGCGCAATATGCAACTTGCCAAAGCCCTGGTGCGCGTCGAACATTTGGCTACCCGCGACGAGCTGACCGGCTTGCTTAACCGCCGGTACATGACCGGGCAAATTCAACACGAATTCGAGTTGTTCGTGCGTCACGGAAACCCGTGCAGCCTTATTATGCTCGACGTTGATTTCTTCAAGAAAGTCAACGATGAATTCGGTCATTCCGCCGGGGATCGGGTCCTGCGCGAAGTCAGCAAACGCTTGCTGGTCGAAACTCGCAACAATGATTTCGCCAGCCGGTTCGGCGGCGAGGAGTTTCTGCTTCTGCTGCCGATGACTCGCCTGGACGACGCAAAAATGCTGGCGGAGCGGATTCGTCTGGCCCTTGAACGGTCGCCGTGCATCGATTCGCCCGCGCTAAACGTCACCGCATCGTTCGGCGTGGCCGAACTTATGCCGGGCGAGGCCGTCGACGATTGGCTGAACCGGGCGGACAAGGCCCTTTATAAAGCCAAGCAGGGCGGACGCAATCGCGTGATCGTCGCGTAAATTCTAAACGACCTTGTCGCCGACGAAGGGATTGTGCAGGCGTTCCTGGCCGAAGGTCGAGACCGAGCCGTGACCCGGCACGAAGTTCACGTCCGATCCCAACGGCCATAGTTTCTGAGTGATCGAGGCGATCAGGTCGCGGTGATTGCCGCGCGGAAAATCGGTGCGGCCGATGGACCCTTGAAACAATACGTCGCCGACGAAGGCCAGCTTCATACCGCGATGAAAAAACACCACATGACCCGGCGTGTGGCCGGGGCAGTGAATGACCTCCAGCGTTTGCGCGCCGATCGTCACCGTATCGCCGTCGTTAAGCCAGCGGTCGGGCGAGAACTTGCGGCAGTGGGGCATGCCGTAGCTGCGACCGCTTTCCTCGATGCGGTCGATCCAGAACTGGTCGTCCCGGTGGGGGCCTTCGATGGGGATGCTCAGGCGCTCGTGCAAAGCCGCAGCGGCCCCGGCATGGTCGAGATGGGCGTGGGTGATCAGGATTTTTTCCAGCGTGACGCCGTATTCGGCGGCGGCCCGCTCGATCCGGTCGAGGTCGCCGCCGGGATCGATCACCGCGCCCTGTTTGGTTTCGGTGCACCATGCCAACGAACAGTTTTGTTCGAATGGCGTGACGGGAACGATGGCGACTTGCAAAGCAGGAATCGGGGGCAAAATTCGTAGTCCTTGTGCCGAAGACGAAAACGGAAAACCATCGGTTCCGTTCAATGACTCACTTTCCAAATTTTTTCGAGGATTTTTCTTCGAGGCGGTTCTTGGCGGCGCGCAAACCACCCAACCGATGGAAAAATCGGTAGTGACAATCACCAATAATATCATTAGGATTATAAGGTCAGCTTCCCTTCATGATTAACATATCATGTCGATTCGATGACAGATTATAGTAAATGGATAATATGCACAAATAAATCAACTTTAAACAAGGGTGGTAGAGAAATGAAGAAAGTCGCCGTTGCGGGGTTCGCAGTATTGTTCTCCATGCAGCATGCCTATGCCGAGGAAGTGCAGGGGGGCTATTGTAAGATCGGCGAATATCGCGTCGTCAATAGCGGCAAGGGTTTGGTGGAAAAGAAACTGTGGGAATATTCCGAACCGACCACGACCGACACGCCGACCATGGGGTGGGTCGACGCCGCGTGCGCCGATCGCGGGGTTTCACGCGGAACGCTACAGGAATTCGGAAAGCGGATTTGGTTCAGCGTCAGCGGCGCCGAGGGTGCGCCCGCGTCTAAATCGCGGATTAACGTCAATGAAACGAAATTGACCGGCGGCGATGAAACATCCGGCCTTCGCGTCAAGGGGCTGGGCCTTTACGGGCAGGTCACGCCAAATCATGATTGCACGTACACGGTCGCGATTTGGCAGGAGCAGTGCAAGTAGGGGCGCCAAACGGAATCGGCGTCTCCCGACTAAGAGTTGGCGGTCTTGCCCCGGCCCCGGTCAAGACCGAATCGCGGTACGAGCCGGAGCAGCATGGCGGCGGCGAAGCCGACCCAGGCTCCGGCCATGGCGTCGCTTAGCCAGTGCACGGTCAGCATGACCCGGCTTAAGGCCACCAGGACGGCCAGAGCGATGAATCCCCACCGGTAACGTGGAAACAATACGGTCAACGCCGTCATCGCCGCCCACGCCGCCTGCGAATGACCGGACGGAAAAGAATTGTAGGCCCAACTGTGAGTCAGGGGGTGGATGGAGAAGTCTCCGTTTTCCAGCCACAGTTTGGGGCGCGTCCGGCCCAGCAGGAATTTGACCGCCAGTTCGACCAATCCGGCGGCGCTCATGACGGCGAACAGGTAAAGCGCCTGCCGCGCCACGGCGGGACGTCCGCGCTGCCAAGCCCACAGCGCGATCAGGGCGGCGGGCACCATGTACAGTTCGGCCCGGCCCAGATTGGTGACGATCTTGAAAAAGGTCTCAAGCTGGTCGTGCACGTTGTCCTTGAGCCAGCGGGCAAGGGGACGGTCGATGAACGCCACCGAAAGGCCGCACAGGATCAGCACCGCCGGACCGGACCAAACCGCCGGTGAACGAGGTTTGGCGATCATTGCGTCCGAACCTGATAGAGGGTCAGATCAACCGGCTTGCCGTGTGAATAATTGAGACCGCGCACTTCGCCCGACCGGCTGGGAATCAGGGACAATTCCGCCGCCTTGGCCTGGAATGCCGCTGTTTCCTTGGTTTCGACGATGGCGACGCTTTCGGGGTGTTGGGCCAGGAACGCCGCCGCGCCCGCCCCGTCGGTCAGTTGGGTGCCGGTGCCCAGCAGGAACACCAAAGACGGTTCGGCGTATCCGGCGCTGGCAACCGGACCCTTGACCGCCAGGGCATCGACTTCCCGGGCCGCGGACCGGCTGACCCAAAGGCGATCCAAACCGGGGGCCACGCCTTCCAGCAGCGCGGGCCATGCGCACAAAGCCGTCAGCACGGCCCCCAGCATGGCTTCCTGATACCGGCCGCGAAACAACTGGAACGCGGAAAATCCGGTCGCCAGCGTTATGGCGGCGGCGATGGGGATCACGGTCAAATTGAAGCCCCCGCCGAAGGTCATAGGCAGCAAAACCGCCGCCGCCGCCACCCCCACCCCCGCCAGCGCCCACAGCAGGGCGAAGGCTCCCCGGCCCGCCGCCGAGGTCCACTGGATGCCCTCGCACAGTTTGGCCCCGGCCATCAGCATCAAGGCGGGGAAGGCGGGCAGAACGTAATGGGGCAGTTTGGTGGGAACCAATTCGAACATCAGCCAGACCGGCACGGCCCAGGCCAGCAGGAAACGGTACGCCAAGCGTTTGCGGTCGCCCCAGACCGAAGCCAGGGCGGGAAACACCACCAGCGATCCCGGCCACATCAGCAAAAGCGCCAGCAGCAGATACAGGCCCGGGAATCCGCCGTGGGCTTCCTGCGCACCCAGCAATTTGGGCAGCAAGTCGCTTTTGATGGCGGTTCCGACGAAAGCCCCGTCGGTGGCGCGGCTGACCGCCACGAACCACGGCGCGGCGATCGCGGTGGCCAGAATGAAGCCGGTCAGCGGGCGCAGCCGGATCAGCCAGCGGGCGGATTTGTCGGCGGCGACCAGTACGGCGATGGTCAGCAGCGACACCACCGGCACGATGGGGCCCTTGATCAGAACGCCCAACCCCTGTGCCAGCCAGAAGGTGGTGGTTTCAACCAGATCCGGCGGCGGGGATCGACCCTGCTCGACCGGACCGCGTTGCAATTCCATGGCGCGGGGACCGCGTTGCAATTCCATGGCGCGGGGACCGCGCTGCAATTCCATGGCGCGGCTGGAGACGTAGATGCGTCCCAACGCTCCTTGAGCGGCGACCACGCAGGCCAGCAGCACCGCATCGGTCTTGGCTTGGTGGGCCTCGGAAATCAGCAGCATGGACGAGGCCAGCAGCAAGGCTCCGGCCAGGGCCGGGCGGGCGCCCAGCAACCCCTTGCCGAAAGCGTAGGTCATCAGCACCGCGGCCCAGGCGGCCAAGGCACCGGGCAACCGGTAGGGCCACACCTCGGTGGACAAGGGATGGGACAAGGCCCGCACCGAAGCCGCTTGCAGCCAGTAGATTCCCGCCGGTTTCTTGGCGCGCATCTCGTTTTGAAAGCGGATGCGGATGAAATCGCCGGTTTCCAGCATTTGCCGGGTGGCTTGTATAAAGCGCGACTCGTCCCGGTCGAGCGGCGGCAGCGAGGCTAATCCCGGAGCGTAAAGAGCCAAGCAAACCAGCGTCAGCAGCAGATAGGGCCTAATCCGCATTGATCAGCTCGCCGGTGGCGGTTTCGATCGCGGATTCCAATTGCGCCATGAAAACCTTGCGGTTCAGGCCCGGCGCGATGGGCGGCAGAATGCGGAAGGTGATTTGGCCGGCATGCTTGGTAAAGGCGCGTTTGCTCCAGCACAGGCCGGAATTGAGCGCCATGGGCACCACCGGAACGCCGAGCGCGCCGTACAGCATGGCGATTCCGGTGTGATATTCTCCCTTGGCGCCCGGCGCGATGCGGGTGCCTTCCGGGTAGATGACGATGGCCCGGCCGTCGTCGCGGGCTTGTTCGGCGCCCTTGGTCATGGACTTCAGCGCCTTGACCCCGGCCGAACGGTCGATGGCGATGACCCCGGTCTTGGCCAGATACCAGCCGAAAAACGGAATCCAGGTCAATTCCCGCTTCAGTACGAAAGCCGGGTCGGCGATCAGTACGGGGATGGCGAAGGTTTCGAACGCCGATTGGTGTTTGGACGCCAGGATGAACGGTCGCGGCGGCAGGTTCTCCAGGCCCTCGACTTTCCAGGTAATGCCGACGATCACCCGCATCAGCAGCAGCACTCCCGCCGCCCATATGCGGGCGAACGGCACCATGACCTTGCGGGGCAGGATCAATAGCGGCAGATAGACGATACAGGTGGGCAAGGTCCATAAATAGAAACAAGTCAGGTAAACGGCCGAACGCAAGACGGTCACGACGGGACTCCCTTTATGATGGCGTTTCTAAGAACGGCAATGGTGAACTTACTGTATTCCTCGGCCAGCAGCATCACGTAGCCGCCTTGGCCGGTTCTCGCCCGTTCGGGAAAAACCGGGTTGGGAATGATGGTTGCCTGGGGCATGACCCGCTGAAACTCCCAGATGCTGCGGCGCATGTGATAGGAGGCGGTCACCAAGCGCAGCGTCTTTATGCCGTTGGCTTCGACCCAGGCGCGGGTTTCCTCGGCATTGCCCACGGTGTCGTCGGCGGAGTGGCCAAGATCGATTCGAGACGCCAGATGCCGGGGGCTGTCGGCAAAATGGGCGATGCGCAGGATATCGGCGGTTTCGACCCCCTTGTGCACGCCGGACACGAACAGGCGGTCGGCCATGTCCCGGTCCAACAGGGTCAAGCCGGTGTTCATCCGTTCGGCGCCGCCGGTCAGAACCACGATGGCGTCGGTGCGAGTATCCTCGTCCTCGACCCGGCTGGGCATGGCAGCCACGAAAGTCAGGAATCCCGCCAGCCACAGCATCGCCAAGAAGGCGAACGCGGACAACAGCGTTCTCGGGGAAGGAAAACGGCCCCGCATCATGGCATGCGGGCCAAGGTTCGATGGACGGTGAACCTGGCGGTCATCATCACCAGGACGGCGGCGGCTCCGGGCAAAATGGCCAGAATCACGAAACCGAAAATGTTAAGGCCGATATGAGGCAGAAACCCACCCTCTAGCCGTTGCGCGGCCCAGCCGATGGCGGATAGCGTGGGGACGGTCAAGGCCATGCCTATCAGTCCTCCCAACAGGCCCAGTCCGAACGCGCGGTCGGCGAACTGGCGGGCGATGTAATCGTCGTGAGCGCCGATCAGGTGCAGCACTTCGATGGTTTCCTTATGGACGGCCATGCTGGTGCGGGTGGCGTAAACGATGGTGGCCGACGTGACGAAGCCGATCATCGCCACCGTGAAAATGGCCAAGCCTTCGACGGTGCGCGACAATTTGATCAGCCGCGACAGCCAGACCCGGTGGTCGTCGAGGCTGGCCCCCGGCACTTGTCCGGCGATCCGTTCGTTCATGGCCGACAAGTCCAAGGAAAGATCGGAATCGATGGTGACGTCGATCAGGCGCGGCAGGGGCAAATCCTTGATCACGTCCGACGAACCCAACCATGGTTCAAGCAAGGCCAGGGTTTGTTTCTTGTCCAACGGGCGCACCGCCTTGACGCCGTATTCCCGCGCTATTGCGGTGGCGGCGGCCTTCATTCGCGCTTCGGTCAGGGTTTCGCCGTCGTCGCCGCCGATGGGAGCCACCTGCACCGTGACCGTTCCCGCCACGTCATGATCCCAACTGCCGGCCACCTGATCGAGCACCAGGGCCGCGGCGACCGCCACCGAGATCAGAAAAACCATCAGCGCTACCAGCCACGGCAGAAACCGGCTGGCGGCGTCGCCCTTCAACGGCAGATCGGAATGACGGGCCATATGCCGATTACCCTCTCACCAGGACCATCCCGTTCTCGATATGAATTCTGGGATGGTAGGAAAATTGCTGCACCAGTTGCTCGTTATGGGTGGCGACCAGAACCGTGGCTCCAAGTTTATTCAATTCCTCGAACAGATACAGCAGTCGTTGCGCGATCTTGTCGTCCACATTACCGGTCGGTTCGTCGGCCAGCAACAGGTCGGGACGACCGATCACCGCGCGGGCGATGGCGACCCGCTGTTTCTGTCCGCCCGACAACGTGGGCGGTTTGGCGCCGATGTGGTCGGCCAGCCCCACCCACGACAGAAGTTCGGGGACGTGACGGGCGATTTCCTCTTCCCTGACGCCGCGTACCCGCAACGGCAGAGCCACGTTGTCAAGCGTGCTTAGATGGTCGAGCAGGCGAAAGTCCTGAAACACCACGCCAATCCGGCGCCGGAGCGACGGAAGCTGCGATCGACGGGTTTTGGCGATGTCGTGGCCGAACACGGTAACCCGCCCGCGCGAGGGGCGAAGGCCCAGGAACATCAACCGCAACAACGAAGATTTGCCCGCGCCCGACGATCCGGTCAAAAAATGAAACGAGCCCGGAGCCAGCGCCAGCGACACATCCTGCAACACTTCCGGCCCGGGACCATAGCGCAGGCCGACATTTTCCAGACGGATGATGTCGGTTTCGGTTTTGCTGTCTGGTCTAGGATTGCGCACGTCGGCTGTCCCTAATGTATTCGCGGGAAAAGATGACACGGAGCTTGGTTCGCAGTCCATTATTTTAGCCGCTCTTGTCATAATTTTATTCTGGGCCTATAAGGGCTTATCGAAAAACGGCGGAATGTCTTGCCCCCATGCTTGTGAATTGCCCTAAGTGTAATGCCGGGTTCTCGGTTCCAGATTCCGCTCTAGGGCAGAAAGGGCGGAACCTGAAATGCGCCCGTTGCGGCGATAAATGGTTTCAGAAGCCGGTATCCGCCGCCGAGGAATTCGGGCTGGACGAGTCGTCGTTTCCGCCGCCCCCTCCGCCTCCGCCGCCCCCTCCGCCTCCACCGCCTCCACCGCCGCCGCCGCCACCTTCCGTGGACATGGACGAAGATTTGGGCGGCATGGACGACGGTTCGGACGATCTCGATACCATGGACGACGACGCTCCTCCGCTTCCACCCAAAGCGGCGGTCAAAGGCTCGAAGGTCACGCAGAGCAAGGACAAGAAAAAGAAATCGGGCGGTAGCACGCTGGTATTGTGGCTGCTGCTGCTGTTGTTCCTGCTGGCGGGGTCCGCCGGCGGTCTTTACCTGTATCAGGACATGGCGATCAAGTATTGGCCTCCGCTTGAGGAATATCTTATTCAGGCTCATGTCCGGCATGAACGGCCGGGGGCCGGGTTCGAGATCAAGCGGTTGGGGGAAATCGAGAGAGTCGTGCGCGACAACACCGAAGTGGTGATTATTCGCGGCATCATCGTCAATGTATCCAACCGGACGCGACCGGTGCCGCCGATGAAGCTGGTGCTGCTTGACAAGGACGGCCATTCGCGGCAGGAAAAAACCGACAAGCCTCCGGTCGCCAGCCTTGATCCGGGGGCGACGGCCAGCTTCAAGATTCAGTTGGAACGTCCCGATGCGGAAGCCCGATCGATCGTGCTGGAATTCGTCGAAATGCCCGAGCCGCCGCCGCCCGCCGAATCACCCGTCGGCGACGGTGAAAAACACGACGCCGACAAATCGTCCGGCGGCATGACGCCGCCGCCCGTTCCTGCCGCCGACCCCGTGCCTGCGGTAACTCAACCCGCGCCCGCCGCCGCCCAGCCCGCCGCCGACCCGCCACCCGCGCCCGGCAAGGCTGGCGGCAAAGCCCCCGCGTCCGCTCACAAAAAATAGCTTTTGCCGTTTCTTTAGACAGGCATATGTTTAAAGCCTGTCTAAAGTAGGGAGGTCGAAAATGAAAACCATGAATATGTTTGCCGCCGTTGCCGTTTCGGTTCTGGTCGCGTCGCCAGCCTTTGCCGTGGACGTGAAGAAGTCGATCGAAGTCGCCGCCGCTCCGGCGGAGACATGGGCTGCTATCGGCGACTTTTGCGGCATCGGTTCCTGGCATCCCGCCGTGGCCAAGTGCGAATTGTCTCAAAAGGGCCACGACATGCTGCGCACGCTGTCCTTGAACGGCGGCGGCACCATCCTTGAAAAGCAGCTTGGCCGTAACGACGCCAAGATGAAATACTCCTACTCGATCGTGGAAAGCCCGTTGCCGGTCGATCATTATAAATCGACGATTTCGGTCAAGAAGGCCAAAGGCGGCAGCACCATCACCTGGGTAGGACATTTCGACGCCAAGGGCGCCCCCGATGAGAAAGCGGCGGAGGTCATCGCCGGCGTCTATGACGGGGGCTTGGCTTCGTTGCAAAAGAAACTGGCGAAGTAATGCGGTTTACTCGTCGCTCCCGGATGTTATTCCGGGGGCCGCGAGGCGGCTGTTAAGCGGATATTCCATCAGCCGCCGGTAGTCGCTGCCGTCCTTGGTGACGAAGCTTTGAAACAAGGTGAATGCCGGGACGTGAAACGTTCCGGCATGGAATGGGCTGTTTCCGGCGATGAACGTCCGCAACCGGTCGGCGGGCGCATCCTTCAGTCTGGCCAACGTGACATGCGGGAAAAATTTGCGCCGCTCGATCTCGATGCCGAGATCGCGGAGGGCTTGAGTTACCTTGGCTTGCAGATGATTCAGTCCAGGCGAGTCCGCGATCCCCGCCCACAGGGTATGCGGCTTGGCATGGCCGAACGTGCCCAGTCCCTCGACGCTAAGATCAAGCGCCGGATGGTCGATGTCGGCAAGGGTTTCGTCGATTTCATCGGCCACGTGTTCGGGCACCTCGCCGATGAAGACCAAGGTGACGTGGTGATTTTCCGGCGCGATCCAGCGGGCGCCGGGAATGCCGCCTTCGAGATTGGCCAGGGAAGCGGCGATTTCGCTGCTTATATCCAGCCCGGCGAACAGGCGCATCATGACGAAGCCAAAACGGCCAGGACGCCGGTGTAGCTGTAGATTTGACCGTTGGCTATTTCGCCGTTGGCGAAGAATCCCAGCAGCGGCAGGTTGTCGAGCGCCGCACGGATTTGAGCCATTTCCTGGCCCTCGGCTCCGAACATGTGGACGCCGCGGGCCGCGCAGGTGAAATAGAGTGCGCCCAGGGGCGATCTTCCATTCAACGCCGTCCGCATCCGGGTCAGCATCTCGGCCAAGTCCCGCTGGGCGGTGTTGGCGTCGCGTCTGACGAACACCACGCGCGCGCCGTCCTCGATCTCGCTGGTGATCGCCAAGAAGCCATGAGACGAATCGATGCCGACCAAACTGCGCACGCTGTAGGTTTCGTCGTCCAGAATGCCGATATGAATGTACCCTCCGGCGCGGCGCAGATCGCGGGCGATCAGGTCCCCGGCTTCGGTTTTCAAGATATCCAAGGCGGGCAATCCGTCCAATTCCATGACGATGTTGCGCGCGGACTGGGTAACGAAATGGACTGGACCGATCGGGCTGCACCCTTGGGTCAAACCGACGATCAAATCGGTTCCTTGTTCCAGCAACAATCCGGACACGCCGCCTTGGACCAGCGACCCGGCCAGTTGGTGTTCGGGACCGGCGGCCGACACGAATCCGCCTACCGATCGTGTCATGGAACGCCGCAAATCCTGGCAAAGGGAGGTTATCAGCGGGTGGCGTGGGTCGCCGTGGACGATGACGGCCCGCCCGCCTTCAGACGCCGCCGCGGGGAAGTCCTTGGCCAGAAGCGGACGGAACGAACCGGTCGGCAAGGTGCCCACCATTATTCCCAGGGCTCCGCCTTGCCGGTATTCGGCGGATTGGGCGCACAGGCCGGGGACGATGCCGCCCACCCAGGTTTCGATGGGCGTGGTTTCGCGTAAGAACGTGTGGAGACTGGCAAGGTCGTCGGCAAACGGCTCGGTGGCGTACAAAAATCCGATGTTGGCGCCCTTGGCGCGGAACGGACCCAGACCGTCCAGGCACATTTTGGCGGCGGCGCCCCAATGCGACGCCGTTCCGGTCGATACCGTAAAATGATGGTGCGAGCGTATCGCCATTATTTAGACAACATCCCTAATTAACATCCCAAGTCGACCTCATGATAGGTTAACTTGATTCTTCCGGCGTTTCGCCCATATTTTAAGTGCCGCTTTGACGAGCGGTTGAAAGGGAGCCTTACATGGCATTTGAAACACGATCGCAGTTCGCTGCGCGGCCCGCGGCCGTCGCTCAAGAGGTTGATGCCGGTTTGCGCCAGTATATGCTGGGCGTTTACAATTATATGGCAACGGGATTGGCCCTGACGGGAATCGTCGCCTTGGCGCTGTCCATGTCGCCCGGGGCCATGGCGGCCATCTTCGGCACGCCGTTGAAATGGGTGGTTATGCTGGCCCCGCTGGGTCTGGTGTTTTTCCTGGGCGCACGGCTGAACAGCATGCAGGCCTCGACGGCGCGCACGTTGTTCTGGGTTTATTCGGCGTTGATGGGGGCCTCGCTGTCCTCGATTTTCCTGGTCTACACCGGGGAAAGCGTGGCCCGCGTGTTCTTCATCACCTCGGCTTCGTTCGGCGGGCTCAGCCTTTACGGCTACACCACCAAGCGCAACCTGTCGGCGTTCGGGTCGTTCCTGATCATGGGGCTATGGGGCGTGGTGATCGCCAGTCTGGTCAACATGTTCTTTCATAGCAGCGCCTTGGGCTTTGCGATTTCGGTGATCGGCGTGCTGGTGTTCGCCGGCCTGACCGCCTGGGATACCCAGCAGATCAAGGAGATGTACTGGGACGGCGACGGTTCCGAGATCGCCGCCAAGAAATCCGTCATGGGCGCGTTGATGCTGTACATGGATTTCATCAACCTGTTCCTGATGTTGCTGCAATTCTTCGGCGATCGCCGCAACGACTGACAAGGCTTGGGAAGGGGCAATCCCTTCCCATCGCTGTTTTGTGGATCGATCATGACCGTTCTGCCCATCGTTACCGCCCCCGACCCCGTTTTGAAAAGAAAAGCGGTCAAGGTCGATGCCGTCGACGATCGTATCCGCCGTCTGATGGACGACATGCTGGAGACCATGTACGACGCGCCGGGTATCGGCTTGGCCGCCCCGCAGATCGGCGTCGGCGAGCGGGTGGTGGTGATCGATGTCGGCCGATCCGAGGAAAACCGCCAGCCCATCTTTCTGGTCAATCCCAAGATCGTGTGGGTCTCGGACGAGGACAACACCTACGAAGAAGGGTGCTTGAGCGTACCCGAGCACTATGCCGAGGTGGTACGCCCCAAGGCGGTCAAGGTCACGTTTCTCGACCGCGACAATAATCCGGCCGAAATCGAAACCGACGGGCTGCTGGCGACGGTCATCCAACACGAGTTGGACCATTTGGACGGGGTGCTGTTCATCGACCACCTGACCTCGCTGAAGCGCAATATGATTCTGCGCAAATTAACGAAGCTGAAAAAAGAAACGGCGGCCAAGTGACGCGCCTTTCGCATCCAAGCCCTTTGCGTCTGGTGTTCATGGGGACGCCCGATTTCGCCGTGCCCGCGCTGAAAGCCTTGGTCGAAGCCGGGCACGACATCGTTTGCGTCTATTCCCAGCCGCCCCGGCCGTCGGGGCGGGGGCACCATGTTCATCCGTCGCCGGTTCACGTTTTGGCCAATTCTCTGGGGCTGGACGTGCGCACGCCGGAAAGCCTGAAGGGCCAGGAACAGCAGGACGCGTTCCGGTCCTTGCGGGCCGATGCGGCGGTGGTGGTGGCCTACGGGCTGATTCTGCCCAAGGCGGTGATCGACGCTCCCCGTTTGGGCACGCTGAACATTCACGCCTCGCTGCTGCCGCGCTGGCGCGGCGCCGCGCCCATTCAACGGGCGATTTTGGCCGGTGACCGCGAAACCGGCGTAACCATCATGCGCGTCGAACCCAAGCTTGACGCTGGTCCGATGCTGGCTCGCGAGACTTTGCCGATCACCGGGGCGACCACCGCTTCCGACCTGCACGACGGGTTGGCCCTGCTGGGCGCCAGGATGATTGCGCCGGTTGTCGAACAGTTGGAAAAGGGCGCCGCCGTCGAGACGCCGCAGCCCGAGGACGGCGTCACCTATGCCGCCAAGCTGGAAAAAGACGAGGGACGCATCGAGTGGACGCAAACGGCCGAGCAGATCCATCGAAAAATTCGCGCCTTGAATCCGTGGCCGGGTGTATGGTGCGTTTTGGGCGGCGAACGGATTAAAATCCTGGATGCCCGTATCGTTTCCGCGTCCGGTTCGCCCGGAACGGTCGTCGGCTCGCCGCTGGTGGTGGCGTGCGGACAGGGAGCGCTGGCCTTGACCAAGCTGCAACGGGCGGGCAAGGCTCCGCTGTCGGCGGAGCAGATGGTGCGCGGTTTCGAGATTCCGGCCGGAAGTCAGTTTTCTTAAAAAAAGGGGTGTCGATGTCGGCTCCAGCAAAACCCAGTGACGAACCCATCCGCGCCAAAAGTCAGCTGGTCGAGTATATCGAGCAGGGATGCAAGCCCAAGGACGCGTGGCGGATCGGCACCGAGCACGAGAAATTCGTGTTCGATCAGATATCGTTGCGCCCGATTCCCTATGAGGGCGAACGGGGCATCCGTTCGGTGCTGGCGGGGCTGGCCGACCTGTGCTGGACGCCGGTATTGGAAAACGGCAACATCATCGCTCTGGTCGACGATAAGGGGGCCAGCATCACCTTGGAACCGGGCGGGCAATTGGAGCTGTCGGGCGCGCCGCTCGAAACCATTCACGACACCTGTTTCGAGGTTCACACCCATTTGCGTCAAGTCAAGGATGTGGTCGAGGACCAGGAAATCGGATTCTTGGGTGTGGGTTTTCAACCCAAATGGGCTTTGGCCGATATTCCCAGAATGCCCAAGGGCCGCTACAAGATCATGACCGACTACATGCCCAAGAAGGGCGGCAAGGGTCTGGATATGATGTACCGGACCTGTACCGTGCAGACCAATCTGGACTTCAGTTCCGAGGCCGACATGGTCAAGAAGCTGCGCGTCTCCCTGGCTCTGCAACCGGTGGCGACCGCGTTGTTCGCCAGTTCGCCGTTCCGGGACGGAAAGCCGTCGGGTCTGATCTCTACCCGCGCCGACGTCTGGACCGACACCGATCCCGACCGTACCGGCGCGCTGCCGTTCGCTTTCGAGGACGGCATGGGCTTCGAACGCTATGTGGATTGGGTGCTGGACGTGCCCATGTATTTCGTCTATCGCGACGGGCGCTATCTGGATGCTTCGGGCCTGAGCTTCCGCGATTTCATGGCCGGAAAACTGCCGATCCTGAAGGGCGAAATTCCCACCATGGGCGACTGGACCGACCACCTGACCACCGCCTTTCCCGAGGTTCGCTTGAAACGCTATCTGGAAATGCGCGGGGCGGACGGCGGTCCGTGGCGGTCGTTGTGCGGACTGCCCGCCTTCTGGGCGGGGGTGCTGTACGAACAAGACGTTTTGGACGCGGCCTGGGAATGGGTCAAGGACTGGACCTTGACCGAGCGCCAGGACTTGAAGCGCGACGTCGCCCATTTGGGGTTGAAAGCGCCGTTTCGGGGCGAGACCGTGCGCGAACTGGCGCTACGGGCGATGGAGCTGGCCGATGCCGGTTTAGCCAAACGGCGGCGTTTGAACCGCAGCGGCGAAGACGAACGAGTATTCCTGAAATCGCTTTGGGTTATCGCCGAGAGCGGGCAGAATGCCGCCGACGACATGCTGCGGTCGTTCTATACCGAATGGGACGGCAGGGTCGATCCGCTGTTCGAGGAGTACGCTTATTGACGCCCAAGGAATGCAAGACGCTGCCGGAGGTACGCGAGGGTATCGATGCCCTCGACCGCCAAATCGTCCCGCTGCTGGTGGCGCGCGCCGGATTCGTCGCCCGCGCCGGTCAATTGAAATCCCGCAAGGAACAAGTGGTCGATCCCGCCCGTATCGAGGACGTGGTCGCCAAGGCCAAATCCATCGCCGAGCGGAACGACGGCGATCAAGCGGTGATTGAGGCGATTTACCGGGCCATGATCGATGCTTTCATCTCCTTCGAATCCGTCGAGTGGGATCGCAGCCATAAATAGGCTTAAACGACCGTTAACCGGAATCATGTCAATCTAGGAAATGTTTTTCTGGGCGCGGGGGCGTTGGTGAAGGGTTCCGGGATACTTATCGTTAGCGCGTGCGCGTTGCTGATGGCGGCATGCGGGACCGCGCCGGTTCGTCAAGCCGCGGTCGCTCCGCCGCTTCCGCCTCCTCCTCCGCCCGTTCTGGTCGATCCCGACAGCGCTTGCCGCGCTGACTTGACCGCCGCCCATGTCAGCTTTCAGGCGCTTGACCGATACGGCGAAGGCAAATGCCAGATCGCCAATCCGGTGCGGATCACCGCCGATCCGGTTCCGCTCAACCGTCCGGGGGTGTTGGGGTGCGATACCGCCAGAACCCTGACCCGATTCGTCGAAGACGTAGTCCAACCGCTGGCGCAAAAATATTTCGGCCAGCCGGTCGTCCGCATCGATCATCTGGGAACTTACGATTGCCGGACCCGCCGCACCGAAACCGCCAGCAAGGACATGGGCGGCAGCAAGGCCGGGCGTCTGTCCGAGCACGCCATGGGTCGAGCCATCGATTTTTCCGGCGTGGAACTGGCCGACGGCCGCTCGATTTCGGTAAAGGACAACTGGCGCAGCGCGGGGGCGCCGGGAACGTTTCTGCATCAATTGGCCCGGGACGCCTGCCGCTCGTTCAACGTGGTGCTGACGCCCAATCACGATAAACTGCATTGGGACCACATCCACATGGATACCGGCCCCTATACATTGTGCGGTTATTGAGAGATATCGTCTTTCAGGGAAGCGATATAGGCGGTGACGTCCTGCATTTCCCGCGCCGACAAGGTGAAGCCCCGCATCGGCTGGGCGTGGGTCCTTAACGACGCCGAGATTTCCTCGCTGGTTCTGGTCGTGGACAGGTGCGGAAAACTGGGCGCCCGTTCGATCCCTGCCCCGGAAATGGAGACCACATGGCAATCGGCGCACCAGCGCGAGGCGATGTCGGCCCCAGTTTCCGGCGACGGCGCCACCGCCTCGGCCCGTCCCGCCGCCAGCCAAAGAACGGCGACGCCCATGGCGATGCTGACCAAATATGCCAAAACCAAACGCATCGTTGAATTTCCTTTTGTCCGGTGTACCCGTTAACGGCAAGGACGACACAATATATAGATCGCGTCTGTGATCAAGATCGCATTTTGTGGTTAATTATCGGTTATCAAGTTTCTCGTGAAACTGATACATGCCCTCGCCGGGCGGGCGCTTCCGCGCCCTTGGCCGCCGCCTCAATGGCGGCAATCGCGGGATGACTCTGCTTAATTTCATCCCGCTCTAAACTGACTATCACCGGCGGGAAAACAGTTTTTCCACATCGGCCCAGGAAATGCCCACATGGGTCGGACGCCCGTGGTTGCATTGACCGGACAGCGGCGTTGCTTCCATCTGCCGCAACAGGGCGTTCATTTCGTCGATGGACAATCGCCGTCCGGCGCGAACCGAGGAATGGCAGGCCATGGTTGCCAGAATGTCGCCAAGGCGTTGGGTCAGTTCGAACGACTGTCCCCACTGGGCAAGATCGTCGGCCAAAGCGCGGATCAGGGATTGGATGTCGGCGTCGCCCAGCAGGGCAGGCACTTCGCGCACCGTTACCGCGCCGGGTCCGAACGGCTCCAGCACCAGACCCAACCGGGCCAAGTCGTCGGCGTGATCGGCCAGCAACGCGGCGCGGGACGCGCCCAAATCCACCACCTCGGGCAGCAGCAGCGGCTGAGTTCGCACGCCGCGTTCGGCCAGGGCGACTTTCATGCGTTCCATCACCAGACGCTCGTGAGCGGCGTGCTGGTCGACCAGAATCAGCCCGTCCGGCGTTTCGGCGACGATATAGGTATCCTTGAGCTGGGCGCGGGCGGCGCCCAACGGGAAATCCATGCCCTGGTCCGATCCGCTTGGGGCGGAACCGGCGGGGGCGGCGGGCGGCAGGGTCAGACCGGGAAGATGCTCGGACAAGCCGGGACCGGGATTGTCCGCGGGCGCCTGGGCGTGCAAGGCCGCGGTGATGGCGGCGGCCGAGGGGCGATAGGGTCCGGGCTGGGGGCGGAACGGAGAAGTGGCGGCGGCCTGGAAGATGGGACCGGCGGTTTCGGACGATGCGGTGCGATGTCCGGCCTGGGCCAAGGCATGGCGGATGCCGCTGACCAAAAGTCCGCGCACCATGCCGGAATCCTTGAACCGCACTTCCGCCTTGGCCGGATGGACGTTGACGTCGACGCTGTGGCCCGGCAGGTCGAGAAACAGCGCCGCCGCCGGATGACGGTCGTGGGCCAGCACGTCCTGATAGGCGCCCTTCAGCGCGCCCAGCAACAAACGGTCTCTGACCGGGCGGCCGTTGACGAACAGATATTGATAGCTGGCGTTGCCGCGATTGAAGGTGGGCAAACCCGCCCAGCCGCCCAACCGGACCTCGTCGCGCAGGGCGTCCACGGCGACGGCGTTGGCCGAAAAATCGCGCCCCAGCACCGCCCCCAGCCGGGCCAGCCGCCGTTGCTGAAGGTCGCCGCTTTCCGGCATCAAACGCAACACCGCGCGGGCGCCATCGGTTAATGCGAAGCCGATATGGGGATGAGCCAGGCTTAGGCGTTCGACCATATCGACGATGGCGCCGAGTTCGGCGCGCGGGGATTTAAGGAATTTCAGGCGGGCGGGGGTGGCGTAAAACAGGTCGCGCACCTCGACCCGGGTTCCGGGCGCGTGGGCGGCGGGCCGGATTTGGCCTTTGACGCCGCCTTCGACCGCCAGGGTCCAGCCTTCCGCTCCACGCTGCCGCGAGGTCAGGCTGAGACGCGCCACCGAACCGATCGAGGGCAGCGCCTCGCCGCGAAAGCCCAAATGACGGATGTCCAGAAGATCGTCGCCGTCCAGCTTCGAGGTGGCGTGGCGTTCCACCGCCAGCATCATGTCGTCGGGACTCATGCCTTGCCCATCGTCGGTTACCGCGATCATCGCCTGACCGCTTTCCGCCAACGCGATTTCGATCCGCGAAGCGCCAGCGTCGACGGCGTTTTCGACCAGTTCCTTGACCACCGAAGCGGGGCGTTCCACCACCTCGCCGGCGGCGATCTGGTTTACCAATGTGGGGGGTAGCAATCTAAGCGGCATAAGGGACCTGCTGGGAACGATTAAAACGGGGTCAAGGAACCTGGATTATCATTATTCACATACTATTTACTATAGATGTGCGTAATATTGGAGAAACGTCCAAGGAGTCCTAACATGGGCACGTCTATTTCCTATGCTCACCAAGATTTCCAACCCGGAGAGCAGCACGCGCATCACCCCGTGACGGGCGCCGCGCATACCGATGGCCATTCTCATCCTCCCCCCCATCCCCACCCCCATCCCGATCACGGACATCTTCATCCGGTGAAAAAGACTTGGTGGGAGCGCCGCTGGATGCTGGTGGTGGTGCCGGTGGTCGCCGTCATCGTCGGTCTGATCGTGTGGAGCCGCATGTCCGAGGACCCGGCCGATGAAGGAAAATCGGTTTCGACCGCCTTGGTTTCGCAAATGAAAGCCGCGAGGGAAGGGTGGGTCGAAGGCTCCAATCCCTACGGCGGCAAGATCAGTTCGGAAGAAAACAACGGCCAACACACGGTGACCGTTACCGGCATCCCCAATAAGCCCTGCGTCGAGGCGTCGTGGGCTTTGGCCCGCGAAGGTCAAATCACCGTCAACGGCGTGTTCCTGCCGCGCCTGTCCGCCGGTAAGCTGGCCGAATTGTGCAGCACCGGCGATAACAAATCGACGATTATGTGGATGCCGAAGTAGCTTCGGCGGGTATGTGGATGCCGAAATAGCTTCGGCGGGTATGTGGATGCCGAAATAAGTCCCAGAGCGGCTATGGGACCGATCGCAGCCGTTTGATTTCGGCGATCAAACCGTTGGTCGAGCAATCGTGGCCGGTGGCGGTTTTGGGTGCGGTCAATTCGGGCAGGATGGCTTTGGCCAGGGTCTTGCCCAGTTCCACCCCCCATTGGTCGAAGCTGTCGATGCCCCAGATCACCCCTTGCACGAAAATCTTGTGTTCGTACAAGGCCAGGATCATTCCCAGCGTGCGCGGGTCCAACGTTTTGTACAGCAGGGTGTTGGTCGGACGGTTGCCGGGAAACACCCGGTGCGGGGCTAGCCGCTCGGCTTGATCCGGGGACAAGCCTTCGGCCAGCAGCTCGGCCTTGGACTCGTCAAGGGTCTTGCCCTTCATCAGCGCCTCGGGCTGGGCCAAGGCGTTGGCCAGCAGCATCAGATGGTGATGATCCAGCGGCGTGGCGCTTTCAGCCGCCATCAGGAAATCGCACGGTATCAGCCGGGTGCCTTGGTGGATCAGTTGGTAGAACGCGTGCTGACCGTTGGTTCCCGCCTCTCCGAACAGAATCGGTCCGGTGTGAATCTTGGCGGACTTGCCGTTGGATTCCATGTCCAACTGTTGCAAATAGGCGGGCAGACGACGCAAATGCTGATCGTAAGGCAGGACGGCCAGGGAATGCGCTCCCAGGAAATTGGCGTTCCAGATGCCGATCAGAGCCAGCATCACCGGCATGTTGTCTTCCAGCCGACGGGTTTTGAAATGCTCGTCCATGGCCCTTGCGCCCGCCAGCATTTCCCGGAAACGGTCGAAACCGACGGCGATGGCGATGGACAGCCCGATGGCCGACCACAACGAGAATCGTCCGCCGACCCAATCCCAGAATTCGAACATATGGTCGGGGTCGATGCCGAACGCCGCCACCTTGTCGCGATTGGTGGATAAGGCGACGAAATGCTTGGCGACGGCGGGAGCGCCCAAGGCCTCGGCCAGCCAGCCCCTGGCGGTAGTGGCATTGGCGATGGTTTCCTGGGTGGTGAAGGTCTTCGACGCCACGATGAACAACGTGGTGGCGGGGTTAAGCCGTTGCAGCGTTTCGTGGATGGCGCTGCCGTCCACGTTCGAGACGAAGTGGAATTTCAGCCGCTCATGGATGAACGGGGTCAACGCCTCGACCGCCATGGCCGGTCCCAAATCCGATCCGCCGATGCCGATATTGACCACGTCGCAAATCGGCAGGCCGGTGGCTCCCTTCCACGTTCCGTCGCGCACCTGCTGGGAAACGACGCGCATCTTTTCTTGGACCGCCGCGATCATCGGCATGACGTTTTGACCGTCGACGATCAGGGTTCCGTCCGGGTCGGCCCGAAGCGCGGTATGAAGGACGGCCCGGTTTTCGGTTTCGTTGATCCGGTCGCCCGCGAACATGCGGTCGCGGCGCGACTCCAAATGCGCCGCCCGCGCCAGATCGGTCAGCAGGGGGATGGTCGCGCCGACGACCCGGTTCTTGGAATAATCCAGCAACAGATCGCCTTCGCGGATTGAAAAGCGTTCGAAGCGGGCGGGATCGAGGGCGAACAGGTCGCGCATATGGAGGTCGGCCAGCTCGGTGGCGTGGTCTTCCAGGTCGTTCCATTGGGGCAGGGAAGTAAGGGAAGTCATTGTAAGATCAGATTCCTCGTCTGGCTTTGAGCGCGGCGTTGATGGTCCCGTCGTCCAGATAATCCAACTCGCCGCCGACCGGAACGCCGTGAGCCAGTCCCGACACCGAAACGGCAAGGCCGCCCAGGCGGTCGGCGATGTAATGGGCGGTGGTCTGGCCGTCCACGGTGGCCGGGGTGGCCAGGATCACTTCGCCGATGGCGGCGTTTTCAACTCTGGCCGCCAGACGCTCGATTCCCAGATCGGCGGGGCCGATGCCGTCCAGGGCCGACAGCAACCCGCCCAGAACGTGATAGCGACCGCGAAAACCTTGGGCGCGCTCCATGGCCCACAGCGAGGCTACGTCGGCGACGATGCACAGAACGGTCGCGTCGCGGCTTTGGTCCTGGCAGATGGCGCACGGTTCGACCGTGTCGAGATTGCCGCAAATCGGGCAAGATTTGATGGTTTCGGCGGCCAGGGACAGAGCCTGAGCCAGCGGGATCATCACGGTTTCGCGTTTGTCCAGCAGGTGCAGAGCCGCGCGTCTGGCCGACCGGGGTCCTAGCCCCGGCAATCTGGCCAAAAGCTGGATCAGCGATTCGATCTCGGCGCCCGCCATCGGCTTAGAACGGCAGCTTGAAGCCGGGCGGCAGGCCAAGGCCGCCGGTCAATTTGGACATTTCTTCCTGCACGGTCGCCTCGACCTTGGTCTTGGCGTCGTTGAAGGCGGCCAGGATCAGATCCTCGAGCACTTCCACGTCGTTCGGATCGACCACCGAGTTGTCGATTTTGATACGGCTGAGTTCGAATTTGCCGTTAAGCGTGGCCTGGATGACGCCGCCGCCCGAGATGCCGGTGATCTGCATTTCACCCAAACGGGTTTGCAGTTCGGCCATCTTGGACTGCATTTGTTGGGCCTGCTTCATCATGTTGCCAAGATTTTTCATAGGTCGTCGTCTCCTACAAATTGTTCGGGATCGGGATCAAAAATTGTTTCGGGTTCGATTTCGACAGCAGCCTCGGCCGCAAGTTGGCGCACGGCGCCGACGGTCGCGCCGGGAAAGGCCGACAGCACCGCCCGCACCAGGGGATGGTTGGCGGCGTCGTCGCGCCGCGACCGGTCGGCCTCGGCTTCCTGCTCGGCCAAGGTGGGCTGGGCGGGATCGGTGGCGTTGACGGTAACCGTCCAGCGCCGCCCGGTCCAATCGCTTAGGGCCTTGGACAGAAGCTGCGGCAGGTTGGCGTAGTGCCGGTCCTCGGAAATGCGGCACTCGATGCGTCCCACCTCGAACCGGACCAGCCGGACCTCGCGGCGCAAATGGGCGGCCAGGATGCCCTCGCGCTTTTCCTGGGCCAGGGCCACCACTTCGGCGAAGGATTGCGGCATGGCCGGGAGCTGGAGCATCGGCGCGGTTTGCACCGCCAGCGCCCGCGGACCGTCGACCGCCGCCACCGGATGAAACGATACAGAGGGCGGCGCGGCCGGGGCCGCGCTGCGCCCGCCGGGACCGGGGGAAGGAGCGGATTTGATCTGCTCGACGGTTTCGGCCGGGGAAGGCAGGTCGGTAACGTATGCCAGACGGACCAGCAACATTTCGGCGGCTTGCAGCGGATTGGGCGCCTGGCGGATTTCGCCCAGGCCTTTCAGCAGCATTTGCCACGAGCGCGACAGGTGCGGCATGGACAGCGCCTTCGCCATGTCGCCGCCCCTGATCCGTTCGGCCTCGGGAATGGCGAAGGATTGGGCGGCGTCCGGGGTCAGTTTCAAACGCGTCAGCCAATGGGTCAGTTCCAGCAGGTCCTGGACCACCACCGCCGGGTCCGCGCCCAGACGGTATTGCTGACCCAACTGGTCCAGCGCGACGGCCATGTCGCCCGCCATCACCGCTTGGAACAGATCGAAAATGCGGGCGCGGTCGGCCAGTCCCAGCATGTCGCGCATTTGCGCTTCGGTGACGGCGCCGTCGCCATGGCTGATGGCCTGATCCAGGATCGATAACCCGTCGCGAACCGAACCGTCGGCGGCCCTGGCGATCAGGTTAAGCGCGCCGACATCGACGGCGGCGCCTTCGATCTTGGCGATGCGATCGAAATGAGCGGCCAGCACCTCGGCCTCGACCCGGCGCAAATCGAAACGTTGGCAACGCGACAGCACGGTGACCGGAATCTTGCGCAGCTCGGTGGTGGCGAAAATGAATTTCACATGCTCGGGCGGTTCCTCGAGCGTCTTCAGCAAGGCGTTGAAGGCTTGGTTGGACAGCATGTGCACTTCGTCGATGATGTAAACCTTGAAACGGGCGCTGACCGGGCGGTAACGCACGCCCTCGATGATCTCGCGGATGTCGCCCACGCCGGTACGGCTGGCGGCGTCCATCTCCATCACGTCCACATGGCGGTCCTCGGCGATATCGCGGCAATGGGCGCATTGGCCGCACGGGGCGATGGTCGGGCCGCCGGTGCCGTCGGGTCCGATGCAGTTGAGCGCCCGAGCGATGATGCGGGCGGTGGTGGTCTTGCCCACCCCGCGCACGCCGGTCAGCACGAACGCATGCGCCAGCCGACCCGAGGCGAAGGCGTTGGTCAGGGTGCGCACCAGCGCTTCCTGGCCGATCAAGCCGGAAAAGTCGGTGGGCCGGTACTTGCGGGCCAGAACGCGATAAGGCGTGGGCGTGGTCTGGTTCATGGTCCACACCATATCTTGCCCAAGCCGGAAGGGGAAGGGCGGAGCTTGACGGGATGAATCCGGAGATCCCGCTTCCCATTTCGCCGCGAATCCAGCGCGCCGCTCTGTGGCCGGATTCACAGTCAGTTGCCGCGCAGCTTGTTATTTTTCCAACACGCAACAACAAGCGCTGACGGAGAATGACGATGGCTAGACACGACAAGGACAAGGCGACGGGTTGGTTCGGCGGACTGCTGGCGCTGATCCGCACGCGGAACGCTCCGGCGGCGAAAGCGACTGTCGCCGAGACGGCGCATCGGCATGTGGTTGATTTGGAACTAAGGCATCTGGTCGAATTCGGGCCGGAAACGCCGGTGCACATCGTCAGCTTGCGGGAATACAGCGCCGCCATCGGCCCCCATTGGCCCGAACTCAAGGGGAAGGTGATGTTTCTGGCCGGAACCATTCTGACCCAACTGGTCGCCCAAGGCGCGGTCGTCACCGCTTGCGGTGACTATTTCGTCGTCGCCTTCAAGCGCCCGTCTCCTTTAAGGAACCGGCAAAGCGTCCAAGAGATAAGCATCGAATTGGGACAGCGTCTGGTCGGGGCCAGCTTCAGGATGACGAGCGGGGGATTGCATCCGGCCATCGGCGTCGCCGAAATGTCGGCGAAGGATTTGCTGAGCGCCAATGGCGAGATCTCCCTTAAGGCCCTTGATGCGGCCATAGGCACGGTGAAAACGGTGCGAACCGGCGTCGGTTCGAAGATGCAAGAGATCAAGGTCGCCCCTGCCCTGGAAACCAAATTCGCCTCCATCGAGGTCAGACGTCCTCCGGTCAACGCCAATTGGGAAGAGATGAAACGCGAGCGTGTCGGCGGCGTGGCGCGGATGGTGGAAAACAAGCCAAGCGCCGACAAGCGCCCGGCCCTGGTGTTCGGCCATCAAAAGAAAGCCTGGAATTAATAAATCTTGGCGGATCGGGCTTGACGGATCGGGGCAAGCGGGCTTTCCTGCGCCATGGCTTACGATTCGCTTCGCGACTTCATTGACGATCTGGAAAAAACCGGCCGGTTGGTCCGGGTGTCCGCTCCGGTTTCGCCCGCCCTGGAAATGACCGAAATCCAGACCCGGTTGCTGGCCGAGCGGGGGCCTGCGGTTCTGTTCGAGAATCCTGTCAAACCCGACGGTTCGCCTTACGGCATTCCCATGCTGGCCAATCTGTTCGGCACCGTCGACCGGGTGGCCGCCGGAATCGGCCGCACTCCCGATCAGTTGCGTCAGGTGGGCGAGACTTTGGCGTTCCTGCAACAACCCGAACCGCCGTCGGGGATTAGGGACGCTTTCACCATGCTGCCGCTGGTCAAATCGGTGATGGCCATGTCGCCCAACGTGGTCAGGGCCGCGCCCTGTCAGCAGGTGGTGTGGCTGGACGATCAGATCGATCTGGCGCGCTTGCCGGTCCAAGGCTGCTGGCCGGGCGAACCGGCGCCGCTGATCACTTGGCCGCTGGTGGTGACGCAAGGCCCTCAACCCAAGAACGACCGCCGAGACCGCTTCAATCTGGGCATCTACCGCATGCAGGTCACCGGCCGCGACACCACCTTGATGCGGTGGTTGAAACATCGGGGCGGCGCCCAGCAGTTCCGCCGCTGGACCGAAACCAATTCAGGCCCCATGCCCGCCGCCGTGGTGATCGGCGCCGATCCGGCCACCATCGTCGCCGCCGTCACTCCGGTTCCCGAAACCCTGTCCGAATATCAATTCGCCGGTTTGCTGCGGGGTAAGAAAGTGGATCTGGTCGCCTGCAAGACCCAACCGCTGATGGTTCCCGCCCAGGCCGAAATCGTCATCGAAGGGCATGTGCTGCCCGATCGGACGGGCGACGAAGGACCTTACGGCGATCATACCGGCTATTACAATTCGGTCGAACGGTTTCCGGTGTTCAAAGCGACCGCCGTTACCATGCGCAAGGACGCCATCTATATGTCCACCTTCACCGGGCGACCGCCCGACGAACCCAGCGTGCTGGGCGAGGCGTTGAACGAGGTGTTCATTCCGCTGATCCGGCGGCAATTTCCCGAGATCGTCGATTTCTGGCTGCCGCCGGAAGGATGCAGTTATCGGGTGGCGGTGGTGTCGATCAAAAAGGCTTATCCCGGACACGCCAAGCGGATCATGATGGGGGTGTGGTCGTTCCTGAAGCAATTCATCTATACCAAGGTGGTGATCGTGGTCGACGACGATATCGACGCCCGCGATTGGAAGGATGTGATCTGGGCGGTATCGACCCGCATGGACCCGGTGCGCGACATCGTCACCATCGAGAATACACCCATCGACTATCTGGATTTCGCCAGTCCGCAATCGGGACTGGGCGGCAAGCTGGGCCTGGACGCCACCAACAAGATGCCGCCCGAAACCACGCGCGAATGGGGGCAAAAAATCCGCATGAGCGACGACGTTATCGCCCGCGTCACCGAACGGTGGACGGAATACGGACTGCCCGGTTCCGGCAAGCCGATCTGGAAATGACTCTTCCCAAATCATGGGTCGGCTATGCCCTTGCGGTTGCCGGCGCGGTGCTGTTCTCGTCCAAGGCGGTGGTGGTGAAGATGGCCTATGGGCAGGTTCACGTCGACGCCGAAACCCTGCTGGCCCTGCGGATGGGGTGCTCGCTGCCGTTTTATTTGGCGGTTGGCGCACTAAGCCTGCGTTCCGCCGACAAGATTCCCACCTTGCGGCAAACCTTCGCCAGCGTGGGGGTGGGCGTTGTCGGCTATTGGCTGGCCTCCTATACGGATTTTCTGGGATTGTCCTATATCTCGGCCACCTTCGAGCGGCTGATCCTGTTCACCTATCCGTTGTTCGTGGTGATTCTGGGGTGGGCTTTTTTCAAAGGCAAGCTTCATTGGGGTTTGGCGCCTTCGTTCGCGGCGTCCTATGCCGGGCTGGCCCTAGTGTTCTGGAACCACCCCAACGAGCCGGGAAGCAATGTCGTCCTGGGCGCGGTCCTGGTGTTGGGATGCGCCGTGTCGTTCGGCCTTTATCAACTGCTGGCCAAGGTTCAAATCGCCCGGATCGGATCGCGGATGTTCACTTCGATCGCCATGACCGGCGCCAGCTTTGCCGCCTTCGCCGGATTCTTCGCGGGTCATTCCGCCGCCGATTTGGCCGTGGTCGGGGCGATCCTGCCCCATGCCGCGTTCCTGGCGGTGGGGGCAACGGTGATACCGTCCTTTCTGATGAACGCCGCGCTGGCCCGGATTTCCGCGCAGGCCAATGGCGCCATCGGCATGATCAGTCCGATCGCCACCATCGGACTGTCGTCGATCTTTCTGGGCGAGCGGCTGACCCTGACCGAATTGGTCGGCGCGATCCTGGTGATGTCGGGGGTGGGCTTCTTCCTGCTGTCCGAGCGGAGAGGGTGATTTACCCGAACAGCTTGTCGATGTCGTTTTGGGCCATGATGCGGTCGACGTCGGCCTGAGCGACGCCTTGGCCGGGAAGCTGGGGACCGTGCAGCAATTTCTTGTCCGGGTCCTCGGCGACCTTCTCCTTGATTACGTCGACAACGCGACTCAATTCTTCTTGACCCCAGGCGAGGATGATGGCGTTGACGCGGGCCTCGACGAATTTCAGCGAATTGACCACCTTGGTGACCCGCTGGCCGGTGATGTCCTGGAAGGCGCAAGCTTCGAAAATGTTGTTGACCTTTTCGGTCACCGTATCGAACGAGCCCAACAATGCAGGGTCCTCGGTTTTGCCGCGGTCCTCGTCCATCCGCGCGGAAATGCTCTCGCAGTTTTCCATGATGGTGTTGGTGGCGTCCTCGGTGGCGTCGATGATCGCGTCCAGTTGCTCGGCCATGGTCATGAAATGATCGGGCTGATCGGGGGCGCTTAGGGCGGCCAACTCGCGGCGAATCTTCTGCAAATGCCCGAACAGACCCAGCAGCTCGCGCTTTAGAATAAGGGTGTCGTCGTTTACGTCAGCCATGCAATGCCCGCCCCCTTACCGCAGGTTCATCGTTCCCTAAAATTGGAACATAGGCCTAACGTTTAAAGATTCCCACCAGTTTTTGCACTGCAACACTGGGGGCCATAAGGCCCTTTTCGACCAATTTCTCGCATTCTCCGATGCTTTGAGACAGTTTTGGATCGCTTTTAAAATCCGAAATTAATGTTTCGGTGATCTCATCCCACATCCAGGCCTTGGCCTGCCGGCCGCGGCGAATGTCGAACGCGCCGCCAATCTTCGCGGCGGCGATCTGTTCCGACACGCCGTTCCAAATCTTGTCGATCCCGATGCCGGTGGCGGCGGAACAGGTGACCACCGGCACGTTGCCCTGATCGTCGGCCCGGCCGATCAGATGCAGCGCGTTGGCATAATCGCGGGCGGCCCGCTTCGCGGCATCGGCCAGATCGCCGTCGGCCTTGGTCACCACCACCATGTCGGCCAATTCGACGATGCCCTTCTTGATGCCCTGAAGCTCGTCGCCCGCGCCCGGCGCCACCAGCAGAACGAACAAATCCACCATTCCCGCCACCGCGGTTTCGCTTTGGCCGACCCCCACCGTTTCGATCAGGACGACGTCGTGTCCGGCGGCTTCGCACAACAACATGGCTTCGCGGGTCCGTCTGGCCACGCCGCCCAGGGTGCCGCCCGAGGGACTGGGGCGGATGAACGCCCTGGGGTCGCGGGACAACATTTCCATGCGGGTTTTGTCGCCCAGAATCGATCCGCGGGTTACCGGGCTGGACGGGTCCACCGCCAGGATGGCGGGGCGATGCCCCTGCTCGATCAGGTAAAGGCCGAAACTTTCGATCAGGGTGGACTTGCCCACTCCGGGGATGCCGGTCAGTCCCAGGCGAACGGCGCCGCCGGTACGGGGCATTAGCGCGTTCAGAATCCGTTCCGCTTGGGCGCGGTGGTCGTCGCGGGTGGATTCGATCAAGGTGATGGCTTTGGACAATGCCCGGCGCTCGCCAGCCAGCACGCCTTGGGTCAGGGTGGATACCGTCATTTTTGTTTGCGGGCCTCTTTCAAGAGCATCAGCATCGCCATCAAGGTCAGTTTTTGCCGCGCCGCTTGGTCCAATTCGGAGAAAACGCTTTGCTGGGAACGATGAACCGACAAAGCCTTTTGGATCAATTGGGCGCGGTCCACCGTCATCGGACGCTCGGGTTCCAGATGCAGGCTGGGGGCTTCGTCGGGCATGTCCTGTCGCGGGCCGCCGGGCGGGGCGCTGAGCGGCGTCATCGGATCGGGAGGCCGCGCGGTGGATGCAGGCTTGGCCCCGGCGGGCTTGGCGCCAGCCTTGGGTTTGGTCGTCCCGCCGGGCTTCGAGCGGTCGGCGGCGCGCAGTGATTTTAGAAACTTGAACATGAAACCATGCTACACTTCGGACCCTGAGTTCACAATTCATGTGGACATAAACATATCTTTATATCATCATCTCGTCAACTTCGATCGTTTTAAGGATGAATCGCCATGACCAGTCTTGATTATCACGTTGCCGACATAGCCTTGGCCGAATGGGGCCGCAAGGAGATCGTCATCGCCGAAACCGAAATGCCGGGCTTGATGGCGGTGCGCAAGGAATTCGGGACCAAGCAGCCGCTGAAGGGCGCGCGGGTCGCGGGTTCTCTGCACATGACCATTCAGACGGCGGTGCTGATCGAAACCTTGAAGGCGCTGGGCGCCGACGTGCGCTGGGCGTCTTGCAACATCTATTCGACCCAGGACCATGCCGCCGCGGCCATCGCCGCCGCTGGCACGCCGGTCTTCGCCTATAAGGGCGAATCGCTTACCGATTACTGGGAATACACCCACCGTATCTTCGACTGGTCCGACGGCGGCAGCCCCAACATGATCCTGGATGACGGCGGCGACGCCACCTTGCTGATCCATTTGGGCATGCGGGCCGAAAAGGATCAGTCGGTCCTAGGCAATCCCACCTGCGAGGAAGAAGAGGTTCTGTTCGCCTCGATCAAGGCCAAGCTGGCCGTTTGTCCCGGCTGGTATTCGAAGCACGGCGCCGCCATCAGGGGCGTGACCGAGGAGACCACCACCGGCGTTCACCGCCTGTACGAGATGGAGAAAAAGGGAACCCTGCTGTGGCCCGCCATCAACGTCAACGATTCGGTGACCAAATCCAAGTTCGACAACAAATACGGCTGCCGCGAGTCGCTGGTCGACGGCATCCGCCGCGCCACCGACGTGATGATGGCGGGCAAGGTCGCCGTGGTCGCCGGTTTCGGCGATGTCGGCAAGGGCTCGGCGGAATCCCTGCGTCATGCCGGATGCCGGGTGATCGTCACCGAGATCGATCCGATCTGCGCCTTGCAGGCGGCCATGGAAGGCTATGAGGTTCTGACCATGGAACAAGCCGCTCCCCGCGCCGACATCTTCGTCACCGCCACCGGCAACGTCGACGTGATCACCGTCGACCATGTCCGGGCGATGAAGGATCGCGCCATCGTCTGCAATATCGGCCACTTCGACAGCGAAATCCATGTGGCCGGTTTGCGCAATCTGAAATGGCACAACGTCAAGCCGCAAGTGGACGAGATCGAGTTTCCCGACGGCAAGCGGGTGATCCTGCTGGCCGAGGGCCGTCTGGTCAATCTGGGCTGCGCCACCGGCCACCCCAGCTTCGTGATGAGCGCCTCGTTCACCAACCAGACCCTGGCGCAAATCGAACTGTTCGCCAATCCCGGCAAGTACGAACGCAAGGTCTATGTGCTGCCCAAGCATCTGGACGAAAAGGTCGCGCAATTGCATCTGGAAAAACTGGGCGTTCATCTGACCAAGCTGTCCGACAAGCAATCGGCCTATATCGGCGTGCCGCAAGCCGGACCGTTCAAGCCCGACGCCTACCGCTACTAACCCTAGTGCTGGCGTGGTGACGCCTTCGCGGCTATGATGCCCCCGACAGGAAAAAGCGGGGGCATCCATGGCATTGAAAGAGGAAGACGGCTATCGAACCGTCGGGGTCAACGGGACGGAATTCAAGTTCGAACGGGGGCCGGTGGACAAGACGGGCCGGATGGTGCGCGACAAGGAAATCGTCGCCCTGTGGACCTCGCCGCTGCTGGCCAATACCGGCTTCCTGGCCAGCGCCACCGTCAACGAATTCAATGACGGGGTTCTTTACGGCCCCTCGTCGGTTCCCGGCACGTTCAGCGACTTCGCCGGAGCCGCCGCCGCCGAAGTCACCGTGCGTTGGCTGGAACTGACCAACGAGCATTTGGCCCGCAGATTGAAGCGCCAGCGCGAAATCATGGCGATTTCCGCCGGCACGGTCGCCATCGTCGGCATCCTTTTCATCGCTTTCCGGGGGATGTGATGGCGGCGGGGCTGGTCCTGGCCGCCTGGATCATGGTTGCCGCCGACGGTCCCGAACTGCGCGCGATCATCCCCGCCGCGCACGCCTGCTCGGATTTACGGGCCACGGCGGACGGCCGTCCGCTGTCCCTTGTCCAACGGGCCGACGCGGATGGGGATTTTCCGGTTCGGGTCTGCGCGGCGCCGGCGCCCGGGAACGTCGCCGCCATCGAGGTCGAGGGCACGCGCCTGAGAGGCGTCGAAATCAGGCCGCAGCGTATCGTCGTCATCGGCGACACCGGTTGCCGTCTTAAAGGACAGGCCGTTCAAGCGTGCAACGATTCCGGCGCATGGCCGTTCGCCGCCATCGCCGCCGCCGCCGCCCGCGAAAACCCCGATCTGATCATTCATCTTGGCGATTATCAGTACCGCGAAAGTCCATGCCCCCAAGGCGACGCCCGCTGCCAGGGGTCGCCGTGGGGAGACAATTGGGATTCGTGGCGCGAGGATTTTTTCAAACCGGTCGGTGCCTTGCTGACGGCGGCGCCGTGGGTGATGATGCGCGGCAATCACGAGGATTGTCATCGCGCCGGTCACGGTTGGACGCTGATGCTGGCCCCGGCGCCGGTCCAAGGCGGGTGTTTGGTCGCGCATGCGCCATACCAGATCGATCTGGGGGGATTCTCCCTGTACGTGGCCGACGACAGCGACGCCGACGACGCCAAGGCCAATGACGGCGCGGTCCTTCGTCTGCGCAAGGATCTGGCCGCCATTCCCGCCGATCAGCCGGTTTGGCTGCTGACCCACCATCCTTGGCGGGGCGTGATCAAAACTCAGGCGGGAGTCGCCATCGGCGGCAACGCCACCTTGCTGACGGCGTGGGACAGGCCGCTTTCCGCCAGCGTGCAATTGCTGCTGTCGGGGCATATTCATGTCTGGCAGGTGGAAAATTTCGGCCAGGGCTATCCGCCGCAATTGATCGCGGGCAACGGCGGCGACGACTTGGATACCGGAATACCTCCGGATTTAGCCGCGATGGTCAGCGGCGGCCTGGCCATTCGCGACGGCCATTCCAAGGCGGCGTTCGGCTATGCGGTGCTGGAGCGCCAGAAAAGCGGCTGGGTGATGGTCGCTCACAAACCGGACGGAACGATCCTCGACCAATGCCGTTTCGGTCAAGGGCAGATCGCCTGCGTGAGGTAAGAAAATATGGAGGGTGCGAAGATGAGTTCCCGTTCCGCCGACCTGTCCGGATGTTTGGTGCGGCCCGCCACGGAAGAAGACTTGGCTTCCCTTTTGGACCTGATGCGGCTGGTGATTCCGCACGATCCCAGGACGCTTGACTATTGCCGCTGGCAGTATCTGCAAGGTCCGGCCGGACAGGCGGCGATGCGGGTCATCGAATGCGACGGACGTCCGGTCGCCCTTTACGTCGGAACCCGTAAACGCCTTTGGGTCGACGGCCGGGTTATGCCCTGTTTCATGGTTCAGGACGTGCTGACCCATCCGGATTTCCGTGGGCGCGGTTTTCTTAACCATCTGGCCGGATGCTTTTTGGCGGACATGAACGAAGCGGACATTCCGGGTTTCACCTTTCCCAATAAGCTGTCGGAAAACAGCTTCCGCCGTATCGGTTGGACCGAGTTGATGCCGGTTCCGCTGCGCTTGGCCGCCGCGCGTCCCGCCGTTTCGGGGGACGAGTCCGCATTGCAGCCGGTGGATGCGTTCGGCGCCGAGGCGGGCGCCATCTGGGAAACTGCGGGCTTGCGCGTCGGCGTGCTGCGCGACGCGGCCTTTCTCAACTGGCGCTATGCGCGGCCCGGGACCGTCTATCACCGCTTTCTGATCGCCGAGGGGCAGGGCTTTTTGGTGCTGAAGGTGTTCGATCGCGGCGGCAAGCGCATCGTCCATATTTGCGATCTGGTGATGCGCGAAAGCGCGCGGGGACGGTTGCCGTCCGTGCTGGCGGCGGTTCATGCTTTTTCGCATAACCAAAAAGCCGAGCTTGTGACGTGCTGGCTGCCGGACGGGCATCCTTACGGCGTGGCGTATGCCGATTCCGGGTTCGCCGGCGATCCCGGCAACGACCGTTTCTCGTTCACCCACGGCAATCCATCGCTGCTGCCGACCTTGCGCCAGCCGGACGCTTGGCACCTGAGCCAAGCGGATAACGACATTTATTGATTACAGAGTCAGTTCCCTGACTAGGCAGAACGCTTCGGCATAGGGAACCGAGACCGCGCCGCCGCGCATCTGCGCCAGGGCGCGAAGGTTTTGGTCGCTGTGCGGGTGCGGGTGCGGTTTCATCGCGCCTTCGAAGGTGTGCAACGCCCGCATCTTGGTCTCGATGGTTTGGGTGATGTCGAAAAAGGCGTTGGGCTGAAACGGCTGGAACGGCGGTTGCGCCCAGCCGTTGGACGACGGTATCTCGAACAGATAGATGCGCTTGATCAAGGTCGCGGGAATGTCGCGGCTCATCCGCTGCGGCAGCATGCACGCCGCCATGGTGGTTTCCCAGCACACCCGGTGATCGATGTTGACGTCGCCGGGATGGTGGGTGAAGACGACTTCCGGTTGGTATTTGACGATGGCCGCCTCGACCGCCTGGACCATATCGAGATGGGGAACGACGTTGAACTTGATGTTCTTGAAGTCGTAATGTAGCGAGTCCTCGATCCCGACGATCTTGGCCGCCGCCGCCGCGCTTTCGTGCAGCCGGGCCAACTCCGGACGGTTCGAGCGGGCGTCCACGTTGGCGCTAAGGATGCAGGTGAAGATGCGGTGCCCCTGGTCGGCCAGCTTGCGGAACGTTCCGCCGCATCCCAGCAGTTCGTCATCCGGATGGGCGATTACCGCCAGGACGTTCATGATGCGAGCCTTTATGACAAGGAGTGGTTATGAAGGCCACCTTTGCCCAAATGCCCGAGTCCGTCAAGATTATAGGAGTTCTCCAAGCCCCCTCCGGGCGGGCGCTTCCGCGCCCTTGGCCGCCGCCCACGCTTCGGTGGGCTGTTGTGATATAAAAGCTCTCGTTGGGACGGTTTGCAGTGATCGCTTGACAGCGTCTTCACGATGGGTATATTTGCCGCCTTTCGCGCTGACGGACATCCATTGGCGCGAGTCGTTTTTTGATAGGGTAGTTGTGTCATGTTCGCAGTCATCCAAACCGGCGGCAAGCAATATAAGGTCGCCAAAGACGACGTGATCCGCGTCGAACGTCTGCCCGGCGAAGAGGGCAGCCAGGTCGTCCTGGATCAGGTTTTGCTGGTCGGCGATAAGGTCGGCGCTCCCGTCGTATCGGGCGCTTCCGTCACCGCCACCGTCGTCGCGCAGGCACGCGGTCCCAAGATCATCATCTTCAAGAAGCGTCGTCGGCAAAATTCCCGGCGCAAGAACGGCCATCGCCAGGATCTGACCATCCTGCGCATCACCGACATCAAGGAGTAAGTCATGGCTCACAAGAAAGCGGGCGGTTCGTCACGCAACGGTCGCGATTCGGAGGGCAGGCGCTTAGGCCTGAAGAAATTCGGCGGCGAGCTGGTCATGCCCGGTAACATCATCGTGCGTCAGCGCGGCACCAAGTTCTATCCCGGCGTCAATGTGTGCATGGGACGCGATCATACGCTGTTCGCCACCGTTCCCGGTACGGTCAGCTTCCGCCACAAGGCCAACGACCGCACCTTCATCAATGTCGATCCGCTTCCCGCCGAGGCTGCCGAATAGGCCGTTCCTTAAGCAGGCGTGCGCATCGCTGAATACCAGGGGAACGGTTCGCCGTTCCCCTTTTTACTTTTGGTGCCCGGTCATGAAATTTCTGGATCAAGCGAAGATATTCATTAAGAGCGGCGACGGCGGGGCCGGGTCGTGCAGCTTTCGGCGCGAGAAATTCATCGAATTCGGCGGACCCGACGGCGGCGACGGCGGACGCGGCGGCGATGTGACCGTCGAATGCGTGGACAACCTCAACACCCTGATCGATTACCGCTACCGCCAGCATTTCAAGGCCGAGACCGGCCATCACGGCCAGGGCCGCAACAAAACCGGGGCCAAAGGCGCCGACGTGGTGTTCAAGGTTCCGGTGGGCACGCAAATCCTGGACGAGGACCGCGAGCATGTGCTGGCCGACCTGACCGAGGCCGGAACGCGGCTGACGCTGCTAAAAGGCGGCGACGGCGGGTTCGGCAACGCCCATTACAAGACTTCGACCAATCAGGCGCCCAGACGGGCGGACGAAGGCTGGCCCGGCCAGGAACGCTGGGTGTGGCTGCAATTGAAGATGATCGCCGACGGCGGTTTGATCGGTCTGCCCAACGCCGGGAAAAGCACGTTCCTGGCCGCCGTCACCCGCGCCCGGCCTAAAATCGCCGATTATCCGTTCACCACGCTGCATCCCAATTTGGGAGTGGCCCGCCTGGACGAGCAGGAATTCGTGCTGGCCGACATTCCCGGCCTGATCGAAGGCGCGCACGAAGGCGCGGGCATCGGCGACCGCTTTCTAGGCCATATCGAACGCTGCCGGGTGCTGCTGCATCTGGTCGACGGCACCGATCCCGATCCGGCGCAGTCGTGGCGGATCATCCGCTCGGAACTGGCGGCATACGGCGGCGGGTTGGAAGACAAGCCGGAAGTTCTGGCGCTCAATAAATGCGATGCCTTGACCCCCGACGAGATCAAGGAAAAAATGGCGGCGTTGAAAAAAATCAGCAAGGCCAAGGTGTTTCCGCTGTCGGGCGTGTCGGGAATCGGCTTGAAGCCGGTGCTGGGGGCGCTGCTGGATCATATCGTCGCGGCGCGGGGCGAAAATCCCGGCGTGCTGGCGGCGTCGTCGGCGGTGGGCCGCGCCAAGCGCCCGGCGCAGATGGTGGAATCGCCGTGGGAAGCGGGTGACGGCGAAGCATGGGATGAGGAATGGGACGAGGACGACGATGACTGACCGCTCATCTCCCGTCGCCGCCGCCAGACGTCTGGTGGTAAAGGTGGGGTCGTCCCTGCTGGTGGACCAGGGCAGCGGGGCGATTCATCGCAAGTGGATGGAAGCCTTGGCCGCCGATATCGCCCGATGCCGCGCTCGCGGACAAGAGATCATCGTGGTGTCGTCGGGCGCCGTCGCGGCGGGCCGCAAGCATTTGAACCTTTCTCCGCCGCTTCGCTTGGACGAAAAACAGGCGGCGGCGGCGACCGGACAAATCCGGCTGGCTCACGCATGGCAGGAGATACTGGCCGCCTATGGCATCACCGTGGCGCAGATTCTGCTGACCATCGAGGATTCCGAGGATCGCCAGCGCTACATCAATGCCCGCAACACGCTGGAAACGCTGTTGAAGCTGAACGCCGTGCCGGTGATCAACGAAAACGACTCGGTGGCGACGGCGGAAATCCGCTTCGGCGACAACGACCGTCTGGCGGCGCGGGTGGCGCAGATGACCGGCGCCGACGCGCTGGTGCTGCTGTCCGACATCGACGGCCTGTATTCGGCCGATCCGCGCCGGAATCCCGATGCCCGCTTTATCGCCGAAGTGCGCGATTTGACCGACGAGATCGAGGCCATGGCCGGAAATCCCGGATCGTCTTACGGCTCGGGCGGGATGGTCACCAAACTGGCGGCGGCGCGCATCTGTCTTGCCGCCGGTTGCAAAATGGCCATCGCCTTGGGGTCGCCCCTGCATCCCCTGGAACGGATCGAACAGGGCGACCGGTGCACTTGGTTCCTGCCCAAGACCGAACCCATGGCCAGCCGCAAGCGCTGGATTCAAGGGGCGCTTAGCCCGGCCGGCGCGCTGGCGGTTGATGACGGCGCGGTTCAGGCGCTGCAACGGGGCGGCAGTCTGCTGCCAGCGGGTGTGACCGGTATCGACGGCGATTTTCAAGCCGGCGATTGCGTTCTGATCCGCGACGGACGCAATCGGGTGCTGGGCCGCGGACTGGCCGCCTATGCCGCGGCGGACGCCGTCAAGATCATCGGACGAAAATCCACGGAATTCGAATCGGTTTTGGGGTATCGTGGCCGGGATGAATTGATTCACCGCGACGATCTGGTCATGGGGGCGTAGGGTCTGAATGTCTACCGACTTGAACCGAACAATGATCGAACTTGGCGTCAAGGCCCGCGAGGCGTCGTGCGCGCTGGCCCAACTGGAAACGGACGTCAAGAATCGGGCGTTGCGGTTCGCGGCGCAAGGTCTGCGCGACCGGGCGGCGGCCATCAAGGAAGCCAACGCCCTCGACATGGCGGCGGGACGCGACAAGGGTCTGGACAAGGCCATGCTCGACCGGCTGATGCTGGATGACAAGCGCATCGAGGCCATGGCGGCCGGGTTGGAGGATATCGCCCGCTTGCCCGATCCGGTCGGCAGGGTGCTGGACGCCTGGGACCGTCCCAACGGTTTGCATATCGAGCGGGTAGCCGTGCCGCTGGGCGTGATCGGCATCATCTACGAAAGCCGCCCCAACGTGACCGCCGACGCCTCGGCATTGTGCCTGAAATCGGGCAACGCCGCGATCTTGCGCGGCGGATCGGAAAGCTTCCATTCCACGTCCGCCATCCTGGACGCTATCCATGACGGCCTGGATCAGGCTGGAATCGACCGTGCCGCCATTCAAATGGTGCCTACCCCGGATCGCGCCGCGGTCGGGATCATGCTGACCATGCACGACTATATCGACGTACTGGTTCCGCGCGGCGGAAAATCGCTGATAAGGCGGGTTCGCGAGGAAAGCCGCATTCCGTTGTTTCAGCATCTGGACGGCAATTGCCATACCTATGTGGAGGCGTCCGCGCCGCTGGACATGGCCCGCAAGGTGGTGCTGAACGCCAAGATGCGGCGCACCGGCATTTGCGGGGCCACCGAAACCTTGCTGGTCGATCGCGCGGCGGTGGCGACGCATTTGCCGGTTCTGGTCAAGGATTTGCTGGATGCGGGCTGCGCCGTGCGCGGGGACGAGTCCGCCCTGGCGGCCGATATTCGGGCGACGCCCGCCAGCGAGGAGGATTGGCGCACCGAATATCTGGACGCTATCATCGCCGTCAAGGTGGTGGACGGGGTGGACGACGCCATCCGGCATATCAATGCGCATGGCAGTTCGCACACCGAAGCGATTCTGACCGAAGACAGGCAATCGGCCGAGAAATTTCTTAGGGGGTGCCATTCGGCCATATGCCTGTGGAACGCCTCGACCCAGTTCGCCGATGGCGGCGAGTTCGGGATGGGGGCCGAAATCGGCATCTCCACCGGCAAACTGCATGCGCGCGGACCGGTGGGGCTGGATCAGCTTTGTACCATGAAATACGTGGTTTACGGTCATGGCCAGGTCCGCCCCGGCTGACTCCGTTTCGACGTGGGGCGACCGCCGTCGCCGCAAAGTGGGGCTGTTGGGCGGATCGTTCAATCCCGCCCACGAGGGCCATCTGCACGCCGCGCTGGCGGCCTTGACCCGGCTGGGGCTGGATCAGGTGTGGTTTTTGGTCAGTCCGCAAAATCCGCTGAAGGACACGGACGGCATGGCTCCGTTCGCAGACCGCTTGTCGGCCGCCCGCCGTTTGAAAGGGCGTCATCCCGGCTTGTCGGTCACCGGCGTCGAGGCCGGTTTGGGAACGCGCTACACCGTCGATACGGTCGCCGCGCTGAAGAAACGGTTCCCGCGCGTCCGGTTCGTGTGGCTGATGGGGGCCGATAATTTGTTCCAGATCAGCCGCTGGAACCGTTGGATTCGCCTGTTCCACTCGGTTCCGGTTGCCATTGTCGACCGCCCCCCGTATTCTCGTGCGGTGCTGGCGGCCAAGGCGGCCAGGAGGTTCGCGCCCTATCGCCGCCCGTGCCGGGCGTTGATGAAGCGCGGTCTGCCCGCCTGGACGTTTTTGCACATCCGCCGCCATCCGGCCTCGGCCAGCGAAATTCGCGCGTCAATCTCGATCCAAACGTCACAGGAGCTTCCCATCGTACCCAAACCGCAAGACCAACCCAAACCGGTCGAAATCGTCACCACCTCGCTTGCCGACGACAAGGGCGAGGAAATTCTGGTCATCGACTTGGCCGGGCGGACATCGTTCGCCGACCACATGATCATCGCCACCGGACGATCAGCCCGTCAGGTGGGGGCAATGGCCACGCATGTGATGGAAAATCTGAGAGCCGCGGGCATCCGCTCGACGGCCGAGGGAATGGCAACCTGCGATTGGGTGCTGATCGACAGCGGCGACATCATCGTGCATCTGTTCCGGCCCGAGGTTCGCGCCTTCTACAATCTGGAAAAGATGTGGCTGCAAGACGCGGCCGCTTCGGTCGACGGGGGATAAGCATGCGGATATGGCTGGCGGCGGTCGGACGGGCAAAGGCGGGGCCGGAAAAAACCCTGTTCGACAAATATGGCAAGCTGCTTTCGCCGCCGTTGACCTTGTGCGAGGTCGAGGAAAAGCGCCCGTTGTCCATTCCCGAACGCAAGGCGCAAGAGGCCAAGCTGCTTCGGGCCGCCATTCCCGCCAAAGCCAAGATCGTTGCGTTGGACGAACGGGGCGCGGCGTTGACGTCGGTGCAATTGGCCCAAAAGATCGAAACGTGGCGGGACGATGGCGTGGCCGATCTGGCTTTTTTAATCGGCGGCGCCGATGGGCACGACCCGTCGATCCGAGACGATGCCGACTTGATCTTAAGTCTTGGCGCCTTGACATGGCCGCATATGCTTGTGCGCATTCTGATCGCCGAACAATTGTGGCGTACTCAAAGCATATTGTCCGGTCATCCGTATCATCGAGGGCAGACTTAAATATAGCTTGTTTAGAGCTTACGTAATAGGCATTGATATTATAATATAAAGAGATTAAACACGCTCGGAATGTTTCGAGGTGGACCAGCATGGGGCAGGAAAGCGCGTTGATGACCGTGCCGTATGACGAAGAAGCCGAATTCGAGGCTTTTCGCCCAAGGGTGAGAGGTACGAATATTGACGAACAGACCCTGCTCGCCACCGACTACCTTAATCACTTCAACGAAGTCGTGATGCTGTTCGACATGATCCCGGACATGCCGGAACTGATCGAGGATTGCAAGGCTTGGCAGCCGCGGTCTTACGAGGATCACTTCCGTCAATCGACGTTTTCCGACCGCGAACTGGCGGTCGAGGCCTATGGCAAGGTTCCCGTGCGGTTTCGGGTTCCGTTCGAGGAAACCATTCGTCAGATCAACGAGCTGATTTTGTCCAGCACCCAGCGACTGGAGAGCGCGATCAATGCCGGAACCGATCCGGAAATTTTGCGCTACATCGGATCCAGCGTGTCCAGGGCGGCGCAGGTGCTGATGGATCACGCCTCGGCGATCATTCACGGTTCCAGCCAGACCATGGATCAAGATGAAATCGACACGATGATCGGCAAGTTGGTTGATCCCCCGGCCATGAACATCGATTTGGCGCGAACGTTTCTTGAAGTCGTTGAAACCGGTAATTTCAACAAGGCGGCCGAACGCCTGTCCATCACCCAATCCACCGTAAGCATGCGCATCAAGGCGCTGGAAGACGAAATCGGGCGCCCGCTGTTCGTCCGCTCCAAATCCGGGACGGGACTGACGGCGGCGGGGATTCGCTTTCGCCGGTACGCCACCATGATGGTGCGGATATGGGAGCAGGCCAGACAGGAAATCGCCTTGCCCCCCGGCCTGTCGGCGGTTCTTACCGTCGGCGGCCATTTCGCCCTGTGGGACCGGTTGCTGGTGCAATGGATTCCGTGGATGCGTTCGGCTCTGCCCGAGGTGGCGGTGCATGCCGAGGTCGGCCCGTCCACCGGGTTGATGCGCGATTTGGCCGAAGGGTTGCTTGATGTCGGCGTTATGTACGCGCCCAGCCCGCGGCCGGGATTGGTGTTCGAAAAGCTGCTGGAAGAACGGTTGATCATGATATCGACCGTCAAACGCTCCATCGACGAATGGGACCCGGATTACGTCTATGTGGATTGGGGGACGGATTTCAAGCTGATGCACAGCCAGTCGTTTCCGGATCAAAAGGCTCCGGCCATATCGGTGGGGTTGGGCGCGCTGGGTTTGCAGCACATTCTGGCCTACGGCGGAACCGGCTATTTTCCCATGCGGGTCATTCGCGGATATCTGGCGGCGGGACGCCTGCATCAGGTGACCGGCGCGCCCGATTTCCGTCATCCCGCCTGGGTGGTCTACGCCCAGGACGAGGACCGCGAGGACTGGTTCATGACCGCGTTGGACGGCCTGCGCTACGTGGCCTCGCTGGAAAGCGAAGATTAATTAAAGATCGAGTCGCATCACCAGGGCGTCGGCATCCGCGTAATAGCCTTTTCTTAGCCCAACCTGCGCAAACTTCATTTTGCGGTACAGATTTTGGGCGGCTAAGTTGTTGGCCGCCACTTCCAGAAACATGACTTTGACGCCCTGCCGCGCGACGGCATCAATCGCCGCTTGCAGCATCCGTCGCCCCAAACCGTTCCGCCGCCAGGGCGGCAGCACGGCGATGGTCAGGATTTCGGCCTCGTCCAGCGTAAGCCGCCACAGGATCAATCCGGCCGGGCCGGTGTCCTTAAGGCTTGGCGTCATGGCCCCCCCGGCGACGGCGATCAGCCCGAAGGTGTCGGGCTGCGCCAACGAGGTGGCGAAGGCTTCTTCGTTCCACGGACTGGCGAAGCAGATATGGTGCATGGCAGCCATCACGGCGCTGTTGATTCGGGCCGCCGGAATCAACTCGACGGTCATGGCGACGGCGGTGCGGGAGCGGGCATCGTCACGTCGGCTGGGCGCAAATAAAGCGGCTGGGGCGGCAAAACGGATTTTCGCTCCCATCCTTGGGCAGCCAAACGGGCGACGACGGCGGCGTCGGTATGCAAGCCGGGATCGTCCAGCACCACGGTCGGTCCCGAGACCAGCGTTTCGATTTGTTCGGGCATCATCGAGCAGGGCGGCGAAAGCGGCGTCAGATCCTGGTCGAAGACTTGGACCCACCGATCCGCCCGCTTGGATTCCAGGACCACGACGATGCGCCGCCCTTGCCGTTCGCCGATATCGAGGCTGGCGGCCAAGGCATGGGTGGTGGCGATGCCCGCCACCGGAATCGACCACGCCAAGCCCAAGCCGCGGGCGGCGGCCAGTCCGATGCGGATGCCGGTAAAAGCGCCGGGGCCGACGGTCACGGCGATCAAATCGGGTTTTTCCACGTTCGCCTCGGCCATGACCTGGGCGACCATCGGCAACAAGGCTTCGGATTGGCCGCGTTCCATCGCCTGGAAACGGCGGGAAAGGATGCGGCCTTCATCCCACAGGGCGACGGAGCAGGAGGAGGTGGCGGCGTCCAGGGCCAAAATTCGCTTAGGCTTAAGGTTCATAAGGCGGCTATACTCGTTATGTTATCAATATTTTACAAGGCTATTATGACTGGATCCCTGGAACGTATCTCGCTTTCAAGCCATGGCGTCGACATCGCCTTGGCCTATGCCACCCCGAATAACTTTACCGGGAAGCCCGTCTACAGACCGGACGCCGGAGCGTGGCTTCATCAAGACGCGGCGCGACAACTGGCGCGGGCGGCGCAATTGGCCAAGCCCTTGGGGCTGACGCTGCTGGTTCTGGACGCCTTTCGTCCCAGCGAAGCCCAGTGGGCGCTGTGGAACCATACCCCCGATCCCGACTTCCTGGCCGATCCCAGGCGGGGGTCGCCCCATTCCATGGGGGCGGCGGTGGATTTGACCTTGGTGGATACCCTTTCGGCTACGCCTTTGGATATGGGAACGCCTTTCGACGCCTTCACGCCGTTGTCGCACCACGGCAACCTGGATATCGGATTGGACGCCCAGCGCAACCGTCATCTTTTATTGGGGTTGATGTCCTCCGCCGGTTGGGACTTTTTTCGCAATGAATGGTGGCATTACCAAATGTTCAGCGCTAGGGATAGATACCCGGTTTTAAGCGACTCGATTCTCGGTTCCGAAGGCATGATGACCCCCTAGGGGGTTTACCCGATCATGGCGGAATTTATGCCAAAAGTGATCATTTCGGGTGTACAGTCCGTCTTGAGCACAAAAATCGAGGGAGGGGATCATGATCAGTCGTAGGGCTGTGGATCGACGCATGTCCGCGATGGTCGGAGCGCGGAGTTGCCTTTCGGTTAGAATCAACTCCGACTGCACCATCGAAGGAGAGCCGTCGGTTCAGGAACTCATCGCCGCCGACGTTACTCGACTGCTGATGGCCCGCGACGGTGTCAAGGACGAGCAATTGTGGTCGCTGATCGGGCAGGTTCGGTCGCGGCTGTTGTAACGGCGGGTGCCCATACACATTCCGCTTGACGCCTTGGAGCGTCGCGCATATAAACGCGCCTTCCGTTTATACGGCAGGCGATTTTTTTTTCATAAGGTTTAGTCACAATGGCCCATCATCAGTCCGCAAAGAAGCGAATTCGTCAGACCGAAACCCGCACCGAGGTCAACCGGGCGCGCGTTAGCCGAATCCGTACTTTCGTTAAGAATGTCGAGCTAGCCATCGCCAGCGGCGATTCCCAGGCAGCCAAGGCGGCGTTGCTCGCGGCCGAGCCGGAACTGGTCCGTGGCGTTCAGGCTGGCGTTCTGCACAAGAATACGGCGTCCCGCAAGGTCAGCCGCTTGGCACATCGGGTCAAGGTTATGATGGCGCTTTAGAAGGCGGTCGTTATAAACTTTCTCCATTAAAAGCCGCGTCACGACGCGGCTTTTTTTATAAGTTCCAGGGATTCCCTGGCCTTGTGAAATGCAAGGGAAAAATTTTGATTTTGGCGGATTTAACCGGCTTGCGAGTCGTCCGGCCCCTCGTTAGAGTCCGCCCACTGGTTTCGGCGAACAGACGAAACTGAATCATAGCGAATGGTGTTGAAGAACAAGCGGCCTCTGGCCGTTGGGAGGGCGGTTTGTCCTTAACGGCGTATGCCGGTCATGGGGTGTGTGATCGGGAACGGACTGAGTTAGGCGCGGATCGGATCTGGTTGGTTTGAGGGGCGGAATCTTAAGAAGCGTGTGAAGCCATCCATAGAGCGGGATTATGGAGAGGTGGTATGGACGGGGGCCGGTAAGGCGCGCCGCGCCGTGGCGTTTCATTGGGGATTGAGTTGGGGATGGGACGGACGGGGCAACCGATCAGTGGGGGCATTACGATAATGAAGTCAGAGTGGGATCGGGTTATTGTCAGGCTAAGGGACGAGGTGGGGGATACCGCGTTTCGGTCGTGGCTTCGGCCCATCGTGGTCCATCAAGTCGGCAGCGATTCGGTGCGTTTGGGATTGCCGTCACGATTCATGCGCGATTGGGTCGCCACCCATTACGCCGAGCGGATTCGCACCCTGTGGGGCGCGGAAAATCCCTCGATACGGACGGTCGAGATCGTGGTTAATCCGCAAACGTTCGGCACGCCCGCCGCGGTAAGCGAGGCGGCGTCGCAAAGCCGGGCGTTGTCGAAAGCGGCATCGGCACCCTTGCCCCGTCAACCGGCCAGCCGGTCGGGGGAAGTCAAGCCGCAGCCGGTCGAAAACCATCCGGTGTCCAATGGCGATATCGAGTCCGTGGGCGCGCCGCTGGACCTGCGCTTCACCTTCGAGAATTTCGTGGTGGGCAAGCCCAACGAATTCGCCTATGCGGCCGCTCTTAGGGTGGCCGAGGCCGAGAGGGTCTCGTTCAATCCGCTGTTTCTTTATTCCGGCGTCGGCTTGGGTAAGACCCACTTGATGCACGCGGTGGCTTGGCATATCCGTCGGCATTCCCCAACCCGCCGGGTGCTGTACTTGTCGGCGGAGAAATTCATGTACCGGTTCATCCGGGCGCTGCGCGATCAGAACACCATGGCGTTCAAGGAAGAGTTCCGCTCCGTGGACGTGCTGATGATCGACGACGTTCAGTTCATCGCCGGCAAGGAAACCACCCAGGAAGAATTTTTCCATACCTTCAACGCTCTGGTGGATCAGGGCCGCCAGATCATTATCTCGGCGGACAAGTCGCCGTCCGATTTGGAAGGGCTGGAGGAGCGGCTGCGGTCGCGTTTGAACTGCGGGCTGGTGGCCGACATCCATCCCACCACCTACGAATTGCGGTTGGGCATTTTGCAGCAAAAGGCCGAACAAATGGGCGTGCTGGTGCCGGTCAAGGTCAACGAATTCCTGGCTCACAAGATCACCTCTAGCGTCCGCGAGCTGGAAGGCGCGCTGAACCGGGTGGTCGCTCACGCTCAATTGGTGGGGCGTTCGATCACGCTGGAATCCACCCAGGACGTGCTGCACGATCTGATCCGGGCATCCGACCGCCGCATCACCATCGAAGAGATTCAAAAGCGGGTGGCCGAACATTACAACATTAAGCTGGTGGAAATGTCGTCGGCCAGACGGTCGCGCACGGTGGCGAGACCCCGTCAGGTCGCCATGTATCTGTCCAAGCAGTTGACCAGCCGGTCGCTGCCTGAAATCGGCCGCAAATTCGGCGGGCGCGATCACACCACGGTGATGCACGCGGTCAAGAAGGTCGACGAATTACGCGAAATCGATCAGAATTTCGCCGAAGACGTCGAGTTGTTGCGGCGGATGCTGCAAGGGTAAATAGCGCTTTTCCAACAAGGACGCTGTGCTATACTGTGCGCCCTGCCGGTTCCGGACAGGGTCGTCTTAGGGAACAGACCAAAAACGCCATGAAACTGACCATAGAGCGCGCAGCATTGCTCAAATCCTTGGCCCACGTCCAAAGCGTCGTCGAGCGCCGCAATACCATCCCGATCCTGTCGAACGTCAAGTTGGAAGGCGAGGGCGAGGTTTTACGCTTGAACGCCACCGACATGGATTTGGACTTCGTCGAGGAAAGTCCCGCTCATGTGTCGCGGGCCGGCGCCACCACCGTTCCGGCCCACACTCTTTACGACATCGTCCGTAAGCTTCCCGACGGCAGCCAGATCGAACTGGATTTCAGCGCCGAGGACGGGCAGGTAACCTTGCGTTCGGGGCGCTCGAAGTTCTCGTTGGCCTGTTTGCCGGTCGACGACTTTCCCGCGTTGTCCGGCGGCGAGCTGCCCCACTCCTTCACGCTGGCCGCCGCCGAATTGAAATCGCTGATCGACCGCACCCGATTCGCCATTTCCACCGAGGAAACCCGCTATTATTTGAACGGCATCTATCTGCACGGCACCAGCACGCCCGAGGGCGACGTGCTGAGGGCCGCCGCCACCGACGGACATCGCTTGGCGCGGGTGGAGATCACCTTGCCCGCGGGGGCAGCCGGTTTGCCCGGCATCATCGTGCCGCGCAAGGCGGTGGCGGAAATCCGCAAGCTGATCGACGAAACCGACGGCGAAATCCTGGTGTCGATTTCCGAGGCTAAAATCAGGTTTTCGTTCGGCGACGCCGTGCTGACCTCTAAATTGATCGACGGCACCTTTCCCGATTACGAACGGGTCATCCCGGCCAACAACGACAAGATTCTGGATGTGGACGTGGCCGCTTTCGCCGCCTCGGTGGACCGGGTTTCGGCCATTTCCACCGAGAAAAGCCGGGCGATCAAGCTAAGCCTGGACCGGGGTTCGGTCCGGTTGTCGGCGTCTTCGCCCGAGAACGGCACCGCCGAGGAAGAAATCGAAGCCGATTATCAGGCGTCGCCTTTGGAGATCGGATTTAATTCCCGCTATTTGATGGATATCCTTGGCCAGATCGAAGGCGGCGTCGCCCGGTTCGCCATGGCCGACGCGGCATCGCCTACGGTGGTGCGCGATCTGGCTCACGGTGGGGCAATATACGTGTTGATGCCGATGCGGGTGTGAGCCCGACTTTGGCGAACCAAGGGCGGCGTCTTTCCATTCGACGGCTGACGCTGACCGACTTCCGGTGCTATCGCCATTTGCGACTGGAGACCGATTCCCGTCCGGTGGTTTTGACCGGCGCCAACGGGGCGGGTAAGACCAATCTGCTGGAGGCGCTGTCGTTTCTGGCGCCCGGACGCGGGTTTCGCCGCGCCACCTTGGCGCAGGCGGCCAGGCGGGACTCCTCCGGGTCATGGGCGGTGGCCGCGGTTCTGGACGGGCCGTCCGGCCGGTTCGAAATCGGCACCGGCCGTGAGCAGGGCTCGGAACGCAGGGCTTTGCGGTTGGACGGCGAGCAGGCCAAGTCCGCCGCTTTGGCCGGTCTGGTGGCTGTGTTGTGGTTGGTTCCGGCCATGGACCGGTTGTTTGTGGAAGGCGCTTCCGGGCGGCGCAGGTTTTTGGACCGGCTGATATTGGGAATTGAACACGGGCATGCCGCCCATGCGGGGGCCTACGAACACGCGATGCGGGAGCGGAACAGGGTGTTGAAGGAACAAGGGGGTGACCCCGGATGGTTGTCCGCCTTGGAAGGAACCATGGCCAAACACGGAATCGCCATGGCGGCGGCCAGACGGCGCGGCGTGGCCTTGCTGGATCGTACCTGCGCGGCCAGACAGGGCGCTTTTCCCGCCGCCAGATTGAGTCTGTCCGGAGAGGTCGAGTCGTGGCTGGACCACATGGACGAGGCCGAGGCCGAGGCCAGACTGATCCAGGCGCTGGCGCAGTCGCGGGCCAGGGATAGCGGAACCGGGACCACCGGCGTCGGGCCTCATCGCAGCGATCTGGACGTTCGTCACGCGGACAAGAATCAGAGCGCGTCGGAGTGTTCCACCGGCGAGCAAAAGGCGGTTCTGATCAGCATGGTGCTGTCGCAAGCGCGGGTCATGCTGACCGAAAAGGGATTGGCCCCGCTGATGCTGCTGGACGAGGTGGTCGCTCATCTGGATCGAACCCGCCGGTTGGCCCTGTTCGACGAGTTGGTCGACCTTGATGCCCAAAGCTGGATGACCGGAACAGACCAAGCCCTGTTCGACGGCTTTCAAGCCAGAGCGCAGTTTTTTCAAGTGGCGGATGCCATGATTCTTAGCAACCAGGACGAGATATCTTCCCATGAGCACTGACGAACCCACACTCGAAGCCGGAGCCTCGGCGGAATACGGCGCCGATTCCATTAAGGTCCTGCGCGGGCTGGAAGCGGTGCGCAAACGTCCGGGCATGTATATCGGCAATACCGGCGACGGGTCGGGTTTGCATCACATGGTCTACGAGGTGGTCGATAACGCCATCGACGAAAGTCTGGCCGGTCATGCCGACCGCATCGACGTGACCTTGAACGGCGACGGCTCGTGCACCGTGCGCGACAACGGTCGCGGCGTTCCCACCGATATCCACAAGGAAGAGGGGGTTTCCGCCGCCGAGGTGATCATGACCCAATTGCACGCGGGCGGGAAATTCGATCAGAATTCCTACAAGGTGTCGGGCGGTTTGCACGGCGTCGGCGTCAGCGTGGTCAACGCCTTGTCCGAATGGCTGGATTTGCGTATCTGGCGCGACGGCAAGGAACACTACATGCGGTTCAAGGACGGCGACGCCGTGGCGCCGCTGAAGGTGGTGGCCGAGGCGCCAAAGTGTGAACGGGGGTTGTTGACCGGGACCGAGGTGACGTTCAAACCGTCGCTGAAAACCTCGCCGGAGGCCGAGGAAGGCACCTTCGACACCGTGATCGAATTCGATTTCAGCACGCTGGAACATCGCCTGCGCGAACTGGCCTTCTTGAATTCGGGCGTGCGGCTGATCCTGACCGACAACCGCCATGCCGAGGTGCAGCAGTCCGAATTGCATTACCAGGGCGGCATCGAGGCGTTCATCCATTGGCTGGATCGGTCCAAGACCGCACTGCACGCGCCGCCGATCGCCGTGATCGGCGAAAAGGACGGCATCACCGTCGAAGTGGCGATGGAGTGGACCGACAGCTATCACGAAAACCAATTGTGCTTCACCAACAACATTCCGCAAAAAGACGGCGGCACGCATCTGGCCGGGTTCCGGGCGGCGCTGACCCGCACCGTAAACAACTACGCCCAGGAAAGCGGGATCGCCAAACGGGAGAAGGTGGAAATCTCGGGCGACGACATGCGCGAGGGCCTGACCTGCGTGTTGTCGGTCAAGGTTCCCGATCCCAAATTCTCGTCGCAGACCAAGGACAAACTGGTGTCGTCGGAAGTGCGTCCGGTGGTTGAAAACATCACCTCGGCCAAATTGTCGGAATGGTTCGAGGAACATCCCCAGGAAGCCCGCAAGATCGTGCAAAAGGTGGTGGAGGCAGCCGCCGCCCGCGAAGCCGCCCGCAAGGCTCGCGAACTGACCCGGCGCAAGGGCGTGCTGGACGTGGCGACCCTGCCCGGCAAACTCGCCGATTGCCAGGAACGCGATCCGGCCCTGTCCGAACTGTTCATCGTCGAGGGCGATTCGGCAGGCGGTTCGGCCAAGCAGGGGCGCAACCGCGCCAATCAGGCGATCCTGCCGTTGCGCGGCAAAATCCTGAACGTCGAGCGGGCGCGTTTCGACAAGATGCTGGGCTCGGCGGAAATCGGCACCTTGATCGCGGCCTTGGGCACCGGTATCGGCCCCGAGGATTTCAATCCCGACAAACTGCGCTATCACAAAATCATCATCATGACCGACGCCGACGTCGACGGCAGCCACATCCGCACCTTGCTGTTGACCTTCTTCTACCGGCAAATGCGCGCCGTCATCGAACGCGGCCATCTGTACATCGCCCAGCCGCCTTTGTACCGGGCCAAACGCGGCAACAGCGAAGTCTATCTGAAGGACGACCGCGCGCTGGAGGAATATTTGGTCGACGGCGGTCTGTCCGACGCGGTGCTGCACATGGCCGACACCAGCCAAAGCGCCGGTGCCGATTTGCGCGCCCTGGTCGACAAGGCCCGTCACGCCCGTTCGCTGCTGCTGCCGCTGTCGCGCCGGGTGCCGGTTTCGGTGCTGGAGCAGGCGATTATCGGCGGGGCCTTCGAGCTGGCCGCTTTGACCGACGGCGCCAAGGGCCAAGCCTTGAGCGCCGCCATCGCCGCCCGTCTGGACGGCTTGGAAACGGAACTGGGACGTGGCTGGCGCGGTCTGTGGGTTGAAGGCGACGGGTTGGTGTTCGCCCGCACCTTGCGCGGCGTCACCGAAACCCATGCGGTCGATGCCGCGATCATCCGCTCGGCCGAAGCCAGACGCCTGGAAGACATGGTTCCCGCCCTGAGGGCGGCCTTCGACCAACCGGCCAGACTGGCGGTCAAGGACAAGGAAATCGTCGTCAACGGTCCGGTGCAACTGGCCGACGCGGTGATGGATCTGGGCCGCAAGGGCATCGCCATCCAACGCTACAAAGGCTTGGGCGAAATGAACCCCAGCCAGTTGTGGGAAACCACCTTGGACCCGCAGGTGCGATCCCTGCTGCAAGTTAAATTGTCGCAGGCGGGCGACGCCGAGGAAGTGTTCTCGACCCTGATGGGCGACGTGGTCGAGCCCCGCCGCGACTTCATCCAGACGAACGCCTTGAAGGTGGCCAATCTGGACGTGTAGGGCGCGCCCGGCACTATGCACCGGCTTTAAAACGGAGTACAGTGCTCGGACATTTTTCCTGTTCCGATCAAGGAGGTAAAAATGTCCGTTTCATCCATATTGAAGACCAAAGGCAGCGCGGTCATTGCCGTGCGGCCCGATCAGACCTTGGCCTATGCCGCCACCATTCTAAACGCCAAAAACGTCGGCGTGGCGGTGGTTTGCGACAGCAAGGCCCAAGTCGTCGGCCTGATTTCCGAGCGCGACATCGTCAAGGGGATCGCCGTTTACGGCAAGGAGGCCCAGGAGATGCCGGTGCGTAGCGTCATGTCCAGTCCGGTAACCGTCTGCTCGCCAACCGATTCGGTCAAACACATCCTACAAGTGATGACCGCGTCCCGCGTCCGCCACCTTCCGGTGATGGAAGACGGTGAATTGATCGGCATCGTTTCGATCGGCGATGCGGTTAACCACCGCCTGCTGGAATCCCAAGAGGAAGTGGGCGTGCTGCGCGATTTCGCCGTGATCCGGTAAAAACGGTTTGGCGATTAATTTTCGCGAACCTTACTCAAGAATTGGGTCACCTGATTCGACAGCCGATCGGCCAGCGACGACAGCGACCCCACCGACGTGGACACTTCGCGCGCCGTGCCGTCGGTTTTGTCGGCCAGCGAAGTCACCGCGGAAATCGTGGCGCTAACTTGGTTGCCGCCCTTTACCGCCCCTTCGACATTGCGGGCGATTTCGCGCGTGGCCGCTTCTTGTTCTTCCACGGCCGACGCTACCGTCGTCGAGATTTCGTTGATTTTAATGATTGTGGTTCCGATCCCCTGAATCGCCGCCACGGCGTCGCGGGTGGCTTTTTGCACCGCCGCGATTTGCGCCGAGATATCGTCCGTCGCCTTGGACGTCTGATTGGCAAGATTCTTAACCTCGCCCGCCACAACGGCGAATCCCTTTCCGGCGTCGCCGGCGCGAGCGGCCTCGATGGTGGCGTTCAACGCCAGCAGATTGGTTTGGCTGGCGATGTTGTTGATCAGCTTCACCACGTCGCCGATCTTGCCGACCGTGTCCGCCAGTCCCTGCACCAGCACATTGGTTCGATCAGCTTCTTGTACGGCATCTTCGGCGATCTGGGCGGACTTGCCGACCTGGCTCGATATTTCGCGGATCGAGCCCGCCAGCTCATCGGTCGCTGTCGAGACCGTCTTGATGTTGTCGCGGGTCTGTTCGGCGGCGGATGCGGCGGACGTCGCTTCTCCCGCGGTTTGGTTAGCGATCGACGCCATGGTTTCGGCGGCGGATTTCAGTTGCGTCACCGACGATGCAACCTGCCCGACCACGTTGGAAACCTCGGCCTCGAATTGGTCGGCGGTACGGTTGATGACCAAGGAAGCCTCGTTGTGGGCGGATTCCATGTAGGCCGACGAAGCCATCTCGACCTCGAACATGACCACGCTGGTCAAGGCGTCCATGACCTGGACCAACCGTTCCGGCTTGCGCCGGTAGTGCGGAAGGCAGGCGGCGATCATGCCACGTAGCAGATTGGTGTAAAAAACGAAGAACCAGCGCAGGGATATGCCTTGGCGCTGGCGCGTGCTGAACAGGTCGATGCCGCGACGAAGCTGCTCTTCGGAAAACGTCGCCGGGAACATGTCGTTGATCCAATGGGCGCGCTGGGCGCGGCAGGCATCGTCGACGATCGAGGCATAAACCTTCGCCCCGTCCGGAAATTCCATGATCTTGTTGTAGGCGTTACGAATGGACTGATCGAGAGTGGCCTCGATGAAGGGACGGCATTCCCGCAATATCTCCCTTTTCTGGTCGTCGATGCTCAACGCCTTCAGGCGGTTCTCCCGATCCGTTTCCATTTTGACGTATCCTTTCGCGGCGGCTGGTCGCTCCGGTTCGTCCTTCCGTCGCACAACCATTTTATAAAATTGTGAAATTTTATCGAATAATAGGCTTTATTGCAAATAAAGCGAACGCCCTAGTTGGAATTGCAATTGTTCTAAGTACCGCCGTAAGACTCAGTCCAATGAAACGGCTTCGAACCGGCGGGCGGTGAAGGTCGGCGACCAGTAATCGGGCGCCATCCCGGCCTTGCATTTCAGGTGGGTCAAAAATTGGCGGGGATCGGGCAACTGTTCCCACACCGACGGGATAAACAGGGCGGTGCGCCCTTGGTCCTCGATGATTAATCCGTCGATGCCCGGACGCAATTGTCCGATCAGATCGGTCTCGTCGGCGAAACGCATCGGCGCGGGCGCGGTCAGAACGGTAATCGAGGTTTCCAAATCCTCTGTTTCCTCGGGACGCAACGGTGGGAAGCGGGGGTCCCGGAATGCCGATTTAAAGGCGTTGTCGATAACGTCCTCGGCCAGCGTCCGCCACGCCACCGGCGAGCCGATGCAACCGCGCAGGTTGCCGTTGCGGGTCAAGGTGACGAAGCAGGCTCCGGGTTCGCGCAGCGGGTCGGTCCGGTCCAAGGGTTGCAAAGGCAGCGGCCCGCCGGTTTTCAAGCCATGCTCGATCGAGGCGCGGGCCAAATCCAGCAACCGGCGTTTCAGCGAAGCGGGGCGCTCGGGCTCGTACAGCGCCCATGCGCCGTAGCCGACCACCTTATCCTTGGGACCGGCGGTGTCGCCCGAATTGCGCAGATCAACGGTGCGGATTGTCATGCCGCGACGTTTCGCCGCCAGCAACAGCCCCGCCACCGGTACGCGTCCGCACGCTCCGTTCATGGCGATGGCGTCGCCGTTCAAGGATTCGACGGCTTGCGCGGTCATTCGATCCATCCGCTGACAGGCCCCGTATTCCAGATAATGGGAGAGATCGCTGGACACCACGATCACCGTTTCCGGTCCGCCCCACAAGGCGTCGAGCAAGGCCGCCACCGCTTCCGCCGGAGCGTCTCCGGCAACGATGGGAACCAAGGCGAAGTCCCCTAGGGCGCGGATCAGGAAAGGGATGTGAACTTCAAGCGAATGCTCGGTTGCGTGGGCCTGTTCCAATTCGCCCACCAGGGGCAAACCGGCCAGCGCCGCGTAGGCGGCGCGATCCACCCGCACGTCGCCCAACGGCGTCGCCCAGCGGTCCGCCGCGCCCAACGCCAGCCCCCGGAACGCCACTCGGTGGGACGGACCGATCAGAACCACTCGCGTCGCCTGTCCGCGCAACGGTTCCAGAAGGGCGTAAGCGGCGGCGGCGACGGGGCCGGAATAGACATAGCCCGCATGGGGCGCGATGATCGCCTTGGGCGGAGGTCCGGCGGGAGCGGGCGGCGTTTGCGCCATATACCCGTCCAGCGCCCGGATCAGGTCCTGCGGATCGGCGGGATAGAAACTTCCGGCGAAGGCGGCGGGTCGAATGACGGTCATAAGGACAACTAGCCTCGGCGTGAATGCTGCTGACTCATCATATAGGGATGTTTCCATAAATGGCAGCGTCGCGATTGACGCGGGGCCATTGTCGCTCCATCTTTTCTTCATGGAATTTCCCGATGCCTTTCCCGCCCGTCACTGGCATGGCCTGGATGACGGACGCATTCAATGCGACGTCTGTCCGCGCTTTTGCAAGCTGCACGACGGACAGCGGGGGTTGTGCTTCGTCCGCGCCCGCGACGGCGAAGGACTGGTGTCGACCACATGGGGGCGGTCGTCGGGGTTTTGCATCGATCCCATCGAGAAAAAGCCGCTGGCTCATTTTCTGCCTGGAACGCCGGTCCTGTCGTTCGGCACGGCGGGCTGCAACCTGACCTGCAAGTTTTGTCAGAACTGGTCCATTTCCAAAGCCCGCGAAGTGGACCGCCTGAACGAGTTCGCGCCTCCCGACGCCATCGCCAAGACGGCCAAGCGACTGAACTGCCGGTCGGTGGCCTATACCTACAACGATCCGGTGATTTTCCTGGAATACGCGGTCGATACGGCCAAGGCCTGCCGCGCCCTGGACATAAAAAACGTGGCGGTGACGGCGGGCTACGTGGCGCCCAAGGCTCGCGAGGAATTTTTCGCGGAGATGGATGCCGCCAACGTGGATTTAAAGGCGTTTACCGAGGGCTTCTATCACGACGTTTGCGGCGGTTCGCTGGAGGCGGTCAAGGAGACGCTGGTCTATCTGGTCCGCCATACCCAGGTGTGGGTCGAAATCACCACCTTGCTGATTCCGGGTCTTAACGATTCCGATGCCGAAATCACTCTACTGGCAAAGTGGGTCGCCACCGCATTGGGACCGCATGTGCCGTTGCATTTTTCCGCCTTTCACCCCGATTGGAAGGTGCGGGATAGACCGGCCACTCCGCCGCCGACACTGACGCGCGCCCGTGCCATCGCCCGCGACCAGGGATTGTCGTTCGTCTATACCGGCAATGTCCACGACGACGAAGGCGGCCGCACCTTTTGTCCATCGTGCGGGGACGTGCTGATCGGCAGGGACTGGTACGAATTGACCGCATGGAATCTAGGCCAAGACGGCGCTTGCCCCCGCTGCGGGACTAAACTGCCCGGGCGATTCGAAGCTGCGCCCGGGTCGTGGGGGCGCAAACGCGTTCCCGTGCATTTCGGTTCCGGCCGGTAAATGCCGGTTCCGCGCGTCATTCCCGTTGACGGGAATGGGTGTTTCCTATTTGCTCAATCGCGGAATATGGGGTGAAGGGTTATTTCCGCATGCTCAATCTTCGTCGCGAAGCAACGATTGCCGCCTTGGCTTTGGCGTTTCTGGCGTTGCTGTCCATCGCATCCTATTTGATCGTCAACCAAAGCGTCTCGCGCCAGCAGCACATGGCCAGCATTATAAGTCTGAGCGGACGACAACCCATGCTGAGCCAGCGCATCGCCTTGCTGGGGTTGGAGGTGGCCGAAGCCAAAACCGCCGAGGCGCGCGATCAGGCCGCGACCCAAATGCGCGAAGCCATCGATCTGATGCGGCGCAGCCACCGCAACCTGGTTAACGGGTCCCTGGCCTTGGGCATTGCACCGCCCACCGGCAAGGCTTTGAAGGATATCTATTTTTCTCCGCCTTACGACCTGAACGTCAAGGTAACGGATTTTTTGTCCACATCCGAAAAGGTTCTCGATTCGGTCGATCAAAAAGCCACGGGCCAAATCATCCGCAATGCCGCGCAGGTGGTCGTTCTGGCCAACAGCGCCTTGCTGGAGGCGCTGGCCGCCGCCGTCAATCAATACGCCGCCGAAAGCGAATCCCTGTTTCGCCAGTCGCAAATCCGTATCCTGGTCGTTACCGCATCGATGCTGCTTGCTCTGGCCACCGAGGCGTTGTTTATCTTTCGTCCCCTGCATCACCGAATGCGGGGATTGGTCGAAATGGCTCAATCCGACCCCTTGACCGGATGTTATAATCGCCGTTCCCTGCTTGATTCGGCGGCTCGCGATTTCGCCCGGTCGCGCCGGACCGGGGCGCCGTTGTCGGTGATCCTGTTCGATATCGATCACTTCAAGCAGATCAACGATGCCCACGGCCACGCCGCCGGCGACGCGGTGATCCGGTCCTTGACCGAAGTCGTCAAGGCCACCATTCGCACCGCCGATATGCTGGGGCGGTTGGGCGGCGAGGAATTCGTGGTGTTCCTGCCCGATACCGACACCGCCAACGCGATGCTGGTGGCCGAAAAATTGCGCGCGATGTTGGAACAGGCCACCGTGGTCCACGAAGCGTCGGTTCTGCGCTTTACCGCCAGTTTCGGCGTCGCCCAGATTTCAGACCTGGACGAGGGTCCGTTGGCGCTGATCGAGCGCGCCGACGCTCAGATGTACAAGGCCAAAAGCGGCGGGCGGAATTGCGTCAGAAGCGAGATGATCTAAAATGACGAATTCGTGATTTAAGTCTTGGATTCGCGCGCGCGAGTATGCGATATGCATGGCGTCTTCACAGGACGTCAACTCATGAACCAAATATAACGGAGTTTTCGGTATGGGTGCGCGCGTTGCCATCAATGGATTTGGTCGTATCGGTCGTCTGGTTTTGCGGTCGTTGATTGAGACGGGACGAACGGATATCGAGGTTGTCGCCATTAACGATTTGGGCTCGCCCCAGGCCAATGCGCATTTGCTGAAGTACGATTCGGTTCACGGCGTTCTGAAAGCGGACGTAAAAGCCGACGACACGTCCATCACCATCGACGGACGCAGCATTCAAGTGACCGCCGAGCGCGACCCGGCCAAGCTGCCGTGGCGCGACCACAAGATCGACGTGGCCATGGAATGCACCGGCTTGTTCACCAAGCGCGACAAGGCCGCCGCCCATCTGGAAGCCGGGGCCAAGCGGGTGCTGGTTTCCGCTCCCGCCGACGGAGCCGATCTGACCGTGGTCCAGGGCGTCAACCATCATCTGCTGGATAAAAGCCATCTGGTGGTTTCCAACGGTTCCTGCACCACCAACTGTCTGGCGCCGGTGGCTCAGGTGCTGCACCAGATCTGCGGAATCAAACACGGTTTCATGACCACGATCCATGCCTATACCGGCGACCAGAACACCGTGGACACCCTGCACAAGGATTTGCGCCGCGCTCGCGCCGCCGCCCTGTCGATGATCCCCAACACCACCGGCGCCGCCAAGGCCATCGGTCTGGTTTTGCCGGAATTGGCGGGCAAGCTGGACGGCTCTTCGGTTCGGGTCCCCACCCCCAACGTCTCCATGGTGGATTTGAAATTCGTGGCCGAACGTCCGACCACCAAGGACGCCATTCACGCCGCCATGGCCGAGGCCGCCAACGGTCGGCTCAAGGGGATTCTGGGTTATACCGAAGAGGAACTGGTTTCGATGGACTTCAACCACGACAGCCATTCCTCGACCTTCGACGCCACTCAGACCAAGGTGATCGACGGAACCTTCGTTCGGGTCGTGTCCTGGTACGACAACGAATGGGGATTTTCGACCCGCATGTCCGATGTCGCCGTTCTGATGTCCAAGCTCGGTTAGGGTCTGTCGATGTTCAACACCATCGACAGCTTCGACGTCAAAGGCAAGCGGGTGCTGGTCCGCCTGGACCTGAACGTTCCCGCCAAAGACGGCAAGGTGACCGACGACACGCGCATCCGGCGGTCGGTCGCCACCCTGACCGAATTGATGGATCGCGGCGCGCGGGTGATCGTGCTGACCCATTTCGGCCGCCCCAAGGGCCGCGACATGACCTTTTCGCAAAAGTTGCTGCAAGAGCCCTTGGCCGCCGCCGTGGGCAAACATGTGGCGTGGGCCGACGACTGCATCGGGCCGGAAGCGGAACGGGCGGTGGCGGCGCTGAAGGACGGCGATATCGTGTTGATGGAAAACGTCCGCTTCCACCCGGAAGAGGAAAAGAACGACATGGATTTCGCCGGGAAACTGGCGGCCTTGGGCGATCTGTACGTCAACGACGCCTTTTCCACCGCCCATCGCGGGCACTCCACCACCGAGGGCTTGGCCCATTTGCTGCCCGCCGCCGCCGGACGGTTGATGCAGGCGGAATTGGTGGCGTTGAGCAAGGCGCTGGACTCGCCCGACAAACCGTTTGCCGCCGTGGTCGGCGGTTCAAAAATCTCCACCAAGCTGGAAGTGCTGGGCAATCTGGTCGCCAAGACCGACTATCTGATCATCGGCGGCGGCATGGCCAATACCTTCTTGTTCGCGCAAGGCGTTTCAATCGGAAAGTCTCTGTGCGAAAAGGACATGGTCCAAACCGCCTTGGCGATTTTGGACAAGGCCAAAGTCGGCGGCTGCAAGATCGTTCTGCCCGTCGACGCGGTCATCGCCCATGAATTTTCCGAGAATCCGCCCACCCAGGTGGTGGCGATCGACAAGGTGCCGGACGACATGATGATTCTGGACGCCGGTCCGGCCTCGGCGGATTTGATCATCAAGGAAATCGAAACCTGCAAGACGCTGGTTTGGAACGGTCCCCTGGGCGCGTTCGAGGTCAGTCCGTTCGACGAAGCGACCAACAAGGTGGCCAAGGCCGCCGCCCGGTTGACCAAGACCAACGGCTTGACCACGGTGGCCGGGGGCGGCGATACGGTGTCGGCTTTGGTCAAGGCGGGCGTGGAACGCGATTTCACCTACATCTCGACCGCCGGCGGCGCGTTTTTGGAATGGCTGGAAGGCAAGACGCTTCCCGGCGTCGCCGCATTGATCAGGTAGAGGTTATCCCAACAAATCTTTCAAACGCGTAAGACAGGCGGCGTGATCGGGCCGGTAATCCTGGTCTTCCCACCACGCCTCGACTTGAGACAACAGCGTTCCGATCGCGGGTCCGGGCGTCAGCCCCAAATCCAGCGCGTCCTGGCCGCGTAGCGGAAACAGCAGCGGTCGCCAACCGTCGGCCAGATCGAGCAGTCCGGTCCAGTGGGCGGTCAGAGCCGATGACGAAAGATCGTTGACGCGGCGGTCCTCGGACCATGCCACCAGCACCTGATCGCGGAACAAATCGGCGCCGGTTCGATGCAGCATGCGCCGCGCCATCTTGAATTCCATCCCGGCGGAGACCGACGGCCAGCCTTCGACAATGGCGCAAAGGCGGTCGGTCTGGTCGTTGGAAAGATGCAGACGATGCCCCACGGATCGGGCGGCATGACCGTCGGGCGGCAACAGGCAAGCTAGTCTGCGCAACGGGTCGGGGCCGATATGGGGGCGGATCAACGCCCGGCTTTCCAGCCAAACCAGGACCTTCAGGCGGTCGGGGAACTCCAGTTCCGGCAAGATCGGGGCGAAAATGCCCTCGGCCCGCATGACGGTGACCACCGGCGTCGGATCGGGGGCGGCCAGAAGCTTCAGCAACTCGGCGGCGATCCGTTCGGCGGAAAGCTCGGTCAGGCGCGCGGCCAGTTTGCGGCAGGCGACCATCCCCGGATGGTCCGGCGCGCCCAGGCCGTAATGGGCATTGAAACGGAAAAAACGCAGGATGCGAAGAACGTCCTCGCCGATCCGGGTTTCGGGATCGCCGACGAAACGCACCCGCCTGCCCCCCAGATCGGCCAAGCCGTCGAAGGGGTCCCAGACCCGCCCGTCCAAGTCGGACGACAAGGTGTTGATGGTGAAATCCCGACGGGCGGCGTCTTCCCGCCACGATTTGGTGAAGGCCACCTGGGCATGACGGCCATCGGTCATTTCGTCCCGGCGCAGGGTGGTGATCTCGAACGAGCGGCCGCCGCACAAGGCGGTGACGGTGCCGTGGGCCAACCCCGTGGGAACGGTCTTGATGCCGCGGCTGTCCAAAAGCGCCATGACCGTTTCGGGAGGATTGGGGGTGGCGATGTCGATATCCCGCACCGGGCGGTTCAACAATCCGTCGCGGACGCAGCCGCCCACGAATCGAGCTTCCGATCCGTCGGCGGTCAAGGCTTCGATGACTTGGCGGGTCGCCGGATCGCTAAGCCAGGGTTGCGGCGACAACTGGCCGACCGGCGCGTCAGAGGACACCGCTCGAAGCCAGCTCGTCATGGAAGGATACCAAAATCGCCGCGGTCAGACCCCAGATGTTCCGCCCCTGCCAGGACAGCGACCACCATGATTTTTCGACGCCGTCGACCATGCGTTTCATCCGCGTGCGATTGGCCGGATCGCAAAAAAAAGACAGGGGAACTTCGAAAGCCTCGGCGACTTCGAACGAATCCAGGGTCAGGGAAAACGGCGGGTGGACGATGCCGATTACCGGAACCACACGAAAACCCGTTCCGGTTCTGCGCTCGTCAAGACATCCCAGGACCGTCACGTTGTCGGGGCTAAGGCCGATTTCCTCTTCGGTCTCGCGCAGGGCGCAGGCGACGGCGTCGCCGGAATCTTCCGGTTCGAGACGCCCGCCGGGAAAACTGATCTGGCCGGGATGGTGTTCCAGATGGGCGGTGCGCCTGGTCAGCAGCACGGTCGCGCCGCAGGGATGGTCCACCAGCGGAACCAAAACCGCCGCGGGGGTGCCGCCGTCCGGTTCGGCGGGGCGGGGGCACCGGGACCGTCCCGCGATCCATTGAGACACAAGGGACAGATTGGGAAAGGATGCGCGTGATGTTAAAGTTTCCGACATAACGTCCACTATAGCCAACCACGCCTTGCTTGTCATAGGGTGATTTGGTGGTGAAAGCCGAGCAGGAAAGGGAGTTCAACATCGTGACCGAACCAACGACGGCGGAACAGGCGGATCGGGCGGCCGTGTTGCTGAAGACCGCGAAAGAGGCAATCTCGGCCCGGGTTTTCGGTCAGGTGGCGGTGATCGAACAGGTGCTTGCCGCCGTTCTGGCCGGCGGGCATGCCTTGTTGGTCGGCGTTCCCGGTTTGGCCAAAACCAGGCTGGTGGAGACCGTGGGCGTGGTGTTGGGGCTGGAGGAGCGCCGCGTTCAATTCACCCCGGACTTGATGCCGTCGGATATTTTGGGCGTGGAAATTCTGGACGAAAGCGTCGGTGGAGAGAGGCATTTCCGCTTCATTCCCGGCCCGGTGTTCTGTCAACTGCTGATGGCCGACGAGATCAACCGCGCCTCGCCCCGCACCCAGTCGGCCTTGTTGCAAGCCATGCAGGAAGGGCGGGTGACCATTGCCGGGGAAACCTATCCGCTGCCGCATCCCTTCCATGTCATCGCCACCCAGAATCCGTTGGAACAAGAAGGCACCTATCCGCTGCCCGAGGCGCAATTGGACCGCTTCCTGCTGGAAATTCCGGTGGGCTATCCCGACCTGGAGGCGGAACGGACCATGCTGCTGGCCACCACCGGTCCGGCCGAGGAACCGGCCCGCGCCGTGCTGTCCGCCGCCGATCTGACCGCTGCCCAGGCGGTGGTTCGGCAGATGCCGGTGGGCGAAACCGTGGTGACGGCGATCTTGCGGCTGGTGCGCGACGGCAGACCCGAAACCACCGACCTGGACGCGATCAAGACCTTCGTCCATTGGGGCCCTGGTCCCCGGGCGGCGCAAGCCTTGATGCTGTCCGCCCGCGCCCGCGCCCTGCTGGACGGGCGGTTGTCGCCGTCCCTGGACGACGTGGCGGCGCTGGCCCCGTCGGCGTTGCGTCACCGCATGGCCCTTACCTTCGCCGCAAGGGCCGAGGGCGTGACCCTGGACCGGCTGATCCAAACCTTGATCGGGCGCTTGGGATGACCGCCGAGGTCCATGCCCTGGCCGATACCTTGCCGCCGCTGCTGATGGCGGCCAAGCGGATCGCCGGGTCGGTGATCGGGGTTCATGGGCGCAGGCGCGCCGGTCCCGGCGACAGCTTCTGGCAATACCGCGCCGCCCGCGCGGGCGATTGCGTCAGACAAATCGATTGGCGTCAATCGGCCCGAAGCCAACATTTGCAAGTGCGCGAAACCGAATGGACGACGGCTCAGACCGTTCATTTGTGGTGCGACGATTCCCCCACGCTGGATTGGCGGTCGATGCCGCGATTGCCGAGCAAATCCGAGCGGGCCAAGGTGCTGGCACTGGCAATCAGCCTGCTGTTGTTGCGCGGCGGCGAGCGGGTCTGTCCGTTCGGCGCCGATCCGATCGGCGGCGAGCGCCAATTGGACCGGCTGGCGCTGGCATTGGCCGCCGGGGCCAAACCGACGCCCAGCCCAGTGGTGACGGCCGGTCATGGGGTGGTCTTGATCTCGGATTTCCTGGCTCCCGCCGACCAGTGGCGGACGACCTTGAAGGCATTGTTCCGGCAAGGCGTCGTCGGTCATTTGCTGCAAGTTCTCGATCCGGCCGAAGAGACCTTTCCCTACGCCGGGCACATCGATTTCCACGGAATCGACCGCCGGATTTCCGTTGCGGTCGGCAGGGCCCAGGATGTCGGTCAAGCCTATCGCGAGCGCATGCGCGACCATTGCCAGGATTTAACCCGCTTGGCCCAATCCCTGGGCTGGACCCACTTGATCCATCGCACCGATCACCCGCCCCAAACGGCATTGCTGGCTTTGTACGCCCGATTGTCGGAGCGCCCGCGGTGGTAACGTTCGCCTTGCCGTGGATGCTGCTTGGTTTGGCCGCCCTGCCCGGGTTGTGGTGGCTGTTGAAGGCGGCGCCGCTTCCGCCAAGAAACGTGACGTTTCCTCCGATCCGGCTGTTGATCGGGCTGGCCTCCCGGCTCGATGCGCCCGATCGCATGCCGTGGTGGGTATTGCTGCTGCGCTTGTCGCTGGCGGCGGCGCTGATAATTGCCGCCGCGGGGCCCGTTCTGTTCGCCGACGCCACGATCGCCCAAACCACCGGTCCGCTGCTGATCGCTTTCGACGACGATTGGGCCGTGGCCACCGACTGGCAAGCTCGTCGACAATGGATCGAGGACCGTCTGCGCGCGGTGAAACGGGCGGGCCGGACCATATATCTGCTTCCGACCGCGCCGCCGGTTCCGCAAAGCGTGGGACCGCTGACCGCCGATCAGGCATTGACCTTGATCCGGGGGTGGAAGCCGAAACCTTGGGCCGCCGACCGAGCGGGGGCGGCGGCGGTCCTGGGCACGCTGTCGTCCGGGACCGGGATCGAATCGGTTTGGGTCGCAAACGGTTTGGAAGATGGGAACGGGCAGGCGTTCATCCGGGCTTTGGCGCGCCTGGGCAACGGACCAGCCGTGGTCATGGGACGGACGGCGCGGGCGCTGGCGCCGGGCGAAGCCCAAACGGATTTGACCGTCGTGGTGAACGGCGTGAAGAGCGCGTCGGCGGACGTCGTCGCCTTGGATCGAAGCGGACGCGAACTGGGCCGGGCGACTACCGACGCCGCCATGAGGGCGGTCGTCGCCTTGCCGCTGTCCATGCGCAATCAAGCCGCGCGGCTGGTCATCGAAGGCGAACATTCCGCCGCCGCCGTTGTGCTGATGGACGAACGGTCCAGGCGCCGAACCGTGGCGCTGGCCCGAGACGCCGCCGCCTTGTCGCGGCCGCCCTTGCTGGATTCCCTGACCTATGTGGATAAGGCGGTTCAGCCGTTCGCCGAAACCATCCAAGGACCGGCGGCGGACATGCTGGCGCGGAAGCCTTCGCTGCTGGTGTTGGCGGCGACCGTCGGTCAAGATCGCGCCGATGACCTGCGCGCGTGGATCGCGGACGGCGGCATGGTAATCCGCTTTGCCGACGAAACCCTGGTCGGAAGCGGCCAAGACACGTTGCTGCCTACCCGGTTGCGCGTCGGCGGACGGGAACTGGGCGGGGTTATGTCGTGGACCGAACCGCAGGCGCTGGCTCCCTTCGCATCGTCGTCTCCGTTCGCCGGTTTGCCGATTCCAGCCGACGTTCTGGTGCGTTCGCAAGTGCTGGCCGATCCCGAGCTGGACCCCGATGCCCAGATATGGGCGGGGCTTGCCGACGGCACGCCGTTGGTCACCGCCAAACCGGTGGGGCGAGGGTGGCTGGTGCTGTTTCATTGTGCGGCGACGCCCAAATGGAGTTCCCTGCCCGTTTCCGGACTGTTCCCCGAAATGCTGCGCCGATTGGTGATGATGTCGGCCGCCAACACCGTTCCGGGCGATGGTCCGTTCGCTCCGGTGCAAGTGATGGACGGCTACGGAATGTTGTCCCTTCCCGGCGGCGGCGAGAGCGCCGTCACCCACAAGACCGTTCCCGGTCCCGGCCATCCGCCCGGTCTTTACGGCGACGCCAAAGCGCCAATGGCGTTCAATTTGGGGCCATCGATCGAACCCCTCAAGGAGTTGACCGTTCCCGCCTCGGTCCGCTTCGAGGCGGTGGACGGCCGACGCGCCGAACGGGATTTGCGTCCGGTCTTTCTGTTCATGGCGCTGTTGCTGGGACTTGCCGATCTGGTCGTGGCGGCCAGGCTGGCCACGGTTGCCGTCATGATCTGTTTGGTTGCGACGCCGCGAGCCTGGGCGGCGGATTCGTGGAGCGACGGTCTGGAACCCCGACTGGCCTATGTGACCACTGGCAATGCCCGCATCGATGCCAAAAGCAAAACCGGTCTGAGCGATTTGACTCAGGTTCTGGCGGCCCGCTCCACCGCCGTGCTGGCCGCTCCCGCCGCCGTCCGCCTGGATGGCGACAACCTAGCCTTTTATCCGCTGCTCTATTGGCCGGTGACCGTGGACGCGCCGCCGCTTTCCGACGGCGCGGCGACCGCGGTCAAGCTGTATATGAAAGGGGGCGGTCTGATCCTGTTCGACCGCCAGGACGGCGGCGCGCCCGACCCGTCCGTGGATGCGGCCTTGCGGCGGCTGAATCGCCGGTTGGATTTGCCGCCTTTGACTCCGATCGGAACCGATCACGTCTTGACCCGGTCGTTCTATTTGCTGCGCTCCATGCCCGGACGGTTCGCCGACGGTGCGGTTTGGATTCAAGCCGACAGCGACGGCAATGACGGCGTCGCCACCGCGATCCTGGGTTCCAACGATTGGGCGGGGGCCTGGGCGGGGATGGGCGACGAGGCTCAGCGCGAGGCGGCATTCCGGTTCGGCGTCAATCTGTGCATGTATGCCCTGACCGGCAATTACAAAGCCGATCAAGTCCACCTGCCCGCCATTCTCGAACGGTTGGGACGGAAGCCATGACGGTCACGTTCGCACCGGTGGCGCCGTGGTGGGCGCTGGTCCTGATCCTGTCGGCGGCAGGCGGCGCATTGTGGCGTTACCGGAGCCTTTCGCGTTTGCGGATCATCGGCTTGGCGTTGGCGGCGGCGGCGTTGCTCGGCCCCTCGGTCAAGCGGGAAACGCGGGCCGCGGTCCCCGATATCGTCGTGCTCATGGTCGATGAAAGCCGCTCGCAAAGCATCGGCCAACGCCGGGCCAGGACGGAGCAGGCGGTTGCCGCGTTGAAGGAGACGTTGAGCAAAATTCCGGGCTTGGAGGTGCGCGTGGCGCCGTTCGGAGGCGACGCGCCGTTGTCTCGGGGCACGCTGTTGTTTCAGGCTTTGGCGCAAAGCTTGGCCGACATTCCGAAATCCCGGCTGGCCGGGGTGATCGCGGTCACCGACGGTTTGGCCGACGACGTTCCGCCCGCACGGCTGGATGCGCCGTTTCACGTTTTGCTGACTGGCGACAGAGAGGAAAACGACCGCCGCATCAAGGTGATCGGCGTTCCCGATTTCGCCCTGGTGGGCAAGGATGCGCGGATCAAGTTCCGCGTCGCCGGAGAGCCCGGATTGTCCGAGCTGCCGGTCAGGATCGAGGTCGACGGTCAGCCGTTCATGGAACAACCCATGCCCCAGGGCAAGGATTTGGAGGTGGACATTCCCGTTCGCCATGCCGGACGGACGGTGGTTGATCTGGGCGTGGCGCCCGGTCCGGGTGAATTGACCCTGGCCAACAATCACGCCGTCATCGGGGTTTCGGGCATAAGAGACCGCTTGAAGGTGCTTCTGTTGTCGGGCGCGCCCCACGGGGGCGAGCGGGTCTGGCGCAATCTGCTGAAATCCGATCCGGCGGTGGATCTGGTTCACTTCACCATATTGCGTTCGCCGAACAAGACCGATCCGACGCCGCTCGATCAATTGTCGCTGATCAACTTTCCGGTAAGGGAATTGTTCGAGCAAAAGTTGCCCGGTTTCGATCTGGTCATTCTCGACCGGTTCAAAGGCAGGGAAGTGCCGCAATCCTATTTGACGGTACTGTCTTCCTATGTCGCCAACGGCGGAGCCCTGCTGGTGGGTGCGGGACCGGAATTGAACGACTCCTCCGGTTTGGCCCAGTCGGGTTTGGCCGACATTCTGCCGGCCTTGCCCAGCGGCCCGGCGATCGAAGCTCCGGTCAAGCCCCGGGTGAGCGCCGACGGATCGCGGCATCCGGTGACGGCGGCGCTGGCCGCGCGGCAAGCGGATTGGGGCCGTTGGCTGCGGGTGATGCCAACGCAACTCAAAACGGGCAGCGTCGTCCTGGAAACGCCCGACCGGCTGCCTTTGGTGGCATTGTCCCATGCGGGCGAAGGCCGGGTGGCCATGCTGCTGTCCGATACCGTCTGGTTGTGGGCAAGGGGGTGGGAAGGCGGAGGCCCCTATTTGGAATTGCTGCGGCGAACCGTTCATTGGCTGATGAAGGAACCGGAGCTTGAGGAAGAGTCGCTGTCGGCCAAAATCGACAACGGCCGCTTGCTGGTCGTCAGGCATTCAATGTCGGCGGACAAACCCAAGCTGACCGTTACCGCGCCCGACGGCGGCACGCGATCGCTTGCGGTCGAGGATCATTCCGACGGCAGCCAAACCGCCGCCCTGGACATCGATTCAAGCGGAGTGTGGCGGGTCGGCGACGGAACCAGGACAGCCATCGCCATCGATGGCGATCCCTCGCCATTGGAATTGTCCGAGGTGGTCGCCACCGACCGGCGCGTCAAACCCCTGGTGGATGCCACCGGAGGCCATCTGGCATGGCTGGTCCAGGACGGCGTTCCTTCCATTCGCCGCACCGCTCCCGCCGCTTCGCAGTCGGGGTCGGATTGGATGGGGCTGGTCGCCCGGGGAGACAGCGTGGTGACGGGCGTGGAACAGTCGACATTGTGGCCCGGTCTGATCCTGATCGCCGCCGCCCTGATCTTTCAAATCATGGCTTGGCTGCGCGAAGGGCGGTAGTAGGGCGTGAAGAAGTCCCTCGCTGTCGCTCAGTTTACTTCTTCACACTCGACGAACAAACCCAAGCGAAAATAGACCGAACTCCGAGCGAAGAACCGCTTCGAGCGAGGGGTTACAAAGCCAAAACCGTGAGAAAGTACACCGAGGCATCGCCGAGGGACTTTTTCACGAGAAGCTATGGCTTGGCTGCGCGAAGGGCGTTAAGCACGTCCTGGGTAGTGGGCAGCTCGGGCAGGGCGATGCCGTTCGGCGTGCCGGGACCGTAGACCGCGTCGAAGGGAATGCCGAACCGGCCGAAGGTTTCCAGGTAATGGGTTATGGTTTCGTCGGGTTTGGTCCAATCGCCTTGCATGGCCGTCACTCCGGGCTCGGACAGTGCCTTGGCGACCTCGCCCCGTTCGATCACCGTCAGCTTGTTGAGCTTGCAGGTGATGCACCAATCGGCGGTGACGTCCACGAACACCACATGTCCTTTGGCGACTTCGGCGGCGATGACGTTCTGATCGAAGGCGACCCAGGCCAAGCCGTCGGATCGGGACGGATCGGCGCGCCCGGCGACGCCGATCAGCACCACCACCAGCCACAAGGCGGTGGCGGCCAAGATGGCGCCCAACAGTTTTTTGACCACGCCCATCCACGGTCCGGGGTGGGGCATTTTGGTGGCCAATTCGGGCCACAGGGCGACCCCCAGGAACGGCGAGGCCATGCCCAGCCCCAAGGCCGAAAAGATGATCAGAATCTCATAGGTGCCCCGCGCCAGGGCAAAGCCGATGGCGGTGCCGACGAAGGGCGCGGAACACGGCGTCGCCAGCAAGGTGGCGAACAAGCCGGACAAGAAATGCCCGGCCAGCGAAGACCCGCCGGTTCCCAATTCTCCCGCCCATGACGGCAGGGGAATTTCGAACAATCCCCACAAATTGGCGGCGAACGCCAGCAATACCGCGATCATGAATCCAAGGAAAACCGGCTGCTGGAATTGCAATCCCCATCCCACCGCATGTCCGGCGCCGCGGATCACGATCAAAATCGCCGCCAATCCCAGGAACGAGACCATGATCCCGGCCGAGGAAGCCAGGAATCCCAGCCGGGCGTGCAGACGATGGCCGCCGCTATGGACCAGCAGGGACAGAATTTTCAGCGACAGGATCGGCAAGACGCAGGGCATCAAATTGAGTATCAAACCGCCCAGCATGGCGATGGCGGCCATCATCCACAAAGATGTGGACGGACGCGGCTTGCCCGGCACCACCGAGGCTTGCAATTCGCCAGCCTCGGTTCCGTCGAGCACGGTCAGCGTCAAGGATTTGCCGATCAAATCGGATGGCGCGTTGGGGTACGTGAAGGTCAATCGGTTTCCGCTTCGTTCCAGAACGGGCAACGCGAAGGCCGCTCCTTCCCCGTCTTCGACCAGCATGTCGGGATGGGTCAACGGTCGCTCGGAGGACAGGGTGACGACCAGATCGGAATTGACGGACTCAGCCGATTCGACGCGCCAGCCCAAACTGTCCCCGGATATGGGGACCGATGCCTGGGCTTGGGCCAGGGCATGGAAAAAGGTCGAGGGCAACGCCTCGCCCTTCGGGATGTCCAGGTCGAGGACGGCGTCCAACGGAACGCAGATCTTCTCGCAGGCCAAATAGTCGACCGCGGCGTGCAAATGAACGGCGTCGCCGGGAACGGCGACGGGAACGGCGATGGGCAGGATCACCGATCCGGTGTAGCCGATGGTTTGCAGTCCCGCGTCCACGGCGCGGTGCGGCGCGGGCCACGACAGAACGGGCGCGCCGATGTTGTCCGAGCCTTCCCAAGTCAGCTTGGGGGGGTAGCCCGCATCGCCCGGCAGCCGCCAGTAAATCTTCCATCCCGGCTTCAGATCGAAAGCCAGTCCCGCTTGTATAAAGGATGTGGTTCCGACCCCTTGAGCGGCGGCGATCAGCGCGACGGTTCCCGCCTGATTGACCGTGGTCGACGGCATCGCCGTCGCGGGAAAGCAGGACAGCAACGCCAAGCAAAAGGTTGCGTTCCGCAGCAGATGACTTAATCTATGAAGCATGGGTATTCAAACGTCCAACGGCTATCTTTCCGGTCAATTGCTCATCGCCATGCCGCAGATGCGTGACCATCGCTTTGCCCGCGCGGTGGTGTACTTATGCGCTCATTCCGCCACGGGCGCCATGGGGATCGTGATCAATCGCCAATTCGACGGGCTTACCTTTTCCGAGCTTCTGGAGCAACTGGAAATCGATGCGAAGCCCGGATGCGAGGCGATCCGCGTCCATTTCGGCGGACCGGTCGAAGCGGGTCGCGGTTTTGTCCTGCATTCAAACGATTACGTACACGAAACCACCACGCAGGTGGACGGTGAGGTCGGACTGACCGCCACCGTGGACGTGCTGAAGGCCATTTCCGACGGCGGCGGACCGAAATATCGCTTTTTGGCCCTGGGTTATGCCGGTTGGGGGCCGGGTCAACTGGATGCGGAAATTCGCGACAACGCGTGGCTGACGGCGCCGTCCGACGCCGAACTTCTGTTTAGCCCGGATTTGGATCGCAAATGGGTCAAAGCCATCGGCAAGTTGGGTTTCGATTTCACCACCCTATCCGCCGAAGCCGGTCACGCTTAAAATCAATACGGCGCCGATGACGATCTGAGCCACGGCGAACGCTGTGAATCCCTTGCGTCTTAACCAAGCGAGCAGCATGGCGCCGCCGGTAAGCGCGGCCGCGAAAGACAGCGCGCCGACGAGGACGGCTTCGGGGACGGGCGGCGGAGAAGCCGCCGTGACGATTCCGCAAAGCCCGAACAAAAGATGGGGAATCAGGAACAGCCACGCCAATTTGATCGATTGGTCCCGTTCGCACCCCATCAGGCGCCCCAAGATGATGGCGACGATCAGGGTGGTGACGCCAAATACGTTCCCCAAGGCTTGCAGCAGACCGATGACCAAGTAGTTTATCTGCGACAGATGATCCAAATCGCGGATCGTTACCCCCAACTTGTCGGCGGCCAGCAGAGCCAGTCCTCCGGCCAGAACGAAAGCGGCTTCCAGCCAAAGGGCGACTTCTGGTTTGGGGTCGCCGAACAAGTCGACGGCGACCAGCGGCAGCGAGCCCAGCGCAAGCATCAAAAGGGGGTGGACGCTGCCTTCCTGACGACCTTTGGCCGCCAAGACGGCGCTGCGGAAAATCTCATAAATTTCCCGGTTCAGAATCAGCGTCAAAGCAAGTCCGGAACCGACGCTGCCGATGGATTTGAGCAGGGGGGCAAACACCGGATCGGATGCCCAATGAAACAAATTCCTGGCAGCGACATCTCCGGAAACCGGCCAAACCAAAGCAAGCCCCTGATAAAGAGCCGCTATCGCCAAATCCAGATAGGTCATTAGACCCTCCAACTTTTAGTCTACTTGATCGACGCAATCGCAGCGAGCCTATAGCATGATTTGCGCGGCTTGTGGATCGAAGTAATTAGTACCATATCGGAACTAATATTGTGTAGATTTAGTAGTGGGTCGAGTGATTTGGTACAAGAACTCGACGATCGGGAAAAATTACGTCAGCATCATTAACCTATCGTGTCGATTTGTCTGGTTTTCTGTGAATTTCCGTCGTAAATAGATAAGCTTACCGCAAATTACCAAAGGTTCGGAGACCGCCGATGGCCCGTAAAATGCTGCAATTCACGCGACTTGACCAAAAAATGCCGGTCAAGCGCGATCCGGCTGAGCGCAACGAGGATTTCGACGAGATTTCGTTGGCGTTCGCCAAGGACGCGGCACACGAGCAGGCATCGCGTTGCGAGCAATGCGGCGTCCCATTTTGCCAAATCGGTTGCCCTTTGGGCAACAACATTCCCGACTGGCTGATGTTGGCGGCCGACGACCGCATGGAAGAAGCCTATGCCACCTCGGCGTCGACCAATACATTTCCGGAAATTTGCGGACGCATTTGCCCGCAGGACCGGTTGTGCGAGGGGTTGTGCGTTCTTGAGCAGTCCAAGCACGGCGCGGTGACCATTGGGGCCATGGAAAAGCATATCACCGAATTCGCCTTTTCCCAGGGGTGGGTCAAAGCGGTCAAGCCGGTCAAGGAGTTGGAACAGTCGGTGGGGATCGTCGGCGGCGGCCCGGCCGGCATGGCCGCGGCCCAAGCGCTGCGGAGCCAAGGCTATCAAGTGACCATCTACGATCGTCATGACCGGTTCGGGGGGCTGCTGGTGTACGGCATTCCCAGTTTCAAACTGGAAAAGTCGGTGGTCGAACGCCGGGTAAAGCTGCTTGCGGACAGCGGCGTCGCGTTCAAGCCCAACACTGAAATCGGCAAGGACATTTCCTTTTCGGATTTGCGCAAACGGCACGACGCCGTTCTGGTCGCCACCGGCGCCTATAAGTCCCGGCAATTGACGTTGCCGGGGGTGGGTGTGGACGGCGTGGTGCAGGCCCTTGATTATCTGATCGCCTCCAACAAGGTCGGTCTGGGAGTCAAGGTCGAAGCATTCGAAAACGGCACGCTTGACGCCCAGGATAAGCATGTGGTGGTGATCGGCGGTGGCGACACCGCCATGGATTGCGTTCGCACGGCGGTACGCCAAGGCGCCAAATCGGTCAAATGCCTGTACCGCCGAGATCGCGGCAATATGCCGGGCTCGCAACGCGAGGTTTCCAACGCCGAGGAAGAAGGTGTCGAATTCGTCTGGATGGCTTCTCCCGAGGCGATCCTGGGCGATGCCCGCGTCAGCGGCGTGCGGGCGCACAAGATGCATCTTTCGGTGGCCGACGCCTCGGGTCGGCAGACGCCGGTTCCCATCGAAGGGTCCAGTTTCACGCTGCCCGCCGATTTGGTCGTCACCGCCCTGGGGTTCGATCCCGAGGATATTCCCGCCAAATTCAAGCAGCCCGGCTTGGCGGTGACCAAGTGGGGCACGTTGACAGTGGACGACCGCACCAAGACCATGACCTCGCTGGACGGCGTGTTCGCCGCCGGCGACATCGTGCGCGGTCCCTCGCTGGTGGTTTGGGCCATTCGCGACGGACGCGAAGCGGCCAGCGCCATCGACCGTTACATACGGTCCAAGAACAAAGCCCAGGCGGCCGAGTAAGGCCTTTCAGGATCAGGACATTAGGAAACGACCATGAGCCAGAACCATTATCAAAACGAGGGCGAGCGTTTCGTCGCCGAGTACCGGGCCAACGCCGAGCGGCTTGAAGCTGCTGGCGTCGATTTGACCGAGCATGATGCCTGCGGCGTGGGTCTTGTCACCTCGCTGGACGGAAGGGCCCGGCGTGAAGTCGTGGTGGCCGGAATCGAGGCATTGAAGGTGCTGTGGCATCGCGGCGCCATCGACGCCGACGGCAAGACCGGCGACGGCGCGGGCATTCAAGTGGAATTGCCGCAAGAATTCTTTACCGATCATGTGCGCCATCGCGGCCACGAGCCTGCGCCCGGCCGTCTGGCGATCGGCATGATTTTTTTGCCCAAGACCGATCTTGGCGCGCAGGAGCGGTGCCGCTGCATCGTCGAATCGGAAATCCTGGCCTTCGGCTACACCATTTACGGCTGGCGTCAGGTGCCCGTAAACGTGGCGGTCATCGGTGAAAAAGCCAACGCCACCCGCCCGGAGATCGAACAGATCCTGGTGGCCAATACCAAGGGCGTGCCGGAAGACCGCTTCGAAACCGATTTGTTCCTGGTGCGGCGCCGGATCGAGAAGCGGGTGCTGGGCGGTCACATCAACGACTTCTATATCTGCTCGCTGTCGTGCCGGTCCATCGTCTACAAGGGGATGTTCCTGGCCGAGCAATTGACCACGTTCTATCCCGACTTGCTGGATGAACGCTTCGTGTCGCGTTATGCGCTTTATCATCAACGCTACTCCACCAACACCTTCCCCACATGGCGGCTGGCCCAGCCCTTCCGCATGCTGGCCCATAACGGCGAAATCAACACCCTGGCCGGAAATCTGAACTGGACCAAGGCCCATGAACCGCGCATGTCGCACGCCGAGTTCGGCGATTTGATGGAAGACATCAAGCCGGTGGTGCAACCGGGCGGTTCGGATTCCGCGGCTCTCGACAATATGTTCGAGTTGATGGTGCGGGCGGGTCGGACGGCCCCCTTGGTCAAGCAGATGCTGATCCCCGAATCCGTGGTGCAAAACGCCTTGATGCCCGAGGAGCACCGCGCTTTTTACAGTTATTGCAATTCGGTTATCGAACCGTGGGACGGCCCCGCCGCCATTTGCGGCACCGACGGGCGATGGACTTTCGCAGGCATGGATCGCAACGGTCTTCGGCCCATGCGCTTCACCATCACCGCCAATAACCTGCTGATCATCGGGTCGGAAACCGGCATGGTGAAGATTCCCGATTCCGACGTGGTCGAAAAGGGCCGGGTCGGTCCCGGTCAGACCATCGCCGTCGATCTGGAAACCGGACGTCTTTACCGCGACAACGAGATCAAGGACATGCTGTCCGCGCGTCAACCCTATGGCGATTGGACCCGGCGCATCACCCAACTGGATTCTCTGGTCAAAACCGGCGCGCCGGAAACCGCCGATTTCTCGCCCGAGGAATTGCGCCGCCGCCAATTGGCCTACGGCCTGAGCATGGAGGACATGGAACTGATCCTTCAGCCCATGGTCGAGGAGGCCAAGGAAGCGATTGGCAGCATGGGCGACGACGCCCCATTGGCGGTGCTGTCCAAGCAATATCGCGGCTTGCATCATTTCTTCCGGCAGGATTTCAGCCAGGTGACCAATCCTCCGATCGATTCCTTGCGGGAAAACCGGGTGATGAGCCTGCGTACCCGATTGGGAAATCTGGGCAACATCCTGGACGAGGACATCAGCCAGTGCAATCTGCTGCAACTGGAATCGCCGGTCCTGTCCAACGCCGAATTCGCGGCCATGCGCCGTCATATGGGCGCCACTTGCGCCGAGGTCGATTGCACCTTCGATCCGTCCTCGGGCGATACGGCGCTGAAGGACGCCCTTAGCCGCATAAGACGCGAAGCGGAAGACGCCGTTCGCGGCGGCTGCACCCATCTGATCTTGTCCGACGACAAGGTCGGGGCCGACCGCGCGCCCGTGCCGATGATACTGGCGGTGGGCGGCGTTCATTCCCACTTGGTGCGCGAACGGTTGCGGACCTGGACGTCGCTCAACGCGCGGTCGGGCGAGGCTTTGGACGTCCATTATTTCGCCGTCCTGATCGGCGTCGGCGCAACCACCGTCAACGCCTATCTGGCGCAGGAGGCCATCGCCGACCGCCATCGCCGCGGGCTGTTGGGCAATCTTAGTCTGGAAGAATGCGTGCGGCGTTACAAAAAAGCGCTGGATCAAGGGCTGCTGAAGATCATCTCCAAGATGGGGATTTCGGTGATCAGTTCCTATCGCGGCGGCTACAATTTCGAGGCCGTCGGTCTGTCGCGGTCGTTGGTGGCCGAGTTCTTCCCCGGCATGACCAGCCGTATTTCCGGCATCGGTTTGATCGGCATCGGCAAGAAGACAGCCCAACAGCATAAGGCTGGATTCGGTCAGGCCGACGCGGTCTTGCCGGTTGGCGGTTTCTACCGGTCCCGGCGCGGGCACGAGGCCCATTCCTTCGACGGCAATCTGATCCATGTGCTACAGGAAGCGGTGACCACCGACAGTTATCAGACCTATCGCAAATATTCCGACGGCTTGCGGCGGATGGCGCCGATCACCATTCGCGACCTGCTGGATTTTCAGCCGGCGGGCAAGTCGGTCAATATCGACGAAGTCGAATCGCTGACCGAAATCCGCAAGCGGTTTCTGACGCCGGGCATGTCGCTGGGGGCCTTGTCGCCCGAGGCTCACGGCACCTTGAACATCGCCATGAACCGCATCGGCGCCAAAAGCGTGTCGGGCGAAGGCGGCGAGGATCCCGAGCGTTATCGGCCCAGGCCCAACGGCGACAATGCCAATTCGGCGATCAAGCAGATCGCCTCGGGCCGGTTCGGCGTAACGGCCGAGTACCTGACCATGTGCCGCGAAATCGAGATCAAAGTGGCGCAGGGGGCCAAGCCCGGCGAAGGCGGCCAGTTGCCCGGATTCAAGGTGACCGCCGAGATCGCCAAGCTGCGCCATGCCACCGAGGGGGTGATGCTGATCAGTCCGCCGCCTCACCACGATATTTATTCGATCGAGGATCTGGCTCAGTTGATCTATGACTTGAAGCAGATCAATCCGGAAGCCCGGGTGACGGTCAAGCTGGTCAGCCGGTCGGGGATCGGCACCATCGCCGCCGGGGTGGCCAAGGCCAAGGCCGACACCATCCTGATTTCGGGCCATAACGGCGGCACCGGGGCCAGTCCGCAGACCTCGATCAAATTCGCCGGTCTGCCCTGGGAAATGGGCTTGTCCGAGGCCCATCAGGTGCTGACCCTGAACCGGCTGCGCCATCGGGTGAAACTGCGCACCGACGGCGGCATCAAGACCGGCCGCGACGTGGTCATCGCCGCCATGCTGGGGGCCGAGGAATTCGGCATCGGCACCACCTCGCTGATCGCCATGGGCTGCATCATGGTTCGTCAGTGCCATTCCAATACCTGCCCGGTGGGGGTCTGCACTCAGGACAAATCCTTGCGTCAACGGTTCGAGGGTACGCCCGAAAAGGTGGTCAACCTATTCAGCTTCATCGCCGAGGAGGTTCGTGAAATCCTTGCGGTGTTGGGCGCTCGCTCGCTGACCGAGATCATCGGGCGCACGGACCTTCTATCGCAAGTCAGCCGCGGCGGCACCGATCTGGACGATCTGGATTTGAATCCGCTGCTGGCCCAGGCCGACGACGGCGGCTATGCCCGCTATTGCACCCAGGAGGAGCGCAACGCCGTTCCCGAAACCCTGGACGCCCAGATCATCAAGGACGCCCGCCCGCTGTTGGAAGAAGGCGAAAAGATGCAGTTGGCCTATGACGTCCGCAACGTTCAACGGGCGGTCGGCACCAAGCTGTCGCATATGATCACCAAGCGTTACGGCATGCACGGTCTGGCGCCGGGCCACATCACCGTGCGCCTGAAGGGTTCCGCCGGACAGTCGCTGGGGGCGTTCGCCGTGCGCGGCCTGAAGCTGGAGGTGTTCGGCGATTCCAACGATTACGTCGGCAAGGGATTGTCGGGCGGCACCATCGTGGTGCGGCCGCCGGTGGCCAGCGCCCTGCGCAGCAACGAAAACACCATCATCGGCAATACGGTTCTGTACGGCGCCACTTCGGGCAAGCTGTTCGCCGCCGGTCAGGCGGGCGAACGCTTCGCCGTCCGCAATTCCGGAGCCACGGCGGTGATCGAGGGCTGCGGCTCGAATGGCTGCGAATACATGACCGGCGGCGTGGTTGCCATCCTTGGTGCGGTGGGCGCCAATTTCGGCGCCGGCATGACCGGGGGCATGTCGTTCGTCTACGATCCCGACGGGGTTTTCCCGGTTCTGGTTAATGACGAATCGGTGGTGTGGAACGCGGTCGCCACAGACCACTGGGCGAACGTGCTGAAGTCGCTGGTCCAGGAGCATGTGGCCGAAACCCAATCGGCGTTCGGCGCCGAACTGTTGGCCGACTGGGATCGCGAGTTGCCCCGCTTCCAGCAAGTGGTGCCCAAGGAGATGCTGTCCCGGCTGGCCTATCCGCTGGGCTGGGAGGCCGAAAAGGCCAGGGCGTAACCGGATGAACGACGGCCCCCGAATAGAATCCGGGGGCCGTTGCGTAACCGCCAAGCGCATCCCGCCGATTGTGCCGGGTCCGACCCGGCAGTGCGGCGGTGACGGCAAAAGAAGAAGTTATGCGGTTTGCGCGGCGCGCTGACGAGCGGCGAATTCCTTGACTTGCCTTTCCATGGCTTGGAAGGCGTCGCGCAGGGCGATGAAAATGTCTTCGTTCACATGCGAGTCCTTGGGATCGCGGCGCACCACCAATTCGGTGCCGGGAACGGTCACGTCGATGCGGACGTGGAAGGGTTCCCCTTTGTGATGAAGATTGGAGGTGTTGCTGTGATGGCGTTCGACGGCGACGCGGCAGCCAATGATCCGGTCATAAAATTGTTCCAGTTTAGCTGCTTTCTCGCGGATGCGGTCTTCGACCGCGTCGGAATGGTCTATGCCATGAAAGGTGATCTGTAGGGGAAGTTTCATGGGCACCTCCTGTTTTTTGATTTTGACGAAAGAATATATTGAGCCTGTCCGAGCGCTATTGCAACGACGCAAATCAACCCGCATATGTTAGCGTCTGCCGTCGGCCCGCCGACAAGCTATAATGTTGCATGCATGGCATGCGTGCGGCAGCATGCCGACCGACCAGACTGGGATTGTCGTACCATTCAAACAGCAAGGGTTATTAAGACAGATGGCTGAAGAAACACTTTCCTTCCAGGCCGAGGTGGCCAAACTTTTGGACATCGTGGTCCATTCCCTGTACAGCGATCGCGAGATATTCCTGCGTGAACTGATTTCCAACGCTTCCGATTCGTGCGATCGCCTGCGCTATGCGTCTCAGACTCGCGGCGACTTGATCGCGGGCGACGGCGAGTTGCGCATCCGCCTGATCCCCGACAAGGAAGCGGGCACGCTGACCATTGTCGATAACGGCTATGGGATGAACAAGGACGACCTGATCGCCAACTTAGGCACGATCGCCAAGTCGGGCACCGACGAATTCCTGAAGGCGCTGGGCGAGGCCGCACGCAAGGATTCCAATCAAATCGGCCAGTTCGGCGTGGGCTTCTATTCCGCTTTCATGGTCGCCGACAAGGTCGACGTGCTGACCGCCAAGGCTGGCGAACCGGGCGGGTGGCTGTGGTCGTCGGACGGGCGCGGCTCGTTTACCGTGGTCGAAGCGGAAAACGTCCAACGCGGGGCCAGCATTACCCTGCATCTGAAAGACGACGCCAAGGATTACGTGGACGTCCATACTCTGAAGGGCATCGTCAAACGCTATTCCGACCATATCGCCATTCCGGTTCTGCTGAAGGACGGCGAAACCGAAGAGACCGTCAATTCCGCCAGCGCCCTGTGGACGCGCTCCAAGTCCGAGATCAGTCCCGAGCAATATGCCGAATTCTACCGCCATGCCTCGCACGGCTTCGACGAGCCGTGGGCCACCCTGCACTACAAGGCCGAAGGGGCGATCGAATATACCGGATTGCTGTTCGTTCCCTCGTCCAAGCCGTTCGACCTGTTCGATCCCGAGCGCCGCAATCACCTGAAGCTGTACGTCAAGCGGGTGTTCATCACCGATCGCGTCGAGGATTTGCTGCCCGGCTGGCTGCGCTTCCTGCGCGGCGTGGTCGATACGCCCGATCTGCCCTTGAACGTCAGCCGCGAATTGTTGCAGCACAATCCGCTGCTGGCCAAGATCAAGACCGGCTTGGTCAAGAAGGTGCTGGGCGAACTGAAGAAGAAGGCCGAGGATTCCGACAGCGGCTATATTTCCTTCTGGGAAAATTTCGGTCCGGTGCTGAAGGAAGGATTGTACGAGGACCGCGAGCGCCAAGCCGACATTCTGGGGCTATGCCGGTTCCACACCACCCACGGTGACGGCTGGCACAGCCTGGACGAGATCGTCGCCCGCATGAAGCCGGACCAAGAGGCGCTTTACACCATCACCGGCGACGACCTAGCCAAGATCAAGCGTAGCCCGCAATTGGAAGGCTTCGTCGCCAAGGGCGTCGAGGTGATCTTGCTGTCCGACCCGATCGACGATTTCTGGCTGTCGTCCGTGTTCGAATACCAGGGCAAGCCGTTCCGTTCGGTCACCGAGGCGGGCGAGGACCTGTCCAAGCTGGCCGGATCGGACTCGGCCGAGAGCAAGGCCGAGCAGACTCCCGAAGGCGATCTGTCCACCCTGATCGCCGCGCTTAAACTGGCTCTGGGCGACGAGGTTCAAGACGTGCGGGCGTCGAACCGGCTGACCGAATCGGCGGTTTGTCTGGTGGCGGGCGAAGGTCAAATGAGCATGCATTTGGAAAAGCTGCTGCGTTCGCACGGTCAGTTGAACCAGGAACACAAGAAGGTCATGGAAATCAATCCCGGCCATTCGTTGATCAAGACGCTGGCCTCCGTCGTCGCCAGCAAGGGGGCTCAGGCGGGCATCGAGGATCAGGCCTTCCTGCTGCTGGATCAGGCGCGCATTCTGGAAGGGGAATTGCCCAAGGATCCCCACGCCTTCGTCAAACGGTTGGGCGCGGCCATGGCCAGCGGATTGATGTCATAACGGCTACCCGCATTCAGGCCGTTCTGGGGCCGACCAACACCGGCAAGACCTATTACGCCTTGGACCGCATGATGGGTCACGCCTCCGGCATGATCGGCTTCCCCTTGCGCCTGCTGGCCCGCGAAAATTACGAGCGGGTGGTCAAGGCCAAGGGGGCCGATCGGGTGGCGCTGGTGACCGGCGAGGAGAAGATCGTTCCTCCCCGGGCCAAATATTTTTTGTGCACCGTCGAATCCATGCCTCTGGACCGCATGACGGATTTCTTGGCCGTGGATGAAATTCAGATGTGCGCCGACGGCGAGCGCGGCCACATCTTCACCGACCGCCTGCTGCACGCCAGGGGCGGGCAGGAGACGCTGTTCCTGGGCTCGGACACCATCCGTCCGCTGATTTCCAGGCTTATTCCCGGCATCGAGTTCGTTACCCGCCCGCGCCTGTCCGAACTGACCTATGCCGGTCCGCGCAAGCTGGCCCGGTTGCCGCCCAAATCGGCCATCGTCGCCTTTTCCGCCGCCGAGGTTTACGCCATGGCGGAATTCGTGCGGCGCGGCCGGGGCGGCGCGGCGGTGGTGCTGGGCGCGTTGTCGCCACGCACCCGCAACGCTCAGGTTTCCATGTATCAGGCGGGCGAAGTCGAATATATCGTGGCTACCGACGCCATCGGCATGGGGCTGAACATGGACGTGGACCATGTGGCGTTCGCGTCGTTGCGCAAGTTCGACGGCCAGGGACCGCGCGGCTTGACCGCGCCGGAAGTGGCGCAAATCGCAGGTAGGGCCGGGCGGCACATGACCGACGGCACGTTCGGCACCACGGCGGATCAGCCGGGCATTCCCGACGAAATCGTCGCCGCCGTCGAGGAGCATCGCTTTCCGGCGCTGAAGGCCTTGTACTGGCGCAATCCCGAACTGCGGTTTACTTCGATTCCCGCGCTGATCGCCTCGCTGGATCGTCCCCCCGAGCAGGCGGGATTGCTGCGGGCCAGGGACGCCGACGATTATCAAGCCCTGACCATCATGGCCCGCAACCCCGAGGTCTTGGCCAAGACCGATCATCCCGAACGGGTGCGGCTGCTGTGGGACGTCTGCCAAATCCCCGATTTCCGCAAGGTGATGGCCGAGGCTCATACGCGGCTGCTGGACGGCATCTTCGCTCATTTGACCGCGCCTGGCGAACGTCTGCCCGCCGATTGGCTGGCGGCGCAGGTGTCGCGGCAGGACCGCGTCGACGGCGACATCGACACCTTGATGGGGCGCATCGCCGCGACCCGCACTTGGACCTACGTGTCTCATCGCGGCGATTGGGTGGGCGACCCGCTTCATTGGCAAGGCGTTACCCGCGCCATCGAGGATCGCCTGTCCGATGCCCTGCACGAACGGCTGACCCAACGGTTCGTCGACCGGCGGACGGCGGTACTGGTCAAAAAAATGCGGGATCAGGCGTCGCTGTCGGGGCGGGTGGATCTGGGCGGCAAGGTCCAGGTGGAAGGCCATGCGGTCGGACAATTGGCCGGATTTCGGTTCCGATCCGATCGAGCCGAGGGGGCCAACGCCGCCCGCGCCGTGCTGTCGGCGGCGGAACGGGCGCTGAAGCCTGAAATCGCCCAGCGCGTCCAGGCGTTGGATCAGGACGGCGACGAGGCGTTCATGCTGACCGCGGGGGGCGACATCTTGTGGCGGGACGATCCCATCGCCCGGCTGTTGCCCGGACCCGACGCGTTGTCGCCGTCTGTCGAAGCCTTGACCAGCGATCTGCTGGACCCGGTCCAGCGCGAGAAAATCCGCAAGCGGGCGCACCGATGGGTCAGGGGATTCATCGGCCGCGCCTTCGGTCCCCTGGCCGACCCGGATGCGGCGGTTCCGCCCGGAGCCATGCGCGGTTTGCTGCACGCGCTGGCGCAAGGCTTGGGCGGGGTTCCGCGCAAACACATCGCTGCGCAGGTGTCCGCCTTGACCGGCAAGGAACGCGACCGCTTGACCCAATGGGGAATCCGGATCGGGTTCCGCGACGTGTTCGTCGCCTGGATGCTTAAGCCGCCGATGCTGGCGCTGCGGGCGGTGCTGCACGAAACGATGCGCGGCAAACAAATGCCCGCGACGGACGGACGGGCTTGTCTGCCCGCGCCCTCCGATACGGACGAAACCGACGCCTCCGCTTTGGGGTATTCCGCCGTGGCGGGGGTGTGGGTCAGGACCGACGCGCTGGATCGACTGGCGGGCAAGGTCGCGGCTTTGGCCAAGGCCAATCCCGAAGGATTCGCAGTACCGGAAGGGCTGGCCCGGTCGTTGAAAACGTCGGCGGTCGAGGCGGAAAAGATCGTGGCGGCGTTGGGATATCGCCGGGACGAAACGGGTTTCGTGGCCGCGCCGCGCAAATCCAAACGGCCCAAAATCGAAGCGGCGTCCGATTCGCCGTTCGCGGTGCTGAAGTCGTCCCGACCGGCACCGAAGCGGCAGTAGAAAACAGCCGGTTTTAACGAATTATCCTACTGTCTGCCGTAACCGTTCGGATGCTTGGATGCGCTCTTATTTGACGCAAGAAATCGGTTTCAAACTGAATGGTCTGGCGCCAAAAAAAGCGTTCATTATCGGTCACCACCTTGCACACGTTTCGCTGACAAGGTTTCGATTTGCCGCCAAAGCCGACGTCAGCCAATTTTGCTGAGCCTCAGTAACGAGGAGAGTCATGAACCGGGCGTCCATAAGCGACGAGAAACGCCCGACAAAAGAGCGCCGTCCGTTCCGGTTGCGGTGCCGATGAGGTCCTATAAGGCGCCCCGCATCCAATCGGGGATGTCCGCGACGGTCTCTTCACTCAGTCGGTCCTTGAACGTTTGACGAGGCTTGTCCATATCGTCGATCTTGCTCGCCTGCTCGACGAACACTTTATCCCGATCGGAAAGGGGGCTGTGTTTCCATTTCGCATGCTTCTTGAGCGTTAAGGACAAATCGACCCATTGAAGGTGCATCAAATATAGATCGGGATCGACCCAAATGAATCGATCTTCCATGGCCGAGTGGAATCCTTGGGCCCATGTGGTATGCATCGACGCCAGAACCGGTTTGTCATCATGCGTATTTGGCCGCATCCGGCGTCTTTGCAACGAAATGGGCCGGTCGAAATCGATCGCGGTTTCCGTCCGCTCGTCATGAATTATCGTGAACTGGTGCTGCGGTTTGACGATCACCGCGCGGTTGTCGCCTTGCAACTTGCCGAGAAAGGCATCCACCCCGCCCCGGTCGACCAGAAGTTCGTCCGCATCGGTGTGGATGACCCAGCGGTACTGCGACAACAAGAAGCGCTGAAAGTAATTACAGAACTCGGAAATATTGTCGTGATCGACTTCGCCTCTGGGGATGCGGACGACGTTGATTTCAGGGTGAAGAACCTCTTGCGGTGGGGTGGTGGAACCGTGATCGATGACGTACAGATCCTTGTGGGGGGCAAGACGCGAATAGAATTTTTGCCAAAATCGCAGCATGTCGTTGTCGTTATACACATGCGTAAATATGGCCAGGAATCCCGGCTTTTTATAATCCTCGGCAAGGAAGGGCGGCATTCGTTTTGATTTGGCGAAATCGAAATTGCGATTAAAGAATGAATGATGAAACGACAGGTTTTCCGCGTGAACGACGGAGCCCAGCCCTCTGTCGTAGACTGTGATGACTATATTGCAGTCCGTCGGAAGGCATAGAATGCTGCGCTCGAATATAAAATGGTTGTTTTTGATTTTTATTATGTTGGCATTCGTTTCTGTTTCGCCAATGTCATAAAAACTGTCATTCGCCATCAAATAAATGACTGGCGAATTTCCGCATTCAAAAGCGGTGTCGAGATGGATAAAAACTTCCCCTGTATTGTCGAAATTAAAGGCCATGGCCATTGATGGAACTCCGTCACTCCATGCAATCGTGATGCGCGGTCATGGTAACCAATTACAAAAGTCAATGAAAGCTTGAAGCGCCGCCGCTACTCGCCGCTTGCGATCACGCAACAGCGCCCCGCCTTTTTGGCTTCATACAGCGCGTTGTCGGCACGGGCAAGCCAAGCGTCCCAGGTCTCTTCCCGCCTGTACATGGCGACGCCGAAGCTGGCGGTAAGGCGACCGACGATCGGGAAGTCGTATTCCGTCAGCGCCACGCAAATCCTTTCGGCAAGGGCGGTGGCTATGGCCAAGTCGCTGTTGGGCGCGAGAATGACGAATTCCTCGCTGCCCCAGCGGCCGAGCAAATCGGTGGAGCGCATGCATTGCGACGAAACGGCGCAGAACTCCCGAAGGATGTCGTCGCCGACGCCGTGGCCGTGGGCATCGTTGACTTGCTTGAAGTGATCGAGATCGATGAAAACCATGGATACGGGGTGACCGTAACGCGCCATCCGGCGCATCTCCTGCATGGCGGTCTCCTGAACCTTCTTGCGGTTCCATGCCCCCGTCAGCGGGTCGTGCAGAATCAATCCTTCCAATTCGGCCCGGGTCGATTCGAGTTGCGCGTTGGATTCGGCCAGTTCGGAAATGGTGTTGCGCAGTTCCAAGGCTGTTCTTTGAAGTTCGTGGGTCCGTTCGTTGACCTTGGCCTCCAAATTCTGCTGGGCCTGCCGAAGACTGTTTTTGGTGGACAGCAAGGAAGCGTTGACCTCGATCATCTGTTTGACGCTTGGCAGCGCCAGGATTTTCGGCAGCATCACCCACAGCAAGACGGCCGTGCTGAGCGAGATGGTCGCCGTGACAATCTTGATCACGGCCTGGACTCCGTATTCGGGAATCCACATGGTCCAAATATCGGTCGCGTGACTGGCGGCGCAGAAAAGAATAAACGCGGCGAAAAGGCTGCCGATACCCCGCAACGAAACGTCTTTGCGCTTAAGGATGAAAATAAGCAGGAACGAACTGATCGCCACATAGGCCACGGCAATCGCCAGGTCGGCTCCGACCAGCGACCAGAAGACATCGGTGCGCCATAGAAGGCATGTGCCGTGCGGCGCCAGTCCGGTGGGATCGAAAAACTGTTCCAGCATCGAGGCCCCCAATTTCGTTGCGCTTCGGCAGCCGTCCTATCGGTTTCGGCAAATTTGGATACGGTATTTCCACGGGCGTGTGGCCGTCACCCATATGGACTATCCTGATCGTAGGGGTATAATAACAACATAAATTATACAATGATGTCAAGGTGTTATAGAATTCTCTTATATTCACCTATTGGTGCGTCCCTGGAAGCGGCTCGGTTTCCTTACCGTTCAAGCCGGATCGCGGATTAGGCGGCCTTCCGATCATGCCGGGGAAGGGTGGGGTGACTCAGATCGCACATCACGCCTGGACCATTGATTAGCGAAAAGCCCGAATCGAGAACTTTCGCGATCATCGGCCGATGGCGCACGCCCCAAATATAGCAAGCCAATTTATGAACCCTGGCGATTTCGCGGAACCGGCAGATGCGCTCGAACAGGATTTCGTCGCCGACACGGTCGTTATCCTTCAGTTCCGCCAAGTCGATGCCCACGGCTTTGACCGAGCGGAGCAGCGGGATCACGTCGACTTCCGACAACGGCAGGCGCGCCATGACGTCGCAGCCCATCGCTTCGATCGGTTCGAACATCTTGTCGAACAAATTGGCGGGAAGGGCGGAAGTAAGGCCGAATATTTCCACTTTCAGCAGCTTTCGCCGCGCCGCCGGGGGACAATCCAGGATGGGCAGGCGGACACAGTCGCGCCATCGCGGCGCCAGCGACTGCCAATGAAAGGGAACCGTAAGCCCGGAGCGGCGGCCCGAAAAGAAAAGCGCCTTCAATTCTCGGGCAGCGCCGGTGGCGACGAACCGGTCCAAAGTCAAAATCTCCACCGGCTTCGCATCAGCGTAAGCGTGACACCCTTCCAGGGGCGGCGTTCCGTCGCGGTCGATGCGAATCAGACGGGCGTGAAACGCTCCCATCGTTTTTTGCGCGGTGACCCAAGTGGGGGTCCACAGCAGGGATAGCTTGGTGTCGCCGGTCATGGCCGAGTCGGATTTGCGCCGGACGGAGGCCAACGAATCGATCTGCTCGTCATACCAGTCGGCGGCGGATTCCGAGGTATAGGGGGCGCCGCCCGAAACGCTGGCGGGCGCCGTTCCGGACAGCGGCGATCCGGGTTCCTGCATCAACGCTTCCAAGGCGGATCTGTGGGGGGCGGACAGCGGCGGCGCGGTCTCGGTCTCCGTGTGCGCCGGTTTCAGCAGCGCCCCGGCCCGGGTAACCGCCAGATCGACGGCGCGCCGGTCGATGTTACCGTCCAGGGCGAGCGCCTTGCTCAACGGAAGGCTGGTGACGATGACTTGCGGACGCCGTCCGTTGACCACGGTATCGCCGAACAAGTGCCCCGCGACGTCGCGCGCGATGGCGGCGACGCGCGTGCGGGCCTCGTGGCGCGGGGTTTGGGGAATGGCCATGAACGACAATTCGCTGTCGAATTGGGTAAAGATGTCGGTGGCCAGGTTCATGTGCTTGCGGGCGATGACTTCGACGGCGACCACGATCAGCGTGCTTAACCGGTTCCATTTGCCGGCGACCGCGTCCCGGAAATCGGCAAGCGATAGAATGTGGATGCGCAATTCATCGGCGTCGTCGTCATCAGCCATCTCGCGCAACGCCGCCAGGAACGCCTTGGAATCAAGGCACCCCCTTCGCGACATTCTGTTGCGCGCCGATGTGGCGGATAACGCCGCGCCGTCGTCCCTCGGCGGCGATTCCACGTCCGGCATACGGGTGAATCTGACCGAAAGCCAGCCCATAAGGCTATTCTTGACATCACGTATTTTCACGTAACCACCATATTAGGCACGTCCGGACGCAATGCGCCCAATTGCACACCCGCAAAGATACGCACATTAAAACACTTTTGTCGCAAATTCAACTAACCAAGGTTGTGTTATATGGCATTTAGTTAGGGGTGGGCTCTTGAGGTTTCAACATGGCGTTACTACATAGGCGAAAGGTGACAGCGTTCCCTATGGAGGACGAAATGTCTTCGATCGTTTCAGTGTCTTCAATAAATCGCATAACGCTGGAGCAGACCGGGCGTTGGCTTTCCCTGGGGTGGTCCGATTTCCGGCGCGCACCCGGCCTTAGTCTGGTTTTCGGCGGAATTTATCCGGCCGTGGGCATTCTGCTTACGGTGCTGCTCCATCACTATCAGATGGACTCGTTGGTGTTCCTACTGGCCTGCGGCTTCATGCTGATCGGCCCGCTGGCCGCCACCTGTCTGTACGAGATCGCCCGCAGGTTGGAAACGGGAGAACCGCTGGGCGCGGCCCTGATCGTCGGCTCTGTCCGCCGACGCGGGACCGCCATCGGCGACTTGGGTTTGTCGCTGATGATGATCTTCCTGGCATGGTTGATTATCGGTTTTGGATTGTTCGCCATGTTCTTTTCCGGCTCTCCGCCCGAGATGACGGACTTCGTCGCCACCATGCTGTTCAGCCCCGCCGCTGTGCCGTTCTTCGCGATCGGCGCCGCGGTCGGCGGGGTATTGGCCGCCGTGGCGTTCGCCGTCAGCATGTTCGCCATGCCCATGCTGGTGGACAAGGACGTTACCGCCCCCCAGGCCATCGCGTTTAGCGTCATGGCCGTGTGGCGCAACCGGTTGAACATGATCGGTTGGGCCGCCACGGTGGCGGTGTTGACTTTTGCCGGCATGACTTTGGCGTTTGCCGGTCTGATCGTGGTCTTTCCGGTCGTCGCCTATGCCAGTTGGCACGCCTATCGGGACGTGGCCGGGTGAGTGTGTTTTAATACAGCAGCGAGGCGGTGAATCATGTCGCCTTTTACAACAGCGGATTCCGTCTTTGGGATAATCGTGGGGGCGCCGCAAGCTTGGGGATTGGGCTTGCAAGCGCCGGGATCTTCCATCGAGGCGGGCATTTTCGACTTTCATCTGGTGCTTCTGGCAGTCATCTGCGGCGTGGTCTTTCTGGTCATGGCGCTGCTGATCTACGTGACGATTCGATACAACCGGCATCGCAACCCCGTTCCCGCCACGACCACCCACAATCTGCAACTGGAAATCGTTTGGACCGTGGTTCCCTGTCTGATCGTGCTGGGCATCGCCTGGTTGTCGTTTCCGCTGCTGTACCGGATCGATCGCATGCCCGAGCCCGATCTGACCCTGAAGGTGACCGGCCATCAATGGTATTGGTCCTATGGCTATCCCGACCGCAATAACATCGCGTTCGACAGCCAGGCCATCTGGAACGTGCCCGACATTACCGATGCGGATGCGGCGGCGGCGGTCAAGGAGGCGTCCGCCCACTGGCTGATCAAGGCCGAACCGCTGCGGCTGCTGGAAGTGGACAACCGGGTGGTCCTGCCGGTGGGCAAGGTCATCCGCGTGCAGATCACCGGGACCGACGTGCTGCATTCGTGGTTCGTGCAGTCGCTGGGAATCAATCGCATGGCCGTGGAAGGGCGCCTGAACGAAGTCTGGTTCACCATCGACCATCCGGGTTTGTACCACGGTCAATGTTCCATGATTTGCGGCACCGGGCACGGCTATATGCCCATCGTCATCGAGGCCGTTCCGCCGGATCAATTCGAGGCGTGGGCGGCGGCGCAAAAGAAGGAAGCGGCATCATGATATCTTCGTCCGGTCACGCAGCCTATCCCGGCTTTTTCGTTCGCTGGTTCTGTTCGACCAACCACAAGGATATCGGTACGCTCTATCTGCTGTTCTCGGTAGCGGCCGGGCTGATCGGCGGCGGCCTGTCGGTGCTGATGCGGCTGGAATTGCTGCAACCCGGACTGCAATACTTTTCGGATGGACAGCAATGGAACGTGGTGGTTACCGCCCATGGGCTGATCATGGTGTTCTTCACGGTCATGCCCGCGCTGATCGGCGGTTTCGGCAATTGGTTCATTCCGCTGATGATCGGCTCGCCCGACATGGCGTTCCCGCGCCTGAACAACATCAGTTTCTGGCTGCTGGTTCCGGCGTTCGCGCTGCTGATCGGCTCGACGCTGGTCGGCGAGGGCGCGGGGACCGGGTGGACCATTTATCCGCCCTTGTCCAGCGGCCGGGGGCATCCCGGCGAATCCATGGACATGGCCATCCTGGCCCTACATCTGGCGGGGATATCCTCGATCCTGGGGGCGATCAATTTCATCACCACCATCTTCAACATGCGCGCGCCCGGCATGACCATGGTCAAGATGCCGTTGTTCATCTGGGGCATGCTGGTGACCGCATTCCTGCTGTTGCTGTCCATTCCCGTGCTGGCCGGAGCGCTGACCATGCTGCTGACCGACCGCAATTTCGGCACCGGCTTTTTCGATCCCGCCGCGGGCGGCGATCCGCTGTTGTTCCAACATCTGTTCTGGTTTTTCGGCCACCCCGAAGTCTACATCATGATCCTGCCCGCCTTCGGTATCGTCAGTCAGGTGATCTCGACCTTCAGCCACAAGCCCATCTTCGGGTATTTGGGCATGGTTTCGGCGATGGCCGCCATCGGCGGCCTGGGCTTTCTGGTGTGGGCCCATCATATGTTCACCGTGGGTTTAAGCGTTAACACCCGCGCCTATTTCGCCGCCGCCACCATGGTTATCGCCGTTCCCACCGGCATCAAGGTGTTTTCGTGGATCGCCACCATGTGGGGCGGCTCGATCGACTTCAAGACCCCGATGCTGTGGGCGGTCGGCTTCATCTTTCTGTTCACCATCGGCGGCGTCACCGGCGTGGTTCTGGCCAATCCGTCGGTCGACACGTCCTTGCACGATACCTATTACGTGGTGGCGCATTTCCATTACGTGCTGTCGCTGGGGGCGCTGTTCGGCATGTTCGCCGGGTTCTATTACTGGATCGGCAAGATGTCGGGGCGCACCTATCCCGAATGGGCGGGCAAGCTGCATTTCTGGCTGACCTTCGTCGGCGTCAACATGACGTTCATGCCCATGCATTTTCTGGGACTGCAAGGTATGCCCAGGCGTATTCCCGACTACCCCGAGGCATTCCACGGCTGGAACGCGGTGGCGTCGTGCGGGGCGCTGATTTCCTACGCGGCCACCTTGCTGTTTGTCGGCATCGCCGTCCACACGCTGTTTTGGGGCAAGAAGGTCGGAGCCAATTATTGGGGCGAAGGAGCCTCGACGTTGGAATGGACTCAAACCTCCCCCCCGCCGTTTCACACCTATCCGACGTTGCCGCGCGTAACCTGACCATCGAGGGCCGGACAAATGGAAAAGATCGCCACCCTATCGACATTCTCGGCTACCGAAAGCCGCACCCGGGATTATGTGGAACTGTTGAAACCCCGCGTCATGGCGCTGGTGGTGTTCAGCGGAGTGGTGGGATTGATCATCGCTCCCGGCTCCATTCATCCCGTGCTGGGTTTTACCGCCATCCTGTGCATCACCGTGGCCGCGGGCGGCAGCGCAGCCGTCAATATGTGGTACGACCGCGATATCGACGCCATCATGACCCGCACCCGCAATCGTCCCCTGCCGCAAGGGCGGATCGAGCCGTCAGCGGCTCTTGAGTTCGGTTGCGTCCTGATCGCCTTATCGGTCCTGATGATGGCGTTGGCGATCAACGCCTTGGCGGCGGGACTGCTGGCGGCGGCGGCGGCCTTTTACGTTTTCGTTTACACCATGTGGCTGAAACGGCGGACGCCTTGGAATATCGTGGTGGGCGGCGCGGCGGGAGCCTTTCCGCCGTTGATCGGTTGGGTGGCGGTAACCGGGCAGATCACATGGTCCGCGTTGATTCTGTTCTTGCTGATCTTCTTCTGGACGCCCCCGCATTTTTGGGCTTTGGCGCTTTACCGCAACGACGATTACCGCCGCGCCGGGATTCCGATGCTGCCGGTGGTCGCCGGGGAGCGGCGCACCAAAATCGAGATGCTGGTCTATACCGTGATTCTGTTTCCGCTCAGTCTGACTCCGGCGTTGGCGGGCATTGCCGGATCGATATATTTGGGCGGGGCCGCCGTCCTAAGCGGGCTGTTCGTGTTTTGCGCCGTGCGGGTGTTGAGGGACAAGACCTATCGGGCGGCGCGGCGGATGTTCGGGTTTTCCATTTTCTATTTGACGTCGATCCTGACCTTGCTTCTGGTCGACCGGGTCTTTCAGGTGCTGTCATGACGACGCGCGGCCCCGCCTACCGGCATCGGCAACGCCGTCGCAATTGGGTGGTGTTTCTGGCGTTGGCCGGTTTCGCCGGTCTGGTCTACGCCGTTACCATCGTCAGGATATCGCTGGAGTATGGCGGATGAAACACGGGTCGACGGTTCTGCCGCTTGCCGTTTGCTGCGCCGCCATGTTCGGTGCCGCGTATGCCGGGGCGCCGTTGTACCGGTTGTTCTGCTCGGCCACCGGTTACGGCGGCACCACCCAACGGGCCGCAACCGCTCCGGCGCACTCGCGGGAGCGCTGGGTCACCGTTTCCTTCGACGGCAATGTGGATTCCGGTCTGCCTTGGAATTTCGCTCCTGAAAGTTCAAAGGTTCGCGTCAAGTTGGGTGAAGTCGCCACGGTGATGTTCACAGCCCGAAATCGCGGACACCTCTCTTCCACCGGAGCGGCGACATTCAACGTACAACCGGACAAGGCCGGTGCTTATTTCGATAAGCTTCAGTGTTTCTGTTTCAGCCGTCAGACGCTGGCGCCGGGACAGTCGGTTCAAATGCCGGTGCAGTTCTACGTCGATCCGGCATTGGCCGACGATCCCCAGACCGACGACGTCACCGCGATCACCTTGTCTTATACGTTTTTCCGCGCCAAGGAGAATCCGTCATGATCCATCGCGACTCATCCGTCCAAGACAGCGGCATTCCGCAGCCTTGGCATCTGGTGCGCCCTTCGGTTTGGCCGCTGCTGGGCGCTTTGGCGGCGGGCGTGCTGGCGGCCGGTCTGGTGCTGTACATGCACAAGGACAAAATCGCCATCGGCGCCCTGTCCTTCGATCCCGGGTTCAAGGGGGTGTGGCTGGGAATGGCGGGGGTGCTGGCGGTCATGGTTTTGTGGTGGCGCGACGTCATCCGCGAAGCCTTTGTGGAACGGGCGCACTCTTCCCAAGTAAAACATGGGCTGCATTATGGAATGGCTCTGTTCATCAGTTCGGAAGTGATGTTCTTCGTCGCCTTCTTTTGGGCCTATTACAGCGCCGCGCTGTTTCCCCCGGCGATCCTGGGCGGGATTTGGCCGCCCGCCGGAATTCATCCGCCGCCGCCGTTCGGCCTGCCGTCGCTCATGACCATGATCTTGCTGACTTCGGGTGGGACGGTTACATGGGCGCACCACGCGGCTGTTGACGGCAACCGGAAGAAAGTGGAATTGGCCTTGGTTCTGACCATCGCCTTGGGTGTCGCCTTTACCGCATGTCAGGCTCACGAATACGCGCACGCGGATTTTTCCCTGAGCAGCGGCATGTTCGGTTCGACGTTCTATATGGCCACCGGCTTTCACGGTCTGCATGTGATCATCGGGACAGTCTTCCTAGCCGTCTGCTTGGGACGCGCCCGTCTGGGGCAGTTCTCTCCCGACGCTCATTTCGGACTGACGGCTGCTGCGTGGTATTGGCACTTCGTCGACATGGTGTGGCTGTTTCTGTTTATTTCGATTTATTGGTACGGCGGGTCGTGATCAGTGGATACAGCAGCATAGTGAGCAGGGTGATGGCGCCGGCTTGATGCAGGACGGCGATGCCGATTTGGACCTGCGTCAGCAGCGTCGCCAGCCCCAGCCCCACTTGTAGCATCGCCATTACCGCCAATCCCGCCAGCGCGGGTTTGCGCACCGGGTCGGCGGATCGCCACCGGCGGCCAACCCAACTCAGCACGACGATCATGGTCATCGGTCCCAGCCAGCGATGAATGAACTGGGCCAGCGCCGCGTTCTCGAAGGCGTTGATCCACAAGGGGCTCAACGACGTCGCGGCGGACGGGAGAAACTCGCCTTCCATCAACGGCCAAGTGTTGTAAATCGTCCCTCCCTGCAATCCCGCCACGAACGCCCCGAAGATCATGGTCGCCGCCAGCATCGCCAGCGCCAGCCAGCCATGACGCCGCGCGGACGGTTCGTCGGGGACGGCGGGGCGGTCGCGCCAAGCCATCGCCAACAGGATCGCGTAAATCAGCAAGGCGAACCCCAGATGCAACGCCAAACGATAGGGGCTGACGCTGGTCCGCGCCGCCAGCCCGCTTTGCACCATGAACCAGCCGATAAAGCCTTGCAGCCCGCCTAGGGCGAAAACCGCAAGGAACGTCAAGGCGCGCTTGCGGCTTACCTGCCCGCGCCACCAGAACGCCAGCAACGGTAAAACAAAGACCACCCCAATCAGCCGCCCCCACAACCGGTGCAGCCATTCCCAAAAGTAGATGCGTTTGAAGTCGTCCAGGCTCATGCCGATATGCAGCAGCCGGTATTGGGGGGTTTCCCGGTAGGCGGCGAAGGCCCGCTGCCAGTCGTCCCGATCGAGCGGCGGCATCGCTCCCATGATCGGATTCCATTCGGTGATGGACAATCCCGCCTCGGTCAGCCGTGTTACGGCTCCCAACAGCGCCATGACGAAGACCATGCCGCAGCAGAGATAAAGCCAACAGGTAACCGCAGCCGGATTACGGTGCGTGCGCATCGGTCCTCCCCGGGAAGGAAAACGGGATATCTTACCCCCAAACCGGTCGATCGCTGAACAGTTTAAATCGTATCGGCGGGAAATTGCCGAGAAAATTGAGTTACCGTATATTAGGCGATAAATCAAAATTAAACTCGTTAAATATACTTACCGAAAATTCGATGCCGATATAACGATTAATCCCCAAATGAGGATAGCGTGGTCTTGAAAAATCAATAAAACTTAGAGAATACCCCTCGATGGTTCTGGTAAATAGTTATGGATATCGATTTATATTTTACTTTAGTATGGCGCCCTTATGCTGGGGGGCTTTGATTTGAAGGTCAAAAAAAGCGGCGCCGTCCGCTGGACCGGCGGCAACCATAATTTGATCATCGTCAGGACGGTATTGGCGGCAATTACGGCGTTCGTCATCCTTGTCGTTTGCGGGTTGCTGGCTTGGGGCCTTATCAATCAAAAACAGGAAATCGACCGGGAAGTTCGCAGGGACGCGGAAAATTTGGCTAAGGTATTAAGCCAAAATATAATCAGTGAAGTCGGCAAGATCGATTTTGCGCTTCGTGAGATATGCGATCGGTTGGAAACATTCCGCACGCCGCGTGACGGAAAGGCGGTCGACGCGTTGTTGGCCGAGCGAGGGGCGTGGATGTCTTACGAGGTGGACTTCCGCGCCACCGACGCTTATGGAGAAGTGCGATACGGGCGGAATATCGATCATTCCGCTTCTCCGTCCGTCGCGAATCTTCCATATTTCAGCGATCAGCGGGACAGACAAGGCATCGGATTGGCGGTGGCCGAACCCGCTTTCGATCAAGCCGGAAAGAAATGGGTCGTGGCGTTCAGCCGCAGATACCGCGACTCGTCGGGACGGTTCGCAGGCATTGTTTCCGCCGTGGTCGATGCCGATCGCTTTACCGGCCTGCTGTCGAACGCCGAATTGGGGCAGCACGGAATCGCATCTTTGTATGCTCCGGAAACGGGTCTGGTCGCACGCTATCCCGGCTCGACCGGTTCGGCGTGGAAAATCGGCGACAAGATTTCAACCTCGGAACTGACGGATATTATCGAATCGGGCGCGCGAAGCGGAGACTTCCTCGACAAGACGACGGACGATGTGACGGAACGGCATGGCGTGTACCGCCGTTTGGCGACGGTTCCCTTCCACCTAGTCGTCGAAATGGCTCCCGCCGATTATTTGGCGGCATGGCATGTCCAAATGGCGACGGCATCCGGTATCGCCATCTTGTTCATTCTGGCGGGAACCGGGGCGGCGGTTTTGTTGTGGCGTTCTTTCCAGGGCGGGGAAATGGCGCGGGAACGCAGCCAGTCGCTGCTCCAGAATGCCAGCGACGGTGTCCATATCGTTGACGAGCGGGGAAACATCGTCGAAGCCAGCGACTCGTTTTGCAACATGCTGGGGTACACGTACAACGAAGTGATCGGCATGCATGTGCGGCAGTGGGACGCGAAGTTATCGGGGCAAGAAATTTCCGAAATCCTTATCCGTCAGTTCAGCACGCACACCCTATCGAAATTCGAGACTCTCCATCGACGCAAGGACGGCAGCGTCTTTGATGTCGAAGTGACGGGGCGGTTGGTGAAAGTCGGCGGGCAAGTTGTTCTTTTAAACTCCAGCCGCGACATAACCTTGTGCAAGACGATTGAACGAGAACTAAGACAAGCCAAGGAACTGGCGGAAATCGCGGATCGCGCCAAGATGGCGTTCCTGGCCAATATGAGCCACGAGATTAGAACGCCGATGAACGGCATCATCGGCATGGCGCATCTGGCGCTTGGCGACGAGATGCCCCAGAAGCAGCGAACCTACATCGAAACGATCGGCAAGTCGGCGCAGCTGCTGCTTGGCGTCATCAACGACGTTCTCGATTTCTCGAAGATCGAGGCCGGGAAATTGGCCATCGCGTCCGAGGTTTTCGACGGCAACCAGATGGTCGGCGACACTTTGGCGATGATCGATTCCGCCGCCGCCGCCAAGGGCATTGAAATCGGCGTAAGGATCGATTCCTCGGTGCCTTCCGCCGTGATCGGCGATCCGTTGCGGATCGAGCAGATACTGCTCAATTACTTGAATAATGCCGTCAAATTCACTGAGCGGGGAAGCATCGCCGTGGTCGTCGAAATGGCCGAAGCCAAAGACGGTGGCGCTTTCATGCGGTTTTCCGTTTCCGATACCGGGATCGGCCTGTCGCCCGAGCAGCAAGCCAGATTGTTTCAGCCGTTTCAGCAGGCGGACACCTCCACCTCCCGAAAATTCGGCGGCACGGGATTGGGATTGGTTATCTCGAAGCATTTGGCGGAACTGATGGGCGGCGGCGTCGGCGTTGAAAGCCGGTTCGGCGAGGGCAGCACATTCTGGTTCACCGCGCGGGTTGGAATTTCCGCAAGGAAAGTCGCCGTTAAGCCGCGGGAGACAAAGAGCGCTCCGTCCCTTGCCGCTCGCTCCATTCTTAACGGCACGCGGGTGCTGCTGGCCGAGGACGACCCTACCAACCAGATGGTTGCCGTCGGGCTTCTGGAGGCAGCCGGGATGCGGGTCGATGTCGCCGCCGACGGCGCCCGGGCGGTGGAGATGGTCGGACGGAATGACTACGAAATCGTCTTGATGGACATGCATATGCCCAATATGAACGGCTTAACGGCGGCCAAAATAATTCACGAACAGCAAAGATTGGCGGACTTGCCGATCATCGCCATGACCGCCAATGCCATGCAAATTCACCGGCAAGAATGCCTTGCCGCCGGAATGAACGATTTCGTGGCCAAACCGTTCAGTTCCGGGCAGCTTTATTCCGTCATCCACAAATGGGTCACGGGCGCGGGCGATCTGGCCGGTTTTTTTCCGGCGGTCCCCGCCGAAGCCCAGGGCGGGGCCGATTTACACCTGCCCGACGCCATCGACGATGGATTGTTGGACGTGCGCGCGGGATTGCGCCGCTTGGCGGGGATGACGGGGATGTACCTCAAAACGTTACGGAGTTTCGCCGATCAGCAGGAACAGGTCGTCGCCCGAATTCACCGATGCGCCGATGCCCAAGACCGGCAAGCCGCGATCCGCGAGGCGCACACCCTGAAAGGAGCGGCCGGAATCATCGAGGCCCGCCCGATCAGCGAATTGGCGGACGGGATCGTCGCGGCGCTCGAAGCGTCCGATACCGCGCTGTTCGACACGCTGCTGGAAAAATTGACGAACGATTTGCCGCGATTGCTTGGCGCGATCCAGGCGATTTTGAACCAAAACGACGACCACCGGCCAACAGGAGAGCATGCAAATGAACGTGACAGCGAAGCGCGCGATTATCGTTGAGGATTCCCCTCAATTTCTGGACCTTGTTCAACTGGCGTTGAACAGCATGGGCATTATGGAAATCGTCAAGGTTGAAAATGGCGCCGAGGCGATCGAAGCGCTAAAATCCCGGGGTGCCGACATCATGATCATGGATTGGATGATGGACGTAATGGACGGCGTGGAATGCACGCGCCAAATCCGCGCGGGGACGGCGGGCGGCGGGCATGTCCATATACCGATCATCCTGCTGACCGCCAAAACGGACGATGCATCCAAGACCGCCGCCGCGCAAGCAGGGGTCAGCCATTTCATCGGCAAGCCGTTTACGTTGAAGCAATTGCTGGCCGGGGTGACCAAGCTTTTGAATCCCGACCCGGAATCCGTCCAACCGGCGCGGGCGTAACCGCCATGGCCTTGGTCCTTGTCGTCGATGACGATGCTACGATCAGATCCTTGCTGCGGGAAATTCTGCAAATGCTTGGGCATATCGTCATGGAAGCAACCGACGGCGCGGTTTGCATGGCGTGCATCGAATCCTCGCCGCCGGATCTTGTGTTCATGGATATTTTCATGCCCAACAAGGACGGTTTCGAAGCGATGTCCGAAATCCTCGCGGGGACGCGGAAGATGAAAATCGTCGCCATGTCGGGCGGCGGGAAAATGACCGGGGGTTTGGAATATCTGGAAATTTCAAAACACATGGGCGCGGATCGAATTCTATACAAGCCCTTCAGCGTCAGACAGATCGCCCAGACGATCGAGGGGCTTCTTGACGAAGAACGCGCACCCGATCAAGGCTGATTCGTCAGATAGGGCTGGTATTTCTTGTCTTCCTTCAAGATATGATTGACCAGCCAGCCGTAGATTATTTCGTGTAAATAAGCGGCCTCCAGGGTTTGGCCGTTTTCCACTTCGGACTTTAAAGCGAACACCACGTCGTACATTTGGTCGTGCTGTTCCTTGTGGGCGCGCCAATCGGGGTAATTGGCCAAGCGCAACGTCCGTTCCTCTTCACCGAAGTGCAGCAGAACGAATTCTTCCAGCCGGGCCAGCACCGCGATCAGTTCGTCCTTTGCGTCGGGCTTTCCCAGCAACGGATGCAGGGCATTAAGGCAGTCGATAATGATTTTATGATGCCCGTCGAAAAGCTCGGACCCCACCGACATGCCGGCATCCCACTTGATTAAGTCCAATCCGGTCAGCCTTCCATCAAAGCCTTTAGATGGGCGGCAACACAGGCCGCCAAAGCGCGCGGATCGTACCCGCCTTCCAAAATCGAGACAATCCTGCGTTGGCTATAGGCGCGGGCTATGCCCAACAGCTCTCGGGTCAGCCAAACGTAATCACTGACCTGCAATCGCAAGTGGGCCATGGGATCGGCGGCATGAGCGTCGAACCCGGCCGAAATGACGATGATCTCGGGGGCGAAATCGCGCAAGGCGGGCAGGATCACTTCCGCATAGGCGGCCCGAAACGGATCGGACCCGGTTCCGGCCGGCAGCGGCGCGTTGATCACCACGGCGCCGCCTTCGCCTCCCCGCTCGTTTTCATGGCCCGTGTAGGGAAAGGCATCCAGTTCGTGAGTCGAGGCGTAGAACATCCCCGGCTCGTTCCACAAAATGGCTTGAGTGCCGTTGCCGTGATGGGCGTCGAAATCAACCACCGCCACCCGTTGCGCGCCATGGGCGTCGCGGGCGTGAAGGGCGGCGATGGCGGCGTTGGAAAACAGGCAGAACCCACCGGCGGCTTCGCGTTCGGCGTGGTGGCCGGGCGGGCGGACGGCGCAAAATACGTTGCGGGCGCCGCCGGTCATGACCTCGTCCACCCCCGAGCACGCGGCGCCGGCCGATCGAAGGATGGCTTCGCCGGAACGGGGCGAAAGAACCGTATCGGAATCCAGCTCGATATAGCAGCCTTCGGCGGGAATGGAGCCCAAGATCCGGTCGACGTAGGCGGGCGAATGGGCGCGCAGCAATTGCTCGCGGGTGGCTTCGGGGGCGGGGCCTCGGGCCAGATAGATGAAGTCCTCGTGCTCCAGGACATGCATGACGGCGGCCAGGCGCTCGGCGCTTTCCGGGTGCAATTCCCCGGTATCGTGCTTATAGCAAGCCGGGTGTGACAATAGTAATGTGGTCATTCAATGGACGCCGCGATGCTTTGATCTTGATTGTTAGTATTCCTTAATAGCTCAATTTTGCCGGTATGACCAGTATTGCCCGGTTGACTGAATGGCCATCTCCCCTTAGCCTGCCCCAATATATCGATGGGAATGGGGTTCTCCCGAAACCGCCCTTGACCGGGCTGATGACTCCTGCTGCGTCCGCGTCCGCGCGGCGGGTGGTCCGTGCCCGTTCGCCGCGCCAGCCCGATGATTCCGGCACGGTATGGAGTTGGCATGACCTATTTTCTTGTCGCCGTGGGCGGTGCGTTCGGATCGGTTCTGCGGTATTGGCTGTCGATGCTGATCGCCAACGCGGTTGGACAGACCTTTCCGTGGGGCACGTTGGTCATCAACGTTACCGGCTCGTTCGCGATCGGGATGTTCGCGACCATGACCGGCCCGGACGGGCGGATGTTGGTGCCCGGCGAATGGCGGCAATTCTTCATGATCGGGATTTGCGGCGGTTATACCACGTTTTCGTCCTTCAGCCTGCAAACCCTGACCCTGGCTCAGGACGGAGAGTTTCTATGGGCCGGTCTCAATATCGTCCTGTCGGTGGTATTGTGCTTGGCGGGGGTCTGGTCCGGGCACGTCGGCGCCATGATATTGAACAAATAGGAGATCGGTCATGAAACTGCCAGAAGAAGCCGTGCTGCTAAGACTGTTCACCGGCGAACAGGAAAAACTGGGTCACCAGCCCTTGTACGAAGCCGTGGTCATGAAAGCCCGCGAGATGCATTTGGCCGGGGCCACGGTCCTGCGCGGGCCGCTGGGCTTCGGACATTCCAGCCGCATCCGCAGCGCCAAGATCCTGTGCCTGTCCGAAGATTTGCCCGTCGTCGTCGAGATCGTCGATTCGGAACAGAAAATTCAGGAATTCCTGCCGGTTCTGGACGGCATGATCGGCAAAGGATTGCTGACTTTGGAAAAGGTTCGCGTTTTGCGTTACGGGAACAAAGAGAATTGAAAAATACCGCCCAAAAGTATGTTATGCTTCGTTCGTGATTTTTCGAGGGGGATTGCGCGATGGTCGTAGCCACAAACCGGATGGAATGGACCGACGATCTGTCGGTGGGTCACAAGAAGCTGGACGGACAGCACAAGGGGCTGATTCGTTTGATCAACCGCTTCGGCAATGCCGTTTTGAACCGGGAAGAATTGGCCGAGCTGGTCAATGCCGTGATCGCGTATGCCGCCCGTCATTTCACCGACGAAGAGAATTACATCATGCGCAAGGCGCCTGCTCTGTTGGACAAACAGATCAAGCAGCACGCCGAATTCATTGAAGTCGCCTACGATTTCGCCGATCGTTTCAATCAAGGATCGGGCGACAGGCTGCGTCAGGAAATTTACATATTCCTTTGCGATTGGCTGCTGCACCACATCCGGGAAGAAGACCGGCAATACAAACAGCCGCCGAAAGCCAAGAAATAGATTTCGATAAGTTAAGCCTTGGCCCGGTTGGGCGCCTTGGGGGCTAGGCAGATCGGCTTGGCCCGCGAGTTCCCTTCCAATTGCACGCCCCCGCTCATCATCACGTTATCGCACAGACGCTGATAGGCCCGTTTCCACTCGGGGTCGGCGCCCAGCGAACAGACCTTCGAGAAATACCGTCGCGAATCGGCCAGCAAACGGCCGCGTTCCTTGATCTGCTCCTTGGCCAGCATCGACGCGGCTTGCCGGATCAGCTTGTCGGCCACGCGCATATTGGCGTCGCATTCGAACTTTTTAGCCTGAGCGAGGGCGCTTTTTTTGAAATCCATCGGCATCAGCTTTTCGCTCTGGCTGTATTCCTTCAATTTTTCCGATAGATTCGCGGCGTCCTCGGGACCTGCCGTCTTCATTTGAAGTAGAAGAGCATTGACCGTTTTCTTAATACGTTCAATCTCTTGCTCGTTCTTGTTGTCTTTCTCGGGCTTCGATTTGCCAAATCCGAACATCGCCGTTCCAATCCGCGCTGTTTACGACATTCCCATATTCAGCGCTAACAAGCACTAAATATACATTAATACACATGCGAGATAAGCACAAGATAATACCATCGTTGCGATGCAGCAATGGCGTGTGACTTGTTTGGAAATGATTGGCATCCCGATTTTCTCCTTTTGGCATTAATCCGTAAATTCTAGGGTAAAAACCATAGGGTGAAGTATCCGATCGATTGCGCACAAAGAAAACGATTAAATTGTGCATATAAATCAATAAGATATAAAAACGGCGGATCCCGCGCTTCGCCAAGGTCTGCGGCGGTTGCTTTACGGATCTCGTCATGAAAGGATGCCGACATCGCACCTTGATTTTACGGCCTAGGCATATGGACGATCGGAAGACTGCGTGGATCGTGTTTCTGACCGCGGCGTTTCTATATGCCTTCGCGGTGATCGCGGCGGACGGCGAGACTCGGAAATATTTTCGGGAATGCCCGGAATGTCCGGAACTGGTGGTAATTCCCGCCGGTGAATTTGTCATGGGCAGTCCGGCGGACGAGCCGGGTCGTTTCGATCAGGAAGGTCCCCGGCATCGGGTAACGGTGCGGTCTTTCGCAATGAGCAAACACGAAGTGACGGTCGAAGAATTTTTGACTTTCCTTAAAGATTCGAACTACCAGCCCCTCCCCTGCAACCGCCTGATGGGGTTCGTCTGGCGGTCTTTGGGGCACGGTCTGGCCTATCCGCCGGGGTCCGTCGAGCAGCCGGATCAGCCGGCGGTTTGCGTCAACTGGGACGATGCCCAGGCCTATGCAGCCTGGTTGAACGACAAGATCGGCGCCAAAACCGGCGCCAAAACCGGTGACGGTCCCTATCGGTTGCCCAGCGAGGCGGAATGGGAATACGCGGCGCGGGCGGGCTCCGATACGGCGCGATGGTGGGGAAACGACATCGGCGTCAACAACGCCAATTGCAACGGCTGCGGCAGCCCCTGGGACAACAAGGCGTTCGCCCGGGTAGACAGCTTCGGCCCCAATCCGTTCGGCCTTTACGACATGCTGGGCAATGTCTGGCAATGGACCGGCGATTGTTGGAACGAAACCTATCTAGGCGCGCCGGGCGACGGAACCGCCTGGCGAACCGGCGATTGTTCCAAGCGCGTCTTGCGCGGCGGTTCGTGGAGCAATCTGCCGGTCTTCGTCCGGTCGGCGGCGCGCGTCGCGGGCGAGGCCAGCCGCCAGGATTTCGACAATTCCACCGACGCCGGGTTTCGTATCGCCCGGTCGATCCGGTGATTCATTTTCACCGCCCGGCCACGAGCGGGTCGAAATCCAGAACCGTGTCCCTTGCCTCGGCGGGCGTTCCCGGCGGCAGGACGATGGGCGAAGCGGCCAAGGCGGCGTTGCGGGCGCTGCGGGCCAATTCCAGATAGGCGGGGTCGGTCTGGTGGCGTGGGTCTTCGATGATCGTGGCGCTGGTCACGGTTCCGTCGGCATCGAGCACGACATGAATCGAAACCGCCCATCGGGACGAACCCAGTTTCGCGACGTCGAAGATCCATCGGCGTTGGATTTGGGCGCGGATGATATCCTTGGCGGCATATGCGCCTTGCCGCCCATATTTGTTGGAATCGCCGGTTTCGTTTCCGTGGATTGATCGGGGGAAGGCCGCGCTTGCCGCCCGCAAGCGGCTGTCGAAATCGGCGGGGGCGGCGGTCGGCTGACGAAAAGCCGGATGCAGCGGCTGCGCGCGGACGGCCTTGGGTTTCGATGCCGGACGATCTTCCGCGGGCGCGGATGATTCGCCGGGCCGCCCGGAACGTGCCATCCCGGACTCGCCAAGCCGGATCACGGTGACGGTCATCGGCGGTTGCATGGCTGGCGGAACGGGCGCCATGTCGGGGGCGACGGCGATCAGCGTCAAGACCAAAGCGTGTATCGCCACGGAGCATGCCAGTCCCCGTCCATTCTTGGGTGTGCGTGTCATCGTGCGCGGCCCTTACTCCTGCCGACGTCATGCTATAGCCTCCCGCCACCAATTGTCAGGCCGAAAGAAGAAGGGAGCTATCTTTTGATACCGTCTAACCTTACCATTGATAGTTGGACATGAAAGACGAAGATGAAGTAATCATGCCACCATTCTGCTAAGACCACTCTAATTGACTTTGGAATAGTGGAGCGGAATTCGGTAGTCGAAATAAGAACAAAAATTAGTCTTTAGGATAGTGTGCCTTGAACTGGTTTAAAAAAAGGAAAGTTAGGTGGAAACCACGCGAAAATAACCATGCAGTTTACTTGTTTATATTTTACATATTTTGCGCTGTGTTTATTGCCCTTCCCGCCTTCGTTTCCGCTAGTGAACTGTGGCTTGAACCCGTGAATCAGGGGATCGTTTTCGCCGCGATCGGTTTGGCGGCGGTGATGGTTCTGGCGGTCTGGAACGGCATGCTGCGTCGGCGCGCTGCTGTCACGGCGGCAAAATACGAACAAGTTCAAACCAAGCTTCGGGCTTTTACCGAACGGGAATATCTGTTGGCGGCGGTTGCCGCTCAATCCGCGAACGGCATCGTCCTGGTCGACCGCAAGACCGGGCGTTTTGTCGAATTCAATGACGCGGCCTGCGGCCAACTGGGCTATGCGCGGGAAGAATTCGCTCAATTGACCTTGGCGGACGTGGTCGTGCCCGGCGACCGGTCCATCCAGGATCTCGATCGGGAATGCAACGCCCGGGGCGGCATCACGTTCGACAGCATGCACAAACGCAAGGACGGAACGCTGCGCGACGTCCAAGTGAATCTTACCAAGGTCGACATCGACGGCAGGGAATATTCCTCGGCCGTATGGGTCGACATCGCCGACCGCAAACGGGCGGAACGGGTGTTGGCGGCCCGCGAACGGGAATTGACGCTGTTGACGGAAAGCGCGCCCATCAACATCGCGCGGTACGACCGGGACTGCCGTATTCTGTTTTTCAACCAGCGTCTTCTTGATGTGCTGGGCGACGCCATGCTTTCCGACATAGTCGGCAAGCCGCTCACGGAAGTCTATCCGCAACACGATTCGGCAGGGATGGTCGAAGCCCTGCAAGCCGTCATGGCGACGGGCCAAGAGATGATCGTGGAAGTGCCTTTGGTCCTGAAGGATCGGACGCTAATTCACAGCGTCCGAATAATCCCCGAGCGGGATGCGGACGGAACGATCGTCGGCGCCATGGCGACCGGGATCGACATTACCGAAAACAAAAGCCAGGAACATTTGCTGGCGGCCCGCGAACGGGAATTCAGGACGCTGGCCGAAAACGCCCCCGTCCATATCGTTCGCTACGACATGGACGCCCGCATCGCGTATATCAGCCCGCGTCTGCTGGCCGGTCTTGGGCCATTCCCGGCCGAGGCCGTCATCGGCAAAACGTTCTGCGAAGCCTTTCCCTGGCATGACGACGACCCGCTGGAAAGACATCTTCTCGCGGCTTTGTCCACCGGTTCCGAAATAAGCGTTGAAGTACCCAAGACGATAAAAGGCGAAACCTATTTTCACAGCGTCCGGATCGCTCCCGAGCGGGATGCCGACGGAACGGTCGTCGGCGCCCTGGTCATCAGCATCGACATTACCGAAAGTAAGCGCCAGCAACACTTGCTGGCGGCCCGCGAGCGGGAATTCCGCACCCTGGCGGAAAATTCACCCGACAACATCATACGCTACGATATGGATGCCCGTGCGACCTACGTTAATTTCTCGAAGGAGTTGGACGGGAAGCACTTCGCCGAAATCCTGATCGGCCGCACGCCGATGGAAAGCATGCATCCGGAATCCGTCGGCACGGAAAATTACCAAGCGGCGCTGCAACGGGTACTTCAGACCGGAGGGGAAGATACCGTTGAAATCAGCTTTCCCAATTCCAATGCCGACAATAGAATCGAAATCCATCAAATCCAGTTCGTGGCCGAACGCAACGATATGGGGGAAATTATCGGTGCGCTGTCCATAGGGCGCAATATCACTGAACTTAAACGCCAGCAGCATTTGCTGGCGGATCGCGAACGGGAATTCCGCACCTTGGCGGAAAACTGTCCGGACATTATTATCCGTTACGACACCGAACCCCGCGCCACCTATGTCAATCGCCCGGACATGGAAGCGGCGATGACCGACCTGACTTCGCCGATAACGCCGCCAGGATTCAGGGATGACGAGGCTTACGAGAATGCGCTGACCTGGACCCTGCGCACCGGTGAATCGGAAGAGGCCGAAATCCAGTTCTCCGCCCCCGACGGGACGCAACGAACCCACCATTTCCGCTTCGCGGTCGAGCGGGATGCGGACGGAATCATCGTCGGTGTTCTGGCGTTCGGCCGCGACATCAGCGAAGAAATCCTGCAAAAGGAGCTGCTCAGGTCCAGCGAACGGCAATTCCGCACCCTGGCGGAAAGCATTCCCGATACCCTGACCCGCTACGACCGGGACGGCCACCGCACCTATTTCAACACCCGCTTCCGTCAAACCATCGAACAGGATATGGGGTCGTTTCTAGGCATGACGCCGTTGGAAAGCCACCCGCCGGGGGCGTTGGGATACGAAGCGTTCCAAGCGAAGCTGATTCAGGTTCTGCAAACTGGCGATCCCGACGAAGCCGAGGTGATGTTTCCCAGCGTCACCGACGGCTATGTGATTCATCAGGTCCGCATCGTGGCGGAATACGACGCGCAAGGGGATATCGTCGGGGCGGTGGGGATCGGCCGGGACATCACCCGGCTTAGGCAACAGGAAAACTTGCTGGTCGAACGCGAACGGGAATTCCGCACCCTGGCGGAAAACAGCCCGGACATTATTATCCGTTACGATTTGGAAGGGCGACGCGTCTATTTCAACTCGCGCTTCCGGCGGGACGTCGAGCGGGACCGACAGTCGCTTTTGGGGACGACTCCGTTGGAAGGCCATCCGCCGGGCGCCGTGGGGTACGACGTGTTGCATGAAAAACTGCTTCGGGTGCTGCGAACCGGGGAACCCGCCGAAACCGAAGTGGAGCATACCGATCGTGCCGATGGCAATCGGACTTATCAGGTTCGGATCGCGGCCGAATCAGACGCATTCGGAAACATCGTGGGGGCGGTCGGGATCGCTCGGGACATCACCCAGCTTAAACGCCAGGAACAACTGCTGACAGAGCGCGAACGGGAATTCCGCACCCTGACCGAAAACCTGCCCGATCGCATCATCCGCTTCGACACCGAAGGTCGCCGCCTTTATCACAACAAGCACGCGCAGGAGCGTGAGTCGGTTTACACGACGCCCGTCCTTGGCACGACGATACTGGAAAACAGCCCGCCGGGCGGCATCGGCTATGACGCTTATCACTGGAAAGTGCTTGAAGTGGCGCGAACCGGCACGGGCGCCGAAACCCAGGTTCAGACCCCCGATCCCGTCCGCGGCATGCTGATCTATCAGATCCGATTGGTGGCCGAGCACGACGCGCAAGGCGGCATTGCCGGGGTGCTGGGAATCGCCCGCGACATCACCGAGATAAAGCGCCAGGAGGAATTGCTGGCGGCCCGCGAGCGGGAATTCCGCACCCTGGCGGAGAACGCTCCCGGCAAAATCGTCCGCTACAACACCGAACCCCGGGTGATCTACACCAACCATGCGGCCCCGGCCGCAACCGGCAGCACGCAGTTGCTGCCGCCGTTTCCGGGATTGACGGGCCGCGAGGATTACATATCCGCGTTGATGCATACCCTTCGCACCGGAGAACCCGGAAATTGCGAACTCCATTATGCTCGCGCGGACGGAACGGCAAAGATCCATATCGTCCGTTTTGTGGCCGAGCGCGATTCCGCGGGCAAGATTTCCGGCGCTCTGGCGTTCGGGACGGACATCACCGAGTTGAAGCGCCAGGAGGAATTGCTGGCGGTCCGCGAGCGGGAATTCCGCACCTTGACCGAAAACGCTCCCGACAATATCGTCCGCTACGATACCCAGCCCGTTGTGATCTACGCCAACCGCAATGCTTTGTCCGCGACCGGCAATACGATGATCGGCAGGCCGCCGCTGACGCCGATGCCGCCCGGATTAAAGGGCGGCGCCGCCTATTTGGGGGCGTTGATGCACACGTTGCGCACCGGCGAGCCCCAGGAAACAGAACTCCACCACACTTACACAGACGGTACGGAGAAGTTCCATCACATCCGCTTCGTGGCGGAACGGGATGGCGCGGGCAAGATTTCCGGCGCGCTGGCGTTCGGCAGCGACATCACCGAGCGCAAACGCATGGAGGACTTGCTGCGAACCCGCGAGCGGCAATTCCGCATCCTGGCGGAAAGCTGCCCCGACAAAATCATCCGTTACGACGCGGCATGCAAACGCGTCTATTTCAATTCCCGCTATCTGAATCAGTACCCGCTTTCATATCTGGGCAAGACCCCCTCGGAAAGCCATCCTTCCGGCGCCAAAGGGTATGAGGAACTGGAAAAAGAAGTGGCGAACGTGGTGCGAACCGGCGAACCCGGCGCCGTGGAATTGGAAATTCCAATGCCGGACGGCACCGTTCGGAACAGCCAAGTTCTTATCGTCGCCGAAAAGGACGCCAACGGCGCCATCGTCGGCGCGCTGGCGTTCGGGCGCGACATCACCGATCTTAGGCGTCACGAAGAAGCGTTGCGCAGGAACGAAACCCGCCTGAAGGAAGCCCAGCGTATCGCCCAGTTGGGTAACTGGGAACTGGACCATACCAGCCAAGTGCTGTCGTGGTCGGACGAGATTTCCCGGATGTTCGAGATCGATGCCGGGGCCGAATCCGAATCCGGGTCGGGCGAGATCACCATTTCCTATCAAACGTTCCTAAACGCCATTCATCCCGACGACCGGGATTTGGTCGGCAAGGCCTATGCGGACGCGGTCGAGAACAAAACCCAATACGACGTCACCCACCGCTATCTAAGCAAAAACGGCGGGGTGAAGTACATCCGGGAACGGTGCGAGACGATCTATGACAACGACGGACGGCCGTTGCGGTCGGTGGGAACGGCGCAGGATGTGACCGAAGAGACCATTCTGAGGGCGGAGATCGAAAAACAGCAGATCGAGCGGTTGCAATTGGAACGGCAAATCTTCGAGGCCCGCAAACTGGAATCCCTGGGGCAACTGGCCGGCGGCATCGCCCACGATTTCAACAATATCGTCGGCGCCATCATGGGGTTCACCAAATTCGTGGTGGAAGACATTCCCGCCGACCATCCCAGCCAGAACCATCTGCGGCGCATCCTGTCCGCCAGCGACCGCGCCAAGAAGCTGGTCGAGCAGATCATGATTTACTCCCGCCAAAACAAGGCCGACCAGTCGTGCTTCTCGGTGACCGAGCTTTTGAAGGACTGCGCCGCGATGATCGAAATCGGGACGCCGTCTTCCGCGCGGGTCGAACTTGCCATTTCCGCTTCCAAACTGGTGATCGAGGGCAACCGGGACCAAGTCGGTCAGATCGTCATGAATCTGTTTTTCAACGCCCGCGACGCTCTTGAAGGCATGCCCGGCACGATCACCATCGGCGCGGAGATCGTTCCGCCCAATCATCCCTACCTGACGCTTGCGGTGATGCGCCCCGAGGAAGCGGTCAACGCGGTGGGGGTATGGGACCGCGAAGACGGTTCCGTCGACGCCCTTATCGGGCACTGCCGGGTCGGTCAGTCCTATGTGATGCTGACGGTAAAGGATACCGGGACCGGTATCGACATGGACACGATGCGCCGGATTTTCGATCCGTTCTTCTCGACCAAGGAGGTCGGCAAGGGCACCGGGCTTGGGCTGTCGGTGATCCACGGCATCGTCATGGATCACAACGGAGCGATCTTCGTGCATTCCGTTCCCAAGGAAGGAACCGAATTCAACGTCCTGCTTTCGACCGGCGGGTGCGAGGCGCCGGAGTGAAAATCAAGGAAATCGGATTTACTCGCCCCCCAGGAACTCCAACTGCCAGGACATTTCCGAGGGCGACAACGGATAGCCTCCGACGCTGGAGCGCAAGATTCTGGTTGTCGGCAAATGCAGCATCCGCGATTGCAGTTCAACCGCCAGCGCCATGGACAAACCGGCCTTCCACACGATCGAGACGATGCCCTTGGCGCTTTGATTGACCACGGTCTTGTGGATGGTCGAAACCGGGACGTTGGCCAGCAGCGATAGCGCGGCGGCAACCAGGGCGTAGTCGCCGCCTGACAAAGCGGTGTCCACCGCGGATTCGTCCAATTGGCCCCCGCCCAGCAGGGCTTTGGCGCGCTCCATGGCGACGGCTTCTTCCGACGCTTTCCTGGCCTCCGATTTTTCGGCCCCGACCGCGTCCATTTCTTCCAGGCGCTTGCGCACCACGGCGGCCACCGCTTGCGCCGATTCCGGGTCCAAATCGTGCCGCTCGGCCAAGGCTTGCAGCAAATGCGACGCCACGAACCGCGCCAGTTTCTGGGTGGATCTGACCGACAGATGGGGGCGGTTGACCAATGGCTGATGCCACGATTCGATATCCACCGAGCGGTCCACCAGATGATCCAGGGTTTCCTCGCGGATTTGCGCGGACGGGTTGGCCAGCAGCACCGCGATGGCGGCCACGTCGTCGCTGGCGGCAATGGCGTCGGTGACCTTGAAGGCCACATTGGTGCGTTTGGAGATGGCGGACAGCGCGCCGGGAATGGGCCGGTCGCTGATGATGTCCAGCAAGTCCTGATCGGTCAGAACCGGCGAATAGCACAGGATCGGCGACGCCACCGCGATATCGGCGTCGCGGGCCAAGCGGCCGATCACCTCGGGCGGCGCGTGCGCCACGTCCTTCAAGGTTTCGGCCAGGATTTGGCGGACCTTGGGAATTTGATCCTTGGCCAGGATATCCAGCGCCTCGTAGGTCAGCCGCCGCATTTTGTCCTGATCGTCGCGGGACAGACCGGGCGCCAGCTTGGCGATTTTCTGGGCCAGCTCGGCGCGGACCCGCTCGTCCTTGTCCTTGGCCAGCAACAGATTGGCCAAAGCGGGGGTGGCGCTGTTGGTGGCCACCTGGATGCGAACGTCGTGCGACTGATCCTCGGCCAGAAAATACAGCAATTCGGGTCTTAGGTCGTTGCGCGTCGCCAGTTGGGCCCGAACCTCGGCGTCCTGGTGGCGGGCCAGTTCCTTGGCTTCCTCGTCGGTGAATTTCTTGTTCCGTCCGAAGACTTTCGCGAGAACGTTCTTGATCATGACTTGGACTCGGGCTTCGGCGGAATCTGCGGAAAAGGCGGGGCGATGCGCCACGATCCCTTGCCGTCGCGTTTGACTTCGTACATGGCGGTATCGGCGCGAACCACCAATTCCTCCAGGCTTTCCTCCGATCCGGGATTGTAGACGGCGGCGCCCAGCGACAGATTCAACGGTTTTTCGGGCGAGCCCGAAAATTTGGCCAGGGACGCCGCCCCGTCGACGATGGCTTGGCAACGCGACAAAGCGGCCTGTTCGTCGGCGCCGTCCAGCCAGATCGCGAACTCATCCCCGCCCAGCCGGGCCACCAAATCGATAGGCCGGGTAAAATGTTGCAGCATGTCGCGAACCGCCAGCAGCGCCTGATCGCCCACTTGATGGCCGTGCACGTCGTTGACCCATTTGAAATTGTCCAGGTCGCAATAGATCAGAGACGCCGGTTTCCGTTCCCGCGCCAAACGCTGATAGCGGCGTCCCAGCTCCTCGAAAAAGGCCCGACGGTTGAACAGGCCGGTCAAGGCGTCGGTGCGCGACAGCATCAAGATCCGTTCGTGATTGCCGATCTGTTCGTTGGCCAGCCCCACTTGTCCCGCCACGTCGTCGATCAGCAGACGCTCGTCGTCGCCCCAGGCCGCGCGGTCCTTGGAGCGCCACAGGCAGATGGCGCCGTTGACGCCCTGCCGATAGCGGGTGACCGAGGCCAGCACATGCCAGCCATCATGAATGCCGTCGAAATGATCGCCGCGTTTAAGGGCGTCCAGGATCGGGACGTCGTCGCCCCAATTGCCGTATCCGGCCGCCAGGACGAAACCGTCCTGCTGGGGCATCAGGCGGTAGATTTGACAGCCCGAGGCGCTAAGCGCGCGTCCCGTCGCTTCGGCCGCGGCTCTTAGCATGTCGGTGGGATCGAGTTCGTCGCGGATGGTGCGGACCACGTAGGTCAGCAACCGCTCGCGATTGTGGGCGCGCAGCAGGGCTGCGTCGCGCTGGCGAAGATCGGTGACGTTGCGGCACACCCCCCTGGCCCCGTTCCAACGTCCGTCCTCGCTTTTGATCGGCATGGCCGAGGTCAGAATGCAGGCGTTCTTGCCCTGAGCGTCGCGCACCCACACTTCCATGTCCGTCAACGGCAGCGAGGCCGTGAATGCCGACACGCCGCTGGCCGGTCCTTGGTGGATGACGAAATCCGACGGGTGGCGGCCGACCAGATCGTCGGGAGAATACCCCAGCGCGCCCTTTGGACTGACGAATACAAAGCGGCCGTCCGGGCCGGTTTCCCAAGCGAAATCGCTGGAAATCTCGACCAGATCCTTATAGCGCTGGCGGGATTCCACCAGGGCCGACCGCAAATTTCGCTCCAAGGTCACGTCGCGGCCCAGCAACAGAATGCGATCCGGGGCAAGGGGGATGGGTATAAGCTCGACGAAAACCTGACCGCCGCCGGGCGCGGAAATCGGCTCGACAACCGGCTGGGAGGGGTGCGGTCCCCCGGCGGCCAGCAGCGACTTTAGGCTGGACAGGGCGCCTTGTTCAATGGCGAGGCGCAGGGTTATCGAACGGGGATTGGCGGCGATCACGTTGCCCGTGACGTCCACAATCAAAGCCGGTCCCGGATAAACGGGCAATATCTCCTCGCCCAGCGTGGCCGAGGGCTGGTTCGTCCGGTTCGAATATGACGAATGGTCGCCTGAAATCTTAGTCACCCATTAGCGGTTCTGGAATTTTGGCGCTCTTTTTTCGACGAAGGCCGCCATTCCTTCTTTTTGATCCAAGGTCGCGAACGCCGAATGGAACAGGCGGCGCTCGAATTTTATCCCCTGCGCCAGGGTGGTTTCGAACGCGGCGTTGACCGCTTCCTTGACCATCATGGCGATGGGCAGACTGTGGCCGGCGATTTTGGCGGCGGCCTTAACCGCCTCGGTCACCAAATCGGCCGCCGGAACGATGCGGCTGACCAGTCCGGCCCGTTCGGCCTCGGCGGCGTCCATCATTCGTCCGGTCAGACACATATCCATGGCCTTGGCCTTGCCCACGGCCCGCGTCAGACGCTGGGTGCCGCCCGCGCCGGGGGTGACGCCGATGGTGATTTCGGGCTGTCCGAATTTGGCCGTATCGGCGGCGATGATGAAGTCGCACATCATGGCGATTTCGCAGCCGCCGCCCAGGGCGAAGCCCGCCACGGCGGCGACGATGGGTTTGCGGAAGCGCGAGACCTGTTCCCACCCGTTGGTGATGAAGTCCTGCAAATAGGCGTCCATATAGGTCTTGGAGGCCATTTCCTTGATGTCGGCTCCGGCGGCGAACGCCTTTTCAGACCCGGTCAGCACCACCGCGCCGACGGTTTCGTCGTCCTGAAAGCCGTCCAGAGCTTCGCCTATCTCGCGGATCAGCGCGCCGTTCAGGGCATTCATAGCCGCCGGACGGTTCAAGACGATCAAACCGACCTTGTCGCGCTTTTCGATCAGAATGGTTTCGTAGGGCATGATCTTCCTCCCTCCTATTTGGGTGACACTTTGAACCGGGCGACGATCGTCCCTTTCCCGGATTCGACAAGGTCTATGCGCAAGACTTCCTGCTCGCGATGAAACTGGCCGGGCCCGTCCTCGATCCACCCCAATTGCGGCAGGGCCTTGGCGTAGAACGTCAATACCGTCTGCCGGTCGGCTGTGCCCTTGGCGTCGGCCTCGACGATGCGTCCGTCCTGGGCGTCGAACGACAAAGCCGAACCGGGAACCTCGGTCAATTGAGCGGGCAGGGGCAAGTCCTCGTACACCGACAGGAAACCCGCCGCCATCGCCATGGAGGGAACCATGAGAGACAATGCAACTAAACGAATTATCATTCCCAATCTATACCATCACTTTTGACATTGCGGGCAAAAGAATGTCGATCGCCCGGATTGAACGACGCGCCTAACGGTATCGCCGCATCGGCACGATTGGCCCTGGCGATCATAAACGTCAAAACAATGTTGAAAATAGCCCAATTGGCCATCGGGCCGCATATGATCCCGCAGGGTCGTCCCGCCCGCGGCGATCGCTTCGGTCAAAACCGCCTTGATCGCGGCGGTTAGGGCCTTGATCTTGGGCTTGGACAGCGAACCGGCGGCGCGTTCGGGGTGGATGCCCGAGCGAAACAGGCTTTCGCATGCATAGATGTTGCCCAACCCCGCCACGGTCTTCTGATCCAGCAACGCCACCTTGATCGAAACCGAGCGTCCGGCCAGGGCGTGCGCCAGGACTTGGGCGTCGAACGACGGCGAAAGCGGTTCCGGTCCCAAAGCGGCCAGCAACGGATGGCGGACGAGATCGTCCGTCCCGCATAAATCCATCAGGCCGAAGCGCCTGGGATCGGTGAAGGTCACTCGAATTCCTTGATCGGTGACGAACACCACATGATCGTGCTTTCCCACGGGGCCGGTATCCTCGGGTGCGATGATCATGTGCCCCGACATGCCGAGATGAACGATCAGCGCCATGCCGCCCGACAGGCCGACCAGCAGATATTTGGCGCGCCGGTCCAACCGCTCCACCGTTCTGCCGGTCAGGGTCTGGGCGAACCCCTCGGGAAACGGTTTGCGCAAATCGGGGCGGTAACAAGTCACCCTGGCGAAACGGCGACCCTCCCAAACCGGCAGCAAGCCCAAGCGTACCGTCTCGACTTCGGGCAATTCGGGCATGTTCTAACCTTCGATCAGGCGGTTCAGGCCATTGATCACGTCGTTGATTCCGGTCACCAGAATGGTTTGCATGCCGCAGGCGGCGGCGCCGTCGATGTTTTCCCCGGTGTCGTCGAACAGCAAGATGCGATCGAGCGGCGTCCCGATCCGTTCGGCCACCAAGGCGAAGGCGTCCCGGTCGGGTTTGCGCACCCCCAGGGCCGAAGAGGTGAATACCGTCTTGAAATGACCAAGGACCCCTGCATACCGGTCGAACAAATACGCCTTGTGGATTTCGTTGGTGTTGGAAAAGGCGTACAGGGGGAAATGAGCCGCCGCTCTGGTCAGCTCTTGGTCGATTCCGGGCATCTCGCCCACGAACAACCGGTTCCATCCGTCGACGAATTGATCGTCGGTCAAATCGATTTGCAAACCGCGACGCAAACCGGCGAAAAACTCCGTGCCGGAAATCCTGCCGGTTTCATGGTCCCGGTAAAGCCGATCCATGGCGAAACGATCGCGGATCGCTTGGGGATCGCACCCGGCATGACCCGCCCAAACCGAGAAGACCCGATCGAAATCGATGTCGATTACCACCCCGCCCAGATCGAATAAAAGCGTGTTCGGCGTCTGCGCCATGTTCCCTCCGCTTTCAAAGCCCGTCATCATCGGTTATCTTTAGCCCATGACTGACAAGACTCCTACCCCCGACGACGCGCCGACCACCCATTTCGGTTTCACCACCGTTCCCGTCTCCGAGAAGGCCGCGCTGGTCCGAAGCGTGTTCGACGGCGTCGCCTCGCGCTACGATTTGATGAACGATTTGATGAGCCTGGGAATTCACCGCATCTGGAAATCCGTCATGCTGGATATGCTGCGGCCCAAGGCCGACATGACCTTGCTGGACGTGGGCGGCGGCACCGGCGACATCGCCTTTGGCTTCAAGAAACGCGGCGGCGGTCCAGCCTTGGTGGTGGACATCAACGGCGAAATGATCAAGGTCGGGCGCGACCGAGCGTTGAACAGGGGATACGTCGACGACCCCGCCTGGGTGGTTGGCGATGCCCAGGCCCTGCCGGTGAAAAGCCGGTCGGCGGATGCCTACACCATCGCTTTTTGCCTGCGCAACGTTACCGCCATCGATGACGCCTTGGCCGAAGCCTATCGGGTGCTGAAGCCGGGCGGACGGTTTTTTTGCCTGGAATTCAGCCATGTGGTGGTGCCGGTGCTGGCGCAACTTTACGATGCCTATTCCTTCAAGGCGCTGCCCGCCCTGGGCGGGTTGGTGGCCGGCAATCGCGCCGCCTATCAGTATCTGGTGGAAAGCATCCGCCGGTTCCCTCCCCAGGCCGAACTGGCCGCCCGGATCGAGGCGGTCGGATTCGAACGGGTCGCGGTTCGCAATCTTTCCGGCGGAATCGCCGCCATCCATAGCGGTTGGCGTCTGTGATTCCCGCCCTTCGAACCGTGACCCGGTTGGTCGTCGTTCTATGGGTGGTGGCCCGCCACGATCTTTTAGGTTTCCTGGATTTCCCCGGGGCGGCGCTGGCGTCCCGTCTGGCGGCAAGGCGGTCGTCCGACCGGAGCGGTCAGCGCTTGGCGGCCGCCTTGGTGGCCTTGGGGCCGACCTTCATCAAGCTGGGGCAGGCCTTGTCCACCCGCGCCGATCTGGTCGGCGAGCAAACCGCCGCCGATTTGTCGGGTTTGCAGGACCGGCTGGCCCCGTTTCCGGGCGAGCGGGCGGTCGAGATCGTCGAGCGCGAATTGGGACAGACGCTGTCTTTAATCTTCCAGTCGTTCGAGTTGATTCCGGTGGCGGCCGCTTCGATCGCCCAGGTTCATTTCGCCGTCACCGCCGACGGCAAGGATGTGGCGGTCAAGATTTTGCGCCCCAATATCGAGAAGGCCTTTCACCGCGATCTGGAAATGCTGTCCCGGCTGGCCCGCTGGGCCGACCGGCTGGTTCCGTCGCTGCGCCGCCTGCGTCTGATCGAGGTGGTGGAAACATTGGCCCAGTCGGTGGAACTGGAGATGGATCTGCGCTTCGAAGCCGCCGCCGCCGCCGAGATGGCCGAAAACTTCTCGGGTGACGACACGTTTCTGATCCCGGCGGTTGATTGGACCCGCACGGCAAGACGCGTGTTGACCTTGGAACGGGTGGCGGGGCTGGCGGTGGACGAACGAGACGAGATGATCGCCCTGGGCTACGACGTCACCCGGATTTTACGCAATGCCGCCGAGGCCTTTTTCAACATGGTGTTCCGCGACGGGTTCTTTCACGCCGATCTTCATCCGGGCAATCTGTTCGTCGATTCGCAAGGTCGTCTGGTGGCGGTGGATTTCGGCATCGTGGGCCGGGTGGATTTGGAAACCAGACACTTCCTGGCCGCCATGCTGATCGGTTTCCTGAACGGCGACTACCGCAAGGTGGCCGAGGTGCATTTTCAGGCCGGATACGTTCCCGCTCACAAATCGGTGGATGCCTTCAGCCAGGCGATCCGTTCGGTGGCGCAGCCGATTCTGGGCAAGCCGATCTTCGAAATCTCGGTGGCGCGGCTGCTGGGGCAGTTGTTCGAGGTGACCGAAACCTTCGCCATGGAAACCCAGCCGCAGTTGCTGCTGTTGCAAAAAAGCATGCTGGTGGCCGAAGGCATCGGGCGACAGTTGGATCCGTCGGTCAATATGTGGGAACTGGCCCGGCCGATGATCGAACGATGGATGCGACAGAATTTGGGGGTCAAGGCGCGAGTGACCTCGACCGTTATCGACGTCGCTCACACCTTGGAGCGTCTGCCCCGGCTGTTGGACAACGCCGAGCGGGTGCTGAGCGAAGTGCAGCGGGGCGGCATCAAACTTCATCCCGATGCGGTCCGCGGGGCGCTGGGCGGCCAGCGCTCGGGGCCGTCCCTGTGGCTGTGGCTGTCGTGGGCGGTGTCGGCGGCCCTGGCGGCCACGCTGATGATGGGGTGATTTCGGCGGACCCCGCGTTACGGCAGGGCCCGGGCGAGTCGGAACCCAAGGTTCCAAAACCGGATTCCGGGCTCGTCGCGGCCGCGATAGACCGAGCGCATGCTTCCGGCGTCGCAACTCCAGGCGCAGCCGCGCCGCACGCGCCATTTGCAGTCGCCGGGGGCGCCGGACGTCCCGTTGAGGTGAGCATCGCCGCGATAGCAATCGCCGGTCCAATCCCAGGCATTGCCCAGCATGTCGTAAAGACCGAACGGATTTGGGCGGAAGCTGCCGACCGGGGATGCATTGACATAGACGTCGCGGCAGCCTGCATGCTCGGTTGACGACGTCGCCGGTCTGGCCGACAGGTCATTTGCTTGGTCCGCGTACTCGCATTGCAAGGCGACGGTCGTCCCCGCCCGCGCCGCGTATTCCCATTCCGCTTCGCTGGGCAGTCGATAGACCGGTCGACCGGCCTTGCCGTTCAGCCACGCCACATAGGCTTGGGCGTCATCGAAGGATACGCACACGGCCGGGTAATCGTCGTTCCGGCCGAAATCCGGATAGGTCCAGCCTTGCAGCGCGGGACCCCGCTTGTTGTCGTCCCAGACTGGGCATCCGGCGGCCTTGTACCCGGTTTCCCGCAGGAACATCGCGAATTCTCCGCGCGTGACATGGGTGCGGCTCAGCGCGAACGGCCGGGCGATCGTCACGATCCCCCGGGGCGATTCGTCGGTTTCGGTGTCCGGGCTGCCCATGGTGAATCGTCCGGCGGGGATCGCCACCATCTTCGGGCATTCCGGACAGTCCCACAGCTCCAGCGGCGCGGCGGACGTCTCGATCCGTCCGTCCCACCCCGGATGTCCTGCCTGCCATTTGACGAACGTCGCCTGCCGCGCCGCGATCCACGCGGTCATCGCCGCTTCGTTCCGGGCGGACGCCGATGGCGGCGGAATGGGTGCGCACGACAGCAGTGCCAAAGCGGCGACCACGAGGGTAAAACCCCGCATCAAGGCAGGATCCGGGCGAGTCGGAAACCGTCATTGGCGTGTCGAGTGTCGGACTGGCTCCAGCCTCGGTAAGCCGAGCGCAAGCCTTTGGCGAGGGACATCCACGATCCGCCCCGGGTGACGCGTTTTCCGCACTCTCCAGAGGTGATCATCGTTCCGTTGGCAGGGGCCCCGTTATAATAGTCGTTCCAGCAATCGCCGGTCCAGTTCGTGGCGTTGCCATTCATATCGTAAAGACCGAACGGGTTCGGTCGGAAGCTTCCGACCGGCGACGTATAGGCATATCCGTCACGGCATTTCGCCATTGACGTATTTTCGGGAAACGCCTCCTTGGCCGATACGTCGGCGCCGTTGGCGTACTCGCACTGCCGCGTCTCATCCTCGGCCCAATAGCGGGCGGTGGTTGTCCCCGCCCGCGCCGCGTATTCCATCTCCGCCTCGCTGGGCAGCCGGTACAGCGGTCGGCCGATTTTGCGGTTCAGCCACGCCACATAGGCTTGCGCGTCATCGAAGGATACGCACACAGCCGGATGATCGTCGGTCTGGGTGAACGCCGGATCGCGCCAGCTTCGCGATGAATCGTCCGTCCAGCTTCCATTTTTTATGACCGAGCATCCTGCGGTCTTGTATCCTGTTTCCCGCACGAACACCGCGAATTCTCCGCGTGTAACGGCGGTTCTGCCCAGCGCGAACGGACGGTCGATCGTTACGACGTGCCGGGGGCCTTCATTGGAAAAACGGTCCTTCTCGGTGTCCGGGCTGCCCATGGTGAATCGCCCGGCGGGAATCACCACCATCCGTGAACATTCAGCGCAGTCCCACAGTTCCAGCGGGGAGTCGGTCGCCTTGACTATTTTAGGCGGGGCGTTGACAGCCGGATCGGGCAGCGTTTTCAGCGCGGTGCGGGCTTTAAGGCCCTCTACCGTGCCGGGGGTCAGCGTCGCGGCGATGTCCATTTCCGCCGCCGCGCCCACCCTGTCATTTTTGCGTGACAGGATGTCTCCCAGATAGTAATGCGCCGCGCCGTTGGCCGGGAAGATTTCCAAACCCTCGCGCAAACCGAATTCCGCCGTCGAGAAATCCCCCTGTTGCCATAATGTGAACGCTGAGTTGAACAATTTCATGGCCCACGCCGCTTGGTCGGGCCGCAGCGCTTTTGAACGGACGACCAGATCGCCGTATTTCGGCACGCTGGCATCCGCCGCCGTCAGCGCCGCCGTGCGGCTTAGCACGGCCGAAACCTGAGCATCCGTTCCCGGATGTTCGGTCCGCCATTTGGTGAACGCCGCCTGACGCGCCGCGATCCATGCTGCGGTCGATGCATCGACCGGCGTCGGCGACGAAGACGGTTGCGGGGATGCCGTAGCCGAAGGGGGCGACGTGGTCGTTGCGGTCTGCACGCACGACGCCAGCCCGAAGGCGGCAGCCATCACCATGGCGACCCGAGACTTCATCGACATCGTTCCCCCCCTCTTTCCCTGCCCGGCCGCGCTACGGAAGCGCCGCCAGCGGCGGCGCCGCGATCTTGGTCTTGGCCTGCTGCGCTTCCGCCGATTGGGGAGCCAGTTCGATCACTTTTCGGTAATGGCCCTTGGCGTCAATCAGTTCATCGGCCTGAACCAAAAGTTCGGCCAAGTCGAAATGGGCGCGGGCGTTGTCCGGCTGGATCGCCAGTCCGTCTTGGTACAGCATCAACGCGGCGACCGGATTTCCCAGTTTATTCATCGTAAAGGCGCCCTGGAACAGTTTGCGCGCGAACAGATGACTGTCCATTTTGGTCTCGGCCGACACCGGGGCGGCCAAAAGGATTAAGGCGGCGCAGGCGGCGGCTAGTTTTGTGCGTTTTGACAACATCAATCGTACCTCCGGTTGGCCTCATCGACCGCTTCCTTGCCAAGGTCGTCCATTTCCTTGAGCGGTCCCTTGACGATTTGATTGAGCACCCCCAAAGCCCGGGCTTTCGCCTCGACAAGCCGCGACGCCATGTTCTTGGGAATTTTCTTGGCCAGTTCGCGGAACGCCCGCAGTTTGTCCATAAGCGTCATCGGGCTGTCGTCGACGGCCTCTTCGGCCGATCCGCCGGGTCCGTGATCGTAAGGCGTGCCGCCTGCATACGGGGCGCCGCCACCGTAAGGGGTGCCGCCTTTCGACCCAACGCCGATACCGACGGTTGACGAAGCCGTCTTTCCAGAACTTTGCGTACCGCAGAATATTTCATATGCGGGGTCGAGGTTATAAAGCAGGTCCGGACATTTGGATTTTCGTTGCTGCTGGGCAGACCCGGCTGCTGCCGGTGACGGTGCGGTGAACGGGTTGATCTGATCCCGCCGGTAGCGAGCATCGGCTTGGCGCGCCTGTTCCGCCGCTTGGAGGTCGGCCAGCCGCTGCGCCTCGGCCGCTGCTTCGGCCGCCGCTTCGGCTTCAGCCGCCGCTTGTTCCGCCGCCGCCTGTTCCGCCGCCGCTTGGTCCGCCTGTTGTTGCAGAATGTTGCCAAGGATGTCGAGAGCGCCCTGGGCGGCGTCCAGCCCTCGGTTGGTGGACGAATACCCCCCTCCGCCGCCGCCGCCGCCGCCGCCGCCATAAGACTGATTGGCTATGCATTGATTGTAGGCCGTCCGCCACTGCGCGGCCTGCTGCCGCTGCATGTCGTCGTTGCTTCTAAGCCCCGTATGGGAATTTTGCTCGGATTGAAGGGCTGCGTTCAAGAGGGACTGACAGTTCGCGGCGTCGGCACGCGTCGGTACAACCAGGAGAATGGCAGTTGCCGCGAATGCGAACGCTAGGCCGACGTTCGCCCTTGCCATTTCGCCAGCGCGGCCCCCGATCATGTCGCGCCTCCTCCTGGGCGGATCGACCGCGCCCGCCCGAAAGCAAGGGCCGACTGGCGGCACAATACGGCTGGAACGACGATGACGCGGCGCATGATCCCCCCCGATCCGGACGCTATCCCCTTCGTGACATTCCCGCCTTTTCGGCGAGTCCGTTACACGGTTGGTATGTGATGTAGTCCAAATGTATCAGGGATTCAAATTGTCGTAAAGATGCTCGTTGCTGCCGCTTAGGGCGACAGATCAAGGATCGGCGCCGGTCTGGACCCCGGAAAGTCGTCGACGGTTCGGTCGGTCAAAACCGTGGTGTTGACGGTGGGGAACCGAAACAGCCAAGCGGTCAGGCATCCCAGCAGCAGGGACGTGGGCAGGTGCAAATCGGCGCGGTTCTCAAAGCCGTGAATCCCGACCCATTCCCAATGAGTGCTTTCGCCGTTCAAGATCGGGGCGAATTCGTCATCGACCTTCATGCCGAACAGGATGTTTCTTTTCGAATATGTCGAAGCGTCGCCCAATTCGATCAGGTCGTCCTTGGCGGCGACGACGCCCGCTTCTTCCTTCAATTCGCGCAGGGCGGTTTTGACCGGCCTTTCGCCTGGGTCCAGGCCGCCACCGAAAAAGTTCCATTGACCGGCGTTGCGCGTGGTCGGAGCGCGCCGGGCCAGCAAAACCCGGCGGGTCGAGGAACAAACCACGGCAACCCAGATGGAAACCCGCACGGCCATGAAACGCTTCTCACGAACAGTGTTATGCCAAAGCTCGTTTCATTTTGATGAAACCACGCGGCGGGATCAATAACCAAAGACGGTTGTCTTGATTCTTTCATAAAGCGCTTGCCAGAACTTCTCGCTGGTCAGAACTTCTCGCTTGACTGGGGCTTCGGCAGCACGTAGAAACGCTGCCTTCTGTTAGCAGTCGATCTTATCAGCACGAAGGGATAGTATCATGGCACGCCGTTGCGTCATTACCGGAAAGGGCGTTCTGACCGGGAACAACGTCAGCCACGCGAACAACAGGACGCGTCGCCGTTTTCTGCCCAATTTGCAGGAAACCGCGGTTCTGTCCGACGCTTTGGGCGAATTGGTCCGGCTGAAGGTCTCCACCCAGGGGCTTCGCACCATCGAGCACAACGGCGGTCTGGATGCCTATCTGCTGTCCTGTTCGGATCGGGTTTTGACCGACGATGCCCGCCGCGTCAAACGCCGGGTGCAAAAGGCCATGGCCAAAAAGGCCGCCTAATCTTTCCGTTTTAGATATTGAGTCAGGCCGATCTCGTCCAGTTCGGCCCTGTCTTTGCGGTCGGCTTCCAGCGCGGCTTGGGCGTCGCGCTGTCTTTGGGCTTCCTCGACGCTTTTGCGTTCGCGATAGGCTTCGGCCAGTTCTTCCCTGGCGGTGGCGATCTGGGTCTGGATCTGAGCCAGAAGACCCTGCTTTTGCTGCAACTGGTCGCGCCACAGGGCCAGATAATTCTCGAACGACCGCCCCACTCCCAAGGTGTCCGAGGTGGCCAAAGCCCGTTCCGTTTCCAATGCGCGGCGATGATCGGCGATGGCGGTCTGAACCTGCTCCTCGCGTCCAAGCAGCATGCCAAGGGTTTTCTGCCGTTCGTCCACCGTCCAGCGGGCGATCCGGATCAGGGTCTTCAGGCTTTTCGACATTTATTTCAGCCCCGGCCCATGCCGTCGCCTTCGAACGGCGTGCCGAAAATGTGCCCCAGGGCCTGATAGCTTTCCGCCAGGGTCATGGCCTCGTCCTTACTTTGGGTAAGGAACGCCTCGAGGGCGGGATTGAAATGGATCGCTTCGTCGATGTTGGGGTCGCTGCCCCGGCGATAAGCGCCCAGGCGGATCAGCTCGGCCATGTCTTCGTAATTGGCCAACAGGCGGCGGGCGCGGGCGACCAGGGCGTTTTCCTCTCCGGTGTTGCAACCGGGCATGGTCCGCGATACCGAGCGCAGCACGTTGACCGCCGGATAGCGGCCGCGGTCGGCGATGGCGCGGTCCAGCACGATGTGGCCGTCAAGAATGCCGCGCACGGCGTCGGCCACCGGCTCGTTGTGATCGTCGCCGTCCACCAGCACGGTGAACATGCCGGTGATGCTGCCGCTGCCTTCCAGTCCGGGACCGGCTCGTTCCAGCAGGCGGGGCAATTCGGCGAACACGGTGGGCGTGTAGCCTTTGGTGGCGGGCGGTTCTCCCGCCGACAGGCTGATTTCGCGGTTGGCCATGGCGAAACGGGTGACCGAATCCATCATGCACAGGACGTTCAAACCCTTGTCGCGGAAATATTCGGCCACGGACATGGTCAGGTACGCGGCCTGTCTGCGCATCAACGGGCTTTCGTCCGACGTGGACATAATCACCACGGATCTTTGCATGCCCTCGGGTCCCAGGTCGTCTTCGATGAATTCGCGCGCTTCGCGGCCGCGCTCGCCGATCAGCCCGATGACCGCCACGTCGGCGGAAGTGTTGCGCGCCATCATCGACATCAGCGATGATTTGCCAACGCCCGATCCCGAGAAGATGCCCATCCGTTGACCTTGGCAGCAGGTGAGAAAGGCGTTGATGGCGCGCACGCCCAAATCGATTTTGCCCTGGACCCGTCCGCGCGAATGAGCCGGGGGCGGGTGGTTGTGGATGGGGTAGGCCGTTTCGCCGAACGGCAAGGCGCCCTTGCCGTCGACCGCCTCGCCAAAGGCGTCGATGACGCGCCCCAACCATCCGTCGGTGGGATAGATGACCGGTTCGGTTTCAAGCACTTCGGTCCGGCAGCCAAGGCCGATGCCGCCGATATCGTGGAACGGCATCAGCAAGGCGCGGCCGTTTCTGAACCCCACCGCCTCGCACGGAACCCGTCTGCCGTCGCGGGCGATGACATAGCAGCGGTCCCCCAGAGACAACTGACGCTGGACGCCGCCCGCCTCGATCAGCATGCCCTGTACGCCCATGACCCGGCCGTAAATCCTGACCGGATTAAGACGTTCTATGTCGGAAGTGATGGTTTTAATGAGGAAATTCACGAAAAGCCCGCTGATGATGCCGCTTAGCCCTTGCTCAATACCGCATTTATGGTTAACACTCTGTCAATATTTAATTCCGGGCGGGGAATCTAAAATGCGCGTTTTGGTGGTGGAAGACGATCGCATGACATCCCAACTTATCGAAACCATGCTCAAGGGCGAAGGCATGGTCGTGGATTCGACCCCATTGGGCGAAGACGGGTTGGAGATCGGCAAGATATATGATTACGACATCATCCTGTTGGATTTGATGTTGCCCGACATGGACGGGTACGAAGTCTTGCGTCGGTTACGGTCGTCGAAGGTGGAAACTCCCGTTTTGATACTGTCGGGTTTGACCGAACCCGACAAGAAGATCAAAGGGCTGGGCTACGGCGCCGACGACTATCTGACCAAGCCGTTCGACAAGGGCGAGTTGGTCGCCCGCATCCAGGCCATCGTCCGGAGGTCCAAGGGCCACGCCCAGTCGATCATCAATACCGGGCATTTGGCGGTCAATCTGGACACGCGCACGGTGACGGTTGCGGGCGAGCCGCTGCACCTGACCGCCAAGGAATACGGGATCATCGAATTGCTGTCCTTGCGCAAGGGCCAGACTCTGACCAAGGAACAGTTTCTCAATCATCTTTACGGCGGCATCGACGAACCGGAACTGAAGATCATCGACGTGTTTATCTGCAAGCTGCGCAAGAAGCTGAACGCCTCGCCCGCCGGGGATTCCTACATCGAGACCGTTTGGGGCCGGGGCTACGTCCTGCGCGACCCCGATTCCGTCAAAGTGGCCTGATCAGCGTTTAATGGCTCGCTACCGGTTAACCATCGAGTATGACGGCACGGGCTTCGTCGGTTGGCAGCGCCAACCCTGCGGGCCGTCCATTCAGCAGACTTTGGAAGACGCCGTATTCGGCTTTTGCCAGCATCGCGTCGACGTGGCCGCCGCCGGACGTACCGATGCGGGCGTGCATGCCTTGGCGCAGACGGTTCATGTGGACTTGCCGAAGGATTACGAGGTCGATACCGTTCGCGATGCCCTGAATTTTCATTTACGCGGTCAACCCGTCGTGGTGACGGCGGCGGCGGCGGCGGCCGACGATTTTCATGCCCGTTTTTCGGCCGTCGGACGAACCTATCTGTATCGCATCCTTAATCGCCGGGCGCCGTCCGCCTTGGACCGGACACGAGTATGGTGGGTTCCCGTGCCGCTTGATGCCGCAGCCATGGCCGCCGCCGCCGCCGTGCTGTTGGGCAGGCATGACTTTTCCAGTTTTCGGGCCAGCGAGTGTCAGGCCCAAAGTCCCGTCAAGACCCTGGATGTTCTGGATGTGACCCGTCACGATCAGGAGATCCGCGTCAGGGCCGAGGCGCGGTCGTTCCTGCATCATCAGGTCCGCAACATGGTGGGCACGCTTAAACTGGTGGGGGAAGGCAAATGGAGCGCCGAGGACGTCGCCCAGGCGTTGGCCGCCAAGGACCGCAAGCGCGCCGGCCCGACCGCGCCCGCCAGCGGGCTTTATCTGACGGGAGTGGTTTATTAACCCGGAATGACCAGATTGACCGTCTCCGCCGCCACGGTTATCTCGGCGGGAAGGCGGGCGATGATGTCGCCGTCGGCCTGGACCGGAGCGCCCCTGGGGCCGACGATGGTCAAGGACTGGACTGAAACCCGCTGGATTTCCGGCAGACTGGGCAGTTTGCCGAAGGGCAGCGCCAGACCATAGCGTAACGCCCCGGCCACGCCTTTGTTGGGCATGATGCAGATTTCCAGATCGGGTTTTTCCAGATCGGCTCCGGGCGCGGCGATGAACGGCCCGCCGTAGTGGCGCCCCTTGCAGGCGACCGCCATCCGGCCTTCATAGGTCTTGCCGTCGGCGCGGATTTGCAAGGCGGGGAAATCGTAACCCATGGCTTGGCGGAAGCTTTCCACCACATAAGCGAATTTACCGGTGGCCCGCTTGAAAGTGGGGTTGATGCCCTCGACCACCCGCGCATCCAGGCCGGCTCCCGCCATCAGCAGAAAATGCCGTCCGTTGGCCACGCCCAAATGAACTTGGCGGCCGACGCCCACGGCGATGGTGGTGGCGATCTGTTCGACGTTCTTGGGGTCCAGGCCGATCTCGATGGCCAGAACGTTGGCGGTCCCCAGGGGGATGATGCCCAAGCGCGGACCGGGCGAGAGATTGTCGCGCACGCACGCCAAGCCGTTGACCACCTCGTTGATGGTGCCGTCGCCGCCGGCGGCGACGATCACGTCGAAATCCTCGAAGGCGGCGCGTCTTGCGATTTCCTCGGCATCGCCTTGATGGCGGGTCTCGCGCAACGTGACGCTGCAATTAAGTTCGGTCAGACGGTCGATCACTTGCTGCAAGCGCCGATGCCGCCTGCGTCCGGCGATGGGGTTGAAGACGATGAGAATCCGGCGTCCGGATTGAGCGTCCTGAGATTTCGATTCGGGTGAGCTGACGGTCTGTGTCATTCGATTTCCTGTCACAATCCCACATTGATACTCTAGTTGTTTTTCGATGGTCGTGAAATATCCATGACAGTAATTTTTCCGATTTGTGAAATTTACCTGTTTTGACTCAATAGCTATGTACAAAAAAACCAAACGACTACTACAAGATGATTGGTACAAGGATGTTAAAGGGTGAGGGTCGATCATGTCCTCCCAGAAGAGCAAGACCAAAGAAGACGATGCCGCACGGCATTACCGCACCATCTGGATTTCCGACGTGCATTTGGGAACGCGGGGATGCAAGGCCGAGTTTCTGTTGGATTTTTTGAAGAATACCGAAAGCGACACGCTGTATCTGGTGGGCGACATCATCGATGGGTGGCGTCTGAGAAGAACATGGTATTGGCCGCAGGCTCATAACGACGTGGTGCAGAAGCTGTTGCGCAAGGCCCGCAAGGGAACGCGGGTTTTGTTCGTTCCGGGCAATCACGACGAATTCGCCCGCGAGTATTCCCAACTTTCGTTCGGCGACGTCGAAGTGCAAATCCAGGCCGTTCACGTTACCGCCGACGGTAAGAAATTGCTGGTCATGCACGGCGACGCGTTCGACGGCGTCATCAAATACGCCCGCTGGCTGGCGCATTTGGGGGACGGCGCCTATACCCTTGCCCTGTGGGTCAATCATTGGCTCAACGTGACGAGACGAAGGCTTGGGCTGTCGTATTGGTCGCTGTCCGCCTATCTCAAGCACAAAGTGAAGAACGCGGTTCAGTACATCGCCAACTATGAGCAGACCATGATCGACGAAGCGCGCAAGCAAGGAGTCGACGGCGTGGTCTGCGGTCATATTCATCACGCCGAAAAGCGCGAGGTGAACGGCATCGTCTATTGCAACGACGGGGACTGGGTGGAAAGCTGCACTGCCTTGGTCGAGCATGGCGACGGTCGTCTGGAAATCCTGCATTGGCTGGAAGAAAACAAATTGGAGCTGTTTCCCCAGCCGCAGCCCAAATTCAATCCCGCGACAGCGAACAAGGACATGGAATGCGTATACTCGTCGTCTCCGATGCGTGGCACCCTCAGGTCAATGGTGTCGTCCGTACTCTCGATGCTTTAAGAGGCCGTCTGGAACATGACGGGCATCAGGTCGTGCTGGTCACGCCCGACCGCTTTCGCAGCGTCCCCTGTCCCAGCTACCCCGAAATCCGGCTGGCCATCAAGCCGGGCCGCAAGGTCGCCCGTCTGATCGAGGCCGCGCAGCCTTGCGCCGTTCATATCGCCACCGAAGGGCCGCTGGGTTGGGCGGCGCGCCGGTATTGCCTGAAACGTCGGATGCCGTTCACCACCGCCTATCACACGCGCTTTCCGGAATATATCCGGGCGCGGTGGCGGGTGCCGCTGCCGGTGTCCTATGCGGTGATGCGGCGGTTTCACGGACCCTCTTCCCGTATCATGGTCGCCACCCAGAACATCGAGGACGAGTTGGCTAGACGCGGCTTCCATAACATCGCGCGCTGGAGCCGAGGCGTCGACACGGTCTTGTACCGTCCTCGCCCCGAGGCCAAGGGCGAGCAAGGACCGTTCGCCGGACTGCCCCGTCCGGTTCATCTTTATGTGGGCCGCGTCGCGGTGGAAAAGAACGTCGAGGCGTTCCTAAGCCTTGCCCTGCCCGGGTCCAAGGTGGTGGTGGGCGACGGTCCGCAGGTGGACGAGCTTAAGCGCCGCTATCCCGACGTGGTGTTCACCGGCGTAAAAACCGGCGAGGAGCTGGCGATGCATTACGCCGCCGCGGATATCTTCGTCTTTCCCAGCCGCACCGACACCTTCGGATTGGTGTTGCTGGAAGCCCTGGCGTCGGGATTGCCGGTCGCCGCCTATCCGGTTCCCGGTCCTCTGGACGTTATCGGCGTCACCGGGCCGGGCGTTCTTAACGAGGATTTGGGGCTGGCGGTCAAACAGGCCCTGCCGATCGAACCCGAACGATGCCGCGAACATGCCTTGCGGTTTTCCTGGCAAGCTTCCACTCAGCAATTCATCGACAATCTGGCGCCGTTCGAAACCGCAGTGTGGACCAAGCCAATGCCTAATGCAGCTTGACCGGCGGTTCGGTGCTGCGGGTGATCAGCCGGGCGAGAATGTCCAGAAAGGCCTTGACCGGTCCGTGCAGCGCCAATTGGTGCAGGGCGTAAAGCGAGCGGTACATCAGGACGGCGAAATGGCCTTCGATGAACATGCTTTTGCCCTGGACGGCCCCCATCAGATTGCCGACGGTGGTGTACTTGCCCAGCGAGACCAGCGAACCGAAATCCCGGTAGACGAACGGTTCCAGCGGTTCCCCCTTCAAACGCAGCTTGATCTGGCGTAGCGCGTGGCTGGCCTGCTGGTGCGCGGTTTGGGCGCGGGGCGGCAACGGCGTGTCGCTTCCTTCCGGCACCAGATAGGCGCAATCGCCGATGGCGAAAACGTCCGGATCGGTCGTGGTCTGCAACGTGGGCAGAACGGCCAACTGGGTGCTGCCCGCCACTTCCAATCCATCCAGGGTTTTGATCACGTCCGGTCCCTTGACCCCGGCCGCCCAGACCACCAATTCGGATTCGATCACGGTGCCGTCGGTCAAATGGACGCCCCGTTCCGACAATTGGGCGACGCGGCTGCCCGCCTTGACTTCCACGCCCAGGCGCTCCAATTCCTCGCGAACCGAGTTGGACAGGCGCAACGGCAGCGCCGGCAATATGCGGGGCGCGGCTTCCAGCAGGGTGATTTTCATATCCTTGTCCGGATCGATTTTGTCCAAACCGTAGGCGACCACCGCCCGGGTGGCGTGATGAAGCGAGGCGGCCAACTCGGTTCCGGTCGCTCCGGCGCCGATGATGGACACATGCAACTGGCCGGGGCGGATGGGCTCGTGCTGGGTGTTGGCCCGATAGCAGGCGTAGATGATGCGGCGGTTGAACTTGGCTGCCTGCGCGGGCGTCTCCAATGCGATGGCGTGTTCCTTGACGCCGGGCGTGCCGAAATCGTTGGTGGTGCTGCCCACGGCGATGACCAGAATGTCGTAGGAGAAGGTGCGATGCGGGGTGACCTCGCGTCCGTCTTCGTCGAAAGTGGGGCTGATGTGAATTTTCTTGTTGGCGCGGTCAAGCCCGACCAACTCGCCCGCTCGATAGCGGAAATGATGCCAGCGGGATTGAGCGATGTAGTCCAGTTCATGCCGGTTGATGTCCAGCTCTCCCGACGCCACTTCGTGCAGCAGCGGTTTCCACATATGGGTCCGGTTGCGCTCGATCAGGGTGATTTCGGCCAGTCCCTTCTTGCCCAGGGTATCGCCCAGGCGGGTCACCAGTTCCAAACCGCCGGCGCCGCCGCCGACCACGACAATCCGGGGGCAGGTGGAAAAAGGTCCGCTCATGGTGTCCTCCAAAGGTCTTTTCCGGTGATTGGGCGGCATAGGCCGTGATTCTGTCAAGCACGAATATGACTTGATCCCGGCGGACAGGGGCTCAATATAACACCGAAGACACGCTATGAGCGCGAAGGATACATTCTTGTCCAGGCCCGTTCCCGATTTGCTGTTGGTGGCGCACGGATCGGCCAGCCATCCCGGTTCCGTTGTTCCTGTGCTGGAACTGGCCCGGTTGACGGCGGCCAGGGGCGTGTTCAGGCAGGTCAAGGCCGTCTTCATGAAAACCCGTCCGGCGGCGCAACCCGCTGAGATCGAAGCGGGCCGCCCCACCATCGTGATGCCGATCTTCATCGGGCGCGGCTATTACACCGAAACGCTGGTTCCCGACGCCTTGGGCATAAAGGACGATCCCCTGATCGTCTATACTCCGCCCATCGGCGCCGATCCCGCCTTTCCGGCGATTTTGATGAAGCGTGCGGTCACGGCCGCCGCTCAAGCGGGATTGTCCTGCGGAAGCGCGACGTTGTATCTGGTCGCTCACGGCTCGGCCAGACCGGGCGGAAACAGCGCCACCGCCGACGCCATCTTGGACGCCATGCGCCGGATGGCGGTGTTCGAACATGTGGAATTGGGGTTCCTGGAACAAAATCCCAAAGCTGAATTTTGGCGTGACTCTCACCCCGACAGTCCTATAATCGCCCTACCCCTTCTGGTAGCTGCGGGCGCCCACACCAGCCACGATATGCCGCGCATTTTCGGCTTTGGCGACGGGGCCTTCGGTATCCGGCGGGAAAGGGGGCGGTGCGTGGTTCTGGTCTCGTCTATCGAGATTGAGTCTGATCTTGTGGACCTAGTGATCGAATTGGCGAACCGTCACCGTGACCAATGACCGGCATCATAACGCGACGGAACCGAAGCCTTGACATCATCCCGCCCCTTTGCGATCTCCCATCAGTCCGAACCGGTCAAGCCGGTGGTGTTGTGCATTCTCGACGGTTGGGGACATCGCGACCAATCCCAGGACAATGCCGTGGCGATGGCCGCCGTTCCCAATTGGCGTCGACTGCTGGAGCTTTATCCCCACTGCCTGCTCAAGACGTCGGGAACGGCGGTCGGCTTGCCGGACGGGCAGATGGGCAATTCCGAAGTGGGGCATATGACCATCGGTTCGGGCCGGGTGGTCTATCAGGATTTGCCGCGTATCGACAAAGCCATCGTCGAGGGGACTTTGGCCAGGGATGCGACTTTGCTGGACCAATTAAGCAGGATCAAACGGGCGGGGGGAACCCTGCATGTGCTGGGATTGCTCAGTCCCGGCGGCGTCCACAGCCATCAGGACCACATGGAAGCCTTGGCCAAGATCGCCGACGAGTTCGGGGTGCCGGTCAAGGTTCATGCCTTTCTGGACGGACGCGATACGCCCCCGTCCAGCGCCCAGGGCTATCTGAGCCGTTTCGAAACCGGCGTCGCCGGACGCGAAATCGCCATTGCCACCGTTTCCGGGCGGTACTGGGCGATGGATCGGGACAATCGCTGGGAGCGGGTGGAAAAGGGTTATCGGGCGCTGGTCGAGGCCGATGGCGAGCGGTCGGCTTCGGCGTTTGACGCCGTGCGCCGGTCATACGAGATGGGCAGAACCGACGAGTTCGTCCTGCCCTCGGTCATTGGCGACTATTCCGGGATGAAAGACGGCGACGGCGTATTGATGGCCAATTTCCGCGCCGACCGCGCCCGCGAGATTCTGACGGCCCTGCTCGATCCGGATTTCAACCGGTTTTCACGCGGCAGGGTCGTTCGGTTCAGCGCCGCTTTGGGGATGGCCGATTATTCCGTCTCGCTCGGCGCCTTGATGGCGACGCTGTTTCCGGCACAGGGTCTGACCCACATTCTGGGCGAGGTTCTGGCCGCGGCGGGCAAAACCCAGTTGCGCATCGCCGAAACCGAGAAATACGCGCATGTGACGTTCTTCTTCAACGGCGGCCGCGAGCAGGTCTTTCCCGGCGAGGACCGCGTTCTGGTGCCCAGTCCGAAGGTCGCCACCTACGATCTGGCCCCCGCCATGTCGGCGATCGAGTTGACCGGCAAGCTGGAACAGGCCATTGTGTCGAACCGGTACGACGTGATCGTGGCCAACTTCGCCAACGGGGATATGGTCGGCCATACCGGCGTGCTGGCGGCGGCGGTCAAGGCGGCCGAAACGGTCGATCTTTGTCTGGGCCGATTGGAGGCCGCCATCGTTAATGCGGGGGGCGTTATGCTGGTAACCGCCGATCACGGCAATCTCGAAATGATGAGGGACACCGAAACGGGTGAGCCCCACACCGCCCACACCACCGGCCCGGTGGATGCGATTCTGGTCAACGCTCCCGCCTGGGTGGAAAGCTTAAGCGACGGCGGCTTGGCCGACGTGGCTCCGACCATGCTTGCCCTGGTGGGGTTGGAACAGCCGCCCGAGATGACGGGAACACCCCTGTTCGCGGCGGCAACCCGCCCGTCCATGCGGGTTGCCGGGTGACGATGCGGCTCTGCCTGGGGTTGATCGCGTGCTTGGTCCTGTGGGCCGGAACTGGTTCGGCCGAGGATTCGCCTGTCGCCGAACCAATGGCGCGTTTGAAGGAATTGGAGCATCTGCTGGACCAAAGCCGGGCCGAACAGGATGTCATCAGCCGGAAAACCCAAGCCATTACCGAGGAAACCGATAAAATCCGCGTGCAGATGGTGGCCGCCGCCAACGCCGCCCAGGAGAACGAGGATTTGCTGTCGTCCCTGGAAGCGCAGATGGAGGAACTGACCGCGACCGAAAAAGCCAAAACCGAGGCGCTGAAACGACGGTCCGGGCAAATGACCGGGGTGTTGACCGCGTTGCAACGGCTGGCGTGGCGTCCCACCGAAGCGTTGTTGGCTCAGCCGCAAAGTCCCGCCGACACGGTGCGCTCGGCGATCCTGCTAAGGGCCGCGGTGCCGCAAATCATCAGTTCGGCCGAAACGCTGAAAGGCGACATCGCCAGTCTTGCCACCCTGCGCGCCGAGATGGGGCAGCAGCGCGAGCGCATCCAGGTGACGACGGCGGCCATGGAAACCGAGCACCAGCAGTTGAAAGCGTTATACGAGCGCAAGGCGCAATTTCAGGACGCGGCCATCGCCGCGCAAAACGCGGCGGAGTCGCGTGTGGCGCAATTGGCCGCCGAGGCCCAGGATTTGCGCGAATTGATGCAGCGGATCGAAGCCGATCGTCAACGGCGCGAGGCCGAGGCCGAAGCCAAGGCCGCCGCCGAAAAGGCCGCACGCGAGGCTGAAATCGCCGCGCGCCGCGCCGCCGAGGAGGCGGAAGCCGTCGCCGCCAAGGCCAAGCAGGAAGCGGATCAGGCGGCATTGAAGGCGGCAAGCGAACAAAAGGAACGGGAACGGCTGGCCGCCGAAGCCGCCAAGGAGACGGAGCGCCGCGCCCAGGCGGAAGCCAAGGAAAAGGAAGCCGCCGCGCAAAAAGCAGCCCGGGCGGCGCAATCCGCCAGCCGCGAGGCCGACGCCACCCGGCTCCAATCCCAATCCCGCGACTCGTTCGAGAAAGCCAAGGGAAAAATTTTGTTTCCCGCCCGCGGCAAGGTGGTCGAACAATTCAGTTTGGCGGCGGTGGAAAGCGGCGGCAAAAACCGGGGCATCACCATTCAAACCAGACCGTCCGCGCAAGTGGTCGCTCCCTATGACGGACAGGTTGTTTTCGCCGAAAGCTTCCGGGGCTATGGGCTGCTCTTGATCATTGAGCATTCTGACGGCTATCATACGCTGATTGCGGGGATGACTCGGATCGACGCGGCGGTCGGCCAAAAGCTGTTGGCGGGCGAGCCTGTGGGCGTGATGGGAATCGATGACGGCGCCAAACCCGCACTGTATGTTGAATTGCGCCATAACGGACAGCCTATTAACCCATTGCCATGGCTTTCGGCCCACACCAGTCTTAAGGTTCACGGATGACTCCCAAAAAATCAGCTTTCGCAGCACTGCTCGCCTCATCGGCCATGATCTCGTTCCTGTCGTTCGGTTCCGCCTTCGCCGCCGAGAACAAGGACACCTACAAGCTGATGGACCTGTTCGCTGACGTCTTCCAAAAGGTTCGCACCGAATATGTCGAACCGGTCAACGACGAGGATTTGATCGAGGCCGCTTTGAACGGGATGCTCAGTTCGCTCGATCCCCATTCCAGCTATCTCAATCCGAAGAACTCCAAGGACATGGATATCAACACCAAAGGCGAGTTCGGCGGTCTTGGTATCGAGGTCACCATGGAAAACGGCTGGATCAAGGTCGTCACCCCGATCGACGACACGCCCGCTTTCCGGGCGGGGATTCAACCCGGCGACTTCGTTACCCATCTGGACGGCGAGCAGGTTCAGGGTCTGACCTTGAACGAGGCGGTGGACCGCATGCGCGGCGCGCCCAATTCCGACATTACCCTGACGATCCGACGCGTCGGAACCGCCGAGCCGTTCGACGTCAAATTGACCCGCGCCGTCATCAAAATCCAGACCGTGCGGTCTCATGCCGACGGCAATGTGGGGTATATCCGCATCACCCAGTTCGCGCAGACCACCGACGCCGATTTGAAGCGCAACGTCGTGCAGCTTAAGAAGGATATCGGCAAGGATCTGGCCGGTTACGTCATCGACCTGCGCAACAATCCCGGCGGATTGCTGGATCAGGCCATCGCCGTGTCCGACGATTTCATCGAAAAAGGCGAGATCGTTTCGACCCGTTCTCGCCGTCCCGAAGACACTCAGCGCTATTTCGCCCATCCCGGCGACATCGCCGATGGCTTGCCGCTGGTGGTGCTGATCAACGACGGATCGGCCTCGGCATCCGAAATCGTCGCGGGCGCGCTGCAAGATCATCATCGCGCGGTTTTGCTGGGAACCCGCTCGTTCGGCAAGGGCTCGGTGCAGACCTTGATTCCCTTGCCCGGTCACGGACAGATGCGTTTGACCACGGCCCGTTATTTCACTCCGTCGGGCCGGTCGATTCAAGCCGTGGGCATCGAACCGGACATCAAAGTTCCCCAGTCGAAGGTGCAGGCCATTACCGTTCCCGAGATCGAGCGCCGGGCAGAGGCCCATCTGCGCAAGGCGCTGCCCAACCCCGACGGCACGCCGCAAAAAAAGGATGGCGCCGCTCCCGCCGCGAAGACCGTTGCGCCCGAAGCGAAACCCGCCGTCGAAGACGGCGATGACGCCAAGGCGGGAGGCGGGTTGGCCGCATTGGCGGCTATCAAGATGGGCGATGCCGCTACCGACTATCAATACGCCCGCGCGCTGGACTTGTTAAAGGGATTGTCCTTGTACCGGTCGGGCGCAGCATCGGGCAACTGATGGCCGTGTCCGCCAGCGACGATCCCATCTACCGGCCGGTGGGGGCAAGCGGGGGCAAACGCCGCTTGTTCACCCTAAGGCATGTGGTGCTGGTTCTGCTTGTTCTGGCGGTTGGCGGCGGAGGCGGGACCGCCGCCTATTTTCTGTCCGATATGGATATGCGGGACGTCATCGGATTTCTGGACATCGCCGACCCAGGCGGTCCCAAGCTGACGATGTTGATGCCCGGCACGGGCGGAGAAACCGACGGCAAGCCAGCCGCGCCGGAATCTAACGATTTGCTGACGCCGCCCGGCGGCCCGGTCCACCGTCCCGAACCGACGGCGATTGAACCGCCGCCGCCCGCCCCGCCGCCATTGGCGAAAGCCGCTCCGGCCCCCAGTCCCACTCCGGCTCCCACTCCGGCACCCACTCCGGCTCCCGCCGCCGCGGAACCCGCCAAGGACGAGCATGCCGCGGCCGCTCCCCCGCCGGGCGTTAAGGGATTCGATCCCAAGCTTTTCGCCGGGTTGGTGGTGCCGCCGCCCACGGCGCCCGCGCAACCTCCTCCGCCACCTTCGCCCAGGGCCGCCGACGCCGTTCCCACGCTGGCCGCATTGCCGGATCAGAAAGGCGCAACCCCTTTGCCTCCCGCGCCGGACAAGGCCTTGCTGGGCAATTCCGCTCATGGTCCCGTGCCTGTGGTGTCCGCCGACGGACGTCAGCCGTGGAAGGTGTACGCGCGGCCGTTCGACGGCCCCAAGGATCAGCCCAAGATCGCCGTGGTGGTGACCGATCTGGGGTTGGATTTGGGCACCACCGAAACGGCTCTGGCCAAGCTTCCCGCTTCGGTCACCGTCGCGCTCAGCCCTTATTCCTTGGAATTGCCCCGCTGGATCAAAGCCGCCCGCGACGGCGGGCACGAGGTCCTGATCGTTCTGCCGGTTGCCATCGACGCGCCCGGAGCGCCCGATCCCGGCCCCCTGGGGCTGTCGCAAAGCTTGCCCGAAAAGGAAAACATCGCGCGGCTGGAAATCATCTTGAATCAGTCGCCGGGGGTGATTGGAGTGCTGGTCGCCCAACCGTCGTTTCTGTCGCAAGGCAACGGAGCTCCCGTCCTGACCGCTTTGCTGCAACGGGGTTTGCTGTACGTGGGCGCTCCGGTTACGGGTTTGCGCAATCCGCCCATCGCCACCATCACCGACGTGATCGACCGTTCGCCATGGCGCGCCGCCGTCGATGCCCGGTTGGCGCAGGCGTTGAAGAATAGCGCCAGCATCGCCGATCAAGTCTTGGTGGCGACGCCCAAACCGGTTACCTTGCAGATGCTGGTGCCGTGGGTGTCCGGATTGCCCGGCAGCGGCGTCGCCCCGGCGCCGGTGAGCGCCGTCGCGCGGCCCGCAGGATAAAGGATATGGGAGTGAAGACGACCGATACCGAAAGCCGCCCCTACCGTTTGGGTGTGGGAATCGTTTTGTTCAACGCCGACGGCCGCGTTTTCGTCGGTCGACGCAAGGATACCGCCGAACCCGCATGGCAGTTTCCGCAAGGCGGCATCGACAAGGACGAAGATCCCATGCAGGCGGCGTGGCGCGAAATGGCCGAGGAAATCGGCACCAACAAGGCTCATCTGATCGGCCAAGGCCGGGAATGGCTGACTTACGATCTGCCGCCGGATTTGGCGGCGAAATCGTGGAAAGGAAAATATCGCGGCCAGAAGCAGATGTGGTTCGCCTTTCGTTTCGACGGCGACGACGGCGATATCGATCTGGAAACCCACACGCCGGAATTCAATGCCTGGAAATGGATGGATTTGGCCGATGTCCCCGATACCGTCGTTTCGTTCAAGCGGCCGCTCTATGCGCGGGTCGTGGCGGAATTCACTGCGCTCGCGGGTCGATGAATGGACGCCGACACGCCGCAAACGCGCCCGCTGATCCGGTTCGAGAAAGGGCGCTCCAAGCGTTTTCGCGCCGGACATCCCTGGGTATTTTCCAATGAAGTCCAAATGACCGCGGAAGCCAAGGCCCTGCCGCCCGGCACCTTGGTTACGCTGGTGGATGCGGGCGACGAAAAGCTGGGAACGGCAAGCTTCAATTCCAGATCGCTGATCGCCGCCCGGATGCTGTGCTCCGATTGGCGCCGCCCCATCGACGTCGGGTTCGTCAAGGAGCGGTTGGGCAACGCTTTGGCCTTGCGTGACCTGCTGTACGGACAGCCATGGTATCGTCTGGTTCATTCCGAGGCGGACGGCATGCCCGGTCTGGTTATCGACCGTTATGGCGACGTGGTCGCGATGCAGGTCAATTCCGCCGGGATGGAAACGCTGACGCCGTTGGTCGTGCAGGCATTGACCGAACTTTTACCGTTAAGGGCCGTGGTGCTGAAGAACGATGCGCCGGTACGGGCGCTGGAGGGGTTGGAGCTTTACGACCGGGTGGCATGGGGTGAATTGTCCGGCCCGGTCGAAGTGCGGGAAAACGGGTTGACCTATTTCGCCGATTTGATCCAGGGCCAAAAAACCGGCTGGTTTTTCGATCAGCGCGACAATCGCGCTTTCATGGCGGCCTTGGCCAAAGGGCGGACGGTGCTGGACGTGTATTGCTACGGCGGCGGTTTCGCTCTCGCCATGAAGGCGGGCGGCGCGACGCGGGCGGTGGCGGTGGACCGTTCCGCCGAGGCCTTGGATTTGGCGGCCCGGGCGGCCCAGGCCAACGGTTTCGCCATCGAGACCGTTCGGGCCGAGGCCTATGCCGAACTGGCTCGCCTGGATGCGGCCAAGGAGCGGTTCGGCGTGGTGGCGGTCGATCCGCCCGCCTTCGTCAAAAGTCGCAAGGATTTGAATGCCGGGGCCAAAGGCTATCGCAAGCTGGCGAAATTGGCCGCCGCCGTGGTCGAGCCCGGCGGCTTTCTGTTCGCGGCGTCGTGTTCGCACCACATGCCCGCCGATCTGTTTCTCGACGAAATCGCCCAGGGCGTGGCGCAGGCCGGGCGCGGCGGGCGGGTCATCCGGGTCAGCGGCGCCGGTCCGGATCATCCGCTGCATCCGATGCTGCCCGAAAGCGCCTATTTGAAAGCCGTTGTCCTTCAGGTGGATTAGACACTATCCCTTCCCACGCTACGATGAATGGATTACAGTTTATTCCTTGGTTTCCATTGGGCCAAAGCCCGATTAAAGGCTGGTGACATGACCAATTTCCGTTTCTTCAAATACATGCCTGCGGTGATGATCGCCTTGACGGTGGCGGGTTGCGGCAGCCGCACCAATCTTCAGGCCGTGAAAAGCGACCAGCCGTTGGCCAACGCTCAGTTGCTGACCGATATTCCCATCGCCGCCAACGCCACCATGGACAACGAGCGGTCGATCATTCTGGCCGATCACGATCATTGGGTGGGCCGGGTGGTGATGCGCTTCTGGCAAAGCACCTCCGAACTGACCGGTTTCTATCAGGCGCAGATGCCGGGATTCGGGTGGGAGCCGGTGATGAGCGTGACCTCGGCGTCCAGCATCCTGACCTTTACCCATGGCGACCACGCCGCCACGGTGCAGATCGAGGAATCGACCATGGGTCTTAAATCCCAGGTATCGATCACCGTCGCCCCCCGTCAAGCAGGGTCCGGCGGCGGCGCTGGCGGCGGATACGGAAACGGGAATGGCGGCGGCGCATACGGAAACGGGGGCGGTGCGACGGATTATACCCGTCCGGGCGCGGTCAAAACCGAAACTCTGCCACCCAGATAGGTTGAAACATAGATGTCTTCCGAACAGTCGTTATCTTTATTGTCGGATTTGGTCGCGGACGCCAAGCGGGCCGGCGCCGACGCGGTCGAGGCCGTCCGGGTGGATCAAATCTCGGTCGCGGTCGGCTGGCGGATGGGGGCGCTGGAACATCTGGAACGCAGCGAGTCGGAGGATATCGGTCTTCGGGTTCTGATCGGCAAGCGCCAGGCGCTGGTGTCCACCTCCGACTTGTCCAAGACGGCGCTGGCCGAACTGGTCGAGAGGGCGGTGTCCATGGCTAAGGTGGTGCCGGAAGATCCGTATCTGGGAATGGCCGATCCCGCTCAATTGGCCACCAGTTTTCCCGAGTTGGATTTGTACGATCCGGCCGAACCCGGCGCCGAAGTTCTGATCGATTTGGCCAGCCGGGGCGAGGATGCCGCCCGCGCCGTGCGTGGGGTCAGCAATTCCGACGGATCGCGCGCCGGATGGGGGCGCTCGAAGGTGGCTTTCGTCGGCAGCAACGGCTTCGCCCAAGCGCATTCCGCCACCCATTCGTCGCTGTCGGTCAGCGTGCTGGCGGGCGAGTCCAAGGATGCCATGGAAACCGATTACGACCACACCGCCGCCGTTTTCTTCGCCGACTTGCGCAGTCCCGAAGACGTGGGCCGCGAAGCGGGAGAGCGGACGGTCAAGCGCTTGGGCGCCCGCAAGGTCAAAACCTGCAAGGTGCCGCTGGTGTTCGATCCCCGCGTTTCGCGCGGTTTGGTCGGCTCGCTGTCCAGCGCGATCAACGGCGCGATGGTGGCGCGCGGCACCAGTTTCTTGAAAGACAGCCTAGGCAAGAAAATTTTCGCCTCGGGCATTCGCATCGTCGACGAACCCCATCGGCGGCGGGGCATGCGCTCGCGCCCTTACGACGCCGAAGGGCTGCCTACCCGGACCTGGAACGTGATCGAGGACGGCGTTCTGACCACCTGGATTTTGGATTTGCGTTCGGCCCGGCAATTGGGCATGGCATCGACGGGGCATGCCAGCCGCGGGGTCGGCTCCGCTCCCAGCCCCAGCGTCAGCAATCTGTATTTGGAGGCCGGTCCGATTACCCGCGACGAAATGATCTCGGACATCGATCAGGGGCTTTACATCACCCATATGTTCGGCTCGGGGGTGAACGTGGTGACGGGCGACTATTCCCGTGGCGCGGGCGGGTTCTGGATCGACAAGGGCGAACTGGCCTATCCGGTGTCCGAAGTCACCGTGGCGGGCAACATGAAAGAGATGTTTCCCAATCTGGCCGCCGCCAGCGATTTGGAGCTGATCCACGGCATCGACGCGCCGACCGTGCGCATCGACGGCATGACTCTGGCCGGGAAGTAGGTTTATCCATACAGGAACAGGACTTTTCCGGCCAGGATCGGAGAACCGGAAACGCTGGCGACAAATCTTTTATCCGCGGTAACGACGGGGCAGCCCATCTCGATAGCCAGCGCCAAATAGACGCAATCATAGACCGGATGCTGAAGGTCGTGCGCCAATGTCAGGGCCTGCTCGATGGACGATGGCCCCGTATCGATGATTTCCAACGGAGCGTCACTCAAATCCCGCCATGCATCGCTGGCCGAGGCTCGTGACAACTCACCCTTTCTAACTTTTGTCGCCAGAACGTTGGCTGTCTCGATCCAAAACAGCGAGGACGTGATTAACCGGCGTCCCGAGACAACGGCGACGGCTTGATCCGATCCTGGTTCATCGATCACCCATTTGATCCCGACACTGGCGTCCACAACTAGACGATCAGGGAAATCATCGGGCATCCCGCGCCTCGCGGATCAAATCGGCGCTGTCGGTTTGGGGTTTTCCTCGGGTTCGCTCCGTCGCGCGGTCGCGAAGGCCGTCGATCCAGTTCTCACCCGATTGCGGTAAGCATGTTTCCGTCAGGATGGTGCGAATTTCCGCTTCCACGCTCCGTCCCGCCTTTGCGGCCCGTTGACGCAAGGCCTGATGCAATTTGCCGTCGATCTGCCGAACAGTGATGACTTGAGCCATAATCCACCTTGATGAATGCAATGCATGCATTGTATTGCATTCAGGCCTGTTCGGCAATATCGTCAGTCGAACGCCGCCGCCATCAGCGCCTTGGTGTAGTCGGTCCGGGGAGCGGCGAACAGGGAATGGGCGGGTCCGGCCTCGACCACCTTGCCGTCCTTCATCACCGCCAGATCGTCGGCCAGGGCGCGGATCACCCGCAAATCATGGCTGATGAACAGATAGGCGATGCCGTAGCGGGCCTGGATATCGCGCAGCAGGTCGACGATCTGGGCTTGAATGCTGACGTCCAGGGCCGAAGTGGGCTCGTCCAGCACCATCAGCCGGGGCTTCAGCACCAGGGCGCGGGCGATGGCGATGCGTTGGCGTTGCCCTCCCGAGAACTCGTGGGGATAGCGGTCGATGCTGTCGGCGGTCAGGCCCATCTCGTCCAGGATTCGCAGAATGATTTTCCGGCGTTCCTTGCGATCGGGCGCAAGATTGTGAACTTCCAATCCTTCGCCGACGATCTGTTCCACCGACAGGCGGGGGCTTAACGAGCCGTAAGGGTCTTGAAACACGATCTGCATATGGCGGCGCAACGGGCGCAGGGTCTGGGCGCTCAATCCCTGAATTTCCCGGCCGTCGAAGCAAATTTTGCCGGTGGACCCGATCAAGCGCAACAGCGCCAGTCCCAGGGTGGTTTTACCCGACCCCGACTCGCCCACCACGCCCAAGGTTTGGCCCGCCTTGACCGTCAGGGAAACGCCGTCGACCGCGCGGACAACGTCCTTGGTACGACGGAAAATGCCGCCCTTGATCGGGAACAAGACTTGCAAATCCCGGGCTTCCAGCAAGATTGCGGCGGTGGGGTCCGAAGTGTTGGGGTGGCCCTTGGGCTGGGCCGCCAGCAGTTGCTTGGTATAGGCATGTTTGGGGGCCTGAAAAATATCGGCCACCGTCCCGGTCTCGACAATTTGGCCTTCTTGCATCACCGCCACCCGGTCGGCCACCTTGCGGACCACGCCCAGATCGTGGGTGATGAACAGCATGGACATGCCCAAGCGCCGTTGCAGGTCTTTGAGCAGGGTCAGGATTTGCGCCTGAATGGTGACGTCCAGGGCGGTGGTCGGTTCGTCGGCGATCAGGATGTCGGGCTCGCAGGCCAAAGCCATGGCGATCATCACCCGCTGGCGCTGGCCGCCCGACAATTCGTGGGGAAGCGCGTTCAGGCGACGCTCGGGGTTGGGGATGCCCACCAGTTCCAGCAAGTCCAATACCCGGGCCTTGACAGCCTCGCCGGTCAATCCGGTGTGCAGCCACAACGATTCGGCAACTTGCTTGAACACCGAATGCAGCGGGTTGAGCGAGGTCATCGGCTCTTGAAAGATCATGGCGATGCGGTTGCCGCGCACGCTTCGCAACGTCGTTTCGTCCGCCCCCAGCAATTCTTGGCCGGACAATCGGATCGATCCCGAAGGATGCCTTGCCAGCGGATAGGGCAGCAATTGCAGGATGGACAAGGCGGTCACCGATTTGCCCGATCCCGATTCGCCCACCAGCGCCAAGGTCTCGCCCTTGTCCAGGGTGAACGTGATATCCTGCACGGCCGGATGGGGGCCGAAATTGACGGACAGGTCGGTGACGGTCAACAAAGCCATTATTGCGTTTTCCTTGGGTCGAAGGCGTCGCGCACCGCTTCGCCTACGAACACCAGCAGCGACAGCAGCAGGGCGGTGATCACGAAGCCGGTCAGGCCGATCCACGGGGCCTGCAGGTTTTCCTTGCCCTGACTGAGCAGATTGCCCAGCGACGCCGAACCGGGCGGCATGCCCAAGCCCAGAAAGTCCAGGGCGGTCAGCGCCACCACCGAGGCGTTCAGGATGAACGGCAAAAAGGTCAGGGTCGCCACCATGGCGTTGGGCAATACGTGGCGGACCATGATGCGGGGATCGCTCATGCCCAGCGCGCGGGCGGCGCGGACGTAATCGAAATTGCGGGCGCGCAGGAATTCCGCCCGCACCACGCCCACCAGCCCGGTCCACGAAAACAGGGTCAGCACCGCCAGCAGCGTCCAAAAGCCGGGCTCGATCACCGAGGCGACGATGATCAGAATCATCATTTGCGGCAGGCCGCCCCAGATTTCCAGAAAGCGTTGGCCCAGCAAATCGATGCGTCCGCCGAAATAACCCTGAATACCGCCCACGGCGACGCCGACGATGCTGGACACGGCGGTCAGGGCCACGCCGAACAGGATCGACAGCCTCAGCCCGTAGATCAGGCGGGCCAGTACGTCGCGGCCCTGATCGTCGGTGCCCAGCCAGTTCTCGGCGCTGGGCGGAGCCGGATGCGGACGGGTGACGTCGTAACCGATGGCGCGGTAGTCGAAATGAACGGGCGGCCACAGCGTCCAGCCATGCTGGGCCATTTGCTGCATGATGAACGGGTCGCGGTAATCGGTGTAGGTCAGGAAGTCGCCGCCGAAGGTGGTTTCGGGATAGTCGCGCAGCACCGGAAAATAGACCTGTCCGTCATAGACGGCCAGCAACGGGCGGTCGTTGGCGAACAGTTCGGCCAACAGGCTGATCAGGAAGATGGTCAGGAACAGCATCAGGCTGACCCAGCCGCGCCGGTTGGCGCGAAAAGCCTTGAGACGGCGGCGGGTGAGGGGAGTCATGGCCTACACCTCCCGCTTGTCGAAGTCGATGCGCGGATCGACCAGATGATAGGTCAAGTCGCCCACCAGATTAAGGACCAAGCCCAACAGGCTGAACAAATACAACGTGCCGAACATGACCGGGTAATCGCGGTTCATCACCGCCTCGAATCCCAGCAGGCCGATGCCGTCCAGGGTGAAAATGATCTCGATCAGCAAAGCGCCGGTAAACAGGATGCCGACCAGAGTGGCGGGAAAACCGGCGACGATCAGCAGCATGGCGTTGCGGAACACATGGCCGTACAGCACCCGCTTTTCGCTTAAACCCTTGGCCCTGGCGGTGACGACGTATTGTTTGTTGATCTCGTCCATGAAGCAGTTCTTGGTCAGCATGGTCAGCCCGGCGAAACCGCCGATGACCAGGGCCAAGGTGGGCAGAACCATGTGCCACCCGTAATCCTTGATCTTGGCGATGGAGGATAGATTGTCCCAATTGGGCGAGGTCAGCCCGCGCAACGGAAACCAGGACAGGTAGCGCCCGCCGGCGAACACCACGACCAGCAAAATGGCGAACAGAAAGGCGGGGATGGCGTAGCCGACGATCACCACCCACGAACTGACCATGTCGAAACGGGTGCCGTCGCGGGTGGCCTTGGCGATGCCCAGCGGGATCGAGACCAGATAGATGATCAGCGTGCTCCACAATCCTAGCGAAATGGACACCGGCATTTTTTCCGCCACCAGATCCACCACCTTCGCATCTCGATAGAAACTGGTGCCGAAATCGAAGCGGGCGTAATTGCCCAGCATCAGCAGGAAGCGTTCAAGCGGCGGCTTGTCGAACCCGAATTGTTTTTCGATTTGCTTGATGAAGGCGGGGTCCAGGCCTTGCGCGCCGCGATAGGGCGAGGCCTGGGAAGAGGGGGTGGATGCGACGTTGCCGCGCGTGGCGATGTCGCCGCCGGTGGCGCCAAGACGGGCGGTGGCTTCGGTGGCGGTGCCCTTGATGCGGGCGATCATCAGTTCCACCGGTCCGCCGGGAGCCAACTGCACCAGAATGAAATTGGTCGCCATGATCCCCAGCAGGGTCAGCGGAATCAAGGCCAGACGACGGACGATGTAGGAAATCATTGCTTCCACCAGATCATTTCATCCACCAAGTAAACATGGACACCCCTTGTTCCGGAATAATGTCCGGCATGCCGAATTTATCCCAGTAGGCGATGCGGTCCACTCCCAAATGCCAGTGGGGGATGACGTAATGGTTCCACAACAGCACCCGGTCCAGCGCGCGGGCGCGGGCGATCAGGGCTTGACGGTCGGGCGACGCCACCAGTTGGTCGATGATGCTGTCGATTGCGGGATTCTTGATGCCGCCCAGATTGTCGCCGCCCACCTCGTCGGCGGCGGAACTGCCCCAGAAGCCGCGCTGTTCGTTGCCCGGCGATTGCGAGGCGGGCCACAGGCCCACCACCATGTCGAAATCGAAGCTGTCCATGCGGCGTTTATATTGGGCGGTGTCGATGGTGCGGACCCGGGCATCGATGCCCAGCCGCGCCAGATTGCGCACGAACGGCAGCGCGATCCGTTCCCAGATGGCTTGGTCCAGTAAAATCTCGAAAGCGAATGGCTGTCCATCGGTGTTCACCAGTTTGCCGTCCCGCACATGCCATCCGGCTTGCTCCAGCATGGTCATGGCGATGCGCAGGTTCGGGCGGGCGTTGCCGCTGCCGTCGGAAACCGGGGCTTGATAGGTTTGGGTAAAGACCTCGGGGGGGATTTGGGATTGGAGCGGCGTCAGGATTTTCAATTCGTCGGGTCCGGGCAGGCCCTTGGACGCCAATTCGGAATTGTCGAAATAGCTGTTGGTGCGCTGGTACTGGCCGTAGAACAGGGTCTTGTCGCTCCACTCGAAGTCGAAGGCGTAAGCTAGGGCTTGGCGAATCTTGGGGTCTTGGAACAGCGGGCGGCGCAGATTGTAGACGAATCCCTGCATGCCCACGGGACGCTGATTGGGGAAGTCTTTTTGCAAGCCCTTGCCGGTGTCAAGCGCACTCCAGTCTCGATAGCCGGTGGCCCACATCTTGGCCGAGTTCTCGGGGCGGATGTCGTACTCGCCCGCTTTGAAGGCTTCCAACGCCACGGTGGAATCGCGGTAATAATCGAACCGGACCAGATCGAAATTGTTTTCGCCCTTGCGCACCGGCAAATTCGCCCCCCAGTAATCCTTGACCCGCTCCAGTTCGATGAACCGCCCGGGTTCGAAGCGCAGGATGCGGTACGGTCCCGATCCCAGCGGCGGCTCCAGGGTGGTCTTTTCGAAATCGCGGTCTTGCCAGTAGTGTTTGGGCAGAACGGGCAGTTGTCCCATGATCAGGGGCATTTCGCGGTTGTCGCCCGCCTTGAAGGTGAACTTGACCTTCAACGGCCCCAGTTTTTCCGCCTTGTCCACCGCTTGGTAATAAAACCGGTATTGGGGTTGGCCCTTGGCGCGGATCACGTCGAAGCTGAACAACACGTCGTCGGCGGTGACGGGTTGGCCGTCGTGCCAGCGGGCGGCGGGATTGATGGTGAAGATCACCCAGGATCGGTCGGACGGGGTTTCCAGGGTTTGAGCGATCAAGCCGTATTCGCTGAAGGCTTCGTCCGAGGACGAGGTCAGCAGGGTTTCGAACGGCATGGCCGCGCCTTGGGCGGGCACGCCTTTGATAATAAACGGGTTGAGCGAATCGAAAGTGCTGCCGACCGTCGCCATGCGCAGGGCGCCGCCCTTGGGAGCCCTGGGGTTGACATAGTCGAAATGGTCGAATCCCGCCGCGTATTTCGGGGCGCCGTGCATGGCGATGCCTTCGACGGGGCCGTTCGCGGCCCAAAGGTCGAAAGGAAACAACGCGATCAAAGCCAGCAGCAAGAACCGCCCTAACTCCATTTCAGGATATCCAGGGCTTGGGCATGGATGCGGGCATCGCCCGCCGCGCAGACCTTGCCGTCCGACGCCAAGGTCAAAGGTTTGCCGTTCCAGTCGGTGATCAGCCCGCCCGCGCCCTCGATGACCGGAACAAGGGCGGCGAAGTCGTGAGGCTTCAGTCCGGACTCGATCACCAGATCGACGAACCCGGTTGCAAGCAGGGCGTAGGCGTAGCAATCGGCCCCGTAGCGGGCATGCTTGACCGAAGCGACGATACGGTCCCACGCTTTGCGGGTGTTGGCGCAAAACAGCTCCGGGCCGGTGGAGTAGGCGTAGGCCTTTTCGATGTCCTTGCACGGGCGGGTGCCGACCGGGGCGCCGTTCAAAGTGGTTTCAAGGCCGACGACGCCAACCCAGCGTTCGTCCGTAATGGCTTGGTCGATGATGCCCAATACCGGTTTGCCGCCGTGGGTCAGGGCGATCAAGGTTCCGAAACACGGCTTGCCGGTGATGAAGGCCTTGGTGCCGTCGATGGGGTCAAGCACCCAGACCCATTCGGCGTCGGAATGGTCTTGTCCCAGTTCCTCGCCGATGATCCCGTGATCGGGCGCTTGCGTTTGCAGAATTTCACGCATGGCGCGCTCGGCTTCGCGGTCGGCGATGGTGACTGGAGAGGAATCGTCCTTGTCGTCGATAACCAAGGGCTTGCGGAAATATCGCTTGACGATGGGTCTGGCGGCCTCGGCCAAGCGGTGCGCCAAGGCTATGAAATCCGAAGGAACGGTCGGTGTCGTCAAAATGTTTTTCCCCCTTGTTTGTCGTCGCAGTTTGCCGGGAAATCGGTTGCCGAGACAAGAAGTACTTGCTCTTGCCGTTTTGCCGCCTTGCAAGCACACGGGCGATGTGGTAGGTAACCGACGCTTTTTACGGTGCACCGCCACAGTGCGCAAAGAAAGCATGTTACTCCAATGTGTTAAGTTCGGCGACTTCGCGCCGGACTTCTGTCCTTGAAGGATCAAGCCCAGGTGCCATCGGATTCATCAGGCGTTATCGCCGAACGCTATGCCCTCGCATTGTTCGAGTTGGCGGATGCACAAGGTGCGCTGGATCAGGTCGCGAGCGATCTGTCCAGTCTGAAAGCGGCTATCATCGAGTGCGCGGATTTGCGCCGTGCGTTGACCAGCCTTAATCTTCGTCGTGACACTCAGGCCCGCGCAATAATGGCGGTCGCGCATGCGGCGGGGTTCTCCCAGCTTGCCACCAATTTCCTGGGGCTGCTTGGCAAAAGCCGCCGCCTGGACGCGCTGCCTGCCATCATCACGTCGTTCGACGAGCGGCTGGCCCGCCATCGCGGCGAGGTGACCGCCAAGGTTGGCTCGGCAAGGCCGTTGAGCGACCAGCAAATGGAGTCTCTTACCGCCGCCTTGAAAACCGCTTTCGGCGGCAAGGTGGCAATCGATGTGACCGTTGATCCAAGCCTGCTAGGCGGTTTGGTCGTCAAGGTCGGTTCCCGTATGGTTGACAGTTCGGTCAGATCCAAACTGCAAAACTTGAAGCTTGCTATGAAAGGGGTTGGATGATGCAGATCCGCGCGGCTGAGATTTCTGCGATCCTGAAACAACAGATCGCCAATTTTGGAACCGAGGCCCAAGTGGCCGAGGTCGGACAAGTTTTATCGGTCGGTGACGGTATCGCTCGCGTTCATGGCTTGGACAACGTCCAGGCCGGTGAAATGGTCGAATTCCCCGGCGGCATCAAAGGCATGGCGTTGAACCTTGAGTTCGACAATGTCGGCGTGGTTATCTTCGGCGACGACCGCACCATCAGCGAAGGCGACACCGTCAAGCGGACCGGCACCATCGTCGACGTACCCGTGGGCAAGGGCCTGCTGGGCCGCGTGGTCGATTCGCTGGGCAATCCCATCGACGGCAAGGGTCCCATCGAGGCCACCGAACGCCGCCGCGTCGACGTCAAGGCCCCCGGCATCATTCCCCGGAAATCCGTACACGAGCCCATGTCCACCGGCATCAAGGCCATCGACGCCCTGATCCCCATCGGCCGCGGTCAGCGCGAATTGGTCATCGGCGATCGTCAGACCGGCAAATCGGCCATTCTGCTCGACACCATCATCAATCAAAAGCGCTGGAACTCCGGCACCGACGAATCAAAGAAGCTGTACTGCATCTATGTGGCGGTGGGTCAAAAGCGCTCCACCGTCGCGCAGATCGTCAAAACGCTGACCGATTACGGCGCCATGGAATACTCCATCGTTGTCGCGGCCACCGCGTCCGAGCCCGCGCCGCAGCAGTTCCTGGCCCCCTATTCGGGGTGCTCCATGGCCGAGTACTTCCGCGACAACGGCATGCACGCCTTGATCATTTACGACGATCTGTCCAAGCAGGCCGTCGCCTATCGTCAGATGTCGCTGCTGCTGCGCCGCCCCCCGGGGCGCGAGGCTTATCCTGGCGACGTGTTCTATCTGCACTCACGCTTGCTGGAACGCGCCGCCAAGATGAACGACGAACACGGCGCCGGTTCGATGACCGCCTTGCCCGTCATCGAAACCCAAGCCAACGACGTGGCGGCCTATATTCCCACCAACGTGATTTCGATCACCGACGGCCAGATCTTCTTGGAAACCGACCTTTTCTATAAAGGCATCCGTCCCGCCGTGAACGTGGGTCTGTCGGTGTCCCGCGTCGGGTCCGCCGCTCAGATCAAAGCCATGAAGCAGGTTGCGGGCACCATCAAGCTGGAACTGGCCCAGTACCGCGAAATGGCCGCTTTCGCCCAGTTTGCTTCGGATTTGGACGCGTCGACTCAAAAGCTTCTCAGCCGCGGCGCCCGCTTGACCGAGTTGTTGAAGCAGCCTCAGTTCAGCCCGATGGCGGTGGAAGAAGAAGTCGTTTCCATTTTCGCCGGCGTCAAAGGCTATCTGGACAATATCGCGGTCAACAACGTGCAGCGTTTCGAAAAGACCATGCTGACCGAGATCAAAGCCAAGCAGCCCGGAATTCTGACCGCCATCGCCGATGAAAAGCAAATCACGGCGGATACGGAAGGAAAGCTGAAAGCTTTCTTGGACGCCTTCGTCAAGAGTTTCTCTTAAGAGCTAGGGAAAGCCCATGCCAAGCTTAAAAGACCTTCGGCAAAGGATCGCTTCGGTCAAATCGACCCGAAAGATTACCTCGGCCATGAAAATGGTGGCGGCGTCGAAGCTTCGGCGCGCGCAGACCGCCGCCGAGGCCGCACGTCCCTACGCCGTGCGGCTTGAACGGATGCTGGGCACTCTGGCCGGTTCGCTGGTCGGCAACGCCGGGGCGCCCCGGATGCTGGCCGGCACAGGATCGGATCAGACCCACTTGTTGATCATGGTGACAGCCGACCGCGGTTTGTGCGGCGGTTTCAACAGTTCGATCACCAGAAACGTGCGGCGTCTGACCACCGAACTGCTGGGCAAGGGCAAGACCGTCAAGATCATGCCGGTGGGCCGTAAGGGCCGCGAAGCGATCAAGCGCGATTACGCCAAGAACCTGATCGAGGGATTCGATCAGTTGGGCCGCAAGGGCATCGCCTATGCCGAGATAACCGGCATCGCCGCCAAGGTGGCGACGATGTTCGAAGCGGGCGAGTTCGATGTTTGCACGGTCGTGTATAATCATTTCCGCTCGGCCATCTCGCAAGAAGTGACCCGTCAACAGTTGATCCCGTTCCCCGTTCCCGAAGCCGCTTCGTCAGGGGACAACGCGTCGTTCGAATACGAACCGGCGGAAGAGGAAATTCTGGCCACCTTGTTGCCGCGCAACTTGGCGATGCAGATTTTCCGGGCCTTGCTGGAAAGCCAGGCATCGGAACATGGCGCCCGGATGACCGCTATGGACAACGCCACCCGCAACGCGGGCGATATGATCAACCGCTTGACGATGCTCTACAATCGGTCGCGTCAAGCCCAGATTACCAAAGAGCTCATTGAAATCATTTCCGGCGCCGAAGCGGTGTAGCGGACAGACTTAAGGAGATAAACCCATGACTGATAAGAACGTCGGCTCGATCACCCAAATCCTGGGCGCTGTCGTTGACGTGCGGTTTGAAGGAAAACTTCCCGCCATCCTGAACGCGCTCCAACTTGAAAACCAGGGCCGCACCCTGGTCTTGGAAGTTGCGCAGCACTTGGGCGAGAACATTGTCCGCACCATCGCTATGGACAGCACCGACGGCTTGGTTCGCGGCGCATCGGTCGTCGATACCGGCGCCCCCATCAGCGTGCCGGTCGGACCGGAAACCCTGGGCCGGATCATCAACGTCATCGGCGAGCCCGTGGACGAACGCGGCCCGGTGACGACCAAAGCCCGGCGCGCCATTCACCAAGACGCTCCCGAGTTCATCGACCAGTCGACCGACACCGAAATTCTGGTCACCGGCATCAAAGTCATCGACTTGCTGGCTCCCTACGTGAAGGGCGGCAAGATCGGGTTGTTCGGCGGCGCCGGGGTGGGCAAGACGGTGTTGATCATGGAACTGATCAACAACATCGCCAAGGCGCACGGCGGCTATTCGGTTTTCGCTGGCGTGGGCGAACGGACCCGCGAAGGCAACGACCTTTATCACGAAATGATCGAATCCAAGGTTATCAACCTTGACGGTCCCGGCTCCAAGGTGGCGCTGGTTTACGGTCAGATGAACGAACCGCCGGGCGCCCGTGCTCGCGTCGCTTTGTCCGGTCTGACCTTGGCCGAATATTTCCGCGACGAGGAAGGCCAGGACGTGTTGTTCTTCGTGGACAACATCTTCCGTTTCACCCAAGCCGGTTCGGAAGTGTCCGCCCTGCTGGGACGCATTCCTTCCGCCGTGGGGTATCAGCCGACGCTGGCCACCGACATGGGTACTCTGCAAGAGCGCATCACCTCGACCAAGAAGGGCTCGATCACCTCGGTGCAGGCCATTTACGTGCCTGCCGACGATTTGACTGATCCGGCGCCCGCCACGTCGTTCGCTCACTTGGACGCGACCACGGTGCTGTCTCGTCAGATCGCCGAACTGGGTATTTATCCGGCCGTGGACCCGCTCGATTCGACCTCGCGCGCATTGGACCCCCGCACCGTCGGCGAGGACCACTATCAGACCGCCCGTGAAGTTCAGCGTGTGTTGCAGACCTACAAGTCGTTGCAGGACATCATCGCCATTTTGGGCATGGACGAACTGTCGGAAGACGATAAGCTGATCGTGGCCCGCGCTCGCAAGATTCAACGCTTCCTGTCGCAGCCGTTCCATGTGGCCGAAATCTTCACCGGTTCGCCCGGCAAGCTGGTCTCGTTGGACGATACCATCAAAGGCTTCAAGGCTATCTTGTCCGGCGAGTACGATCATTTGCCGGAAGCTGCCTTCTACTTGGTCGGCAACATCGAAGAAGCCGTCGAAAAGGCGAAGAAGCTGGCGGCCGACGCCGCTTAAGTCTGGTTTTGGGAGTGCCGTACAATGGCGGATAAAGTCCTGTTCGATCTGGTGTCGCCGACGAAGTTGCTGGTGTCCAGACAGGTGGATATGGTGGTTGTGCCGGGCGAGGAAGGCGATTTCGGCGCCATGCGCGCCCACGCTCCGATGATATCGGCGGTTCGCCCCGGAATTATCGACATCCACGACGAGGGCAAGGTAACCGAGCGGATTTTCGTAGCCGGCGGGTTTTCCGAAGTCACGCCAGACCGGGTGACCGTTTTGGCCGAGGAGGCCTACCCTCTGGCTGAAATCACCAGGGATATGGCGGAAAAGCGCATGGCAGACGCCAAGGCGGCTGAAGAAAAGGCGGTCAGCGCCTTCGATCAGGCGGCGGCACGGAGTTTAGTCGCCATCGCCGAGGCTTTGCAGGCTGCCGCTCATTAGGCTTTGACGTAATTGGAAAAAGACCGCTTCGGTTATCACTGAGGCGGTCTTGTTCTTTTCTGCGTCCGCGAGGTGGGGTCCATCGCCGCCAGATTTTCAAATTGCTTCAATATCTGACGAAGATTGAATCCGTCGCATCCCTCTTGGGCGATGGTTTCGGCCACCTTCTGGTCGATGCCGGTATAGCGTCTTTTAAGGATTTGACCGATGGCATCGTCGGACAGGGTGGGGGTCATCTGCTTTAAATATAGAGCGGCGCCCTTGGTCACCAATTGGTAATTGGGTATAAAGTTCTTAAGCACCGAACCGTTGGGAAGGACGCAGCGGCTGGCGGCGGAGTTGGAAAGCGAAAAGTTATCGTACACATCCATGACGCCTTCGTCCGGCTGATCGAAAGCGGACAAAGACAGACAGGCGGTAATAAGAAGCGGCAACGACTTTGTTTTCACCGTATTGCCTCGCGCTTCGCGATAAAGTTCAAATTTGAATAAGGTCCAACAAACGCGCCGAGCCGTCCAGGCAGGCGGCCAGCAATGACCCATCCTTAATGCGCCCGCATCCGCCGTCCAAGGTGATGATAGGGCCTTCGACTTGAATTTTAGGACCGTTGACGGCGTAGCCGCGGATAAGCGCCGTAAAGTTCTGATAGGGTCCGGTTTGGCTTTCCAAGCTGGGGCTTCCCCACCAGAAGTGATCGACTTGCGCGTCAAGGGGACGCGCCGGGTCGACACCGGCATGAACGAACAGCAACGCGCCGTCCTCGGTGACGGCAGCATGGTGCAATACCGACATCAGCGCGGAATGCCCATCCCACTCGCGAACGGATTGACGCAGGTTGTTGGTCCAACGGGTCAGTGCCAGCACGCCCTGCTCGGATGCCTCCATTCCTTCGTCTACGCGGCCGCCATAGGCGGCGATGGTGGCGCCCGCCCCGTGTTCGACCATCCAGGTCAAGACGGAGCGGGGTCCTTGGGCGAATTGAAGTTGCAACAATTTTTGCCACATTTCTTCTTGCGCGCCGCGAAGAAATACGACATCGGACAACTCGACGCCGGGAATGGCGATGATTCGTCTCCGAAAGGTCAAAATCTCGTTGATAGTGTCGATGATGCGGGGGCCGTAGCCCATATATCCGCCTAAATAGACGATGCGATCGCCAGGCTGGAATTTATCGAACAGCACGCGATGCAACGCCGCCGCGCGGTCGGCGTCACCGTGTATGGTTCCAATGGCCCATATTCGCCCGCCGCCCGCGAGGTTGGCGATAAGCCGGGCCTCTGCGGGCCGTTGAGTGGCGGGTGGTATCATTAAGCCGCTTGTAGTAGCTTTTCCAATTTTTCCGTTGCCGCTGCGGTTTCAATGCTTTCGACCGCCGCCAGCTCGGATGCCAGACGTTCCAGCGCCGCTTCGTAAATTTGGCGCTCGCTATAGGATTGGTCGGGCTGGGTGGAATTACGGAACAAATCCCTGACAACCTCGGCTATGGATACCGGATTGCCGGAGTTGATCTTGGCTTCATATTCTTGAGCGCGTCGGCTCCACATGGTGCGCTTAACACGGGCACGGCTTTTCAACGTGGTCAGAGCGCTTTGCATAACGGTCGGTGACGACAGTCTGCGCAATCCGGCCTTGTGGGCCTTGACTGTTGGAACGCGCAAGGTCATCCGGTCACGGTCAAAAGTAATGACAAACAACTGAACCGACATCCCGCCGATTTCTTGAATCTCGACGGCCACGATATGACCAACGCCATGTGTGGGGTAGACAACATAATCGCCTGTGGCGAAAATCTCGCTCGACATAGTTATTTCATTCCTTAAAAGCAATCCGGTCGTTGTTCACCGAGGCTCTGCCTCAAACGTCAGCACTCCCCCGATTTCCGTTGCTCGTAGGCTTTGGACATATCTGGAGGCGTATTACGCCCGTCTGGCATCATGCCGAAAATCCGTCGCGAAACTCCCATGCTGGACTTTCGTGCGGACGGTAATTTTATAGCATGACCGCCAGCGTAATAATAGCTTAAAGAATCAGTGGCCGGGCTTTGGCGACAGCAGATCGGTCTTGCCGGGCTTGCCTTTCCATTCGTCGGCATCCGCTGGAACTGGGCCTTTTTTCGAAATGTTCGGCCACTGTCCCGCGTAGGTGGAGTTGATGTCCTTCCAGGCGTTCGTTCTGGGATCGGAATCGGCGAATATGGCTTGCGCAGGGCATTCCGGCTCGCAAACGCCGCAATCGATGCATTCGTCGGGGTTGATCACCAGAAAGTTTTCGCCTTCATAGAAACAATCCACAGGGCACACTTCGACACAATCTTGGTATTTGCACTTGATGCAATTTTCAGTGACGACATATGCCATAGGAATCTCCTTATTTTAAGTTTGTCCCCATCCAAATCCGATCCGGGGATATTGGTTCATGCGATACCACAAGCTCCGAAAGGGCTCAACCCTTTCGATGCAGGAAAACTTCGAAGGTGGCGACCAGGGCCGATAATCCAAGGGCGAAATACAAATATCCCTTTGGAATGGCGAAACCCAATCCATCCGAGACCAGCGACATTCCCAAGATCAGCATGTAAGAAAACGCCAAAACCCTTATGGACGGCCGCTTGGTGAAAAGCGCTGAAAGGGGGCCCGCCATGAAGTACAGGAACCCCATTCCTCCGATCAGTCCCGTCAGTACGATCCAGCCGTTAACGCACAGGGCGTAGGCTCCGGCCACCGAATCGGTGGCAAAGGCAAGGTCGATCAAAGCCATTTGCGCAATCCCCATCATCTTGATGTTGGGGCTTTGTTCGTCGTCGTTCGTCGGCACATCGTCGATCCTATCCATCGATCCTTCGACGATTCCGTAAATTTCCTGAGTGGCTTTGACCAAAAGGATCACCCCGCCGGTCACCAAGGTGATATCGCGCCAGCTAACGGCTTGCTCCAAAATACTGACGACAGGCAGCGCCAAATCCAGAACCTGCATGACAATGAACGCCAGTATCAGCCGCAGGGCCACGGCTACGCTAAGGCCTATCCGCTCGGCAAGCCGTCTTTGAGCCTCGGGTTGACTGTCGGTCAGCAGGGCCAGATAGACAAGATTGTCGATCCCGAGCACGGATTCCATCGCGACAATGGCGAACAGCCCGACCCACGTCCTTATATCGAGAAGAATATCCATGTCAGCGCTCGTTCGGAATGGCCAAGCGTTCCGGCAGCATGCCGTCCTGCACCAGCTCTTCAATCGTATCGGCCAAAATTTGCCGCGCCATCCGGGCACTGGCGACGCCGAGCACCATGGCAAGGTGGGAATTGAGCAAGTGGCGCACGTCAAGCCATTGCACGTTGTTATCCACGCGCCGTCCCGGAGGCGATAGCGTGTTGATGTGACCCAAGCTCAATTCTTGGATGGCGGTTTTAAGCAGGCCTTCCATTATGCTTTTTTCCAATGCGGCTTTATAATCGGCACTTTCACGCTCCGCTCTTAGTCGTTCGGCCGGTCCAGACGGCCCCAAGCCGCTTGGCGCGGCGCTGGACTTGCTATCGAAGGACTCGCCTCCCGCGATTTCCTCCGCCAACCGACCGGCCATGCGTGCGGCCGACACCTCCTCCTCCGTCGTGCATCCATTGGCGACGGTATGGGCCATCAAAGCATGCAGGCGCTGCAATGCGCGGTGTTTGTCGTCTATAGCCATTGATGTAACGCAAATTCAAAAACTCGCCTACCTTACGCACGAAAATCCCCTCTGTCGAGAAGATGACTTCTGATTTGTAATTTGTTAGTATTAATCAAAATAAAACTGGGGAAGCACATGACACGGCGCGTCGTTACGGTATTCGGAGGGTCCGGTTTTATAGGACGGGCCATTGTGGGTAAGCTTGCGTCGCAAGGATGGATCGTTCGCGTCGCCGTGACCGATCCGGTTCGGGCCGAGTTTTTGACGACGACCGGTACGGTCGGGCAGATAGTACCCCTCCGGATCGATATACGGAATCCCGGCAGTGTCGATGCGGCCTTGACTGGCGCCGATGCCGCCGTGAATGCGGTCGGACTGCTGTCGGAAGGGGGCGGCAGATCGTTTCGCGACATTCATGTCGTCGGCGCCGACAATATTGCCAAGGCTTGCTCGTCCGCGTCGGTCAAAACGTTGGTGCAGGTTTCCGCGCTTGGGGTGGCAAAAGATTCTTCTTCTCAATACGCACGCAGCAAGGCCGAGGGCGAAGCCGCCGTATTGGCGGCTTTTCCCGGAGCGGTGATTATCCGGCCCAGCCTTGTTTTTGGAGACGACGACGATTTTTTCAATCGTTTCGCCCTGATGTCGCAAATTTTGCCTGTATTGCCGGTCTTTACCCGCGACGCTCCCAAGTTCGAACGCGATGGGCTGTCGTTGCATCTCGACTTATTTGGATCGGGTGGCCCCGTGTTTCAGCCCGTCTGGGTCGGAGATGTGGCCGATGCCGTGGTCAAATCTCTAACCGATTCATGCTGCGCCGGAAAGACTTACGAGTTGGGGGGCGCACAGCGATACAGTTTCAAGGAGCTGCTTGAACTGATTCTATCCATTACCCGTCGCCGCTGTTTGTTGGCGCCGCTACCGTTATGGCTGGCTCGAATCATCGCGCCCGTATTGCAATTGGTGCCGAGTAAACCTTTGACGCTAGACCAAGTGCGACTAATGGAAACCGACAATGTGGTCAGAGGCGGCAAGCCCGGACTGGCAGAATTGGGGATCGTCCCAAGGGCTTTGGCGGAAATGGCGCCTCGGTATCTTGATCGTTACCGCCGACGGCCATCGTAAAGAACCGTATTGCGTCCCCCGTGAAAACGTCCCTCGGAGTTTTATTCGTTTCCGACAGAGTTTTGGACCAAAAGCCAAAACTCTGTCACCAGATTTTGCAAGGTTTGGCTTCAAACCTTGCAAAATGGAACAACCAAAAACGCAGCGCCAAACGGCCTTTTTTGATGGGCAACGCACGTCACTCTTCGACGGCGGCGCCGTCCAGATCGCCGGGGCCGCCCGACAAAGCTTCGGATATTTTGTTGGCGTGATTGCGGATTTGACTTTCGATTTCTTTTGCCGTGTCGGGGTGTTCACGCAAATAGGACTTGGCGTTTTCCCGCCCTTGACCAATGCGGGTCGAGTTGTGCGAAAACCAAGCGCCCGATTTTTCGACCACCCCGGCCTTGACGCCCAGATCGATCAGTTCACCTGTCTTGGATACGCCTTCGCCGTACATGATGTCGAAATCCACCACCCGGAACGGCGGGGCCAGCTTGTTCTTGACCACTTTGACCCGGGTTTGATTGCCGACCACTTCGTCCTTTTCCTTGATGGCGCCGACGCGCCTGATCTCCAGGCGGACGGAAGCGTAGAACTTTAGGGCGTTTCCGCCGGTGGTGGTTTCCGGATTGCCGAACATCACGCCGATTTTCATGCGGATTTGGTTGATGAAAATGACGATGCAATTGGATTTGGAAACCGAACCGGTCAGCTTGCGAAGAGCTTGGCTCATCAGCCGGGCATGCAACCCGACATGGCTGTCGCCCATCTCGCCTTCCAGCTCGGCCCTGGGAACCAAGGCCGCCACGGAATCCACCACCAGAACGTCCACCGCTCCCGACCGGACCAGCGTATCGGCGATTTCCAGCGCCTGCTCGCCTGCGTCGGGCTGACTAAGCAGCAGTTCGTCAAGGTTGACGCCCAGCTTGCGGGCGTAGATCGGATCAAGTGCGTGCTCGGCATCGATAAATGCGCAGGTGCCGCCGCCTTTCTGCGCTTCGGCGATGGCGTGCAGCGCCAAGGTGGTCTTGCCCGAGCTTTCCGGGCCGTAGATTTCGACGATGCGACCGCGGGGCAAACCGCCGATGCCGAGGGCGACGTCCAGCCCCAGCGAGCCGGTGGAGATGACTTCGGTTTCAACATGTTCCCGTTGCCCCAGGCGCATGATGGAGCCTTTTCCGAAAGAGCGCTCGATCTGACCGAGAGCGGCTTCCAATGCTTTTTGTCTATCCATGGTATCCTTGTCTACGAGACGTAACATTGCCTGCGACATAGCCGACCTCCCTACTTAATCCCAGAAGCATAACCGTGCAACGGTTTAGAGAGTACACGTTTTGTTCTTTTGCGCAAGCGGATTTTGTTCTCCTTGTGTTCTTTTCCGTCATTCGTCGCCTTGACCGGTTGTCACCAGCTTGACCGCCGAGGCCAATTGGCGAAGCGAAAACGGCTTGGGCAGAAAGTGGAAGCCTTCGTTGGGGTCGATGCCGTCGCGGGCGACGTCCTCGGAATATCCGGAAATCAGGATGATCTTGATTTCGGGACGTTCCAGGTGGACCAGCCTAGCCAAGGTGACGCCGTCCATGCCGGGCATCACCACGTCGGATATCAGCACGTCGATGGTGTTGTTGCCGTGCAGAACTTCCAAAGCCTGTTCGCCGGTGCCGCTTTCGATGACTTGGTATCCCTTGTTGCGCAGCGCGCGGGCGCCAAAGGTTCTGACCGCGGTTTCGTCTTCGACCAGCAGGACGGTGGCCCGGCCGGTCAAGTCAGGTTCGACCGCTTCGGCGGGCGCATTGATTTCGGCCGCCAGATCGGCGTTTTGCGCGCGGATTTGCGGGTGAGCTTCCGCCTCGGATTCGAAGCGGGGCAGGTAAATGGTGAAAATGGCGCCTTGCCCCGGCTCGCTTTCCACGAAAATGAATCCATCGGTTTGGCGCACGATGCCGTATACCGTCGACAATCCCAGTCCGGTGCCGGCGCCGACTTCCTTGGTGGAAAAGAACGGCTCGAAAATGCGGGCGACGTAATCGCGGGGAATCCCGGTTCCGGTATCGGCCACTTCGACGCAGACATAGTCGCCCGGCGGCATCAGTTCTGGACCGCGCTTGATCGCCTCGTCAACCTGGGCGGTTTGGGTGCGGATGATCAGCGAGCCGCCGCCCGGCATGGCGTCGCGGGCGTTTACCGCCAGATTGATGATAACCTGATCGAATTGGCCCGGATCGACCCGGATCATGCCCAGATTGCGCCCGTGAACCATTTTCAGTTCGATGGTCTCGCCTAGCAAGCGGCGCAGCAGATTGGACAATTCGGCCAGCGCGTCGGTGACGTTCAGCAGGCGCGGCTGCAAGGCCTGGCGACGCGAGAAAGCCAGCAATTGCCGCACCAGACTGGCGGCGCGGTTGGCGTTCTGTTTGATCTGCATGATGTCGGCGAAACTGGGGTCGCCCGGTCCGTGGCGCAGCAACAGCAAATCGCAAAAGCCGATCATGGCGGTCAGCAGGTTGTTGAAGTCGTGGGCTACGCCTCCGGCCAACTGCCCCATGGCCTGCATTTTCTGCGACTGAGCGAATTGAACTTCCAGATTGCGTTGCTCGGTGGCGTCGATGAAGTGGATGATCAGGCCCGAGATGTCGCCGTCCTCGTGGGTGGGGCTGACGAACAACTGGGCGATGACTTCGCGCTTGCCCCGCAATTTCACCTCAAGATGGGTGCCGGTGACCGAGCCGCCCAGCACCTTGGCCAGTTCCTCGGCGGCCGCCAGACGGTGCTCGGGAACGACGAAGTCGGTGGCGGGCTTGCCCGAAAGGGTGTCGTGGTCGATTCCCAGCATGGATTGCAGGGCCAGATTGCAGGTGCCGATGGCGCCGTCCAACTCGACCACGGCGATTCCCACCGGGGCGTCGTCGAACAACCAGCGAAACCGCCGTTCGGCGGATTTGAGCGCGCGTTCCCATTGATGCTCCGAAACCAGATCGCGCATTACCACGGATCGCGTCAGGGTTTCTCCGCCGTCGTCGAACACCGTATGGGCGATCATGGCTTGAAAGACCTCGCCGCCACGGCCCGACAGACGCATTTCCGTCCGCCCGCCCTCGGGGTCGGGGGTCGATCCGAACAGTTTGTCCAAAGTCAGGCCGATCAGGTCTTGCGGCTTGTGTCCCAGCCATTCGGCCAGACGCTGGTTGATCCACCGGATCGAGCCCGAGGCGTCGGCGGAATAGCAACCCACCGGAAGCAAATCGATGAAATCGGACATTGCCTCCCAATCGCGGCGCAGGGTTTCCTCGATGACGTGGCGGGCCGAAATATCCTCGACGGTCCAGACTTGGCCTTGCAGCGGCCGTTGCAGGGGAAAGGTGGTGACGGCGAGGCGGCTGCGCGATCCGTCCGGCGAGGACAGGGAAATTTCCGAGCGCCGTTCCGCTCCCACCAATGCCGCCGCCTGAAGGCGCAGGATTTCGTCGTTGAACCGGTCGTCGGCCAAGGCCACGGCGGACAACGGGGCCAAAGGATCCGTCGCCGGTCCCAGCAGCTTGGCCGTGCGCGGATCGCGGAACAGCTCTTGACCGTCGCGGACGACCAATGCCGCTTGCGGGAACGTCCCCATGACCGCGATCAGCAACTGCCGCTCGCGCTCCAGGGCGCCTTGGCTTTTGAAATGCTCCAAGGTCAGGGCCAGGACCACGAGCAAAAAGGCCCCCGCTCCAAGCCCCTGGATCAAAATCGCCGGGGCGTCGGATTGATAGGCCCATGCGGCGGCAACGGCCAACATCAGGCCCAACGTCCACGACAGGGTCAATTTAAGCGGGGCGGCGTGCAGAGGCGATTTTTCCTTTCAAACGCATCACGTAACCGATCACCTCGGCCACGGCCTTGTAATGTTCCGGCGGGATTTCCTGGTCCAATTCTACACTGGCGAAAAGGGCGCGGGCCAGAGGCGGATTTTCGACGATGGGCACTTCGTTTTCGTCGGCGATTTCGCGAATGCGTTTGGCGATCAGGTCGGCGCCCTTGGCCACCAAATGAGGCGCCGTCATGGTCAGCATGTCGTATTTCAAGGCGACCGCGTAGTGGGTGGGGTTGGTCACCACCACGTCGGCATCGGGCACAGCCTGCATCATGCGCTGACGAGCCCGTTTCATTCGCAACGAACGAAGCTTTCCTTTGATCATGGGATCGCCTTCCTGCTGCTTGTGCTCGTCGCGGACTTCCTGCTTGCTCATCTTCATCTGGTCCATGAAGCGCTTGTGCTGGAACCAATAGTCGAACGCGGTCAGGCAGGACTGCATGATCACCGCCGCCAAAAACAGGGTGAAGATGCGGTCGCCGATATAGGACAGCATGCCCATCAAATCCAATCGGCCCAGATTGGCGAACTGGCTTATATGCGGCGTCACCAGCAGAACCAGCACCGTTCCCATCACGATCAGCTTGAACAGATTCTTGAGCAGGTCGACCGCCTGTTGCATGGAAAACATCTTGGAAAAGTGGTCGATGGGATTAAGGCGGGAGAAGTCGGGGATCAGCTTCGACGGCGTCCACATGAACCCTTTGGTCTGTGCGACCAACACCCCGATGGTGACGCCGATCACCACGATGAAGGGCCACGCCAAAGCTTCGGCGACGGCGACGCCCATGCGCGCCAGCAACTGGTCCAGTTCGTCCACGGACAGATGTATTTCGTGCAGGTGCTCGAAAATTGGCGACAGCGCCGTTCTCAGGCTGGTGGCGGTGTGACCGACCAGCAAGGTCAGAATAATGAATCCGGACATCAGCGATGCCCACAGTCGCATTTCCTGGGACTGCGTCACCTGACCCTTGGCGCGCGCCTCGTCCAGTCGTCGGCCGGTTGGGTCTTCGGTTTTGCCATCGTCTTCTGCGGCCACGTCGAGTGCCCTCTATTTCAAGAATGGTCCAAGACCTGCGGAAAAATCCTGGACGAATAAAAACATCATCATCGGCAACGCCACCATCAGCATCCACAATCCCAATAATACTTGGACAGGCATTGCGACAAAGTAAATCTGCATTTGCGGCACCAGACGGCTTAGCAGTCCCATGCCCGATTGGAACACCAGACCGAAGACCAGGACCGGAGCCGCCATGCGCATGCCCATTTCGAAGGCGCGGGTGGCCAAGTGCGCCAAGGTGGTGGAAAAATCCCCCAGCATCAGCGGCTCGCCGGGGTGGAACATGTCATAGGATTCGACCACGGCTCGCAACATTTGATGATGCAAATCGCTGGCGAAAAGAACCACCAAGGCGACGGTGTTCAAGAAACCGGTCAAAAGCTGGTTCTGTTGCTGGGAAACGGCGTCGAACGAAAAGGCGTTGGTAAGGCCGACCTGAAAGCCGACGAAAGTGCCGGCCATGTCCACCGAAGCCAGCAGGGCCTGGGTGACGGCGCCCAGGAACAGGCCGATGACGATCTCGCCCAAAATCAGCAGGAACAACTCGGCCGGTTGGTGCGGCAGCGGCGGAATGACCGGCGTCACCACCGGCAGGATGACGAAGGCCAGCGACATGCCCACCCAAAGGCGGGCGCGGGTCTGGACCAGAACGCCGCCCAATCCGGGCATGGCCATCAGCGCCGCCGAGACGCGAATGAACACCAGCATGAACTGGTAGATGTTGGTGGAAAGATATTCGGTCAGGTGCACGTTAACCGGTGCCGGCGATCATGATGTCCAGCAGGCGCTTCCAAAAATCCTCCATGGTGTGAATCATGAACGGAAGCACCAGCACCAGAACGCCGAACACCACCAGGGCCTTGGGCACGAAGGTCAGCGTCGCTTCCTGCAACTGGGTCACCGATTGCAACAGCGACACGGCGATGCCGACGGTCAACCCGGCGATCAAAGCCGGGGCGGCGATCTTGATCATGGTCCAGATTCCGTCACGGGCGATGTCGACCATTTCGACCTCGGTCATGATTTAAACCGGCAGATGGATGATGTCGTTATAGGCGCTGATCACTTTGTCGCGGACGTTGACGACGGTCTGCAAGGTAAGTTCGGCATTGGTGACGGCTTGCACCACCTCGCGGATATCGGCTTTGCCGGCGATGCCCGCCGCCGATTCCACTTCGCCCTTGCGCAGGGTCGAAACCGAGTCGCGCGCGGTTTTTTCCAGCACGCTGGCGAAATCGTTGCCGATGCTTTGAGTCGGGGCGAAGCCGCCGGATTGACCGTTTCCGTTGCTGACCGACATTCCTTCGCCGGACACGGCCCTGGACAAGGCGGAATAAGCGTTGATGGCGTCGGATACGGTGGTCATGTCCTTTGATATCCTTCAAAACCCAAGTTGGGACTATACACTACTGACGCAGCAATTGCACGGTTTGCGACAGCATCGAGCGCGAGGTCGAAATTACGTTCATGTTGGCTTCGTAGCTGCGCTGGGCTTCGCGCATGTCCATCATCTCGACCAGCGAATTGACGTTGGGAGTCAACACGTAGCCGTCGCGATCCGCCGCCGGATGGTTGGGGTCGTACTTTTTGTTGAAGTCGCTGGGGTCGGTTCTGACCTTATTGACGGTGACCGTGTGCAAGCCGTTGGTCCGGTCCAGCTCATTCTTGAAGTTCAAGATCTTGCGGCGATAGGGAAGTCCGTCCGGCGTCTGAGCGGTGGAATCGACGTTGGCCAGATTTTCCGAAATCACGCGCAAACGTTCGGCCTGGGCCTTCATTCCGGAAACCGCGACGACGGTGCTTTTCTGTAGATCATCCATGAATGCGTATCCTAAAAAAATCAATGGCCCGTAATGGCAAGGCGCAGCAAGGAAATGTTCTTTTGAAACAAGGCCGTCACTTGGTCGTAGGTGGCCTTCGAGGTGCCCAGCTTGTCCATTTGCTCTTCGAGAATGACGGCGTTGCCGTCGGGCGAGGATTCGTAGGCTTTCTTCTCGCTGACCACCTCATTGGGGTCTTGCAGTTGCGGGACGATGTGGTTGGGGTCGGTCTTCGTCGGCAACACGGCGGGTTGCGCTACGGTGTGCAATACGTTCTTGAAGTTCAATTCCTTCAAATCGCTGGGAATGTAACCGGGAGAATCGGCGTTGGCGATGTTTTCGGACAACACCTCCTGGCGCTGCGCTACCCAGTCCAGGGCCTTCCGCGCCATGCCCAGCACAGTGAGATTTTCGTACATTCGTCAGCAATCCATCAAAAGGCGGGCGTTCTTGCCGCACGAAATTTCACCGTGGAGTATGGGGTGACAGGGCTTAAGATTCCGTGAATCGGGGAATGAAATTCTCCCTTCGTCCGTAACCTTTTTTTAAGCGGCGCGGTTCACCATGACGGTGTGGGGCGACCCGTTCCCGGAGTGCCGATGTCCGAAAGATTACAGTCCGATCAGGCCGAAAACCCGCAACCGGGCGGGGTTCCGCTGGCGGTGGCGTTGATCAGGGGCGGGGCGGACGGCTCCGGAGCGCCCAAAGTGGTCGCCACCGGCAAAGGCCATGCGGCCGAGCAGATTCTTGAATTGGCCTTCGCCCATGGAGTGAAGGTTCGCACCGACCCGGATTTGGCGCAAATCCTTGCGGCGGTGGATGTGGATACGGTCATTCCGGCCGAGGCCTTCGTGGCCGTAGCCGAGATTTTGGCCTATATGTACCGTGCCAACGGACAAATTCCTCCGCCCGATTTGGGCGCCGGATGGGAGAACGAACGGTGAGCGAACAGGCTGTTGAAATCTGGGAAGAATTGGAAAAAGCCATCTCGCTGGTGACGACGGCCCGGCGGATGATGTCCACCGGCGCCCGCGTCGATTTGAGCGCGTTGGAAGGCAAGGTCCGGTTCGTTTGTACAGCCGCCGAATCCTTGCGCGACGGCGAAAGCGTGACCATGCTTCCGGTAATGGAGGCCTTGATCGACGACCTCGACCATCTGGCCGATTCGGTAAGCACGCATCAGGGGCGATTGTCCGAGCGCCTGACGGTTCTGAACGGCGGATAATGGAGCAGTTCGACTACCTTCGCTTCATCGCCTCCCTGCTGCTGGTTCTGGGGCTGATCTTGGGGTTGACGTGGGCGTTCCGGCGCTTCGGCCCCCATGCTCTGGGCGGAGTCTCGGGAGCCAAGCGCCGCTTGAGCGTGGTCGAAACCCTGACCCTTGACGCCAAGCATCGTTTGGTCTTGATCCGAAAAGACGATCGTGACCATCTACTGTTGTTGGGAGGATCGGCGTCGGTTATCGAAACGAGCGCCATCGCGAAAGAAGGGGAAACGGGGTGATTTTGTTGCGGCGCGTTATTCCCCTTTCGGTTTTGTTCGCCATCCTTCTGGCGGCCGGTTCCGCGCAGGCGCAGCAATTCAGTTTGGATTTGGGTTCCGCCTCGTCCACCACCCGCATCGTCCAGATTATCGTCCTGACCACGGTCCTGTCGGTGGCCCCCGCCATCGTCATGATGGTGACCTCGTTTACCCGTATCGTGGTGGTGCTGGGCTTCCTGCGCCAAGCCTTGGGCACCCAGCAGACGCCTCCCAACATGGTGATGATCAGTCTGGCGATGTTTTTGACCGCCTTCGTCATGGCCCCAACTTTCGAGGAAAGCTGGAGCCAGGGCATCCAACCCTATATGGATGGGCACCTGGATGAATTCGAGGCGTTCGACAAAACCGTCAAACCCGTTCACGCCTTCATGATGAAGCACGTCCGGTCCAAGGATCTGCGCCTGCTGATGGACCTGTCCAAAGCCAAGGAAGTGGAAAAAGCCGAGGACGTTCCCTTGAAGGCTTTGGTCCCGGCTTTCATGATCAGCGAATTGCGCCGGGCGTTCGAAATGGGGTTCTTGCTGTTTTTGCCGTTCATCATCATCGATATGGTGGTGGGCTCGATCCTGATGAGCATGGGCATGATGATGATCCCGCCCGCGATGATTTCCCTGCCGTTCAAACTGATTTTCTTCGTGCTGGTGGACGGCTGGTACATGGTGGTCGGATCGCTGGTGCAAAGCTTTAATTAGCCCCCCAAAAATTTAATTTTTGTGCAATGCAAAATTATCTTGGCAACCTGATAGAATTTGGGTATTGTCCGGTTATGTTGCATTGCAGCAAAGCATTTCGCCCCGCTGCCCACCGCAAAAGGAGACACATCATGACTACTGCCGCTTCCGTTTTCGACAAGATCGTCGCTTTCAACAAGGAAACCACCGAGGCTTTGGTGAAAAGCAGCGCCGCCGCCTACAAGGGTTTCGAAGAGCTGACCAAGGCCACCCAGGAGGTCTTGACCAAGACCGTTTCCACCAACGATGCCGCCATCAAGGCGCTGTTGGCGGTGAAGAGCCCCACCGAATTGGCCGACCTGCAAGGCCGTCTGGCTCGTGAATCGGTCGAAAGCGCCATCGTCGACAGCCGCAAGCTGGTCGAACTGGCCAGTTCCGCCTTTTCATCCGCGGTCGAACCCTTGAACGCCCGCATCGCCACGCTGCAAACCTTGGCTCCCGCGTTCACCAAGTTCGCCGCGTAAGACCAATTAATTGGTCTAGAGTCTTGTAGCCCTCGCCGGGCGGGCGCATCCGCGCCCTTGACTTCCGCCGCGATGGCGGGTTTAGAGTCGGCCTGAAGCAGGCCGCTCTAATCTTGAGTTAAGTTCTACGGTTATTCCGCCACCCGCAAGACGACCTTGCCGGTGGCGGTTCTGTTTATAGGCTCTCGTAAAAAAGTCCTTCGGCGATGCCTCAGTGTACTTTTTACGGTTTTGGCGGTGTAACTCCTCGCTTGAAGCGGTTCTTCGCTCGGAGTTTGGCCGGGTTACGATTGGGTTTGTTCAAACCCAATCGCCAGATTCCGCAAGGTTTGGATCCAAACCTTGCGGAATGCATAAACCAAAAACGCGGCGCAGAGCCGTCTTAAGCAAGTTTTCTTCCATAGAAATTACTGTGAAGAAGTACACCGAGCGAATGCGAGGGACTTCTTCGCACCAGACTCAGTCCGCCACCCGCAAGACGACCTTGCCGGTGGCGGTTCTGTTTTTAATCAGGTCCAACGCCTGATCAGCCTGATCCAAGGGCAGCACGTTGGAGACATGGGGGTCGAGTATCCCCTTTCCCCACAAATCGATGCAATCGCTCAATGACCGGCGCATGGAAACGGGGTCGATCTGGCGATAGGCGTTCCAACTGAATCCCAACACCGAAATGTTTTTAACCAACAGGATATTGGCCGGAATTTGCGGCACCGCGCCGGACGCGAATCCAATCACCAGAATGCGGCCGTCGGGACGGGTCGAACGCAAGGATTGATCGAACGCGCTGCCGCCCACCGGGTCATAGGTTACGTCGGCGCCCATTCCGCCGGTCAGGTCCTTGATCCGCTCCCGCAAATTTTCGATGCGGCAGTCCAGACCGAACGAAGCGCCATGATCAAGCGCAATCTGAATTTTTTCTTCGGAACTGGCGCAAGCGATTACCCGCGCTCCCAATCCGGCGCCGATTTCCACCGCCGTCAAGCCGACGCCGCCGCCCGCGCCGTGAACGACCAGCGATTCTCCCGCTTTAAGGGCTGCTTTGGTCAGGGCTAGGTGCGAGGTTCCGTAAGCGACCGGAAAACCCGCGGCTTTGAGCACGTCGACGGAATCGGGCAATACATGCACGTCTTGCCACGCCACCACCGCCTGTTCGGCCCAGGCTCCCCCAACCACTGCCGCCAGAACCTTGTCGCCCGGTTTACAGGTGTCCACGTGGTCGCCGACCTCGATCACTTCTCCCGACAATTCGAATCCGGGGACGAAAGGCGGCGTCGGCTTGATCTGGTAGCTTCCCGTCAGCAGCAGGGTGTCGGCGAAATTGATGCCGGCGGCAATAACCCGGATGCGGACCTGACCGTTTTCCAGAATGGGAACGGGGATGTCTTGCATTTGAATAGATTGCCCCGGACTGGGGCAAACCATGGCGCGCATTTACGCCGCCTTGGCGGCGGCCCTGGAAGCGCGATTGCGTTGCGCGGCCCAAGACAGCTTCAAAGTGGTGAACAACATGATTTCGGTCAGTTGATCGTGGGACATGACGATGGCCAGTTCCCGCTGGGCATGTTGCACCAGTCGGGACGGAGCGCTGGAAGAGGACAGCAGGTTGGTGATCAATTCCTTGCGGATCAGGGTTGGGAAGGTCAGCACTTGCGCGAACAGGTCGCCTTTGATTTCGATTGGAATGTGCTTGCTGGCGAATAGGCGGTCAAGACACAGGGCGTAGATTCCGAAATCCAATTTGCCCGCCACCGTTTTGGTGAAGTCGGCGAATTCGTCGAAGAACATCTGGCGGCTGATCTTGCGATTGATCAGCGCCTTGACCACGTCCAGGAATTGGCGGTAACGCAAGCGGGCGGGATTGATGATGCCGCCCAGTTCGTGTCCAAGCGCCTTGACCTCGGTTTCCAATGACCGGGCTTTCAGCATGCTTTGCGCGGCGGTGCGCACGTCCGGGGAAAACGCGCTTTCCTCGATCAGGGTGAACAGTCGCTCGAACTTCTCTCGGCGGCGGGCGGACATGCGCGAGGCGAAGCGGCCCAAAGGCAGCAGGGCGACTTGGCCGACCATGGCGTCCCTGGCCACCACCGCCGCCATGCCGAATGCCGCGCGATCGGTGATGGAGCCGCGCAGGATGTCGTCGGTGATGACCATCCGCTCGCCGGGAGCCAAGGTCAGATTGGCGCCCAGATTCCCGCATTGCATGAAATGGGCGGCAAGATCGCTGGTTGGATGAAGCATAGAGGCCTGCCTATTCGGTAATTTGCGGGTATTACACTGTATATGGCTGACTTCGGCAACAGGGAATTGGGCGGGACCGGACCAAAACGCGGTCCGATCTCGGGGATGAAGACGGAAAATCAAGGGTGGGTTCGACTCGCGGTTACCCGAATTTCACATCGACGATTTCGTAGGACTTCGATCCGCCGGGGGTAATTACCTCGACCCGGTCGCCCAAATGCTTGCCGATCAACGCCCGCGCCAACGGCGAATGAACCGACATCCGCCCGGATTTGATATCGGCTTCATGGGCGCCGACGATGGTGTAGGCCACCTCGTCGTCCGAATCCTCGTCGGCCAAAGTCACCGTGGCGCCGAAACGAACTTGATCGCCCGACAGTTGGGTCGCGTCGATGACCTGGGCGCGGGAAATGATGTCTTCCAGCTCGGCAACCCGGCCTTCGATGAAGCTTTGCCGCTCGCGGGCCGCATGATACTCGGCGTTCTCGGACAAATCGCCATGTTCGCGGGCCTCGGCAATAGCCTTGATCACCGCAGGCCGTTCAACGGCCTTCAACGTCCTTAGCTCCTCCTCTAACTGGGCCAACCCAGCGGGAGTCATCGGAATTTTTTCCATCAACGAACCCCAAAACGAAAACAAACGGACGGTCGAACCCGTCACGCTACCCTAGCATGAACGATCAAAATACGATTGCAAAGGCGCAACTTCAAGCGGGCTGGTGCGAAGCGCTTCGATTGCCTCCACCGCCGCCCATGCTCCCGCCAGAGTCGTGTAGTGGGGGATGTTGCGAACCAGGGCCGTCCGGCGAATGGAAAAACTGTCGTTCAGGGATTGGCTGCCGTGGGTTGTGTTGACCACCAACTGCACGTCGCCGTTGACCATGGCGTCGACGCAATGCGGACGTCCTTCCAGAACTTTGTTGATATTGCTGACGTTCAACCCTTGCGAACGCAGGTAGTCGGCGGTCCCCGAGGTGGCGATCAGCTTGAACCCCATGACCAGCAATTTGCGTCCCACTTCGACCAACGGATATTTGTCGCTTTCCTTGACCGACAGGAACACGGTGCCTTTGGTGGGCAGCACGCAGCCCGAGGCCAACTGGCTTTTGGCGAAAGCGCGGGGGAAGTCCTTGTCCAAGCCGATGACTTCGCCGGTGGATTTCATTTCCGGCCCCAGCACGATGTCCACGCCGGGAAAACGGGCGAACGGAAACACCGCTTCCTTGACCGCAACATGCTGGGTGACTGGACGGGTTCCCAGATTGAACGACGCCAGACTTTCTCCGGCCATGATGCGGGCGGCGATCTTGGCGATGGCCACGCCGGTGGCTTTGGCCACGAACGGAACCGTGCGGCTGGCGCGGGGATTGACTTCCAGAATATAGATGTCGCCGTCCTTGATGGCGTATTGGACGTTCATCAAGCCCACTACCTTCAAGGCCTTGGCCAGCATCGAGGTTTGGCGTTCCAGTTCGGCCACCACGTCCGCGGCCAAGGAATAGGGGGGCAGGGCGCAGGCGGAATCGCCGGAATGAATGCCCGCTTCCTCGATATGTTCCATGATGCCGGCCACGTAGACGTCGGTGCCGTCGGACAGGGCGTCCACATCCACCTCGATGGCGTCGGACAGGTAGCGGTCGATGAGAACCGGGTCGTCGCCGGAAACCAGGACAGCCTCACGCATGTATTTTTCCAAGGCCTCGTCGTCGTAGACGATGCGCATGGCCCGGCCGCCCAACACGAAGGACGGGCGGATCACCACCGGATAACCGATGTCCAGGGTGACCAAGCGGGCTTCTTCCAACGTCCGGGCGGTGCCGTTAGGGGGCTGGCGCAAGCCCAAGGTCTTCAGCAATTGCTGGAACCGTTCGCGGTCTTCGGCCAAGTCGATGGAATCGGGACTGGTGCCCAGAATGGGAATATTGGCCAGTTCCAGGGCGTTGGCCAATTTCAGCGGGGTTTGCCCGCCGAACTGGACGATGCAGCCCAGCACCCGGCCCTTGGTCTGTTCCTTCAGCACCACTTCAATCACCGTCTCGGCGGTCAGCGGCTCGAAATACAGCCGGTCCGAGGTGTCGTAATCGGTCGATACGGTTTCGGGATTGCAATTGACCATGATGGTCTCTTTGCCGGCTTCGTCCAGGGCGTAGGCGGCATGGACGCAGCAATAGTCGAACTCGATTCCCTGGCCGATCCGATTGGGGCCGCCGCCCAGAATGATGACCTTGTCGCGGCCGGTGGGGTCCGATTCGCATTCGGGCTGATTGACGCCGTCGCCCTCGTAACAGGAATACATATAGGGCGTCCGCGACGGGAATTCCGCCGCGCAGGTGTCGATCAACTTGTAGACGGGAACGACGTCAAGTTTGTGGCGCAGGGCGAAAATTTCGTTGGCCGTCTTGCCGGACAGTTTGGCCAGACGCTGGTCGGAAAATCCCATCTTCTTGTATTTAAGCAAGCCGATCCTGTCGGCGGGCAACCCGTTCGCGACGATCTCGGCCTCGGCGGCGACGATCCCTTGGATTTGCTTTAGGAACCACGGGTCGTAATTGCAGGCGGCATGAATGACATCGACGCTCATGCCCAAGCGGAACGCCTGCGCGATGACCAGGATGCGGTCGGCCCGGGGCATGCCCAGGGCGGCGCGGACAGCGTCCTTGACGTCGCCCGACGTGCCCGGTATCTCGACCTCGTCCAAACCGGTTAGGCCGGTCTCCATCGAGCGCAGGCCCTTTTGCAGGGATTCCTGGAAGGTCCGTCCGATGGACATGGCCTCGCCCACCGACTTCATCGAGGTGGTCAGCATCGGATCGGCGCCGGGAAACTTTTCGAAAGTGAACCGAGGGATCTTGGTGACCACGTAATCGATGGTCGGCTCGAACGATGCCGGGGTCACGCCGGTGATGTCGTTGTCCAACTCGTCCAGGGTATAGCCGACGGCAAGACGGGCCGCCACCTTGGCGATGGGAAACCCGGTGGCCTTGGAAGCCAGCGCCGACGATCGCGACACCCGGGGATTCATTTCGATCACCACCATGCGCCCGGTCTTGGGGTCGATGGCGAATTGGACGTTGGAGCCGCCGGTATCGACGCCGACCTCGCGCAGCACCGCCAGCGAGGCGTCGCGCATGATCTGGTATTCCTTGTCGGTCAGCGTCAAGGCGGGAGCGACGGTGATCGAATCGCCGGTATGCACGCCCATGGGGTCCAGATTCTCGATCGAGCAGACGATGATGCAATTGTCCTTGTGGTCGCGGACCACCTCCATCTCGTACTCTTTCCAGCCCAGCACCGATTCTTCCACCAGCACTTGGTGCACCGGACTGGCCGCCAGACCGCCGGCGACGATGTTCTCGAATTCCTCGCGGTTATAGGCGATGCCGCCGCCGGTCCCCGCCAGGGTGAACGACGGGCGAATGATGGCCGGAAGTCCTACCTGCTCAAGCGCCTCGCGGGCCTCGGCCAGCGAATGCACCATCCGCGACTTGGGCGATTCCAAACCGATCTTGTCCATGGCCTCGCGGAACAGTTGGCGGTCCTCGGCCTTGGCGATGACCTCGCGCTTGGCGGCGATCATCTCGACCCCGTACTTTTCCAGCGTGCCGTTCTCGGCCAGCGTCATCGCGCAGTTAAGCGCGGTTTGCCCGCCCATGGTCGGCAGCAGCGCGTCGGGGCGTTCCTTGGCGATGATCTTGGCGACGATCTCCGGCGTGATCGGTTCGACGTAGGTGGCGTCGGCCAGTTCGGGATCGGTCATGATGGTGGCCGGATTGGAATTGACCAGGATGACCCGGTAGCCTTCCTCCTTCAGCGCCTTGCAGGCCTGCACGCCCGAATAATCGAATTCGCAGGCTTGGCCGATGATGATCGGTCCCGCGCCGATGATCAGGATGGAGTGAATGTCGGTGCGTTTGGGCATGGGAAACTACGTCCTATCCATCAAATCGGCGAAGCGCCGGAACAGATAATGGGCATCCTGCGGGCCGGGACTGGCCTCGGGGTGGTATTGCACGGAGAAGACCGGACTTCCATCCACGGACAAGCCTTCGACGGTTCCGTCGAACAGCGAGCGGTGGGTGACGGTAACGCCCTTGGGAAGGGTTGTCTCATCCACGGCGAAGCCATGGTTCTGGCTGGTGATCTCGACCTTGCCGGTCGCCAAATCCTTGACCGGATGATTGGCGCCGCGATGGCCGGTATTCATCTTATAGGTCTTGGCGCCCAGCGCCAAAGCCAGCATCTGATGGCCAAGGCAAATGCCGAATAGGGGCTTGCCGCTATCCAGAATGCCGCGAATGGCGGGTACGGCGTAATCGCCGGTGGCCGCCGGATCGCCCGGCCCGTTGGATAGGAACACCCCGTCCGGTTTCTGCCGCAAGATATCCTCGGCGGTGGCGTGGGCGGGAAGCACCGTCACCCGGCACCCGGCTCCGGCCAAGCAGCGCAGAATGTTGCGTTTGGCCCCGTAATCGACGGCGACGACGTGAAATCTGGGCGCGTTCTGGCGGCCGAAATTGCGGCCCAGCCGCCATTCGGTCTGCTCCCAGGTGTAGGTCTGGGCGCAGGTGACCACCTTGGCCAAATCCATGCCTTCCAGACCCGGCCACGCCCGCGCCTTGGCCACGGCCGAGGCCACGTCGACCTCGCCGTTCTGAGCGTAGACGATTACGCCGTTGGGAGCCCCTTGCGACCGGATGCGCCGCGTCAAGGCCCGCGTATCGATGCCGGCTATCCCGGAAATGCCTTGCGCCGTCAGCCACTTGTCCAAATGCTGAGTTGCCCGCCAATTGGACGGATCGGTTACGTCCGCTCTAAGGATGCATCCCCTGGCCGCCACGGTGGTGGCCTCGTAATCTTCGGGGTTGGTGCCCACGTTGCCGATATGGGGAAAGGTGAAGGTGATGATCTGTCCGGCATAGGACGGGTCGGTCAGCACTTCCTGATAGCCGGTGATGGCGGTGTTGAACACCACTTCGCCCACCGCGTTGCCGAACGCCCCAAGTCCCCGTCCCCATAGGACCGTGCCGTCGGCAAGAACGAGTGCGGCGGTGGCGTCCGATGGGCGGATCGTCAAGGAGGGCTGCGGAAGGTGTGGCGCTGAGTTCGTCATTCGTATCCATAATTCGCGCACGGTTTGTGAAGGCTGCCTGTTTCAAGAGACATCCTTTTCCGTGCACGCGATCCTGCAAATGGGCAAAGTTCGCGCTGTTTAAAGGAAATCCCAAGGGGTGTCAAGGGCTAGGCGAAATAAGAAAACTTAATTTTTTCAATGCACTGTCCGCTCAATCCAATGCTTTCTTTCTTGATCGCTTTCAGGTAGCCTTGCTTCTTTCCATAAGGAACTTTCGATCATGTTGCGTCAGCAGTTCAACGAAGCCCTGAAGGCCGCCATGCTGTCCAAGGATTCGCGCACGGTGTCGTGCCTGCGGATGGTCTTGGCCGCGCTTAAGGACAAAGACATCGCCGCCAGACCGAAAGGCCTGACCGACGGCATCGGCGAGGACGAGATTTTGGCGCTTCTGCAATCCATGATCAAGCAGCGCCGGGAAAGCATTGCCCTTTACGAACAAGGCGGGCGTCAGGACTTGGTCGAACAGGAACAGGGTGAAATCGCCGTCATCGGGAGATTCCTGCCCGCGCAGATCGGCGAGGACGAAGCCGCCGCGATCGTCGCCCAAGTGGTGGCCGAGATGGGCGCCAGCTCGATCAAGGACATGGGGCGGGTGATGGCGGCCTTGAAGGAACGCTACACCGGACGCATGGATTTCGCCCGGGCGGGCGCCTTGGTCAAAGCGGTTTTAGGGTGACGCACCTGCTGGAAAGGTCCGATGGCATTTCCCAGTGGATTTCTTGACGAGCTTCGCTCCCGCCTGCGCCTGTCCTCGGTGGTCGGACGGCATGTGAAGCTTGTCCGCAAGGGTCGCGAATATCAAGGTCTGTGCCCGTTTCACAATGAAAAATCCCCCAGCTTCTCCGTCAACGAGGACAAGGGTTTTTTCCATTGCTTCGGTTGCGGCGCCCATGGAGACGCCATAGCCTTCGAAATGCGGGTCGCCCACCTGTCGTTTGCCGACGCTGTCGAAAAGCTGGCCGCCGAAGCGGGCCTGGAAGTGCCGCAAGCCACCCCCGAGGAGCGTCACGCCCAATCCCGCCGCGCCTCGCTGCACGACGCCATGGAGGCGGCCTGCAAATTCTATGAAGCGCAATTGCGGACGGCTGCGGGACGCGAGGGCTTGGCCTATTTGAAAGGACGCGGGCTGTCCGACGAGACCATCGTCCGTTTTCGCTTGGGCTGGTCGCCGGATAACCGCTTCGCCCTCAAATCCGCCGTCATGTCCGAGCAAATCCCGGAATCCTTGCTGATCGAAGCCGGATTGCTGAAGAAACCCGAGGGCGACGGCGGCAGCTTCGACATGTTTCGCGGTCGGGTGATGTTTCCCATTTCCGACCGCCGGGGCCGGATCATCGCTTTCGGCGCCCGCACCTTGGGCGACGGCCAGCCCAAATACCTGAATTCTCCGGAAACGCCGTTGTTTCATAAGGGCCGCACCTTGTACGCCTTGGCCCAGGCCCGCGACGTGGCGGCGAAAACCAATCGGGCGGTGGCGGTCGAGGGCTATATGGACGCCATAGCCTTGCATCAGGCTGGTTTCGCCTTCGCCGTCGCGCCGCTGGGAACAGCCCTGACCGAGGATCAGATCGAGGAATTGTGGAAGCTGGCCGACGAACCCATCCTGTGTTTCGACGGCGACGCCGCCGGACAACGGGCGATGGCCCGTGCCGCCGGACGCTGTCTGCCCATTCTGCGTCCGGGGAAATCCCTGCGTTTCGCCGTTCTGCCCGCCGCCGACGATCCCGACAGCCTGATCAGAACCAAGGGCAACGCCGCCATGACGGCGGTGCTGGATGGGGCCACGGCGCTGATCGAGGTGATTTGGAAGCTGCGCATCGAGGGGCAAATCCTGGACACTCCGGAACGCCGCGCCGCCGCCGAGAAGGATTTGCTGGAACAGGCCTTCGGAATCGCCGACGAAACCGTCCGGCGGCAATATCTTCAAACCCTGAAAGATCGGCTGTTTACTTTTTTCCGTCCGGCGCGCCCTTTCGTTCCCTGGGGCGGCAAGCGGCAGGCGGCCCAGGGCGGGGGGCAGCGCGGGCCGGACGGAAGGCTGCCCGGACTGGGCAGGCCGCTGCCGCCCCAGGCCAAAAGCAAGCGCCGCGAGACCCTGCTCTTGTCAATCCTTCTGTCCCATCCCATCCTTATAGAGACGGTGGCGGATCGGTTGGGACAAACCGCATTTGCAGATTCCGACCTTGACAAAGTCAGATGCGGGATTCTAAAGCACGCTGTCACGGCTCACGGTCTTGACGCCGAGGGCCTGCTTGCGCATTTGCGTTCCGACGGTTTAGGCCTGCTTTTGGACCCGCTGCTGGAAGCGGATGAATATCGGATTTGCCGGGATCAAACCGACAAGGACGCGATGGTTGTTTGGGAGCACGTATTTACTCTGGGAACACGGCACAGCTTACAAACCGATATGGGACAGGCCGTCGAGCGGCTGGGCAGGGAAACGTCCGACGCCAATTGGGTCAGGCTTTTGGCCATGGTGAACAGTTCGGTGAAAAGTGTCGAATACGACGATGACGACTGATGGGATTCTCCTTAAGGCGCGCAATTCTCTTTTGACGAGGTGGTGGTAGACAATGGCGACCAAGACGCAAGGCACGGCGGAAAACACCGAAGCTCAAGACGAAAATCTGGAAGGCCCGTTGCTTGATACGCTGGGCGTGGCCGTCAAGAAGATGGTGGCGCGCGGACGCGAGCGCGGCTACGTCACCTATGACGAGTTGAATGCCGCGTTGCCCCCGGACGAGGTTTCGTCCGAACAGATCGAAGACACCATGGCGATGCTGTCCGAAATGGGCATCAACGTGGTCGAGAACGAGGAAACCGAGGACGCGGCGCCGGAAGCGGCCGAGGATACCGAAAGCGAAAGTTTTTCGGGCAGCGGCAATGTCGACGAAGAAGATTTGGGCCGGACCGACGATCCGGTGCGCATGTATCTGCGCGAGATGGGATCGGTCGAACTGCTGTCCCGCGAAGGCGAAATCGCCATCGCCAAGCGCATCGAAGCCGGACGCGAACTGATGATCGGCGGCATTTGCGAAAGCCCCCTGACCATTCGCGCCCTGATCGAATGGCACGATTCCTTGCGCGACGGCAAGATGCTGCTGCGCGACATCATCGATCTTGACGCCACCTACGGCTCGGATATCGAGGAACAATTGGCCGAGGCCGAAGCCATCGAAGGCGACGAGGAGTCCGAGGAGGCGCCTGCCAACGAGGATGAGGAAGCGGAAGAGGGATCGGCCCCCCCCGCCAACGAAATCGAGGGCGAGGGCGAAGGCGAGGAGGGCGAGGAAAACTCCATCTCGCTGGCCACCATGGAATTGGAGTTGATGCCCAAGATTCTGACCATGTTCGAATCCATCAACGAAACCCACGTCAAGATGGAAAAGGTGCAAAAGGACCGGATCGCCGCCCTCTCCAAGGGCGAAACCGTCACGCCCTCCATCGAAAAGAAATACAACAAGCTTAAAGCCGAAATGGTCGAATTGATGGAAGGCGTGCATCTGAACAACGCCCGCATCGAACAACTGGTCGATCAGATGAACGGCCTTAACCGGCGGTTGATGATGCTGGAAGGCCGTCTGCTGCGGTTGGCCGAAAGCAGCAAGGTCAAGCGCCAGGACTTTCTCGACGCCTATTGGGGCAGCGAGTTGGACCCCAATTGGGTGGTCAACGTAACCGACCGTTCCAAGCATTGGAAGGATTTCACCACCAAGCACGCCAAGGAAATCGCCGAGATCCGCTCGACCATCGCAGTGGTGGCGGGCGATGCCGGATTGCCCATCGGCGAATACCGCCGCATCGTCCAGACCGTGCAGAAGGGTGAGCGGGAATCCAGCAAGGCCAAGAAGGAAATGATCGAGGCCAATCTGCGGCTGGTGATTTCCATCGCCAAGAAGTACACCAATCGCGGTTTGCAATTCCTTGATTTGATTCAGGAAGGCAATATCGGACTGATGAAGGCGGTGGACAAATTCGAATACCGCCGGGGTTACAAATTTTCCACCTACGCCACGTGGTGGATCAGGCAGGCCATCACTCGGTCGATCGCCGATCAGGCCCGCACCATCCGCATTCCGGTGCACATGATCGAGACCATCAACAAGCTGGTGCGCACCTCGCGCCAGATGCTGCACGAGATCGGCCGCGAACCCACGCCCGAGGAATTGGCGGAAAAACTGTCCATGCCGCTGGAAAAGGTGCGCAAGGTGCTGAAGATCGCCAAGGAGCCGATCAGCCTGGAAACTCCGATCGGCGACGAAGAGGATTCCCATCTGGGCGATTTCATCGAGGACAAGAACGCGGTTCTGCCCCTTGATGCCGCCATCCAGGCCAATTTGCGCGAAACCACCACCCGCGTGCTGGCGTCCCTGACCCCGCGCGAGGAACGGGTGCTGCGCATGCGCTTCGGCATCGGCATGAACACCGATCATACCCTTGAGGAAGTGGGTCAGCAATTCAGCGTCACCCGCGAACGCATCCGCCAAATCGAGGCCAAGGCTCTGCGCAAGTTGAAACACCCGTCCCGCTCGCGTAAGCTGCGCAGCTTCCTGGATACCTAAAGCCTATCCAGGGGGCAGTGGCACAAGGTGGGGCCTGTAGCTCAATGGTTAGAGCCGGCCGCTCATAACGGTCTGGTTGGGGGTTCGAGTCCCTCCGGGCCCACCAATCTTTCGGCTGTCCATACCGGACACATAGGTAACGGCTTGTACCTAAGACATGGCCCCCCACCTACGCGGGAGCAACGAAAAGAAAGGGGTCTGCCCCAAAGATGGGGGCACTGGGCGGTTTCACTATAGCCCGCCTTGTGGGAGATGCCCACACAAGACGATGACTCTTAGTCGATAGTTCTGGAAGTTTCGGAAGCCGTAAGCTCGTCGCT